>Ga0105158_1000116_pt1 | contig 35648 bp, 40 predicted proteins | sample LHCtaG_FD_81567 | JGI IMG/M metagenome (GOLD analysis project Ga0105158, IMG submission 81567) | Hot spring microbial communities from Little Hot Creek, USA to study Microbial Dark Matter (Phase II) - LHC4sed_matched | ecosystem: Environmental > Aquatic > Thermal springs > Hot (42-90C) >...
GGCTTAGAAGAATGAGGCGCGGAAAATAAATTGCATAGCCTACGCTGGGAACTCGCCGACTCGGAAGCCTATTCAAGCATTAGAAAACTTGACGCTAGGGTAAAAATCGTATGCGCTGTCTTCGCCCTCTTTGGGGTCCTCACCCTAGCCCACTGGCACACGGCCATGCTTGTTTTTGCTTCATGTCTAGTTCTAGCCTTTTACAGCAAGATGTCAATGAGGCTTTATCTTCGAAGAATGCTCTACCCCCTATACATGATTGGGTTTGTCTCTGCTGTGCAACCGTTCACTTATGGCTCGACAATTGCGGCTACAACCCCCATTTTATCTTTCCCAATTTTTTATGAGGGCTTATGGTTTGGCTTGTTGATTTTTAGCAGATGCCTAGCCGCTGTGGCGATTCTGAATTTGCTGATTTCTGTCTCCTCGATTTTGGAAATTATAGGTGCATTAGCATGGTTCCGTGCCCCCTCTGTGCTTTTGGACTTGGCTTTACTAATGTTTCGCTATATCTTCGTAATATCCGAAGAAGCCGAGAGGATCTATAACGCCCAAAAGTCAAGATGCGGCTACTCTAAGGCTCTAGGTTTCTTCGGAAGGCTCAGAAACTATGGAACCCTTTTCGGAATGCTGTTCACTAGATCTTATGACCGGGCTGTGATTATCGGCAACGCCATGATTGCGAGGGGCTATACTGGAGAAAAAAGACTGTTCACACTTTCAGAGAGGCCCATTTCCGCCAGAGATATAATTTACGGGTTAAGCTTAATTTTGGCGTTCACCTTCCTCATTCTAGCGGACTGGCTGATCATCTTGTAGCGATGCGGAGGAACTAAATTGCTCAAGGCTATTGAAACAGTAAATCTTACATACGTATATCCAGATGGAACTAAGGCCTTGGAAGACATTAACTTTGTAGCTGAAAAAGGCGATAAAATAGCTCTGTTAGGTCCTAACGGAGCTGGAAAATCCACCCTTCTATATCACTTTAATGGACTTTTGATGCCCACAAGCGGAAAGGTTTATGTTCTAGGCAAAGAAGTTTCCAAGAACAACCTTGACTTTGTAAGACAAAAGGTTGGTCTGGTTTTCCAGAATCCAGATGACCAGCTGTTCGCACCCACAGTTTTTCAGGACATAGCCTTCGGTCCCAGAAATCTTAGGCTACCCGATAAGGAAATTGAGGAGAGGGTTAAATGGGCCGTGGAAGTCATGGGCCTTAAGGGCTTGGAGAATAAGCCGCCCCAAAGACTCAGCCAGGGCCAGAAAAAGAGGGCTGCCATAGCCGGTGTATTAGCCATGAAGCCAGAAATAATCGCTTTAGATGAACCAACCGCGAATCTTGACCCAAAAACAGTTAACAGCATACTGGAGCTCCTCCTGAAGTTAAATGAGGATTACGGTATGACGTTAATCATTGCAACTCATGATGTTGACTTTGTTCCTTTATGTGCAGACAAAATATACGTTCTCGGCCGCGGAAAAATCCATCTGCATGGCCCGCTAAAAGATGTATTTTCAAGCACTGAAACCCTTAGAAGCATTGATCTTCGCCTTCCAAGGATAACCCATCTCTTCGAAATCCTGAAAGTAAAAGATAGACTTCCAATAGGTAACCCTTTGCCATTAACAATAGGCGAAGCCAGAAGGGAAATCCATAGGCTTCTAAAAATGAAAACCCAGACAAATGGGGATTAGGGTGCTATGAAGTAAACGAAAGTTTGGGCTTATTCCTTACATTCATTCTTCTGATAAGTTGTATCCTCTTGATGTGACGATTTGTCCGTTTACTATACGCGTTTTCGAGTTTCCCACAATTATAGTTGTAGCCATGTCGATTTCATGATTCAGCATATCTTTGAGCGTTGTTATGACTCTCTGCTCGTTTTCCCTTTCAACATTTCGCACCACGCCTACTGGAGTGTCGGGTTTTCTATATTCGAGCAATATTTGGTGGGCTTTGATGAGGGGTTCTATCCGCCTTTTGCTTTGGGGATTATAGAGAATTATGACAAAGTCTGCCTCCGCAGCAGCCCTCAGCCTCCTCTCAATTTCATTCCATGGTGTTAGAAGGTCGCTTAGGCTTATGGCCGCGAAGTCGCCCATTATCGGTGCTCCGATCTTTGCAGCTGCGGCTATTGCAGCAGTCACCCCCGGAATTATCTCTATCGGAACATTTGCGTGCATTTTCTCGGCAACCTCTATAATCAAACCTGCCATGCCATAAATTCCTGAGTCCCCACCACTCACAACAGCCACAAATTTGCCTTCTAAAGCCTTTTTTATAGCTAATCTGGCCCTTTCAACTTCTTTGCCCATCCCGCCAGATATAACCTCGGCTGTGGGCTTTATCAGCGGTCGCACAAAGTTAACGTATGTTGAATACCCTACTATAACATCCGCTTTCTCTATTTCACTTTTAGCCTTTAAAGTCGTATGCTCGATGGAACCTGGGCCTATGCCGACTACAGCTATTCGGCCTCGGCCACAGCCACGGTAACCCCTTTCACCTTCATCTTTTTTAGAATTAATCTTCCCTTCCCCCCTATGGCCATTAGGGCCGCCCTTTCGCATACTCCTCCAACCCCAATCTTCTCTTCAACAAGCTTAGAGTCAGGGGACAAATCTTTATGGCTGAAGCTGCGGAGCTCCTCAACGCTTATAAACCGTAATGGGAGACCAAGCTCATCTGCAGCGCTAAGAATTCCAGGGGAATCCCTTCTAACATCAACGGTAGCCATCACATCAACGGAGAACAAGGGGACATCAACAGCCCTAAGTGCTCTAATAACAGCCTCGTAAACATCTTTTCCATCCACACTTTTTCTCGCTCCAATCCCAACAGCTATCCTTTTCGGGCTAAAGAGAGCTATGGGCTTGGAAAGCTGCTTAACAGTCTTCAAGGCCCCGTTTTCATCTGCACTTTTTATGATGAATATTCCGCCATCAAAGCTTTCTAGCATATTAAGCGCTTTATCAAGATTCTCGGCTGTTAACAGCTTGCAGCCATAAATCGTTGATGGAAAAGCTTTCGCCCTTCCAACAAGGATTAGAGCTATTTTCCCATCGTTAATGATTAGGGAGTTAACCTCCTTGAGAACTTCTGGATTTAATATTCTACAGTGGAGCTTCTCAGCAATTTCTTCAACACTTTTCTTTCCAACAGCCTCGGAAGCCGTTGTTATCACAGCCACAGCGCCTATTCCCTCAGCTATGAGTTTTGCAAGATAATTCGCCCCGCCATAATGTCCGGAGATGAGGCTTATCGCGAAACGCCCCGCGACATCCACGCATACTATGGCCGGATCTGTAAGCTTGCTTTTGAGGAGGGGGGCGACAGCCCTAATAATTATCCCCGCGGCCATGACCGCCACTATCGCGTCATAACTATTGAAAATTTCTTCAATTCCCTTGCGAAAAGTGGGTTTTAGGGCGAGAACACCCTCAGAGGCTATTTTTTCTGGGGCGAAAATTTTGAAGTCTATTTTCGCCTTTTCTAAAGCCCCTTTAATTTTTAGGGCTGTTTTCTTAGCTTTTCCTGTAACATAAATTATGGCTACGCCCCTTTCAAACATTATCTTTGCCTCTTCTAAACCCGTGCGTGAAGCCTGCATCATACAGCTTACTGCGGCCATAATCCTTAGGCTCTATAATGTCTCCCACAAGGATAAGGGCTGTACTTTTAATATTTTCACCTTCAACCTTTTCGGCTATATCCCTTAAAGTGCCCTTAACAATTTTCTCCTCAGGCCAAGAAGCCCTATAAACAACGGCCACCGGTGTGTCTTCGGGATATCCTCCAAGTCTGAGCTTGTCCACAACTTTTCTTATGGCGTGAACTCCAAGGAAAATAGCCATTGTAGCCCTATGTCTAGCAAGTTCAGCTAGGTCATCTGCCCCAGTGATGGGAGTTTTCCCCTCAGGCCTTGTTATAATAACAGTCTGGGATACTCCTGGAAGGGTTAGCTCCCGCTTTAGGCTGGCGGCGGCAGCCTGCAAACTGCTCACGCCAGGGATAACCTCATATCCTATGCCTTCCCTATCCAAGAGATCCATCTGCTCTTTTATGGCGCCATAGAAGCTTGGATCCCCGTCATGGAGTCTCACAACAATTTTACCCTCCTTGGCGGCTTTGACAAGTGTTTGAACGATCTCCTCCAGATCCATCCTTGCACTGTCAAAGAGTTGTGCCCCTTCTTTTGCGTATTTGAGGATTTCCGGGTTTAGCAGCGAGCCTGTGTAGACAACGACGTCGGCTTTCTCCAGGATTTTTTTACCTTTTAAGGTTATGAGCTCCGGGTCTCCGGGTCCGGCGCCAACAAAGAAGACTTTTGCCCCGCCTGTCATGGGCTTTCCCTCCTCACTATAATCGTGGAAAAGTATGATTCACCCTTCATTTTCCTAAGCTCGTGAAGCTTCATTATTCTAACTTCCTCCGAGGGTGTTCCAATGTTTGCGGCTACCACAGCTTGCGAGTTTTCACAGAATCCGCTTCTAATTAGAGCTTTGAATAGGCCCTCCATGTCTTTAATACCTTTCATGAATATTATGGTGTCAGCCTGTTGCGCCAACATTTCAAGCTTTTCAAGATTTGAGGTTGCTGGGATAATGACGACAGCCTCTTCAGCCTCCGCAATGGGTATTCTAGAGGCTGCAGCGCAGGCTGAAAGGGAAGTTACCCCTGGAATTATCTCCACTTCGACTTCCGGCAGTTTTTCAACAACTTTCCTGTAAGTGTTTATAAATGTGCTGTAGAGCATTGGATCTCCAAGGGTTATGAATGCAACATTTTTTCCCCCTCTAAGCCTGGAAACAATGATTTCAGCGTTCCTCTCCACAGCCCCTTCCATAAGTTTTCTGTCTTTAACCATTGGATAAACAAGCTCAATCGTTTCTTGTCTCTTATTTGAGGTTTTTATTATGGTCCTAACCGTTTTTAGGGCGTAACTTGACTTTTTAGGGCTTGACTTGGGAGCGCATATAACATCTACGGTCATAAGCACCTGCGAAGCCTTAATTGTTATCAGCTGCGGGTTTCCAGGTCCAACGCCGACTCCAAAGAATTTTCCAGGCAAATTTTCACCCGAGCTTTGTGGCTGATATTACTGTAATTGGATTCCGGGCCAGCATCATAACGCCACCGCTCACGAACTTTCCCTTAGCCACGAAAATAATGGCTACGTCAATATCCCCAAACCTTAGCCTTTTAAGCTCATATAATGTCTCATAGGCTGTCTCCAGCATGATTGCATTAACAACTATTCTGCCCCCCTCCTTAAGCTTCATCCAAGAGGTCTCGAGAATACCTCTCAAGGACATGCTTCCACCTACAATCACTACATCCATGCTGGGTAAATTACGCATTGCCTCAGGGGCTTTTCCACAAATAATCTCAACCCTATCTTGAACATTGAATTTTGTCACATTTTCCCTCGTAACTTTTACAGCCTTTTCGTCCTCATCTATGGCGAAAACCCTTCCGGATGGACCGACCTGCAATGCGGCCTCTACAGTTAGGCTTCCAACACCACAGCCTACATCCGCAACACGGAAGCCCTCCCTAATCCTCGCCTTTGAAATGGTTAAGACCCTAATTTCCTCCTTAGTTGGACCTGGAATCCCCTCGCTGGTTATGAAAAGATCATCGGGTATGCCCGGCGTTCTATAGTTCCACATACGCTCACTTCCTTTCAGAAGGCTTGACAACCATAACGCAGAGGCTTCCAAAATCAAGTTTTGAAGCTTCTTCCAATGTAGTTTCGATTATTTTCTCCCCTTCAAGGGTTAAGTTTTCACATATGAAAACTGGCGTTAGCTCATCTAAACCCTTGTCAATTAGAAATTCCGCGATTTCTCGGGGCTTAAAGGCTTTAGGATCAGGAAGCACAATGGCGGTTTTTCCCCTTCTAAGAGCATTAAGAAGCTCATCCTTCCTGTTTTCGTCAGCTCCTTCATGAAAGCTTGCCAGCGCCGCTTCATCCCAGCTTATTTTAAGACGAGCCGCACATGCTTGAATTGAGCTTATTCCTGGGATAATGTTAAAGTCAAGATTTCCTCCAACAATGTTAATAACCGTTTTAAGAAGGCCGGAGAAGCACGGGTCACCTGTGGATAATAGAACCACATTCATGCCTTCCTCTGCGCGTCTGATGGCATATTTTATGGTTTCCTTTATGTTCTTGGCTGTGAGCGGAATCTTTTCGCCCCTTAAATCCTCCCTAAATAGTTCTAGAACCCTCTCGGCGCCTACGACAAGCTGGGCTTCCCTTACAATTTTCCTCGCTATGGGAGTCACATACTCCGGAGATCCCGGCCCAGCTCCGACTATATGGATTTTAGCCATTTTTCTATGCACTCAGCTTTTCTACTTACCCCTAAAATTTCCCCATTTAGGGAGACAATAATCACGGTGATTTCCGCTTTATTCTCAACCTTTTCGATGCAGCGGCGACGCACCCTCTCGGCTATTCTGTTAAAGGTTGGCCTCAAAAGGTTAGCTTCCTTTAGGAGAGCTATTGCCTCCTCGGTTGTGTTACAGTGTAATATTCTTTCAACAAGCTGGGGATGCGCGCCCGCCGAAGCCGCGTAGGAGGCTATAACCTCCATCCTAGCATCAGCAATTTTATGGTGTGTGTTAAAGATTCCTGCTGCCAGTTTAACAAGTTTTCCAGCGTGTCCCAGAAGAATCAAGTTTTTAGCGCCCTTCTCTACGGATTTCCGAAGCATGTAACCCACAAAGTCTCCGGTCTGAACTATGGCATCTTCCGGTGCCTTGAACACATTTCTGGCGATTTCCGCACCGATGTTTCCGGGAACAAGAAATACCCATGGATGCCCGCTGGCTAAGGCTACATCGATCTGGGGAACCAGCGAGCGTTTATAAGCTTCTACGGAATATGGCTTCACAACGCCTGCCGTGCCAAGAATAGATATGCCGCCCACTATACCAAGCTTTGGATTCAAAGTTTTTCTAGCAATCTCGACGCCTCTGGGAACCTCTATTAGCACTTCAACCCCCTTGCCCGGAGGCAAAACCTCTCTTACGGCGTTTTCTATCATCATCCTTGGAACAGGGTTTATTGCAGCCTCTCCCATGGGAATTGGCAAGCCAGGCTTTGTTACCGTGCCCACGCCCTCCCCGCCTCTTATGACAACATTCGGTCCGTCCAGTAGCTTGACGGTGGCGAAAATCTCTATGCCATCGGTAACGTCTGCATCATCCCCTGCATCCTTGACAACCCATGCCATGGCCTTTTCGGAGTCTATTCTCCTGCAACCCTTAATGGGTATCTCTAAGCGTAGGCCTATGGGCGTTGGAACTCCCACGTGTTCCACTGGTCTATCTAATAGAGCCAACAATGCCGCCTTAGCTGCAGCCGCCGCACATGCACCCGTGGAGATGCCATACTTAAGAAATCTCATTTCAGGGCCTCTCTAGTTTGATTCCTCTGCTAACATCAGCAGTGCATTGAATATGGCAACCGCCACAGGGCTTCCGCCCTTAAATCCCCTAAGAGTTATGAACGGTATGTTAAGCTTCATAACGGCTTCCTTAGCCTCTGCGGATTTTACAAAGCCCACAGGAGTTGCTATTATAAGAGCGGGTTTGACTTCCCCGTTTTCCACAGCCTTCACAAGCTCAAAGGTTGCGGTTGGCGAATTTCCAATAACCACTATGGCGCCGTTTAACCCTTCATCAATGGCTAGGCGCATGGCAGCAGCGGTTCTCGTCAAATTCCGCTCAGAAGCCAGCTTCAAAGCACGTTTATCATCTACATAGCATAAAATTTTCCCGCCAAACTTACGCAGTTTCGCTGCGTTTATGCCTGCCAAAACCATTTTAACGTCCGTTATCGCCTTAGCTCCGGATTTTATTGCCTTAACCCCGGCCTCAACAGCCCTATCATGTATGACTATAAGCTTGGCAAACTCGGGATCAGCTGTTGCATGTACGACCCGCTCAATAATCCTAGCATGTTTTTCCGGAACCCTTTCAAGAGCTTCCCTGATCATGCTCCTAATAATGCCCATACTTGTCTCGAACATGGCATTTGCAGCGGCTGGACTCTCAGCATTAGGCCTCATTTGAGGCTGGGTTACTTCGCCCAGGGCTTCTAGGGCTTTCTCTTCGATTATCTCGGCTATGCGTATATCTGAGCCGAGGGGGTCACCATAAATAACCTCCATGTCACCCCATTTAGTCACACGCCCACCTTCTCCTAAACCCAAAATTTTTGGAATATCCTCTAAGGTATGGCTTCCAAGGGTCATAAAAACCGGAACTAGGACAACCTTTTTTACTCCCTTTTTGGACATTTGATCTAAAGCTTCAACTATTGAGGGTTTATTTCTAATCATATAGGCTGTTTCAACAAGCTTAAACCTTGACATGCTCCTTAAAATTTCAGCGAGTTTTTCTATGTTTTCCCGATGTTGAGGTAGCTTACTGCCATGTCCCACTAAAATTAATCCCACGTTATCCATTAGCTCCGCTCCACTTTAACAGGCTCACATTCTCCACTCCAAAGAGTTTTACGGTTTCCTCTATCAGCTGTTCATCGCCATTTAACGCTGCTGCTTTAAGACTTTCAACTATTGGCAATAACGTCCTTTTAAGAATCGTATGGGTTAAATCGTCAATCACCTTCCGCTCCCTGTCGCCTATGGAGTTAAGCATGTTAAGCGCCCTTGTAAGCTCCTCTTTACGCATGTCCTCGGCGCGTGAAACTATTCTGGAAATAAGTTCCCTCACAGAATGCTCCTTTAATTCCTTAAACAAAAGCGGAAGCTCCTCCTCTACAATTTTTAGTGCCTTTTCCATGCTTTTCCTTTTCTCTTCAAGATTTTTTTCTACTATGGTCTGAAAGTCGTCTATGTCGTAAAGCTTTACGCCAGTAACCTCTTTTATAGACTTCTCAACGTTCCTAGGGTTTGAAATGTCTATTATCAATAGATCACTGTTTCCATTACGCCTTTCAAGGATTCTGCAAACGGCGTCTCTTGTTAGAATATAGTGGGGGGCAGCTGTGGTGCATATGGCAACATCTGCCTCTACTAGTGCTTCCTCAAGCATATCAAACTTTAGGGCTTTACCTCCAACCTCCTCAGCCAATTTTACGGCCCTATCATATGTTCTGTTGGCCACGAATATCGCATGGGGTTTATGGCGAGCTAAGGACTTGGCTACGCACGTTCCCATTTCACCAGCCCCTATAACTATAACGCTTTTCCCGTTGATTCCTCCCAGGAGGGATTCAGCCAACTTAACGGCCATAGCCCCGAAGGATGATGGTCCCCTGCTTATTCCCGTCTCGGTTCTAACACGCTTGCCGACGCTTACAGCTTTTTTGAAGGCTGTTCTTAGAATGGGACCCGTGGCCTTGAAGGATTCCGCCTCTAAATAGGCGTTCCAAACCTGACTTAAAATCTCATTTTCGCCCATGATCATTGAATCTAGACCTGAGGCTACATGTAATAGATGCAGTAGAGCTTCATGGTTTAGGGCTGTCTCAATTGCCTTGAGGGCTTCTTCCCTCATTACACCAGCCCTGTTAGCTAAATACTCACTTAATTTTCTTGCAATGTTCTCTCCTTCACGGCTTACAAGATAAAACTCCACCCTGTTACATGTTTGCAGAATAACGCATTCGTCAATATGGCCAAGGGCAAGAACCTCTGCGTAGGCCTTACTCTTATCCCTGAAGGATACAGCTTCCAGAAGCGGAACTTTCGCCTTGCGAAATGTTATCCTTACGTTCACTATGTCCAAAGCTCGGGTAGGGAGCGGCATGGTTGGATGACCCGTCCAATCAACTTAAATACGCGAGCAAATATAAGGCTATTGCGACTCGGCGAGGGTGACGCTTATAGGTCTAAAATGCAGGATAGGCCTCGTATATGTTCCTGGGGCTTTACCCTGTTTTGAAGAGTTTGGCGGCCTACCCACAGACATTGTTAGACAGGATGGGCTCGTGAAGGGTAAGCAAGCGTCTGAAGTTCTTGACATGCTAGTAATCCCGGGAGGAAGCCTTGTCGAATCCGGAAGTATAGGAGGCAATCTTGCAAAAGAAATTGTTAAGATGGCGGAGTCCGGAAAACTTCTACTAGGCATATGCGCAGGCTTTCAGATACTGGCTCGAAGCACTGATACTGGCAGGCTGTCCCCAGTCCCTATTGTGAGGCATGGGCTTGGCCTACTAGATGTAGATTTTGCGCCTCTAATATGCACTGACCGCGTGGTCGCCACAGTTGTTGGACAAAGCTTCATCGCCGATGATATAGGCTTAAAAGTTACTGGTTTCCACTGCCACACCTATGGTAATATAACCCTCCACAAGGACGCCAAACCCATACTAGTTTCAAGTGTTAAAAGACTAAATTATCGTAGTAACCCGCAGGAAATAGTTTCTGGAGTATCCAACGCGGAGGGCAACATTGTCGGAGTTTTAGTTCACGCTCTCTTAGATGAAAATCCAGCGATTGTGGAAAAAATAATGGAGGCTCTGGATATAACTCCTGAAGAGCTTAAAGAGGTTAGGATGGCAAATGCATCGCTGAGGGGTTGGATGAAAAGTGAAGTGGGCATATCAACTGGAATAACTATAAAGGGATCTGAGAGTCTGCGGAACCTGCAGCCTAAGCTTCCTCGGCTTATCATTTTTACAGCGCCTCAAAGTGGCGTAGGCAAGACATTCATCCTCGCCGGGGTAGCGGGAGCTTTAAAAATGAGGGGTTTTAACGTTGGCGTCTTAAAGGTTGGTGGAGATGTAAGAGATATTGTTCCAACGCTATACCTCATCAAAGAGCCTATGAAATCGTATTCCTCGATAAGGATAGGTAAAAGTGGATGGAAATCCCTCGGTGAGGTTATTTCTCAGGCCTGCAAGGACTATGACCTAATCCTCATAGAGGGAGCCATGAGCGATTTTACAGGATTGTTAAACGAGACTGTTGAGCATCCCTTCTCAACAGTGGAAATCGCTCTGGCTGTAAACGCGCCGGCAGTAATGGTTGTAGGATGTGATAAGGCTGGCATAGAAGGCGCCGTAGTAGATGCTATAAGCCACGCAAGGATTATGCGAAGCCTAGGTGTGAATGTTTCAGCTGTAATTCTGAATAAGGCTAGGCTCAGTTATCTAACAGAAGATGTTAAACGTCTTATTGATCAAGCCTTGAAGGCTCATGGCATGGAATTGTTAGGAATTATTCCCCGCATGGAATTTGAGGAAAGGGGCATGATTCCGGAGGTTGAGATAAGATATGACGATTTCGGATCTAAAGCGGTCATGGTCGCTGAGCAATTCATAAACCTAAATAGGCTTAGGGAGCTGGCTAAGTCCCCACGAATAACTGAAATCAACTTTAAACATTTTGTAGAAAAATTTAAGAATATACTTATTGGAGGAGACTCCATTGCTGATCGACTTTAACTTTTCTGGAAAAAATATAGTTGTAGTGGGCGGCGGCAATGAATGCTATAAAAAGCTTTTAAAGTTTATCAGCGAACAGCCGAAGATTAAGGTTTTTAGCAAATCCTTTTCAGCTGGGATAAAAAGGCTATCCCGCGAAGGCAAGGTTGAACTGGTTAATTTTGAGGTTTGCAACGTGGACAACTTCATTAAAAGCCTTAACCCAAAACCTGATCTAGTAATCGCCGCAACTGACAACCCTGCCCTTAATGCTGAGTTAGCCGCGAAGTCGAAAGTTTATGGCTGCATAGTTTACGCCGTTGATAATCCCCAATTAAGCGATTTTAAGCTTCCAGCCTTAGCTGAGGTTGGCGATTTTAAAATTGCTATATCAACAGGCGGAAAGAGTCCAGCCATGGCAAGGGTTCTGCGGAAAAGGGTTGAGGAACTCATCACAGAGGAGGATCTTCTCAAGATAAGGCTTCAGCTTGAGGTTAGAGGGATGCTAAAAAAGATTTTTCCAGATCAGAAAACGAGGAGGAGAATTATTTATGACATCCTGCACGATGGAAAAATTTCTGGCTTTTTAAAGGTGGGATGTTTTGATGAAGCATTAGCTGAGGCCTTTAGAGTTATCGAAGGGCATAAATCAAAGGTTATAAAGTCAAACGGGTGAGACTATGTCAGCCTTCCCAATTGTTAGAATGAGACGACTGCGTAGAACACCAGCTCTGCGGAGCTTAACCTTCAAGGTAAGGGTTCACCCAAGCGACCTTATATATCCAATTTTTGTTGACGAAAATGCCGAGGCGCCCATTCCAGTAAGCTCTATGCCCGGATGCTTCAGGCTTCCGATAGAGCATCTAGCAAATGAAGCCAATAAAGTGCTTGATGCAGGTATAAAGGCTGTGCTTCTCTTTGGGATACCCTCCTACAAGGATGATGAGGGATCATCAGCCTACGCTGAGGATGGCGTAGTCCAGAAGGCTGTTAGATTCTTAAAGAGGGAATTTGACGATGATTTGATTGTGATGACGGATGTATGCCTTTGTGAGTACACTGCCCACGGGCACTGTGGCATAATAAAGAATGGCCATGTTGACAATGACTCAACCTTAAGGGTTCTCGGGAAAGTCGCTGTAAGCCACGCTCAAGCTGGAGCTGACTTTGTGGCGCCTTCAAGCATGATGGACGGGCAGGTTAAGGCCATAAGAGAAGCCCTAGATGATGCTGGCTTCAAAGATGTTGGGATAATGGCTTACTCTGCTAAATACGCCTCATGCTTTTATGGGCCATTCAGAGAGGCTGCGGACTCAAAGCCTAAGTTCGGCGATAGGAGGGGCTATCAGATGGGTTTCGGGCGTCAACGAGAAGCTCTGAGGGAAATAGAATTAGACATAATTGAGGGTGCTGACATAGTTATGGTTAAACCTGCCCTAGCCTATTTGGATATAATATGCCTTGCAAGGTCAAGGTTTAATGTTCCCATAGCGGCCTACAATGTGAGCGGCGAATACTCAATGGTTAAGGCTGCGGCTCAACTGGGATGGATTGATGAAAGGGCGGCTGTAGTTGAAATTTTAACAGCGATAAAGAGGGCTGGGGCAGACTTAATTATAACATATCATGCAAGGGAGGCTGCACTGTGGCTGAGCCAGCTTTAGGGTTGAAGTCTAAGGAGCTTTACGAGAGGGCTAAAAGGCTAATCCCTGGAGGCGTCAACAGCCCAGTGAGGGCTTTCGAGCCCTACCCATTTTTTGTGAATAGGGCTGAGGGTTCAAGGTTATACAGTGTTGATGGGCGCGTCTATGTTGACTATTGCATGGCTTATGGGGCGCTTATACTTGGCCATGCCCATGATGAGATTGTAAACGCTGTAAAGATGCAGCTTGACAATGGGACGGTTTATGGAACTCCAACAGAATTGGAGGTAAAATTTGCAGAGCTTATTCATGAGCTGTATCCATCCATGGAAATGCTTAGACTTGTAAATTCAGGAACTGAGGCGACAATGCATGCTGTGAGGATTGCAAGGGGTTTCACCGGAAGGAAAAAATTGGTTAAGTTTGAGGGATGCTTCCACGGATCCCACGACAGCGTCCTTGTTAAGGCAGGCTCTGGAGCTGCATGGTTTGGCACTCCCAGCTCACTGGGGATTCCGGAGGAAACCGCCAGAAACACCATAGTCCTTCCATACAACAATTTTGAGGCCTTAGAGGAGACGTTTAAAAGGGAAGGTCATGAAATAGCCGCCGTGATAATAGAGCCTGTCATAGCCAATTCAGGTCTAATTTTGCCGGCAAGGGGCTACCTTGAATATTTAAGGAGGTTGACAAGCGATTATGGTGTGGTTTTAATATTTGATGAAATTGTTACGGGGTTCAGGATTTCTTTAGGTGGGGCGCAGGAGTATTATAACGTTAAGCCTGATATGACTACCCTTGGCAAAATTCTCGGAGGCGGTTTCCCAATAGCTGCCTTTGGAGGAAGAAAAGATATTATGGAGAAGCTCTCCCCCCTCGGCGGGGTCTATCAGGCTGGAACTTTCAGCGGGAATCCAATCTCGGTAACAGCTGGCTACTTTACGATTCAATATTTGATTGGGAAAAGGGGTAAGATTTACCCGAAAATCGAGGGGAACTGCGAAAAGCTGGCTGAAGCCCTGGCTGATTTAAGCAGGAGCTACAAACTTGCGGTTCAAGTGCACAATTTAGCCTCGATGTTTCAAATCTTCTTCTCCCCTCAACCAGTGAAGGACTACGCCACTGTTAAACTTTCAGATACAAGGCGGTTCTATACCTACTTCACGGCACTTCTGAAGAATGGTGTTTTCATACCGCCCTCCCAGTTTGAGACATGCTTCCTCTCCTTGGCTCACTCAGACGAAGATCTTGAAATGACAATTGAGGCTTTTGACAAGGCTTTAGCCTCAGCCGCCTCTATAAGCGGGTAGGATCAATGAGGCTGATTGTTGGAACTAGGGGAAGCAGACTTTCTCTTAAACAGACAGAATATGTTTTAGATAACCTCAAACGGGTAAAGCCTGATGTTGATTTTAAAATCAAAATAATAAGGACCATGGGTGATGTTGAGCGGAAGAAACCCCTCTTCGCCATGGATAGGAAGGGCATATTTGAGAAGGAAATAGACCTAGCCCTTGTTAAGGGTGAAATAGACCTGGCGGTGCATAGCCTAAAAGATGTACCTACGTTAAAGGGTGATGAAGAAATAATTGTGGCAGCCATTCCGAAAAGGGACTCTCCCTTAGAGGCCTTGGTTTCAAAGGATAATACGCCCTTCAAAATGCTTCCTAGGGGGGCGATTGTAGGGACCAGCAGCCTTAGGAGGATGGCTCAAATAAAATTTCTGCGGCCAGACTTGGAGATTAAACCCATAAGAGGAAATGTTGACACGAGGGTGCAAAAGGTAAAACGCGGAGAATTCCACGCCGTAATTTTGGCTTATGCAGGTTTAGCTAGGCTTGGCCTAAACAGCCTAGTAACCGAGGTTTTTCCCCCTGATCTTATGGCTCCCGCTGCTGGGCAGGGAGCCTTGGCTGTTGTGGTAAGGCGGGATAGAAGCGACCTCATCGATGTCCTTAGGGTAATTGATCATTTTCCGACGAGGGCTGAAGTGACTGCGGAGAGAAGCCTTATAGCGGCCATGGAGGGTGGATGCCACTTTCCAATAGGCGCCTATGCCCATGCCGAGGCGGGAAGGCTAACCCTCTATGGTTGCACTTTCTCAGCTGATGCTTTTAGGAAAATCGAGGTTAATGTTGAGGGTGGTCTTAGTGAGGCTGAGGATTTAGGTAAGAGGGCTGCACATATGCTTATGGCAAAAGGAGCCGATGAAATAAGAGCGCAGTGGCGGGAAAAGTATGGGCTATGGTAAAGTTTATCTTGTAGGCGCAGGCCCGGGAAATCCCAAGCTGCTGACGTTAAGGGCTTTGGAGGTTCTTCAGAATGCGGATGTTATAATATATGACAGGCTTGTAAGCGAGGATATTTTAAAGCTTATTCCAGAGAAGGCTGAGAAAATTTACGTTGGAAAAGCCTCTGGAAAGCATACCCTAACCCAAGAGGAAATCAACAATCTTATGATTGAAGCAGCCGTGAAGGGCAAAACTGTTGTTAGGCTGAAGGGTGGAGATCCATTCATATTTGGTAGAGGCGGCGAGGAGGCTGAGGCTCTAATCTCCAAAAATATAGAATTCGAAGTTGTTCCAGGAGTTTCCTCAGCTTTTGCCGCTCCGGCTTACGCGGGCATCCCCCTAACCCACAGGGCTTATGCATCATCCGTGGCCATAGTTACTGGAAGCCAAGCCGCTGACGCTTCAAAGAAGGTTAATTGGGGGAAAATAGCCGGGGCTGTGGATACCATTGTCATTTTAATGGGACTTGAGTCCATAAGAAATATCGTTGGGAATCTTATCGAGGGCGGCTTAAGTCCGAATACGCCCGCAGCCATAATAGAGTGGGGAACCACTGAAAATCAGAGGACAATAATTGGTCGTTTGGCGACCATCGCCGAAGACGCTGAAAAAGCATCTTTTAAACCACCCTCCGTAATTGTGGTAGGAGAAGTGGCCAATCTGGGCAGGAAACTTGCATGGTTCAAGAAACCCCTAACCTAAAAGGTAAGGTAATCGCTATCACAAGGGCTGAGAGTCAGGCTGAGGAGACAGCCGACTTAATAGAAAGGATGGGTGGCAAGCCCTACATTATTCCGGTCCTAGAGTTTAAAATGCCAGAGGATCTGTCTCCAATCAGGAACTTTATTGAAGACCTCCAACGCGGAAAGGCAGACTATACGGTTTTTATGAGCGTTAACGCTGTTCGTTTCCTCCTTAAGGAGGCTGAAATTCTAGGCTTAACACACCATCTTTATGATGGCCTAGAAAAAACGAAGATTATAGCCGTGGGACCTAGAACCGCCGAGGAGCTTATGAGACATAATATTCACGTGGACCTGATTCCTGAGAAATACAGCTCTGATGGCGTGGTTCAAGCGCTCGCGGGACTTGGCCTGAGGGGCAAAAGAGTTTTTATTCCCCGTGCAAAAGGGGCAAGCCCGACTCTTAGGAAAAACCTTGAAAGTATGGGAGCCTTTGTGAGGGAAATCCATGTTTATGAGCAGAAAATCCCAATGAATTGTGACAAAGCCAAGGCTTTTATAGAGCATCTCACATCCGGCAGGATTGACGCCATAGTTTTTGGGAGTTCGCAAAGCGTCAAAAACTTCCTGCAAGTCATAGGCGCATTCCTCACCCATAATAGCTTGCAAGAAACCCTTAAGCGCCCCATAATAGTTGCCATAGGACCTGAAACCGCTAAAACCCTTCGCGATAACGGATTAAGGGTTGACATTGTCCCGAGGGCATATACTTTCCGAGAAGCCTTAACAGCTATTGCCCAATATTTTAATGGGACTTGCTAACCTAAAATAAATTAGCCTTTGCTTCAAAATTACGGGCACGGCGAAATCGGCTGGGAGCCTTTAAACTGAATCGGTCAGAGGGTTATGTTGCAGTTTTAAAGTTTTCTAATGGCCTATTTTTGGACTTTTCGTTTAGGTAATTGTTTATATGTCCGGATTATCCATCCATTTTAGGAACCATGATGAAGATTCTCATTGTTATAGGCGACGGGATGGCTGATCGTCCGATTAAGGAGCTTAGGGGCTTAACCCCACTCGAGTTTGCACAGACCATAAATATGGATAGACTGGCTTCTTTAGGGGTTTCTGGCTTACTTTACGCTGCGGAGTCTGGCGTGGCCTGTGGTAGTGATGTTGCCAACTTGGCCATACTTGGATATGACCCAAATAGGTTCTATTCTGGGCGGGGCGGTTTTGAGGCCTGTGGAGTTGGAGTGGAGATGGCTTTTGGCGATTTAGCTTTCAGATGCGATTTCGCCACTGTTGATGAGGATTTTTATATTGTGGATGCAAGGGCGGGCAGGGTTAAGGAGGGTTTAGATGAACTTGCAAAAGCCCTTGCAGATTTAAAGCTGGGCAATCACGGTGATTTGGATATTTTTTACAAGCGAACTTTAGGTCATAAGGGCGTCCTCGTCCTGAGGGGCAAGGATTTATCCGCTAATGTGGCAGCCGACCCCCCAAAGGTCGGCTGTAAAGCTGATTCTGTTAGGCCCTTGGACTCTTCGAGGGAAGCTTTGAAAACCTCTCGGGTGCTAAACGAAATAATTCGGACCTCTTATAGGCTTTTAAGGGATCATCCGGTGAACAGGAAGCGCGAAAGGAAAGGTTTCCCTCCTGCAAATGTTGTCATTCCTTGGGGTGCTGGTACAAAGCCTGAGCTAGAGCCTTTCTATTCTAAATATGAGTTGAGGGGAGCTTGTGTGGCTGCAGCCAGCCTTATCAAGGGCATATGTCGGCTTGCAGGGATGACTGTGGCTGAGGTTCAGGGGGCAACAGGGGATTTGGACACTGATATTAATGCTAAGGCTGAAGCGGCTTTGGATAGCCTCAGAAGTCATGATTTTGTCCTTGTACATGTTGAGGCCCCTGATGAGGCGAGTCATGATGGAAATGTTCGGGGGAAAATAGCCATCATACAAAAGATAGATGAAATGGTTGGCAAAATCCTTGACAATGTCAGCCTAGATGATGTATGTGTTGCCCTCCTTTCCGATCATGTCACCTCAACGGAATTACGTGTGCATACTGCAGATCCGACACCCATAACAATAGCGGGATGCGGTGTTGTTAATGATGGAGTTTCAAGTTACAGCGAGGCTTCGGCATGCAAGGGCAGGCTTGGTTATATTTATGGCAGGGATGTTATGCGGATCCTCCTCACATTTGTCGGGCGAATTGCAAGTTCAACGCATAATCGTATATTAAAGGAGTTTTGAATTTGCTCGCGTACCATGTCCGCTGTTTTTTCGAGTCTATTATAATTCTTTGTTTAGCCCTTACTATAGATCAGATTTTCGGCGAGCCCCCTGATCCTGTCCATCCGACGGTTTGGATGGGGAAGATTATAGCTTTTCTGAGGGCAAGGTTGAGGAGCAATAATCCTAAGGTTGAAAAGTTTAATGGTGTCTTTCTCTCCTTGGTCTCGGCGGCAATTTTCATAACTCCAGTCTACTTGATTTTGTCCATGGTCAAAGATTTTTTTGGTTTTTTGGCCTATGCTGTTTTGGCAGCTGTGATTCTAAAGTTGACGTTCGCTTTGAAGGGCATGGCTTATTATACGCTTCCAATAGCTAGGGCCATGGAAAAAGGCGACTTAAGGGAGGCTAGGCGCTGGCTCCCATTTATTGTGAGACGTAACCCTGAAAGCCTTAATGAAAGGCATGTGATCTCAGCCACTATAGAATCTATCGCGGAAAGCACCGTGGACGGTGTGACCTCAGCTCTATTCTACTATGCCCTTTTTGGAGTTCCAGGCGCTGTGGCTTTCAGGGTGATAAGCACTTTGGATTCTATGGTGGGCTACAAGGATTCGGAGCACATAAACCTAGGATGGTTCTCGGCGAGGCTTGACACGATAGCCAACTACATTCCGGCTCGTCTGACGGCCTTTATCATGGTTTTAGCATCATGGCTTCTTCAAAAAAACTGGAGGGGTGCTTTTAGGATTATGAAGCGGGACAGGTTTAAAACAGAAAGTTTCAATGCTGGATGGCCTATGGCTACGATGGCTGGCGCCCTAAATGTTCAGCTGGAGAAGCCCGGACATTACGTGCTTGGCGATATGGGGGTTGAGCTTACACCTGCCCATATAAGGGAAGCCCTAAAAATCATGAAGGTGACATCCATACTTTTTTGTCTATTATTGGTGGTTCCGGTCCTTGCAGTTTTGTGCTTTGCGCTTTTGCCCATATTGCAATGATCAATTACAAATAGGCTATTAAATTGAGCAGCCTGCTTTAGTGATGCTTCAGTGTTACGCCTTTTCAAGCTTGGGTAGCCATTTCCACTATTCTGGAAATCTCTGAGCTTATGGCTTCAGGAAGACCCATTATGCTGACATCCATGAATCCTCTCACGATCAGCGATACTGCCTGATCCCTTGACAGTTTTCTAGTCATTAGATATGCAATTTCCTTTTCTGAAATCTTGCCTACAGCAGCCTCGTGGGTTATTTCTACGCTTCTTTTTCTTGCTGTTAACTCAGGTATAGACTGTATGTGGGAGTCATCATCCATTATTAGGCCCTTACATTCCAGATGTCCCTTGCAGTCTGGCGCGTTTCCTTCTATGGAGCCTCTAACGATAATTTTTGAGCCTTGTCTAGATACTGCCCTGCTTATCATTTCAGCTCTGCTTCCTTTGCCCTTAAGAATGGCTTTAGATCCCACGTCTAATAGGGAGTTTTTATGGCCGTATAGTATGCTGTTGAAGAAGACCCTAGATTCCTCGCCGTTACAGTATGCCACCGGATACATTTGCAAGTTTCTGACTGGCTTTAGGCATATGTAGTTTGATATGAAGGTTCCGCCATTCTCTATTACGACTGCGGATATTGGCCTTACAAAGGTGTCCTCAGCCCAATTATGCACCATTGTAAGGTTAAGGGTGGCGCCTCGTTTTACGTAGATTTCCGTAACGCCTATGTGGGCAGCTCCTCGAACTTCTGGGTGCTGGAGGCAGCCTGCTATGACATGGGCTTTAGAATTTTCCTCGGCGACAATTATGTTGTGCACCTTTTGTTCCAGATCCTTCTGGGTTATCGTCAAACATGCCTGCAGGGGAACTGTTACCTCGGAGTTTCGTATAATCCTCAGGAAGTATCCGCCAGTATAGTATTCCCAAACTTTCCTTGTTAGCATGTCCGTTTCTCTTGGGACAGCCTTCCATACATAATCCTCGTTAACCCATGTGTACTTTTGCATGGCAGCCTTTATGTCCATAAGCTCAGCCTTGCCGACGAAGAGCTTGTTAACTCCCGCGTATATCGTGGCCTTGTCTACATGGAAGAAGCTTCCTGCGCGTTCCTTTTCAGCGGTGATTCCGGCTTTGGCTGCCTCTTCAAGGATTTTTTGAGGAACCCTTGTCAGCTCTTCTTTGCTGGCCATTTCCTACCATCCCGCTGTGCTTCTTTGTTGGCATTTTATACATCCTTCATAGCCTTCCCTTTTTATGTCTTCATAAACGCGTTTAGGATCAGAAAAACAGTAAATTTGCCCATTAAGCAGGACGCAACCGTACTTGGCATTTAGGTGTTCCATTATGTCACCCTTATGCGTTATTATGAGAGCTGTGCCTTTGCTGTTCTGTACGTAACGCTGGATTTCGCCTGCTATAAGCTTTAGGCTTTCAACATCCACCCCAGAATCCGGTTCATCTAGAAGCATTACCTTTGGCTTTAAGAAAAGCATCTGCAGAATTTCTGATCGCTTTCTTTCTCCGCCTGAGAAACCAACATGAACACTCCTGCTCAAGAAGCCTGTAAGGTTGAATCTCTCTATTAATCGTTTCTCATCCTCGCTGAACTCATCCCTTGGGCTTTTGCCCAAGCATAGTTTTAGGAGATCCGCCAATTTCACGCCCATTATTTCCGGCGGGTTCTGGAAACTTACAGCTATTCCCATTTTAGCCTTTTCCTCAACACTCTTTTGTGTGATGTCCTCCCCCATGAATAGTATTCTTCCTGAGACAATCTCGTAGCCCGGCAGCCCCATAATGGCGTTAATTAGGGTTGTTTTTCCCGAGCCGTTGGGTCCAAAGAGAATATGGATTTCCCCGCTTTTTAGGTTGAAGCTGACACCTTCCAGAATTAGCCTGCCTTCAACTTTAACCCTTAGATTTTCAACTGTAAGCTGCCCCTCTAAAAGTTTGGTTTCATCCGCAGCTGTCATGTGGATCATCTTGTCATTGGCATGGAATAAAATATCTTGATTAAGATAGGCTTTTCCTTTTTCTGTCTTGAATTTCAATGAAAATCCACTGGCCAGCTAGAGCTATGCCTAATGGGCTAAGATAAATTATGGCTTTGGCAAGCCTTGCTTTTGGGGCTATCGAAGCCAGAAATTCCATGCTCCATGCCACCGATGCCGTTTGAGATTCTTCGTTCAGTAAAATAAGCGTGGTCCTAACCATGCCTGCCGGAGTGTATTCTACAGTTTCTTTTTCGGCTATCTTTTTCTCTATTAGCACATTGCCTGCTTTATCTTTAAGGAAAATTCTAAGTTTTTCAGATGTGAGGTTTTTAGGGATATCTTCTGTTGGCAGGTTAACAAGATACACGGTTAATGTTGAGTTTGTTCTAAACTCCATTTTCAAAGTGGTTTCTGGAGTAAGGGTTGCCTGCAGGCCCAGCGGAGTTACAATCGAATAGCTCATCGGCTCCAGCTGCTCAGACCCACTTATTGGTATTCCTATGCTTGCTTGGGGAATCAGCAATAGAACGCCTAGTGATAGGCATATGGCTAAGAAGGTTGCGCCTATTCTTCCAAGGGCTATGCTTAATCTCTTCATATGTTTAGTCTCCTGCTGAAGTAGTAATATGTTATCAAATAGGCGGCGGCTACAAGGCAGTAGCCTCCAGCTATATAAGTTAGGGCCTCGCTGAAGCTTGGGGTCCAAGTTTCAATTCGCCCCTGACTTATTAGAGTGCCAATTCGTGTGTAATGGAACTGTAATGCAGTGCTTGGCTGGATTATGGCTAGAATCTTTAATGGTGTAGCGTTTCCGGTGAAAATGTATAATATGGTTAGGATTCCAGAAGCCATGGAGATGGCGAAGTATAGCACTATGCCCAAAACTAGCGCTGTGCCGCCCTTCCGTACTTTCATGGCTATGAGAAGCATTATAGCCGTTATTAGTAGCGGATATGATAGCGAAGCTAGATATGCTGTTATCACTGTGGGCATGTGGTTGGCAACTGTCTGTGGAGCCATTAGGTAGAGGGCGAATAATTGTATTCCAAGGAACATTGCCAATGATATGCCTATGGCTGACAATAGCTTTGCCGTTAATATCATATGCCTTTTTATTGGATATGCAAGCAGGGTTTGAATGGTTCCCTTTTCGAGGTCGCTTCCAAAACCGTATGCCACATTTTTGAATATTAGGATTAGGAATATGAAAAGCGGGGTGCCCATCTGTATGCTGACAAGCGAATATGCTAGGCTTTCCTCGCTTCCGGCGATGGATAGGGTGTATCCGCCGCCTATCTGAACTAGAACAAAGGTGCTTATGGCATATAGGAACGCAAAGACCTCTAGTATTGGGAATCTGAAGTCCTCATGGATTGAGGCTGCCAGAATTTCTAGGAAAGGCTTTCCTTTCGGCTTTTCCATTATTTTCCCGCCTTTTCCTTCACAACCTTGTAGTATAGCTGCTCTAGGGAGGCTGTTCCAAGCTCTATGCCCATTATGACTGCGGCGATTTTTCTGGCTATTTTCGGCGCGTCCTCGTAAATGTTTGGTTCCATTCCTTCTGTGGTTACAAGTGAAACTCCTCTGCTGTCTGTGGATATTCTCTCCACGTATGGCAGTTTTTTAAGCTCCTGTGCAAAGGCTTCAGGTTTGTCTGTGGATATCCTAACAGCCTTCGCTGAGTATCTTTCAAATAGCTCGTTGATGGGTCCTGAGGCCAAGACGCGTCCCTCGCTTATTATCGCCATAGAATCGCAGACTCTGCTTAGCTCAGGAAGAATATGCGAGGATATTAGGAAGGTTGTATTCGCTTTCCTGTGAAGCCTCAGTATGAGATCCAGCAGTTTCGTCCTTGCCTCTGGATCAAGATTTGATGCAGGCTCATCGGCGATAATGAGCCTTGGATTATGAATTAAGGCATGGGCAATTTCAAACTTTTGAAGCATTCCAGCGGATAGGCCCCTAATCTCCCTGTCATAAGCATCTAAGTCCACAAGCCTCAAAACCTCAAGCGCCCTCGCCTCTGGAACGCCGTAGATTCTGCATACCCTTTTAAGGTAATCTAGAACCCTGTGGTGGGCTGGAAAGTATGCCTTCTCATAGATTACGCCAATATCCTCCCTAATTTTAGGGTTGTCCCATGGATCCTCGCCTAGAACGGCCACTTTCCCATTGTCCGGTTTCAAAAGACCCAATACAGCCTTTATGGTGGTGGTTTTTCCAGCTCCATTTGGTCCAATAAGGCCCATTATGGAGCCTTCATGGACTTGTAGGCTTAAGCCATTAACAGCTTTAACCCTGCCATAGCTTTTATGCAGGTCCTCTACAACAATAAGGCTTGGCAATCAGGCTAACCATCCAAGGAGACTACAATTGTATCCTATATCCTGAATAGAATATTTAAAGCTGTTTCATCCTAGGCTCTCCATTTCAAATTTCCAGTTTCAATAACATGCAGATTTATGGCGGTTCAGCCGGGTCATTAATTAGATCTCCCTCTAGGTTTTTGTCAACAATCTGAAGAACGGATTTACGTTCTATTTTGAATATTAGACCACCAGAAAATCAACAGATGAGCATGTATTCCGATTTCCTTAAAAATTTCGATTTAAGCGGGGTGAAGATTGCTGGCAGGCTATTTTAGTGTTATTTGAAATTCGCAGTGATGGTTTCCTTTTGCCATGCATTTTGTCTCCTCAGAGGTTGCATGTATGCCCGTTAGCGTTTCTAATAGTCCTTCAATGAATCCTCTAACAAAGTGGCATGACGGTGTTTGAGAATGCTGCTCCGTGACGAAGGCGTTATCGTATATGCGTATAAAGAACCTGTCTGAATTCTTCCCTGAACCGACAATTTCCATTCTGCCCCATCCCCAACTGGCATATAACCATGCAATTTTGTCAAAAACAGCCGCCGGGTTTTCCCCTTCCCTAAAACGCGTTTGGAAAACTTTAGCCATAGATCTTCCAGCCCCCCTTCCAGCTATATACCAGACCAAACCGCCGCCCGCTCCAAGCACCTTGTTAACCTTTTCAAACATCCCCTGTAAGGCCTCAACCCTAAGCAAAATCAAATTGCCACCCAATTGCATGATTTGTCCCACACTGTTTTTCAATTCTAACTCCAGAAACAGGCCTAACACAGAATTTTAAATAATTTATGAACTGAATATTTCGATTAGAAACCAATTATAGTCAGATTTTGAGTCTGAAATGTTAATTAGTCCTTAAATGAAGGAAATTTACTTCTAGGCGAATTAGGTAGCCATGATTCCGGATGCATGGAGGCGGCTGTGGCGGCAAATTATAACTCAAGTATGTTAGTGAAGTTGTTGCAATATTTTATAAGGGAAGAATTGGGAGATCGTGGCTGTTCATCACGGCCGGATTTATTTCATACACAATAGCAGACCTGCTTTTCAGCTACAAAACGACGTATGGAATGTAATACTGCAGTCACCAGCAGATGAAAGCCTAAAATCCCATGTTAGGAGAAAGCGGTAAAGACCTAGTCTATTATCAACTTAAAAATTCATATGGCTTAGGAAAGCAAATATTCCGGAAAAACCAGAACTTTTTGCCGAATGCCTATACAGCCTTTTCGGATTTGGGTACAAAAATCATTGGAGCTACAATTCTCAAAAATTATGCATTAAGCTAAAAATAAAATATGAAGAGAGGAAAAACGTCAAATTTGCAGACTATATAAAAGGCATGGCTAAAAGGGGATAGACAAATTCAAGAATCACCTACTCAACCTCTAAATTTCCATCGTAAGAATACGACTGCCAAATTTCAAAAATTGCTGGTTACTAATTTTGCGGATTTGATTTGTATGTTTTTATTTGGCTTGTGTTGTTATTGTTTTTGGGATTGTTTTGGTTGTTGGCGTCGTCTGAAGGGTTGGTGGGGGTAGACTGTTGAACAGCCAAAACGTGGCGCTTGAGCACTATTCAAGGCTTGACGTTCAAAGGGAGATAGCAGACTACTGTTCTGGAAGGTGGGTTGCCCTGCACTTTTTAGACAGCTTGGGCAGGCTGGTCTTCAGAAGATACCTTATGGGAAAGCCCATCACTGTGGGTGGGGCGGATGATCTAAACAGTCTCATTAATAAGATTGGGGGTGTTAGGTCAATTTATGGTTCAGCCAATAAATATGGCTTAATTCAACGTGTGGAGGACGTTTTCAATTTTTCAAATGTTAGGTTATGCACTCCAACATGGGACATTGACGGGCAGATTTCAAATTGGAAGAAAACCTTAGCCGTTGCCCGTGAACTGGTCAGCTTTCTGGAAAGCGAAGGAGTTCAGAAGTCCCTATATATTAAATGGTCTGGGAATGGGTGTCACATCCATATCCACGAAGAAGCATTTTCAGATGAAGCACTAAGCAAGGTCCATCCGCTTGACCTAGCATACGCCACGGTGGAATATGTGAAAACTAAGGTGACGCAGAAAATCCTGGGAGACCCGTGCACTGAGGGCATCGTCATTGAGAATAGGATGGACCCCGGGAGAGTTTTCACCTGCCCGTTGAGCCTGCATCGCCATCTAGACGCTGTGTGCATTTGCCTAAAACCAAACCAGCTTGACAGTTTCTCGCTGGAATGGATTCATCCCTCAACGTTTAGGCATAATGGCGAATGGAGAAATTTCAGAAAAGGCGAAGCCGACCAAATAGCCTTAAAAGCCTATAACTCGGTTGGAGGTTACCCAAATCAGCGGCTGAGTCGAAGACGGAGAGGCAAAAGGCTAGATGAGCAAATTCAAGAGTGGCTTCTAAAGCATTAAAATCTGGTATTCATGCATTCTGATTTTGTTAGCAGCAAACTTTCATTAGTCCATCTTGTGGCGCCCTCTATTCAAAATTAAATGGAGTTGTTGGCATGGCGTGCAAAAGCCTTTTAGATGTTAATTATTACCTAAGCAGCTGAAAGCCTCATTGGAGTTTTCTGCCGCAGTAGGGACAGAAGGCGTGGTCTGCTCCAATTTCTTTTCCACAAGAGGGGCATGCAAGCTTTTCCTTTGCCAATTTCCCCAATTTTTCCTTAGCTAACAGTCTTCCATCGCTGAGGAAAAGAACTCGGCGTGCATGTGAGGCTATATGGCTGTCATGCGTCACCATAACGATTGTTGTTCCCTGTTCGACGTTTAACCTGCCCAAAAGCCTAACTATTTCATATTTGGTTTTTGCGTCTAAGTTGCCTGTAGGCTCATCCGCTAAAACGATGGATGGATTGTTTGCTAGAGCCCTTGCAATTGCGACTCTCTGCTGTTCTCCTGCGCTTAGCCTAAACGGTTTATGCTCCTTCCTTTCAGCCAAGCCCACAAGCTTCAACAGCTCATGGGCTCTTTCACGCATTTCCCTTTTTGATTTTCCCGTGCCCTCCATTGGAAGCTCAACGTTTTCCAAAGCACTTAAATATGGGAGTAAATTGAATGTTTGAAAGACGAAGCCAACCTTATATCGCCTAATTTTGTAAAGCTCTTTCTCGGGCAAGGCAGTAACATCTACGCCGTCGAGAATCACTTTTCCGCTAGTTGGCCTATCAAGACAGCCTAAAACGTTGAGCAATGTGGTTTTGCCGGAGCCGGAGGGGCCCATGATGGAAACAAAGTCTCCCTTTTTCACCCTCAAGTTTATGTCTGAAAGGGCGTGGATGATGCGGCCACCAAGCTTATAGATTTTATCAAGTTTTTCTGTTTCCAAAACAAGCTCACTCATACCTTAACGCCTCGATCGGCGATATTCTGGATGCTCTCCAGGCAGGGTATAAGCTTCCCAACGTGCCTAAAATTGCGGCTGCGCAAAGCGCCAAAAAAACGAACTGCGGACTTAATGTGGCGACATTATAGCTCTGGGCTCCAACCATGCCTGGATACTGGAATGGGCGTTGAGTTCTTTGTAAACCGCCGAACAAGTTTAGCTGAGGAAGCAGAAGTGAGGAGAAGAAAGGCGCAGCTATGCTTCCTATTATGACCCCGGCAACCCCTCCAATTAAGCCTATCAGCATGCCTTCAATCATGAATTGGCTCATAACATTCCAGTTGCTGAAGCCTATAGCCTTCAAAATGCCAATCTCCTTAGTTCTTTCCCGAACCGAGTAGAGCATGACAAAAAACACGATTAGGCTTGTGGCTGCAACTGCAATTATAATTAGCTGAGTGGCTGTCGACTGTGCTTGGGCGATTGAAGATTCGGCACTGCTTAAAGTCTGCGTGTACATTTCCTGCATGCGCTGAAGATTCGCCAATCTATCCTGATAGCTTGTCACGTAGAGTTCCGGGTACATCACCTTTATCGCATCAGCCACCCGAGCCGCATAGGAAACGTCTACAACATACACGTATAATCTGCTCACTTTTCCAGGAAGGCCCGTGATCCTTTGGGCGGTGGAAATATCCATATAAACGGTTCTCGGCTGGTTTGCGGATTCAAATATGCCCTTCACTATGAAGAGTTCACCGTTGATTTCCACTGTGGCTCCTACGTAGGCCTCAAAATAGCTGGTTAAGTTTGAGCTTATTAGAATATAGTCGCTGTCACCTTCAGATAGGCCTTCTCCATCAGTTATATTTGTTGGCAGTATTGGATAACTGGCAATCATGGACGAGTTTAGGCATACGCCCATTATTGTGTAGGCTGGCCTGTAAACTGTGCGGCTTCCCCATGGAGTGTTTATAGTTTCGGAAATGTTTTCGCTTGAAGATTTTTCAAGGAAAGGTATAACGGTTTTCACTCCTTCAATGGAGTATATTTCATTCACAATGGTCTCATCTACAAAGGTCTCGTTCATGCCGCCAAAGAAAGGGACAGGTCTGAACGCTTGCATTCCCCTGCTCGGGTTTGTGCTGCATTCTATAAGCGTTGCCGTCTTATTGATTTCCTCCTGCATTGCAGTTATTGTATTAGCAAAGTTTTCGGTCATTCTCTGCATAGACTCTTGATTTGCCATGATGCCAGCAGGTATGGAAACCATAATTGCGATAGAGAAACCCAGAGCGATAACCACTAAAAAAGTCCGAACCTTTCTTCTCGAAATGTTTTTCGCAGCCCTCGTTAAAGCACCCAAATCTTTCACCATTCGAAAAACGTAACTTTTTCGACTCCATATAAGAGTTTTTCAGAATTGATCCAAAATCAGCTAACAACGCCCATTTATTATTTGGAACCTGTTATGTAAATCGCTTTTTAATCTTTGTGGTGTCCTGCCATGTTTGGGGAAATCGTGAACCATAATAGCTCTAGAGAAACTCAGCGCAATGGCCATCAAAAACCTCCTTTATTTTCCTTCGCGAAACATTTTTAGCGCTCTTGTTAAAAACACCAAAAGCTTTAACTCCTCTAAATGTGCCTCTAAGCTTTAAATGGCATCGTGGGGAATATTAAATTCTTAGAATTACATCCAAATCTATCCGCCTACGTTTAAATTGAAAATTAATGGAGTTAGTAATAGTAGATGGCCATTATCAATGTAGTAACGGTGGAAATAGTATCTGTATTGCCTACGCTAATTTTTACTAGGGCAGGTAAAACTGGAAAAGCTGCCGCACCATTTGTCCCAACAGTTATACAATTTTGATAATAAACTTCATGATAGGTGTATGATAGTTTGACATATGTTGTATTGCTTGATGATTGAACATAAACGGTTATGTATCCGGCGAATGGCAGCACATCGTTCCATATGATTGTACTGGAATTTGCGTCTTGATCTATACTGGTGTTCACGAGCAGCGCGGAGACATTTAAATAGAGACAATTGTATAAAGAAAGAATTGTCGAGTTCAGCCAGTTTATCTGGGAATCTTTGGATGCAAGAGTGTTTTGAAGGGCTGAAATTTGCGAATTTAACGAATAAATCGCATAATCCTTTTCGGTTAACTGGGAATTCAGCGAAGAAATCGTTTCATCTTTTTTGGCTACTTGAAAATTCAATTCATTTATTGTTGAAATATAGAATGCAAGTGTGCTAACTAAGCCTGCTAGAAGCGCCATGCAGATTACCGCCATCGCAACAATAGCCCTTCTACTATGACCCTTATCTTCACGTGGGTTTTCCATAACTATTTCGCCCGTGCAGCACCTTCAATCCTCTGGGAATAAAAAGCTTTTTCAGAATTTATTCAGATTCCAGAATTTATTCACGTTCTAGAGATCTCCAGTATCGAATTGATTTCCTTCAAAGGTCATTGTGGTAAATCTATTGAGGAAATGGTGCACTAACGGTCTACCACAAGCGCGACGCAACATCTTTTTATAATTTCAAAAATTTTCCCTCACATTTTCAATTTTCCAAAAATGCCAAAAGCCACATCAAAAACCGTTGGGTTCGTTTCATGTGAACCGCGTTTAAAAAACTTGATAAATAATACTTTATTAGAGTCTCGCCAGTAATGCGCAGTCGTTAAGCATGTAACTCTCAAGGATGTCCTCAATTTTCTATAGAAAAAGAGGATGATTGGGGAAAGTGTGTTTTACGGTTTTTCAATAACGGTTCTTGTTAGGATTTCTATTCTTGTCACTTTTCCTTGTTCCAGATTCACCCATACAATAGCGCGGCCGGTTGTGCCTTTCTGCAAAATTAGAATGGCGCTTGTTGCCTTTGCAATGACGGTGCCGTCTCCCTCAACTACGGTTTTAATAATTGGCTTTACCGCCGTAACATTGTATCCTTCATTTAGCAGGTTCTGCACGTCAGAGTCTTTTTTGGCGATGTTGATTACATTCTCCTTAAATTCTTCGCTAACTTCAATGGGCCCATAGAATCCACGTCCACGCATTCCATGAAACATGCCTCGCATTCTCACACTAAAGTTTCCGACGGGCCACGGGGGTCCCCAACATTGCATGTTGTTAGGCGTTGTTTGCCCATCAGATGCGATCAGCGTTGTTACAGGTGTTGTTTCCACATTAGCCGTGTTTTTTACAGGGTTGTACGCATACGCATTCAAAGCGACCCCGCTTATAATCGCCAACACAGCCAAGACAGATAGGATTAAAACTTTCTTCCTGTCTATTTGACTCACCTCCATCCTCCAAGTTAAGGCGCGCACTTGCTAGGTATAAAAGGGTTTTTCAGAATTGATCCAAAATCTGTATAGTAGGGTAAAATTCAAAATTAGACGTTTAAACGTTGTCCTTTCCGTTTTATACGCGTAATATGGGACCCCTTTTATGAGAAAGCTTCCTTATATGCTGCAAATCATCATCACTCTGTAGGTGCTTTACCCAAGGAGAAACGTGGGGATCAAGACAAAAGCTTCATGATCAAAGCCCATTCAGCAGGAAACCTTACAGAAGTATCCGAGAATATTAACTCTCATTTCCAACCCCCAAAATGCTTTCAATCCAAAAGCGCTGCTTATAGATCATGAAAAGAAATATTTTTCAAAATTAAACCCAAATTTTGGTTCGCATAAAAGGGCTGAAACATGTTTGCTTGGTGATCCGCGACATCTTTAATACTTGAAGCTTATAATTCAAGTTTATCAAATCCCCAATTGTGCGGGGCCTTTGAAATGGCTGCAACCCAGCGTCCACTAAAATATCTCCTCGGCTGGTTGATAGCGGGAACTAGGGGAGGCCTAACACGGGCGAAAATAATTATGGCGCTAAAAGAGGCCCCGCAGAATGCAAATCAGCTGGCAAGTCGGCTCAGGATGGACTATAGGACAATTAGGCATCACCTTAAAATCCTCGAGAAAAACAAATTGATCGTGTCCGCGGGTGAAGCATACGGCACTACATATTTTTTGTCCCAGATTATGGAGGAGAATTACCCCTTGTTTGAGGAAATTGTGAAGAGAATTTGGAAAAAGTAGAAAAGGAGGGAAAACAAATTAACCAGCAAATGAACCAGCAAATAGAACAGAAATCGCGAACGTGGCTGTTGCTGATTTTGCTGCTAATCTTGGCAGTGACCGCCATATTGGCAGCTACATGGGCAGCCTCAACTTTCTGGTATCCACGCTTCCCGTGGCGGCTGCGTGAAAGGCCTCCATATATTCCAGGAGACATAGAATTCTTCTATGTAGCAAAGACTGTGGTATCAACAATAAACATCGTTCTCCTTGTCTCCCTATTAATCATATACGCTGACATATACGTAAAAACAAGGGCGGAGTTCACAATTGGACTAATGATATTCTCGGCGGCTTTGCTCCTTTACGCCATTGCCTCGAACCCCATGGTAGTATCGATCTTCGGCTTCAGAATGTTTGGTCTAGGACCATTCGCCTTGCTTCCAGACCTATTCACGTTCGCAGCGCTTATGGCTCTATTATACTTAAGCGTAAGGTACTAGCTATCCAATTCAGCCGACGTGGAATTAGAGTGAAGCCTTATATGCATGGGGAGATAGAATCCAACATATGCCAATTGTTCATGTCAACGTATGGAAGGGACTCTCGGACGAGGCTAAGAGGAAAGTTATAGAGGGAATAACTAAAGTCTTTACTGAAATGGGCATTCCAGCCGAGGCTGTTGAAGTTGTAATTCACGAAATTCCAATGGAAAATTGGGGAATCGGCGGAGAGCAGGCCAGTAAAAAATTTAAACATGCAAAAACGCCGTGAAAGATGGGCATCTTCAATTTGAAAGCCTAGAATTCCTTCGATGTTGCCTAGAGATTAATATCAATTGCGCGTCTATTTCGCAGAGGAAAGCTTTCCCTTCAATAAGGGTTGATAAAGATAATAAAATTACTTTCAGGCACCATCAAATTTAAAGCAAAGTTTTTAAGTATTAGGCATTTAACCGGATTTTGGATATAAAGTATTTTAGCCCTTAGGGCAGGTGGGGGGGGGAACCCATATGCCCAAGAAGGGAAAGAAGAAGGCTGAAAAGGAAGCTGAACAACAGAAGACCGAAGAAAGTAAGAAGGCATGAAGCAATAAAACCGCTTATAACATAACAATAATCCACCGTTTTTTTATTTTCTCATGTCTTGCTCTAAACATTGCATTATAATGCTCATATACCCTTAAAGCATTTTAGGCATAGTTTCCTTTGCCTTTTAGCAGCGACTAGTAGGATATGGTCTGTCTTGTTGGGAAGCTTTTGCATAGACTTTTTATTTTGTAATACTTTTTCGTTATGAGGTATTACCATGATTCCCGCTGTGGCTAAATATATGCTTTCCAAAAGTTTCTCCAAGATTAGCTTCACTTTTAAAGCTTTGGATTGGTCAGACTTAGATGGTTGGAATTCGGGGTTTGGATTATATTTACATGTGCCCTTTTGTAGGATATTTTGTTCTTTTTGTCCTTTCTATAAAGTTCTCTATGATGAAAATTTGAAGAGGAAATATTTAGCTGCGGTGAAAAGTGAGGTTAAAATGCGTGGATTGAAGGGGCATTCAAGCTGGCTTTACATTGGAGGCGGGACACCAAACCTGTTAAAGGCTGAAGAAATATGTGAACTTTTGTCTTTCCTAAGGGAGTTTGTGGGTGTTAAGGATGTGGGAATGGAGGGAAACCCGTTTGAGTTTACACCAGAATACCTTGAAAAAATAGCGGACGCGGGAGTCACCAAAATAAGCATGGGAGTTGAAACTTTTCAATTTAATACCCTTAAAGCTGTAAAGAGGGCTAAGGCCAATGAGCGCTTAATTGGAAAAATTGTATGTGAAGCTAAGAGCCTTGGAATTTCAGTTAATGTTGATTTAATGGTCGGGTTGCCGCAGCAGACATTTAAAGGATGCCTAAAAGACGTGGGGACTATTATAAGCATAGAGCCAGACCAAGTGACCATATATCCTTACCTTAAAATTCCAGGCGCTTTGGCAGATCTGAGCATAGACTCACTGGGCATGTTTAGGATTATTGAAAGCGCATGGAACGTTTTTAAAGAAAATGGATATAGACGAGACAGCATATGGGTGTTTTCCAAAAGCAATCAAATATATGATTCAGCAAAAGATGAGCTGGTATGCGATTATTTTGGCTTAGGTCCAGCTGCGTTTAGCACATATGGAAGCGTTCAAACCGTCAACCCACCAATCGAACTTTACCTCCAAATGATCAAAAATGACAAAAGGCTGGCATTTTACTCTGAACTTGATGAAAAGGCTAAAGTCTGGAGAACGTTCGCCCACAAACTTTACAAGCTGCAGTTAGACCCCACCGTATGCAGTAAACTACCTTTAAACATGAAAATGATACTTCAAACTTTAAGAACAACAGGATACATTAAAGGCTTCACCGTAACAGACAAAGGCAGATACCTTATCCATGAAATCACAAAAACAGTGGTTGAAACACTTCCATTCCCGCTAAAAGCAACCCAAAGCGTGTCGAAAACTATAACAAATACGTAGAGAACTTAAAGAAAATAAATGCCTCAAATGCTTAGTTATGTTTTCTGTTAAAGAATGTGGCTTTTAACCCGAGGCTTCATGTATGCCAAAAGACGGCATGCATATTTTAGAAAACGCAAATAAGAAAGATTACATAGAAAAGTATGCGAGGTCGCTTGAAAACATTGCGGGGTTGCCCTAGCCTGGTAGGGGGCAGGCCTGCTAAGCCTGTGGCCGGTTTCGGCCGCGCGGGTTCAAATCCCGCACCCCGCGCCAAGTGCAACCTACATTCTATCTGTGAAAGCAGCTTGATTTAGGCTGCTTCGTCTCTGTTTAGGGTTGTGTTAGGACTTATTTGTGGTTGTGTCTGGGCGGTGATTTTGGGTTGGTTCTATAGGGTATGCGTGGGGACGATTATGTCTTCAAACTTTTCTGGTTTTCAAGCCATTTTTCCGTCTTTTTCTGGATGGTGAATGGTTTAAAGGGTTTTATGTTTATAAATGATACAGCCTAACTTATTGTGGTTTTGCATATGCATATGCAGGATTGGAGGAGGCTTAAACCCGAAGAAAGGGTGGATTTGGCTGTTAACATGAGCGATGTTTGTATTCAGGTTTGCGCCGAAGGCGTTAGGGCGCAATATCCAAACATAGACGAGGAAAGGCTTATCGAGCTTGTGAGGGAACGCCTCATGTTTGAGAAGAACCTGCGGAGGAAGAGCCTAGACCTTGGATAGTTTTGAAAGTCTCTTGAGGCGGATTGTTGAGGGTTTTAATGCGGCTGGTTTGGATTACATGTTTACCGGGGCTTTGGCTGTAAGCTATTATGGGCGGGCGCGCACCACCGTGGACGTTGACGTTGTTGTTGCTGTTGGCGGTGATGGCTGGCGGGAACGCCTTCTTTCAACCTTGCGGGCGGCTGGCTTGGTGGTTGAGGAGAAAACGCTAGATGAAGCTTTGAAAAGCGGCTATAACGTGGCCACTTTCAGGGACAGCAAGTCGCCCATAACAGTAGACATAATTCTTTCGCGGGAGAAACTAGCCAAAAAACGGGTCAAGGTTTTGGGTTTACCAACATATTTCCAGAAGCCCGAAGACCTTGTTTTGTCTAAGCTTCGCATGATTAGGGCTACTGAGCCGCGGGAAAGGGCGCAGAAAGACGTGGACGACGTAAAAGCCATACTGAAATTTGCAAGGGTTGATTTGGAGAAGGTTAGGCGCAAAGCCGAGGAAGATGGCACACTTCGAATTCTAGACAGCATACTGTCACAGCAAGGTTAGGAGATGTTTGTTAAGCGTAGCAAGGAAGCAAGCGGTATTAGGGGAGGCTTATCCCCATAAAGGATTTGAGGTTGTCGAAAAGGCGGCTGTTTATGGGTTTTCGTTTATCCATATGGTTTGGTTTAAGCCTCTAAAGTGTTCGTCGCCTGTGATGAGTTTTGCGTTTAGGGTTTTTGCTGTTGCCATTATTATGGCGCCGAAGAGGCTTGGAGCTTTTAGGTTTTCTTTTCTGGCTTTTTCCGTTAGTTGCAAGTAGCATTTTGCTGATTCAATGGCTAGTTGGGGATTTATGGGAACTATTTCTGTGGTTTCCTCTATTGTTTTTAGGCGTTGGTTTATGGTTTGTTCTTTTGCGCCTTCGCGGATGTATTTGCGGGCTATTTCTGCTAGTACAATGTCTGGGGTGTAGGCCTCTTCTGCCTCTTGTATTGCTTTTTTGGCTTTTTCGCCTTTGAGGCTACCTATAAAGATTTCAATCCAAGCGTGGGAATCAACCACTACAGATTTCGCTGCTGTTTTCACCACGGTCTTCCTCCGTGAAGGGCTTTATTTTCCCCTCGTCAATGCCGAAGGCTTCGTTTAGCCTTTCTCTGCGTTGTTGTTTTATGAAAAGCCTTATTGTTTCATCTAGGGTTTGGGCGCCGAGCTTCTGCTGAAGCTTCATTAACATTTTAAGGGTGGATTTAGAAACCCTTATAGTGGTTGTTTCGCCCAAGTTTTCACCTATACAAGTATACAATATACAAGCATATAAAAATACCTAAACAGCTTCTACAAAAGCAGCCCGCTAGAAAACTTCACGCTGAAGACCA
>Ga0105158_1000118_pt1 | contig 35268 bp, 41 predicted proteins | sample LHCtaG_FD_81567 | JGI IMG/M metagenome (GOLD analysis project Ga0105158, IMG submission 81567) | Hot spring microbial communities from Little Hot Creek, USA to study Microbial Dark Matter (Phase II) - LHC4sed_matched | ecosystem: Environmental > Aquatic > Thermal springs > Hot (42-90C) >...
AGGTGCGTTCTTGAAATGTTTGCAGCGCTGACGGCCAGCAACAACGCTGAGGCAAGCGCACCCTTAGTGCCAATCACGTACCTAGCTAAGAGAAAAGTAACGACGATCGCCAACATTCCATATATAGGCGGCAGCAACGAAGCAAGCTCTAGCATATTGACATGAATGCCAAGAGAAGAGAGGGATAGGTAGATGAACGCCAGGGTGAAGGATACACCTGGATAGAAGACTTTTCCAATCTGAATTCCAGTCGGGTACCAACTCTTCGTCACGACTATCTTTGGGAATTCGAAAAAACCGGCCCATCCCCTCTCCACGATTGTCTCCGCAACCTTGAAGTGCCACCATGGGTCAAACTCGCTCAGTAAAAAGCCCCACCTCGATGGCAGGATTCTAATGATGAAGCCAGCCGTTACTGCTAATAGAAGAATCGCCGCTTCCAGGTAAGCTGTACGCCCTCCCACGCGTCTATCAAACTTTACCAGCAACTCCTTAAAGCCCTGTAGACTTAACTTAGACATCTCCTTGGTCGCTTACATAAACCGCGAAAAACTAAATAATAAATATAAGCAAAATATAAGCAATTAATAATTAATTTTCAAAACGCCTATTTAGATATTACCTTACTTAGATCTGCTTCTAGTTTTGAATATCCAGGGGCGACATTAAAGTAATTAATGATTTATATCGTCGGCAAAGTAGGTAAATAGGTCGGAGTTGGCACAAGTAAAGGAGAAGATTCTAAAGCTACTTTCCTTTGACTGGTTTACAAAAATTGAGGAAATAGTGGCTGGGCTTTTAGTTGTGGTAAGCATAGCGATTGTTAGCGGCGTCGTTAGAATTTTGACGACTCCGAGCATACCGCTTTATGGTACCAGGGTCTTTGCACCCAGCATGGCTTATCAAACATACGCTGAATTCATCGTCGTAATAGTGTACTACCTCTTGGGCACCGCTGGTATGTTTCTCTATTATTTTGCTATTAGAAAAAGATTCTCCGAGAGGGGCAATAAATATGCCGTTCTAGGCGCTACCCTGCTAGTAGTTTTTTCATTCTTAGGTTTATTGACGGGAATAATGAATAAGATGTAAACAACTATTAGCGATGGTTTGTAGTTAATCTTCTGATATCCCGCCTTCATGTATTCTTAACCTATATTCTCCTGTTGGAAGTCCCTGAACCACCTTTAACATTTTTAGTCCTGAGACGTCTGAAAACAGTCTAAGATGTACGTCGGCGAAATATGTAGTGATTGCTGAGGCGACTGGCGTGGTAATGCCTTTAGGAGGGACATCATGGACATCGGTAATAAAAATGGATGTTAGATTACGAGTCTTGCATGCCTCCTTCAGACACGCCATCTGAAAAGCTAGGCTGTGGAATAGGCTCTTATCTATATTTACGTCACCAACCATCTGGACCCTGTGAAGATACGTAAAGTCATCGGCAATTACGAGGGAGCCGGCGGGAGCCGTGTCCGCAACCCAAATAATCGTTCTCTCCTGCTCCTTAAAGCTACGGGGGAATGTTATCTTTATCTTGGATAGATCCGCTCCCCAATGGGCGGCAATTCTTGACAGTCTCAAGTAATGAATATGGCCGCCGCAATCTAAAAAATACGTCCTAACACTGTCCCTGCTAGCGATGCAGGCAATTTGAAGCGCTAGGCTAGTCCTGCCGGACTTTTCTTCACCGCTGACGAGATACACAAGTCCTGATCTCAGTCCACCATATGCGGTGTCAAACGACTTTATGCCTGTTTTGAAATATGCTGGGTTGCTCAACGCTTGACTACTGACAATTTTAATGAGGTCGCGCCTAGATAAGGATTAGCAATAGTCATGTTCATATCCTCGTCGACTTAGACACATCTCTAATCGAGAGAGAATTGAATAAATGTATGAAAGTATTTTTCATCATGTAGTTATCTTTATCTATACGAGTTTTATAGCTATTATCAGCGAGAGATGATAAGGATCTCCAAGTCTCTAGGCATTTTAATGATGGTGGCTTCTACAATTACTTTGATTATATACACTTTATGGATGTTTGGGTTTATCAGCGGTCTAGACCCGAACCTCGCAGTCAAGATAGGAGTATATGCCATCGTCTTAATTATACTGGTGATAATCGGCATACTTGGATGCATAATGGCAACTTATAAGCAGCCTGTAACGGTTAAATCAGTAGGCAAGGTGAGGGATGTTGAAGCGTAGACCTGCAGCTGCCGGCACATTCTACGAGGCTAGCAGAGATGAGTTACTCTCGCAGATAGGCTCCTGCTTCAAGTCTCCCCACGGTCCCCAAAAGCTACCTAGAGTAGAGGTTGAGATTGACGAGCCGCCGCCGATTATTGTATCTCCTCATGCTGGCTACATGTATTCCGGACCAGTCGCTTCGCATGGATACTACGAGCTCTCTAGGAGAAGGAGACCTGAAAGCATAATCGTGATTGGGCCAAATCATTTCGGCATCGGTACCGATGTCTCGGTCTATCCAAGAGATTCGTGGATAACTCCTCTTGGAGAAGCAAAGATAGACACTCAGCTCGTCGCCAAGTTGTCAGAAGTATCAGATGTATTTTCGCTGGACGAGTTCAGTCATAGGGAGGAGCACTCAATCGAGGTTCAAATCCCTTTCCTACAATTCATTTATGGAGAGATAAAGTTTGTACCTATATGCATGTTGGATCAGTCGATTTCAGTAGCCACCTCGGTGGGTAAAGCATTGGCTGAGGCTGTCGCAGAGCCTGAGAAGGTTCTCCTGGTAGCTTCGTCTGATTTTTCTCATTATGTTAGTCATGATGAGGCGCTGAGGAGAGACATGCCGGTAATTGAGAAGATCCTAGGCCTAGACGTTGAGGGGTTTTATCAAGAGATTATGAATAGGAAGGCTTCTCTATGTGGATATGGCCCAATAGCTGCTGCGATGACCTATGCGAAAATGATTGGCTATAAATCATCTAGGCTTCTCAAATACGCAACTAGTGGGGACATTACTGGGGATAGAAGCGCCGTGGTGGGATACGCCTCAATCATGCTTTATCGCTAGGCATTCTTGAATATTTTTTATGAATATTATCCGAGTATTCCATATACTTTAAAATGATTGGGCACCAATCCTTCTCTGGGCAATATCCCAGATGCCTACATTTCTCGCCCATGAGTCTGGACAACCACGGCATTTCTTTTTCGATGTCACGCCATATTTTATAGGCAATGCTTCTCTCCTCCCATTGAGCCTTACTGCAGGTCCTAGTTGCTACGAAGCCTATAGGGTACATCAGATTAAAGAGGTTATAAGCCCTGACGACCCTGACAGTAACAGTCTGGGGAATGGCGTAAAGTGCCGCGAGACCTTCATCTTCGAGCTGGAGTCTCTCGTAAAGTATTAATAATTCGTTAACGGTGTCTGAGAACTTCGAGCTAAATTCTTCGTTACCTTTAATTGCTGGTGGAACTACGATGTTTCTATCTAGATTTTTCTTCGCTCTTTCAACGGCCTCTGGAAGAGATTCAACCATCGTAGGCACAGTCCTATGCCTTATTGCTTGGTGATATGCCGCCAGCGACATTGACTCGCATGTTATTACCCTGAAGAAGTCGTTGTATGCGTCAAGTCTAGAATTATCCATGTCGGATATGATTTTCTCAGCATTGCCGATCCTCTCGATTTTAATTAACTCTGCACCCATAGTTGGGATCTTGTCGGTAATTTGATCTATTAATTGGTCTGGCATACGTAGCGGATCGGTCACTGGATAGTAGGTATTAAGATTGCTGAAGCTGAGCCTAGCATTTAGCAGTTCTGGTAAGTAATTGCTCATAGATTCTTTTAGCTTCTTAGTATATTGTCTTAGCTCTATTGGAACTAGTCCGATGTTTCTCTCTACTTTCGTGATTAGGTAAATGAATGATTCTAGCGAGGCGGCGGTAAAAAGTGAGGAGGAGGCTGACAAGGGAAGTATGTATCTTGCATCTTCTAATTTAATGCCCTTGTCTATCAGCCAAACATACGTATCATAGCATTTATCCATCAACTTTATGAATAGCTTCTCTAAACTCTTATTCCTCAACTCTGCAGGGACTAAAATTCTATCTCTAGTTATCCTCGACCTCCTTTGGCTTTCCTGCAAATAACTCCCAAAGCGCGGCGAGACAAGCAGCATCGTGAGTAGCCTGCTGCAGTTTCGCACCTCAGAGAAAAGTATAGCGGAGGTTGATAGGGATGCGTGTCCGCGCCTCGTCGATTCCCAGTGGACGCTCTTAGCAAACTCGTTAAGATTCCTATTTTTCACTATTAGATTGTTGATCTTTTCTTTGAGTGATATTTTTTCGAACGTTCCTGCACCTTCAATCGCTATTATCTCGTCGGGCCCTAAAGTTGTGTCGTAGTAAGTGGTTGATGGGGCCGCGTCTATGATCTCTAGCTCTAGTTCGTCGGTATAGAACTGCCTATCCAACCCTAGTCAAAATATAATATCTCCTGGTTGATAAACAATTTTTAGCTACGTGTAAGTATCTAGTTGTCTACTCTCTTCGAGGAATAACCCAGCCAGTCATCTCAAACCTATACTTATCTATGTAGCGATCGGCAGCGAATAATCGCATCAGCATTGTTAAGTCTGATGTTTTATAAAATTTCTCGTTGACTGGTTTAGCTTCCTCGAGGTATGCCCTTGGAATTGTCTGGACAGTAATTATGCCAGCCTTCTCTAGAATTTTTACGCCATCTTGGAATTTTTCGTGAAGCTCACCCATCTTGTCCATGGGTAAATTCTTTACTGTCCATAGCCCGGAGAGAACGTCTAGGACGTCGCTTTCCCATCCAGCTCCGTAAAGTATTACCATGGCACGCATAATATCAGCGGCAACCATGAACTCAGGGCCAGAATTTTCTCTACCTAGAATATCCTTGACAGCAGACTCTCTATCCGCAACACTCATGACGTTAAAATGTACAGACGAGTATTCAAGCATTTATTCAAGGGTGGGCCTGAAAAATGCCTAGTGATGCTTTTAAGGAAGCCTAAACAATTAGTAGATTCGGGATGATGAGCAACGTCCACGCCGAGGCGACAATGAGGCCTCGACGGGCAGCCTGACCAAAAAATCAAAAATAAATATCTTTTACTCGGGCGGCAAAGTCTTGAAGGCCAAGTCTATTGGTATTCCCTGTCTTGCTCTGATTGCTCGGACTATCCAGTAAAGCGCAAATGCAACTCCGTAGGAAGCAGCAAGTAGATATGCTTGGGGTGCTCCGAAACCTAGTTCTGGTATTGCTGCATATTGGTATACTCCGTTCATCTGGTAGAAAAATCCCACTAGTCCTACAATGGTAGCGATGGGAATCCCTAAGATGGTGTATTTTCTTACCGGTGATTGTTCCCAAAATTCTTTCCTAAACGGTAGTAAGGCACAGGATAGGCAGGTTAAACCGACGCTCACTGCTGACCAGACCCAAGTTACTGTGAATACCAGTCCTAAGTATGGCGTTGTGGCCACTAGGATTAGCCATGCCTCGACGATTAGGAAAACTACGATTAGACTGAAGACCGGTGTATGGAATCTATCACTGACCGAGGCGAACTTGGCAGGGATTAATCTATCGAAAGACCATGCGAACAAGAGCCTTGTCGGTATAAGCCAGTTAATCGGCATAAACGTAAATGCAGCCGCGATAACAGCTATCATGAGTAAGACGACTGCGGCGGGATTATTCGCGAGTATATATGGTATCGAGATCGTCACTACGCCTCCGCCGAATAGAGGAGTTGATAGTTTTTCAGGCGCCAAAGTGCCTATCAATGTAAGTGCTATTAGCGGATCCCGTCCAGCTATACCCTGTAACAACTCAATTACCACTACTACGCTCAGCATGAGTATAAATCCGGGGATCACCATAGACACAACTTGGCGAATAACGGAGTTTGCCCTCCTCATCTCGCCTACAGCCCAGGCATTCCAATAAGAGTTTGTTGTCCCTATCGTCATTCCCAGCGCAGCTAAAAATGTTCCCAAGGACAATGAGAGAGGTACGAAAGCATCGGGCTTAAGCTCTTTTCCAATGGAGACGAGTTCGTCGTATCTTAAGTTAGGCTCAAATTTGGTTAATGATTCGACAAACTGAGCCGTATTGGATGATGCTAGTATGCCTATTGCTACTAATAGTCCTATGATTCCCAACGCGAATAGTGGTGCTAGGAAAGTCCTCAGGAGCACTCTTACGCCAAGTATTGCTGGGATTAGTGAAATTAAGAGGAATATAGTCCCGACAATTATTATTCCTTCGGGAGTAGTCGTCCATGAAGCAGCCGCCATGAGTGCATCGTTTCCAAGCATCTTACCCAAGACAAACAACCCCGGGCCTAGTCCCCACTGAATAACGTAGGCGCTGGGTATTAGGGCAGCAAATGAGAGAATTGACAACCAGAGCATGATCTCAGCAGGCCACGCTATTGATGGGTGAAGTATTCTACTTTGTGCAACATATGGAGATCCCGACCTTGGAAAAGTTGCGCTTATAAAGGCAAAAGCAGTCAGGTATCCAAAAACGCCGAAAAGAAAAGCAGCGATTGAAGCTATGGTTGGTGAGCCGCCGGGTACGGCATACCAGATGAACCACGCTGTAAAAGCTGGTGCGAATAATGGCACGACGCCGCTTATGTTAGCCATAAAATGCTCGATGACACCGAATTCTCTTACAAGCCCTGTTGCTTCTCTCACGAAGACTCTGGTTTCGATAGATTTTTTATCACTCATGGTCTGTCGCAGTATATTAAGAGTTGAGTTTGATATAAATTTTTTGTATATAAATAATTATTTATATACAACCAAAATATTATAATGACTTGATATGATAATCGTTCCTGAAATGACGCAAGATGAGATGTTGCGATACCTCTCTCAGCCCTTAATCGCCAAGATTGCTACAACTAATCTCGACGGCACACCCCAGCTATCTCCCGTATGGTTCATATATGAAAATGAAGTATTCTATATATCGACGTACGAGAAGGCATTAAAGGTCAGAAATATTAAGAGAGATAACCGTGTCGTATTACTGATTGATTCAACTGACGGCGGAATAAAGTTGAAAGGAGTCTTAGTGAAGGGAATTGCTAGACTAATTTATGGCGATGAATGCAAAAAAATCGAGAAGAAAATTTATGATAAATATCTGACGAGTGAGATCACCAGCAAAGACGGGGTAGCTAGAATGTTTAAACAAGAAGCACTCAGCTCACCTGACTCGGTGTGTATAGAGGTCCGTCCTCTAAAAATAACTAGTTGGGACTATACCAAACTCAGACCCGAAGACATTAAAAGTGTGTAGGCTCGATAATTCAGTTTATTAGTAAGAATTATTTACTCATTATCTAGGGTGAAATGTTATGCGACTTTTAGGGAAAGTCTCGATAATAACGGGAGCCACTAGTGGCATAGGAGAAGCCACAGCTAAGCTATTTGCCAAAGAAGGCTCTAAGGTAGTCCTTGCTGGAAGGAATGAAAGAAGGGGAAACGCGCTAGCTGAAGAAATTAACAAAGAAGGATATGAAGCAATTTTTGTAAAAACCGACGTGTCGAGTTCTACTGATGTTCAAAACCTAATTAATAAGACCGTGGAGAAGTGGGGTAAAATTGATGTTTTGTTCAATAATGCAGGAATCGAGATTGACGGATTCGTGGCTGATTACAGCGAAGAAGATTGGGACAAAGTGATAGATACAAACTTAAAGGGCGCTTTCCTCTGCTCAAAATACAGCTTTAAACAGATGATTAAGCAGGGTACTGGCGGCTCGATAATTAACAATTCATCAGTCTTAGGTATCGTAAGCCTGCCGGGCTGTAGTGCCTACTCAGCTTCAAAGAGCGGACTGATTGGGCTAACTAGAGCGCTGGCGCTAGATGGTGCTCCGTATAAAATTAGAGTAAATTGTCTTTGCCCTGGCTTTATACTGACTAGGCTGACTGAGCAATACATCGATAAGAAGAATCCTGAGAAGTATCTTGAAACTGTTGGAAGACTCCACCCAATTGGCAGAATAGGAAGACCTGAAGAAATAGCTTATGCAGCCCTGTTCTTAGCCTCAGACGAGTCATCATTCATAACTGGAGCCGTCATACCTGTCGATGGTGGAATAACCGCCACTGAGCTCGAATACGTCCTAACCCTCTACAAACTTTATTGAATTTTTGGAACTAAACTTTACAATATTTCGTCGAGGGAATTTAATGTTGCTTAGTGTTTGGTTTGAATCGATTCAGCAGCATTGAGTTTAAGGTAACTGTAATTGAGCTTGTCGCCATTGCTACTGCGGCGAATACTGGGTTAAACATTATTCCGAGGGAATATAGTATTCCTGCAGCGACGGGTATTAGCACAACGTTGTAGATGAAGGCCCAGAAGAGGTTTTCTTTCATCTTTCGAACAACCTTTCTAGATAGATATACCGCTACGATTATGTCTCTTAAGTCATTTTTTACTAGGATTATTCCGCCGGTCTCTCTGGCAATGTCTGTACCGCTTCCTATCGCAATCCCCACGTCAGCCTCAGCCAATGCGGGTGCGTCGTTAATTCCATCACCCACCATGGCGACGACCTTTCCTTCCTCTCTCAGTCTCCTTACGATGCAGGCCTTATCAGTAGGTAAGACTTCTGCAAAGACAAGGTCTATTCCCAGCTTTCTGGCTATTGCGTTGGCTGCCCTGCTATTGTCACCTGTAAGCAGCGCAACCTTAATGCCCATCCACTTAAGTCTGTCGATGACCTCTGCCGCATTCTCATTGATTGTGTCTGAAAAAGCTATTATGCCCACAACTCGATTATCAAACCCAAGTAGTATGGCTGTCTTTCCATCCTCTTCAAGCAATTTAAGCCTCTCTATGATATATTCATCAATATTGAGACCGGAACTCTTCATAAGCCTTAGATTGCCGAGGAGAACCCTACGCCCGTCTATCGAAGCGCGTAGGCCATGACCGGGCACTTCCTCAAATGCATCAATAGTACGTGGTGTATTAATGCCCCTAGAGCTGGCCAACTTTCTTACGGCTTCGCTCAGTGGATGCCTAGAACCACTCTCCAACGTTAGGGCCAATTCTATGACATCATTTTCGGCAAATCCGTCAAGGGCTAAAATGTCAGTAACTCTTGGCTCACCCTTGGTTAGCGTACCGGTCTTATCAAAAACTATTAGATCAATTTTACTAAGCTTCTCGAGGTATTCTCCACTTTTTATCAGGATTCCATGCTGAGCGCTCTTACTCGCGCCTATCATTATAGCGGCTGGAGTAGCTATTCCGAGCGCGCAGGGACACGCAATTATTAAGACAGAAATCAAGGACATAAGGGCTATTCCAAGTGGTTTACCCGCTATCAAATACCAGAATATAAATGAAGAAATAGCAACAACTATCACTATTGGAACAAAGTATGCCGCCACTCTGTCTGCAAGGCGCTGCATAGGCGCCCTTGTCAGTATGGCTTCTTCAACCATCTTCACTATCTGGGACAGCATGGTATCTGCGCCGACCTTCGTCGCCCTTATCTTGAGTACTCCACTCATGTTGATAGTGCCTCCAATGACTTCGTCCCCGACCTTCTTCTCGACTGGCATACTCTCACCAGTGATCATGCTTTGATCAATGTATGAATGACCATCAATGACTACGCCGTCTACAGGAACTCTCTCGCCAGGACGCACGACTAATAATTCACCCACCACAACCTGCTCAACCGGTATTTTTTTCTCCTCGCCATCCCTTAGGACTGTCGCCATCTTTGGCTGTAGATCAACCAACTTTCTCACAGCCTCGGTGGCCTTGCCCTTGACTATTTGCTCCATCACTCTTCCGAGAAGAACGAAGCCTATAATTAGCCCGGCCTCGGTGAAGTATACTTCAGGACCACCAGTAGCGATTCTTGGAAAAATGCTCGGAACTAGATTTAGGGTTTGTAGCATGTATAACGTGCTGTATAGCCATGCAGTAGTCGTTCCAATAGCTATTAGACTATCCATGTTTGCCTGTCTAGCCTTAATGGCGTCCCAAGTGCCTTCGTAGAATTTCCAACCAGCTATGAACTGGACTGGCGTGGCAAGTATGAATAGCAATAAATAATTATGCAGAGGCCAATTTACTGGATAGATATACTCGAAGAACGCTGTTAATCCTCCCAGTATTAACGCCATAGCAGCCAAAATTTTAAGTTGGTGAAGTTCCCTCTCAGGGGCGAGGAAGGTGTTGAGGCAGTTTTTGCTGCAGAAGTAGTAAGTGACGTCGCCTCTTTTTAACTTGAAAGGTGTCTTATCCTCATCAACATACATCCCACAGACTAAGTCTTTTGCCAATCTCTCACGATATCTAGCCTACCTTACTATTTAGATTATCATGTATGCACAGCAGTGAATTGTAGTGAATGAGGATGTGGCGTCATAAATAGTAGTCGGGTAATTAATAGTCGTGCATTTTCGATTATTTCATTAAGCGCTCCGAGTTGGTCTAGTAGAGCGTATCCGACAATTCAAGTATATATTTAAATATAAGTCATTTAGCTTTAATATAAAGGGTGTCTGAATCGATTACATCGAATTACTTGACACAACGCTTCGAGACGGCGCACAGACTAGAGGCATCTCTTTTACTCTAAATGATAAACTAAAGATTGTTGAGTTGCTAGACGATTTAGGCATAGACGTTATTGAGGCGGGATGGCCCGGCTCAAATCCGAAAGACTCAGAGTTCTACAGACTTGCCAGAGAAATTAAACTTAGTCACAGTAGGCTTGCGGCTTTTGGAAGTACCCGCAGAGTAGACGTGAGGGTCGAGGACGACTTAACGATGAATAGTATACTCAAATCTGAAGTTCCAGTGGCTGTTATTTTCGGTAAGGCCTGGACTCTGCATGTCAGAGAAGTCCTTCGATGCACAGAAGAAGAAAACAAGAAGATTATAGAGGACTCAATCAGCTACCTGAAGGATCATGGCCTTGAAGTCATCTTTGATGCCGAGCATTTTTTTGACGGCTGGAAAGAGTCGAGTAGTTATGCATTAGATGTCTTGAAGACCGCTTACGAGTCAGGCGCACGTACGGTTGTCCTTTGTGATACGAATGGTGGAACATTACCGACTGAGCTGAGAGACATAGTCAGACAGGTGAGAAGAGTGTTTAAAGGAGCGTTGGGGATCCATGCCCATAACGATGCTGGAGTAGCAGTTGCTAACACACTCGTCGCAGTAGATGAGGGAGCACGTCATGTTCAAGGCACGATAATCGGTTTAGGTGAAAGATGTGGAAATGCAGACCTTACAGTGTTGATACCATCATTATCATTAAAGTTAGGCTATAATATGCTAAAAGGAAAAGCGAGAGAAAAATTGAGAAGACTAACCGAGGTGGCATACCATATAGCGGACCTGCTGAACGTTAGTATTAATCCAAATCATCCATACATCGGTCGACACGCATTCGCGCACAAGGCCGGCGTTCACGTTGACGCTATCTTGAAAAATCCGAAGACATACGAACATATAGACCCAACCTTGATAGGGAATGAAAGATTACTATCGATCTCAGAATTATCTGGCCGATCAGCCCTACACTACTTTGCTGAGAAGTTGGGAATTAAGCTGTCTAAAGACGAGTTAGACGCGGCGCTTAGAGAAATAAAAGAACTAGAGGCCATGGGCTACCAGTTGGAAGCTGCCGACGCAACTATTTCTTTGATAATTCTAAAAGTGACGAAGCGGTTGCCGAGGTTCTTTAGCGTTAGGACATGGTGGGTAGAGACACTAGACCTGGGCAGGGTCTTCTCGAGAGCAATCGTATCTATCGATGTGAACAACGAGACGGTTACGGCTATGGGGGAGGGCGTCGGCCCTGTCCACGCACTCGACGAGGCGATAAAATCCGCCATTTCGAAGAAATTCCCAGAGCTCGCCGATATCAAGCTCGTAAACTACAAAGTAACTGTGCTTGACAGTAACGATGGTACTGCTGCCACCGTGAGGGTTTATACTGAATTCATATTTGGGGATAAAAATTGGGCTACAACCGCGGTCTCTCGAAATATTGTTGAGGCCAGCTTGAAGGCCATTCTAGATGGATACATATACTTGCTGGCCACCATGAGTGGTGGACGAAGCTATCAAATTTAAATACTAGCAATGTGAAGGAAATTACCAATGTGGTGAGAATTTGGGGGATTTAGTTTGGCGGTATAATGCGCACAATTCGTCAGAGAGCCAAGCCAATACTTCTGAAAAGGATTGAATTACCCCTCGACCCGCTTGAGTTGTATTCGTCTGTTTCAAGGGACAACGAGTATGCTTTTCTCCTAGAATCTGTATCAGGTCCAGATAAACTGTCGGAGTTCTCATTCATTGGATTTGAGCCTATAGCGATTTTTAATGCAACCAATGGCGCATGTACTATCGAGGACAGGCAGAGCGGCGATGTTTTTGAGATAGAAACCACTGACCCGCTCGAAATACTTGGAAAACTATTGATTGGTAATTCATATCCAAGTTATGGATTTAGGTTTGTTGGTGGCGCAGTCGGATACGTATCTTACGAGTCAATCAAGTACTGGGAAAAAATTGATCTAAGATGTGAGAAAAACTCAGATTTCCCAGACATGGAGTTCGGCATATACAATAATGGAATAATAATTGATCATAGGATGGGTGAGGCGTATATCTTTGGCCCCTCTGTTGACGAGGAGAGTATCGCCGCAAGTTTTAAGAATAAAACAGCGGGATTTGAAGACTACGTCAAGCTAGTAGACGTAAAACCATCCATGGCTAAAAACTGGTTTGAGAGAATTGTGCTTAAGGCAAAAGAATACATAGAGGAGGGCGACATATTTCAGGTTGTACTTTCGAAGAAATATAGGGTAGAATATGATGGTTCGTTAGACGCTTTCTATAGTAGATTAAGAAAACTCAATCCTTCCCCATACATGTTTGTAATCAAGATGGGTCAGAGGAAGATCGTTGGGTCCAGCCCAGAGATGTTATTCAGGGTTGAGGGGACACGGGTCGAGACGTTCCCGATTGCTGGTACCAGGCCCATTACTGGCGACCAAGAACTAGATGAGAAATTATCTAAGGAATTAATGTCGGATGAAAAAGAGAGAGCAGAACACGCGATGCTAGTTGACCTCGCTCGAAACGACTTAGGACGCGTATGCAGGTTTGGAACCGTGAAAGTAGAGGAACTTATGAAGATACATAGATTTAGTCATGTACAGCACATGGTCTCGCATGTCTCCGGTGAACTAAGATTTGGATATAATTCTCTTGACGTATTGAGAGCGTTATTTCCGGCGGGGACGGTGACGGGCGCGCCGAAGATTAGGGCTATGGAGATAATTGAGGAATTAGAAAATGAAAGAAGGGGGCCTTATGCTGGATGTGTTGGATACATATCATTTAATGGATGTGCCGACTTCGCAATAACGATAAGAACTCTCGTCAGTCCCCGTAAAGGAGTTGGATATATTCAATCAGGCGCTGGAATAGTTGCAGACTCATCACCTGAGAACGAGTGGTATGAAACTGAGCATAAAGCCCGCGCATTGTTAAACGCCTTAAAGGGTGAGCAGCATTATGAAGGTGCTAATAATCGATAACTACGACTCATTCGTATACAATTTGGCTCAATACGTAGGTGAGCTTGGAGCACTTCCAATAGTTGTCAGGAATAATGAAATAACACTAAGCGAGGTCTCAAATCTAAATCCAGACGCAATTATTATCTCTCCTGGACCGGGCAATCCCGCAAATCCGAGATATTTCGGAATATCAGGCAGCATAATAAAGGAGCTCTCGGGCAGCCTACCAATTCTCGGAGTATGTCTCGGTCACCAAGGAATAGTGCATTGTTTTGGAGGATCAATAATTAAAGCAAAGAGGTTGATGCACGGCAAAACGAGCATGGTTATGCACAACGGTGAAGATATATTCGAGGGCGTTAAAAATCCTTTCAGCGCTATGCGTTATCACTCATTAGCCGTACATAATGAGCTACCATCATGCCTAGTAGTGACCGCTGTCTCGCTTGACGATAACGAAATAATGGGAATAAAACATAGAGAATATCAGCTATACGGCCTTCAGTTCCACCCAGAGTCAATTTTCACCGAAGATGGAAAGAAAATACTGTTTAACTTTTTGAAGCTGGCCAAAAAATGAAAGCTATATTTAACAAACACAAATATAAATATGAAAAAGAGTCAATACAATTAGGATTAACTATATGAGCCAAATTAATTCATTGAAAAAATTAGTCTCGAGTATTAGGGGTGGACCTGCCCCACATTTTGAAGTAGTCCATGCAATCATGGCTATACGGATCATTGGTGATCATCCGGGTATTGGAAGGAAAGAATTGTCAAGAAGGCTGGGACTAGGCGAGGGAAGTGTCAGGACACTGCTAAGCAAGTTGAAGAGCAATGATTTAGTCACAATCACTAAGGAGGGCTGCACCCTCTCAGCTAATGGAATAGAGATCTACAACTGGCTAAACGAAAAGATATCACCCATATACGAGGTCGATCTGAGAGAAATCTGGGAGCACCAATTCTCGGTAGGAATAGTTGTAAAAAATGGTGAGCGTCTAGTTAGGAGAGGAATAGAACAGAGAGATGCAGCCATCAAATTCGGTGCAGCTGGCGCTATGACGTTAATACTTAAGTCAGGAAAGTTGTTAATGCCGGAAATTACTAACTTATCGGAGGAATTTCCCGAGTTTGCCTCCAAACTCATCGATAATTTTTTCCTCAAAGAGGGAGATGTATTAATTATTGCTGGAGCGAGCAATCTTTACGACGCGTCTTATGGCGCGCTTGCAGCTGCATTACTGACCCTGGGAGTCTTCACCAATCCTTAACTAGGTCGTATGTTTTCAGTCGATCTTTATTCTAACGCCTCTCTCTTTTTTGGGAATTCTGATTTCTAATACTCCTTCCCTAAACTTTGCCTTTGTTTCTTCAGTGGATATCTCGATTGGTAGTTCTAGGTCTAGCTTGTAGCAGGTCGCACTGACTCTACAATACCTTCTAAGCTCATACTCATAGCTACAAGGTGCATATACGTGAAGTTCATTTTTATGTACCTCTAGCTTGACGTTCTCCTTCTTGACACCTGGAAGGTCTACTGTCACTCTGAACTCGTCTGGAAACTCTTGGACGTCATACAGAGGTTCTAAACATCTAGATGAGACCTCGGATTCTTTAAGTCTCGTTAACATCCACTCTACCTCTTGGTCAATGTCACTTTCAATTTCCCTGATTATGTCAAACAGTGATTTTCTCCTGCGCATCAAGGCCATGCTCACCTAATATATTGGGGAGTTGTCTCGAGCTCTAAGCCCTTAGGAATCCTAGCCATACTAGCGGTTGTGCGGCGCATCAAATCTCTTAGCTGAATTTTCAATTTCTCTGCCTGCTCTCTAAGCGGATCTACTGAGACGTTAAGTCCCAGGAGCTTATTCAAGAATACTACTACCTCAGCAGCCGCGCCCGGGTCAGGATAGTTCATGTGGCTCTGAGCCAAAGCTACTAGTACCTTAACGCCTAATCTAGATGCATTCCGCAGTAATGCCGCCTTCATCCCAGTGATGAATCCATTCTCAAACTGGGTGGAATAGCCGGTTTCAAGAGCCTTTCTTTGAATGTCTTCGTCATTTGAGACGACGTAGATCTCTGGTTTTTCAATTTCAAGCCTATTTGGCTCTGGTATACCGCCTACGCTGATTATGGTTGAGTTAAGGGCCTGCCCAATCTCGAGTATGGAGTTTGCTGTTGACCATATGCTTTGAGGCGGCACTGGGACGTCTGAAAAAACCATGCACGTCTCGTTGGGCCCATCTCTGCAGAGATATAGTCTGCATGGCTCCAATACTTTAGAACCCTGTATAGTGACTATTGGAGGTAGGTCTTCGATTTCAAGATACCCAACTAGTTCAGACTGCAGGTTAGAGATGAAGTAAGAAGACGCTATTGTGCCGACAAGCCCCACGTCAGGCAATCCCTCGATTAATGGCATTCCTTTACCCTTTATTTTCTCGTCGATTAGAAAGTTCTTATCTTTATTCATTTTTTACCCCTAGAACAATAATTTCGGCAGATAGGATATAACTATTTCGTACAAATATTGATGAAGATCCTAAAACCTAAAATAAAACGAAATAATAAATGGAGAGTAATGGTTATCCTCAAGGATAAGGATCGAGAATTTGTAAGGTCTAAGTTTGAAAAAGAACTTGAGGGAGAGGTGCGGATCATTTATTTTACGCAGGATTTTGAGTGCGAATACTGTGCCGAGACTGAAGAGCTACTAAGAGAGGTCGCCTCTCTAAGCAACAAGATTAGAATGGAGATCTATGATTTTGAACGTGACGAAGATAAGGCGAGGAAGTGGAATATCGATAAAATTCCGGCAACATTGCTTTTCGGCCAACGAGAATATGGGGTCAGGTTCTTCGGCGTCCCAAGTGGCTACGAATTCGCAACACTACTTGAGGACATGGTAGACGTCTCGAGGGGCATGAGCAGGCTTTCCCGACAGACAAAAGAAACATTAGCAAGCATTAGAGTGCCTGTTCACATCAAGGTATTCGTAACGCCAACGTGTCCCTACTGTCCTAGAGCTGTCAGGATTGCGCATCAAATGGCCATCGAGTCCGAATACGTGACTGCCGATATGATTGAAGCCATAGAGTTCCCACAGCTGGCAAATAAGTACGGAGTGATGGCCGTGCCCAAAGTCGTCATTAATGACGTAGTATCGTTTGAAGGAGCACTACCAGAGCCACAATTCCTCCACTACGTCATGCATGCAATTCAGCATGTCTAAATTAGATAAGAAAGCCGTGGCAAAAGAGATTGATAGACTATTTAATCTAGCACTGAGCTCTGAGGACGAACAATTAAAAAGATCAGCGATAAGACATGCAGTTGCGCTTTCTAGAAGTGTTAGAGTTAGGATACCGAAGAAATACTCACTACTCATTTGTAGAAAGTGCTTCTCGTTATTATCATCTCCAAAAAGCGCGAGGATTAGAGTGAGGAGAAATAGAAACTGGCTGATAGTTATAAGATGTTTAACATGCGGCGCCGTCAAAAGAATACCGCTTAAGCGCTAGCCTTTGTGTTCTGGCACCCTACCGAGAAGTGATATCCTCTCAACCAGACGACGGTTTTCCTCTCTTATCCTTTCAATCTCGTCCCTTAGTGCTTTATACTCTACGCCCTTCTCTAAGTTTTTCCTAATTTTTTCCGCTGCGTCTCTAGCAGATCGCCTGACCATCTCCATTAGATCGTTTTCAGCCATTTTTTCGAGAATAGGAATGACCTCAGGCGCCATGAGTTCTTTACACGCGGCCACTACTGCCTGTCTAACCCTATAGTTCTCGTCCCTCGAGTAATCTTGAAGTACTTTTATCACCTCGCGCCTTCCGGGAAACTTGCCTAGAGACATAATTGCCGCGCTTCTAACAATGGTGGGCTTATCCTCGTAAGAATGCTCTAATATAGTCTTAAGGCATCTCTCATCTCCAATCTCAGCCAAACCTCTCAATACACCAATAGTAATAGCGTAGTTGTGAGATGGTTCGTTGATAAATTTTAACAAATATTCATAAACCTCTTCCCGCCTCATCTTGCCGAGACTAATAGCAGCAGATTGCCTTACATAATAACTCTCATCAACTTCTGCTAACACTTTTTTCAAGGCGTCACAGACTTTATCATCTCTATAATTGCCAAGTGCATCGCATATAGCTCTCCTTACCTTCGGGTGCTTAATACTACTCAAAGCACTAAGAAGTGCTTCTCTAGCAATTTCGGTGCGAGCCTCTCCCAGCGCCTTAGCAGCCTCAGCCGCAACTCCCCAAAAATCATCCTTAAGCATAGCCTGGCTAAGAGCCTCAACTGCCCTAAGATCGCCAATTGACCCCAGCGCTCTTGCAGCCAATACTTTGCAGTATACATGTTTATCGCTTAGAAGAATTTTCGCCCACTGTTCGGCTGTTCTTTGATATTCAATTGTTTTGAATACCTCAAAAAATGGGTCAACACAAACATAGTCAGGTCGAGCATCAAGGTCAAATACATATACGGCTTCTCTTTCATTCAAATCGATGGTATGTTCTTTGATGGTCTCGCCTATTTTTATGTGTATCTTAAGCGGAAGAATATACGTGTTTAACGAGTCGTCGCCCTGAACCTGCTTTATTCTAATCAATAGCTTCTTGCTTTCGTCCTTCCACTCCTCCTCTACTTTGAGTGCTGGATGACCAGAATTATAAAAGAACTGCTCAAAAAACCACTCTAAATTTTTTCCTGAGACCTCCTCCATCGTCTTTCTAAAATCCTCTGTATCTGCTACGCCGTATTCAAATTTCTTCAAAAACTTGTTGAGACCCTTCCTGAAAGTTTCTTCACCGAGGAGTGATCGCAGCATGTTTAATATTAATCCACCCTTAGGATATGAATGCGAGTCAAAAAGCTCGTTTGAGTATTTGTAGATGCGCATGACTATTGGACGTGCATATCTGTCGCGATACTCATTTAGATAATCATCCATGTCCCTGATGAGTTCATATATGAATTCTTGTTCTCCCTTGTCATGTCTTACGAATAAGTTCTCAAGCAGGGTTGCCATGCTCTCATTCAACCAGATATGTGACCAGTCCTTACATGTGACTAGGTCGCCGAACCATTGATGAGCTGCCTCATGTGCCACGAGTGGATCGCTCGAATAATCCATGTGTGCCTTTTCGTCGTGGAGTGTCAAGTCAGTCAAGGTAGTTGCCGTCACATTCTCCATGCCTCCGAAAATGAATTCGTGTACAACTACCTGATCATACTTTGAGTATGGATATGGGTAATCCAAGTAATTTGAATAGAACTCTAAGATTTTTGCAGTCTTCGAGAAGCTTAAGTGTGCCTTATCCTTCCAGCCCCTTGGGACATAGTAGCCTAACTTCACTTTACCATACATCTCCTTTATTTCATCAAATACTCCTACAACGACGCTGAAAAGATAAGGCGAGCAAGGTTTATCGAGCCTCCAGTGCCAAACCGACCACTTATCATCGTTATTGACGCTGAGCAGTTCTCCGTTAGAAATAACAGTATACCCTCTGGGGACGTATGCGATCAGCTCGAAGGTGCATTTTATGCTTGGATGGTCAAGTATTGGCATCCAGTACCTATTATGCTCTGTCTCACCCTGACTCCAAACTTGTGGGGCCCTGTTTGGATGAGCTCTTGAAGGCAGAATAAAGTATAGTCCTTTACGTGGCTTAGCGTGGTATTTGATGAGCAACTTTGGATGCTTGTCGGCTACTTGTATGTGGAGCTTATTTCCATCATATCGCCAGTCCTTTACCTCGGGCCTGCCAGATACAGAGTCAACCACGAGCTCCATGCCGTCAAATGAGACCCACCTAGTCTGCTCATTAGTTATCTCTAGATCAATTTCAGCCTCTCCATTAATAGATCTATCGTCTATGTCGAGCCAGAGAGATAGCTTATAGTGCTTTATCCGGTAGTCATAGCTGGGAGGATATTTAGCATCATAGTCAGGATAGACAAATCCCCTGCCAGGCTTGGCGAAAGGATAAATCGTCACCATGTCAAGAATAAACAAACTTAGATTATTTAAACTAATCCTCGACATTTCTTATTCAGAAGTGCAAATAATTGTAATAAAAATCGGTATAAATCTGAGCTTTGATAAGTGTCACTACAGCTGCGGTAGGTGTTTGATCTTGGCGTCAGTCTTGAAGGTAATTGATTTATGGGTCAGCGTGAATAATAAACAGATTCTAAAGGGACTAAACCTAGAGGTTAGACAGGGTGAAATAAGGGCCCTTATGGGCCCGAATGGCAGTGGTAAAAGTACTGCGGCATACGTGATTATGGGTCATCCAGGCTATGTCGTCGAGAGAGGTGATATAATGCTTGATGGAGAGAGCATTCTACCACTCCCACCGGACCAGAGGGCTAAGAGAGGCATATTCCTAGCTTTTCAGTCACCAGTAGAGATCCCCGGAGTGACCTTAGCAAACTTTCTAAGGAGAGCATACCTCTCAGTAAAGGCAAAGGATGATGAGGTAAAAAAATTATCAATAAGCGAGTTCCAGAACTTATTGAGTAAGAATCTTCAGTTACTACAGATGGATACATCATTCATCAGGAGATACTTGAATGAAAACTTCTCAGGAGGAGAGAAGAAGAGATCGGAAATCGTTCAGCTCACAACTCTAAGACCAAAAATAGCAATCTTAGACGAGACAGACTCCGGACTAGATATTGATAGTGTTAAGATAGTGGCTAGTGCAGTTGAGAAACTTGTACGTGAAGAAAACATGGGTGTTCTTATCATTACTCACTATGCGAGAATTCTAAACTACTTAAGGCCAGACTACGTTCACGTAATGTTTGATGGTAAAATCATTGCCTCTGGAGGATATGAGTTGGCCGAACAGTTAGAGAAGACTGGATATAAGGGATTCGAAGCAGGGCTACATCAGTAAGACGGGCTAATTTTTAGAGTTTCTCCACTCAATGGCTAGATTTTTCATGGTTCTAAACACTTAAATTATGCCTATTGGTTTTGAGGCATTGATGGTTATGGAGCCCAGAATAATCCACGTAGTTGAAGAAGAAGAGGAATGGGAGGAAGAAGAGTGGGAAGAGGAAGAAGAATTCGAAGAAGACTTTGAGGAGGAAGAATTCGAGTTCGAAGAAGAGGAAGAGACCTAAAACGTAAAGACGCTGTATTAACATCAAAACATTTCCTTTTTTGGGTAATTTGTTGATTCATTCTTTCGGCAAGATTAAGACAGGTACAGTTACATCGTCAAGCACTCTTTGACTCACGCTTTTGAATAACTTAAGCCCAATCCTTCCCCAAAATCCTCTCGGCCTTCGAAATAATACCACCATGCTGTACCCACCATTCTTCACCTCCTCCACTATTCCTGACACAATGTCTCTGCTCACCGCTACTTTCACTTTGGTTTCATATCCATATTCTTTCAAGTAATCGCTCAACTCTTCGAGTATTTTTTTGTGTTTTTCAATCATTTTTATAACCACTTCATCATAAGTTGCAGTTGATTGAGGGAGCTCGATTATGTTTAACAAGGTGTAATCAGCTTCTTTCCATTGGAGAAGACGAAGCGCACTAAGAACTCTTCTATGATTAACATTCGTGGACACGGGGATTAAGACACGCCTCATGTCTCTTTACTCATGAGTAACTACTCCATCCTTTTTATGGATATGCAGGACTATAGAGGTTACAGTGCTTTTGATGCCTGGTATTTTCAGCACCTTGTCCTTAAGCAACTCTCGGAATGATTCTATGTTTGCTGTATTTATTATGGCTATTATGTCGAACTCGCCCGTTACTTCGAAGACGTCGAGCGCTTCTGGCAGCTTGGTTATTTCTTCTGCAACCTTTTCTAACTGGTTAGACTCGACGAATATGTGGAGGATCGCTTTTATTCCCCCTCTTAATGATCGGTTAGACATCTCGACGATCCTTAAACACTTACCTATATAATAATGTTGATTTTGCGTAGAGAGATGGACAAATCTATATTTATATGACACTCTATATTTGTATGGTATGCCTAAACTATATGAAAGGAATGTGCAGCAGCTTAGAGGAAGCTCCTACATCATAACTCTTCCTAACGACTGGGTTCTTGAGAGTGGGCTGGAAAAAGGCGCATCCGTCCTCCTAGCTGTAGAGCCATACAATAATTAGGATAACGCCAGCCACAAGACAAGTAAAGAGAAGCGCCAGCTTCAGTGTTGATGAGATAAACGAAGACCAACTAGAAGACGCAGTAAAGTGGGCATTCATATCTGGCCTTGACGAGCTGATAATCACTCAAGCAGGGGGAATCACAAACAAGTCTAGGGGCGTAATTCGTAGATTAAGAATGATGATACCGGGAATGATCATTTCACACGAGGCTGACGAGAGAATCAAGATTGAGTTTGCCGAGTTGACATTCCATGAATTCACTCAGTGCTTAAGGACGTTTCTCCATTCGGTCGAGAGAACCCTGCTTACAGCTTCTAACTATTTAGAGAAGAAGGATGGTGAAGACATAGAGTTGTCAGCAGTTACCGAAGAAAGTATTGGGTATTCACTTATCCTATCTAGGTTTGTTGCAAAGTCGATTACCAGTCCTCTTCTAAATGTTTCTACCGTGAGAATTTACGGATTATCAACAATTGCAGTCGTGTCCATTGAGCTGATGGATGCTATGACGATACTAGTGGAATGCGTGAGAAGAAACAAATTAAAATCGATTGACGTGATAGTCCCAATAAAAGAAATAGCCGGCATTGTTAACAGAATAATCCAGTCAGTTAATGATTTGCAAAAAATCCAGGTGGCGAGTCAAGTATAGGATTTATGAATCAACTGAAACTAGTTGAAGAGAAGATTAGACAGCTTGAGCTAGACTCTGAGGTCAAAATGTTGTTGGCGAATATCAGCGAGAAAGTTAGAAATATGTTCAGGTTTATAACCAATTACTATTTAGTATCCGCTATCTATCCTGATTGACAACAAACATATCTATTACGACGTGGATTTTACTAGCCGAGTAGCTCTTAACGACTCTACTTGTTAGAATCTCTGTAGTAAAACCTAAGCTTGAATTAAGACTGTATATTTTTTGTTTTAGCTGTTCCATCTCGTCCCTCTTTACTAATTGATGTAGATGAATGATTCCGCCGGACTCTCCCAACATTTGCAATGCATGGGGAAGGAAATCAGCAATTCCGTAAAAATATCCCATAATGACTCTATCAGCCTTTGTCTTGAGCTTTGATGACAATTCTCTACAGTCTGATAGGTATGGCATGACTATATCTCCTACATTATTTAGTCTGATGTTTCTGACTAAGTAGTCATACGCTATTGGATTTATCTCTATGGCGTGGATTAGTCTGGGCCTTGCATGGACAGCTATCGGTAGTGTGAACTGCCCAACTCCTGCAAACATGTCAACAACTATTTCCCAGCTCCTAACTAGGCTAGCGACTCTCAGTCTCTCGAATAGGTTGCCTAGACTAAACATCAACTTAGACGGGTCTAAGCAATAATGTACTCCATACTCCGTATGCATGATCATTTCGGGCAATTTGCCCCATAGCAGCTCGACTTCAGGCTCCCGGTAGTCGCCATAGATTCCCCTGTATCCCAAAACAGCTACTACATGCGGATTACGAGTGACTATTTTCTGGACGATCTCTTCTAAACCTGGCTGTTTTATGTCTACTCGAACAATCGCTACGTTGCCTAATATTTTATACTTAATGGGCATCCTTCCCCAACACTCATAGCAAAAGTATCTTTAAATAATATCTCTTAACCATTATACTTGTTGAGTACGAAAAAACCAGTGAAAAAAGAGGCCGCGAAAGCAAAAGGGCCAGATAAGAAAATCGGAACAATAGTTGCGCCGCCGTTCTCCGAGTTAGAAGCCTTTGTCCGGTCGCAACCCTACATCACTCCCTACGTCCTCTCAGAAAAATATGGTCTAAGATTGTCGATAGCAAAGGATCTGCTCAGCTCACTGATGAAGAAGGGCATCATAAACTTAGTGACGGGCACGAATAGGGTTAGGATTTATGCACCAGTATCGCCTCAGACCCCCGCCACAGTTAAGCGTGGGGCCCAGCCAGCAAAGAAAGCAGAAGAAGAACCAGTTCAAGTAGAGGAAATTATTGCTAAGGAAAAAAAGGCCCAGAAGGGTAAAGGAAAGAAGAAAAAATGAGAATAGTTTAATCTCTCGCTTTAATTTTAACCCTGGCTCCTTGAGCAACACTACTAAGAGTTGAGAGTCCTTCTTGTACAGAGCCGATTTTTACTGACTGGAACCAGGCAGGTCTTTCTTCTAATAGAATAAGTATCGAATTATTAGCTGGCCAATATAGGATATCGCCCCTATTAATTTTACTTACCTGTTTTTCAGACCCCCTCATTATATCGACGTTGATGCTGATCTGCAAGGTATTTTCTTTAAGGACTGCGACTCCATCAATCGGTAATTTCTTTACGATTTCGTCGAAAGTCATGGGTGCTAAGTATCTCTTAAGCTCTCCCCTCGCGATGCCTATACCCTCTATCTCTATATCTATCCCGACGCTTAGCCTGTGTTTAGCTGTCATGTCTTTTGAGACTCCTTGGCCTCGGACTGAGACTGCTGATATATAACGGCGCCGATTTCCTGAGCTGTCTTCCTCAACTCATCCATCTTATTCCTAATTGATTGAATATCCCTTTTAGAGACCGCATCCTTGAGAGACTTCATTACATCCTCGATCTTTTTCTTCGTGTCTTGTGGTATCTTTTCACCAAACTCGCTGAGCGCCTTCTCAACGCTATAGATGAGCGATTCGGCGTCATTTATCAGCATGGCTTCCTCTTTCTTTCGTTTATCTTCCTCTGCGTATTTTTCAGCCTCCTTTATCATCCGCTCTATCTCCTCTTTAGACAGTCTGTGAGGAGCAGTTATCTTTACGCTCATCTCTTTGTTTGTCCCAAGGTCTTTGGCAGTTACTGTCAGGATGCCGTCAGCATTTATGTCAAAGGTGACTTCTATCTTAGGTACGCCACGCGGCGCTGGAGGTATGCCTGAGAGAGTAAACCTCCCGAGAGAGACATTATCGGCCGCCATGGGCCTTTCACCCTGAACTACATGGATCTCGACTGCCGTCTGAAAGTCAGTGGCAGTGGTGAAGATCTTGCTTCTTCTCACGGGTATTGTGGTGTTGCGCTCGATTATGGGCTCTACCAGCCCGCCGAGGACCTCTACTCCTAGCGTTAGTGGCGTGACGTCGAGCAACACTATGTCTTTGCCCTTAAGCTCGCCTGAAAGTATGGCGGCCTGGATAGCTGCACCCATAGCGACGCACTCCATTGGGTCAACACCTCTCTCCGGCTCCTTCCCAAGTGTTTTTTTAATGAATTCTCGGACAATAGGCATTCTTGTCGGTCCTCCCACGAGGATTATCTTGTCAATATCTTCAGGCTTGAGTTTGGCGTCGCTTAGAGCCTGCATCAACGGGCCTCTGCACCTCTCAATTATCGGTGAGACAAGCTCTTCAAGCTTAGCCCTGGTCAGTGTCATCGTAAGGTGCTTTGGTCCACTACTGTCATATGCAATGAACGGAAGATTAATTTCGGTCTCTAAAACTGACGACAACTCGATTTTCGCCTTCTCAGCCGCCTCTCTAATCCTATTCATCGCGACTGGATCCTTACTCAGGTCTATGTTTGTTTCCTCCTTGAATTTCTGAAGAATGTAGTTAATTATTGCTTCATCCATGTCTCGTCCTCCAAGCTGAGTGTCGCCAGACGTGGCCTTTACTTCAAAAACTCCCCCGCCAAACTCCATAATCGTGACGTCGAGAGTACCGCCTCCAAAGTCAAATACAAGTATTCTCATTTCTTTCTCAAGCTTATCGAGACCATAGGCCAGCGCTGCTGCGGTAGGCTCATTGATGATTCTGACGACTTCCAGCCCCGCAATGGCGGCTGCATCTTTTGTCGCTTGTCTTTGATTATCATTGAAGTAGGCTGGAACGGTAATGACTGCCTTCTTTACTTCCTCGCCAAGGAAGGCCTCTGCGTCTCTCTTAATCTTCTGTAACAGAAATGCTGAGAGTTGCTGAGGCGTAAATTCTTTATCATGTAGCTTGTACCTGTAGTCCGTGCCCATCTTTCTTTTGAATCCGGTGACGGTGCCCTCGGGATTGGTCAACATCTGCCTCCTAGCCGGCTCACCAACGAGGAGCTGCCCATCCTTAGTAATGGCAACACACGAGGGGAATGCCTTGCCATACATAGTTACGCCTTCACTACTAGGTATCATCGTCGGCCTTCCGCCTATGACGACGGCCGCCGCCGAATTACTAGTACCCAGATCGATACCAATAATCTTCTCAGGCACAGCTAATCACCCGACATATAATTAGTCCGCCGCTTAAATATAAAAACACCCTAAAATAAGTATAAATTTTCACAAAATCAAACAATGAGGCACACAAAAAATATTAAGCTTCATTCCCACAAATTAAAAGTATGCTTTTTTACTCAGTGTGCTTATGTTCCAAATAGACAGTTAGGGATGCTAGTGTGGGGGTGCCCTAGCCCGGTAGGGGGGTGGCCTGCTAAGCCACTGGGCCGATGAGGCCCGCGCGGGTTCAAATCCCGCCCCCCACGTGATCCTTTTTCTCCAAAAATATTTTCACCGATAACTTCGACGTAGAATTTTTGTGTTCATGTTTTCGATGATTATAAAATTATCTAATTTAGTCGATGAGCTGATTTATGGACTTATCTATATTACCTTGCTAATTTTTAACTCACGCAGCGCGTCTATTCTTTTATTTCGTGCTTCCATTAATGCATCTATTTCATTTAAAATTCTATTTAGAACGTTGATGGTACTTTTTGAGTCTTCGGCGAATTTGCTAATTTGTGGATCGTTAAACTTTTGGTAACTTTCTGCAATATCTTCCTCGACGAGTATCCATTCGCTGATGGCTTCGCGAACTGAGTTGTAGTATCCTCGGACTACACTGTCCTCAATCTTTATTGCCTGATCAATAGTATTAATTTCTTTTATCACTCTTTCCCATCTCATTTCTTATTGTTCCAAAATTATATCTAAGTTGCTTATATAGTTTTTGGGCAAGAAATAATAAATCACTATTCTAAACGATTCGCTCCATAATTATCCATGGAGCAATGCCAGTCGCGAGACTTATAGTAGTTAGCAAAATGATAGGTACAAGCATCATCCGTTCATAGGTTACTCTTCCTGATCCACCCGGTCCTAAACTAATAGTATTTATCACTCTGTAGTAATAGCCAATCGATACAAGAATGTTCAAAACTACACCGACCGCTAGAACTATGCCTAGAATTGACCTGCTAAGTATCAACGAGTTTATAATTATTAATTCACTCCAGAATAGACCGAAGGGCGGCGACCCCATCATCGCTAAACTCAGCGCAGCGAATAAAGCTCCTACAGCTTTGTCGTTGCGGCCAACTCCAACTAGAGTGTTTAAGTCCGCCTCATCATATTTTTTACCAACCATTCCTACCAGCAAGAAGAGCGCAGACTTTACTATTCCGTAATTCCATAGATGGAATATTGCTGCGATAAAGCCAAGACTGCTTAATGTGGACAGCGAGGCCAACACATAGCCGGCGTGAGCTATCGAAGAGTATGCAAACAACCTACGAATGTTTAGTTGATACAACGCACTAAAGTTACCAACAACCATTGTTAGTAATGATAGTACTCCGAGAATCAAGCTTAACTGAGTAATCGACATCTCCGGGAGAGTTACACGTTGAAGTATCTTTATGATGGCGTAGAACGAGGTAGCCTTTGTTGCTCCCACAAACAAAGAAGTAACCGGAGGATGTGCTGATGAGTATACATCAGGCAGCCAGGTATGTAAGGGGAATACTGCAGCTTCAACGCCAAGACCAACTATAAGAATTAGTAGGCCAAGTTGACCAATACTTAATACACCAAGGTTTATTTTGGCTAAATCGCTTATCAATATGCTCCTTGTCTCGTTGTATATCAATCCTATGCCAAACAATGCGGTTAAGCTTCCAGTACCTGCGATTACGAGGTATTTTATCGCTGATTCAAGCGATAACTGATCCTCTTTGTTAAAAGACGCCAAGCCATATGCACATACGCTCATAGCCTCCCAAAAGAGAAACAAAGCTAAGAGATCACCAGCAACAACAACACCAATCATAGAGACTACAAAAAGAATAATCAGACTGAAGTAGGGACCGACATTATCAGTCTGGCTGATGTAAAACTTAGAGTATAAAACCACAAAGAGACTAATCAGCAGAACCAGTAATGTCAATACGAAGCCAGCGCTATCGATCATATACAAGGTCGAGAGAGCCGATTCCAGTGGCCTAATCGATAAATACTTACCATAGAGAGGCGCCCAGTTCATTAACAACAGCACAAGGGAGCTCAGAAGAGATGCAATGGATATGAGCGAAAGTATTGTTAATCGCCATTTTTTAAATCTGATATACATGGAGTCGACAATCATAACTAGCATAGCCGAAGTAAAGCACACCATCATTATGTTGATCAGCCACTCCATCACAAGCTACCACCCACAAACAAAGCCATTAAGACAATTATTGCGACAGCGACATAAACCATGTTTATATTAAGAGAGCCCGTCTGTATGCGCTTCGCCCAACTGCAAAGTGTTGGCATAATTCTATTGACTATTTTTAGATAAACTAAGTCGAGTCCAAATCCGAATAGCAGAACGGCCCTGAGTCTTATTAATAATTCAGAGCTGTTTACAAACTTGTCGAAAATAACTTTATATCTATTTATAATAAAGAAGGTTAAACAGAATGCAGGTATCAAAACTGACAAAGTGATGAATAAAGTTTCTAGTGATAAGTGAAGAGAAAAGCTGAAATCAACTAATTCTTGTACCGTTAGTAAGGGCCATGAAGCAAAGGTTAAGAACACTAATACGAACATTGGTGCTAGCATTACCACTGGCGCGTCGCTTGGAATACTTTTGATCTTTACATCTCCATGAAAAGCCCTGAAGAGTACTCTAAAGCTGTATATCGTGGTCAACAATGAAGATAAAGCGATAATAGATGTTAGGCCCCAGCCTCTTTCAAATGTTGCGGCAAGAATTGCATCCTTACTCCAAAATCCAATAAATGGTGGGAACCCGCTCATTGTTATGACTGCAAAAATAAAGCTGTAGTACGTGTATTTCATGTATTTCTTCAGACCTCCAAGCTCGTCGATGTTTCCAGTGCCGATAATAGTGATGACTGAGCCTGCGGCTAGGAATCCAAGAGCCTTGAAAATGCCTTGGCTTATTAGATGGTATATTGAGCCTTGCCAAAAACCTAGTCCGATTGAGTAGAACATCAAACCGATCTGACTTATCGTTGAGTAGGCCAATACTCTCTTTATGTCGGTAGACACGATTGCACAAAACGCACCCAACAGTAGGCTTGCTATTCCTACGCACTGAGCCAATAATAGTAATGATGGTAAATCAGCAAGTATTGGAACTAGTCTAACCATTAGATATACACCGGCATTGACCATCGTGGCCGCATGTATCAGGGCACTGACAGGAGTCGGCCCCTCCATCGCATCAGGAAGCCAGACATGGAGCGGGACTTGGGCCGACTTAGCCATCGCGCCAATCATAAACAGGAGGGGGATTAGTCCCATCATAGCTCCGAGTCCCGAGACATTTCTGAGGACATGAGTCGCGGCATCGATATTGGTGGTGCCCGTATATGCGTATGTCAGTATTATTGCAACCAAAAAAGCAGCATCGCCTATTCTGGTTACTAGGAATGCCTTGAAGCCTGCTCTCCTGGCGCTTTCACGCTCGTTGTAGAACGCTATCAATAATGCTGAACATATGCCGACCAATTCCCAGAAGAAGTAAAGCTGTATGAAGTTGCCGGCCATCACTAATCCCAGCATCGAGCCGATGAATAGCAATATGAGTGAATAGTAGCGAACATATGACTCAGAGTGAGCCATATATCCAACCGAGTATAGAACTATTAGGAACGATAGGAACGAGATAAATGCGGATAGCAGCACTGATATGCCGTCCATCTTAACCTCAATAAATAAACCCATTATTGATAACCAGCTTGATAATCTCTCAGTAGTTGGAGAACTGTAATTGACTACCGTCATTATGCTTAGACAAGCTGAAACAGCAGCTACAATACATGCAAAGCCCTCAACTAATCTTCTCCCAAATTTTGAAAGCAAAGGTACGAGTGGTGTAGCAGATAGGGGGAGAATCCACAAAAGCCAAGCAGCTATATTCATTGTCTCAGCCTCCTCAATTTATGAGGATCAAGCGTACCATACTTTCGATAAATCTGAATGATCAGGGCTAATCCCACTGATTCAACACTCGCTCCGACGAAGACCGAAAACAAAACAAGCGTATTTGCAAGGAGGTCAACTCCACCGCCTACGCTGCTCGTAAATAATGCTAGATTTGTTCCGAAAACTAGTATTTGGAAAGACATCAACGTCTTAATCAAATTTCTTGAGTAAAACATCGAAGCTATCGCAAGTAAGAATAGAATGATTGACGTTACGAATAATATTGATTGTTCAACCATTACTCCTCCCTCGTTCTTGATAGAAGATTCAATGCCGTCACCATGGAGGCGGCAAGTATGATGATTAGTATGAGAAGGTCCCAAGGCCTGTATGTCCATACGAACTCTAGTAATTCGCCATTGACGGGCATCCCACTTGAAACTGTAAGTTCTTTAGCGATGTTCAACCCTAGAAATACTGATATGGCTATGACGAGGATAATCGTTAAGATATACTTCTTAATGTTTCCTATTGAAAGATTGGCTTCGCCTGTAATCACAATTGTTACAAGCAGCATGACGGAAATCGCGCCTGCAAAAATGACTAAGTGTATCAGCGCTATTATGGCTGCTCCATAAATAATAAATATAATGTTTAACGCGATACTAGAGTAGAATAACAAAATCAAGGAAAGCGATACAGTCTTCGATAATAGAGACGTCACTGCAGTAATGATCAGGACTATGCATAATCCAAGTGTTATTTCAACTGACATGTTCTATCGCCTTCTTCATTATTAATGAATTCTTGTCAGATACAGCCAATTCAAACTCCTTGGTTAGGCGTAAAGCGTTAAACCTACAATCATCAACGCACTGTCCACAAGATATACAGTTATACAGATTGAATAATGGCCTCCTGATAGGTACTTCTCTGTCACCAACTTTCCTTTTTCCCAAGTCAATCATTGTTATAACTGAGGCCGGACATACTATAGCACAGACACCGCACCCTGTACATTTATCTGGATCGATGTCTAGCTTTCCCCTAAACCTCTCTGATACTTCGAGCTCCCTGAAGGGGTAGCTTTTCGTTATTGTGGTGTTGAATGCGGTCTTAATCATTTCAGGAATAGCGATTCCTAACTTCCTCCTCATGCTTCTCACCTAAACACGGTTATGATGAGTAGTTGTAGGAAGCTGAGCGGCGTTGTTATTGTCCATAGCAGCGACGTGGCCTGCTCTATTTTTATCCTGGCTAGCGCTGACTTAATTACGAATATCAAGAATCCCACCCCAAAAGTCTTTGCAAGAAATACTAGAAGACTCGCAAAACTCATTATGAAATCTTCTTGTATAGTCATTGGTAGTGTTGGTCCTCCTAAAAAAAGAGTAGTTGCGAGTGCGGATAAAAATACGTAGTTAAGATTCTTGGTGAGTTTTATGTAGGCTAGTGCCCGTCCTGAAAATTCTGTCATCCATCCCGCTACTATTTCGGTCTTAGCGCTTGGAATATCAAAGGGCGGCTTCTCTAGCTCAGCCAGCGAGACTATGAGGAATACGGCGAAGCTAATCGGCGCGTAAAAAATGTACCAAATACTTGTCTGTGATGCTACTATTTTGCTGATTGAGAGGCTTTTCGCCAATAGGGCTGGTGCTAGGATGCTGAGAATTAGTGGGACTTCATAGCTTGTGTACTGTAAAATTAGTCTACCTATCGATATTATTGCATACCTACCGCTTGCTGCGTATCCTAGTATTGATGCCATCAATACTGAGAATGACAATATGAATAGTATGAAAAGCAAGTCATAGGTATGAGATAGAACGCCGGTTTCGCCCAGAACGGGAATAAAGACTGCACCAATGGCTGGGACGGAGAAATATAGGGGCGGTCCGTAAAGAAAGACGAACCTATCTGAATACCGTGGAATAATCTCCTCCTTGAGTATGAGTTTAAAGTAATCTGCGACTGGTTGTAAGAATCCTTTAGGGCCTGCAGTTAGCGGCCCTACTCTGCTTTGAATCTTCGCTGCAGTTTTACGTTCAAGCCACTCGAAGGCGAAGGCTATCCATACAAAAAATGTTAGTCCAGGGAAAACTAGTAGTTGGAAGATCCATGAAATCATTTTCTACTCACGCTTGTTATTTTTATACCATTCTATGCCATATCTTCTAAGCTGTTCTCCATTGATCTGCCATTCCTTCCCCTCGTCAAGGTCAATGACGGTTAGTCTGTCCATGCATCCAAAGCAGGGATCCATACCCGTTAATACGACTGGGACATCGGCTAGAGTGTGCCCCTTAAGCATCTCTGTAGCAGTTAGAATGTTTGCGAGCGTGGGCGTCCTAATTTTTACTCTTGTAGGCTTGTTTCCTCCGTCGGACCTCACGAAGTAGAAGAGTTCTCCCCGAGGCGCCTCTACGTGTCCCATTGCATCACCCTTAGGTATTGTTCTGGGTACAGTAGTCTTGACTGGGCCAGGCGGGATAGCCGTAATCGCGTCTAGTATCATTCTTATCGAGTCTTCTATCTCTTCTAATCTCAAGTTTAGCAGGGAAAGTATATCTGAGTCGGTCGAAGTCTTCACTTCCGGCACTATCTCGTCATAAGCAGCGTACGGATCGTCAACTCTCACATCCCGTTTAAATCCCATACATCTCAAGAGCGGCCCAACCGGACAAAGCCTGATAGCTACGTCTGGAGAGATCCAGCCAACACCCTTAGTTCGCGTCAAAATTGTGGCTTCGGTGTTCACGATCTCTTTGTAGAACACTACTCTTTCTGACAGATACTTCATGGCGCTCTGTACATGTCTCTCGATATTTTCGGGCAGGTCCCTCCTGACACCGGTGATGGTGGCGTATGACTTATGGACCCTATTTCCTGTTATCATTTCTATTAGGTCTAAGACACGTTCTCTGTCTCTCCAGATCCACATGAAGAGCGTGTCAAATCCTGTCCAATATCCGACCAAGCCTAGCCACAATAAGTGGCTGTGTATCCTCTCCATCTCCGCGATGAGTAGTCTAATATATCTTGCACGTCTAGGTACTTCGTACTCAGTCAGGCTCTCTACTGTCTGTACGAATCCTAAACTATGGGCAAAACTGCATATTCCACAGATCCTCTCCACCAAGTAAATCGCCTGTACCCATGTCCGGTCCTGTGTAGCTCTCTCTATTCCTCGATGCGCATAACCTATACGCGGAATTATCTGTACAATTTTCTCACCTTCGAGAATTATCTTGAAGTACTCGGGCTCTTTTAATGCTGGATGAACTGGCCCGAACGGCACTAATCCCTCGGGCGAGTACTGAATTAAGCCCGCCGTCGTTTCTTTTACAGTCTTCTCGATAGATTCATCGCTACTCAAGCCCCATCCTCCTCCTTATTTCTTCGGGATTAGCCTCCTTTCTAAGAGGCGGCGGCAAATCAGATGGATACGTGTCTGGCAGGAGTAGACGGCCCTCCATGAGCGAATTACCTTCAAAAATCACACCTAACATGTCATGAACCTCCGCTTCGTAAAAAATAGCTCCCGGAACGACATTTGTAATGGAATTTATTCTTGGGTTTGTTTTCTCTATCCTAACGAGGATGTTGACGAAATTATGTTGACCCCAAAAATGATATATGATGCATATCTTTTCTCCCTCATCAATGCCGGTAATCGTAACTAAGTGGTGAATTCCCAACTTAGTAGTAATAAATCTACATGTCTCAACAATCTTATCAGGGCTAGTTTCGATCATTATTCTATTTTTCTCTTTACTGATTTTAACGTCCTTCAGTTCATAAAATTTCGAAATCCATACCTCACTCATTTTCAACCCCCTCTATTTTATTTCTTAACTTCATTAATCCATAGATAATGGCCTCAGGCCTTGGGGGACAGCCTGGAATGTATATATCGACAGGGATGACCTTGTCTACGCCATGACTAACGTTGTAGCATCCCTTCATTACTCCTCCTCCCCCTGCGCATGCACCAAGTGCAATTACATACTTGGGCTCCGGCATCTGTTCGTATATCCTTTTCAACCTTTCACGCATTAACGGATTGACCGTCCCAGTCACTACGAGCACGTCTGCATGTTTAGGGCTTGGGACAAGCTGAGCCCCAAGTCTTTCAATGTCATATCTAGGTGTAAGGGAAGCAACGAACTCTATATCACAGCCATTACAGGATGCTGCATTTACATGAAAGAGCCATAGTGAATTTTTACGAGCCCAAGACTTTAGACTAATTCTCATATTCTAACACCTCCAGCAGTCACTAACCACCAGACGGAGATGAGTATTACAGCTGCTCCTCCAAGTAGATAAAACACGACATTACTGATGTTTGGCGACAAATAGGAGCCCACAAGTGCTAAAGTATAGCTTTCTGCGACTAGGAAAAGAGCAGCAAAGATGAAAAGTTCAGATCTGTAATGTCCTCGTGGGGGAATATTTTCTTCTCCACCCATAAAGGGCTCGCATTTAGGATCTTGACCCGAGACTCTCCTACCCGCAAATCCAGCAATCAAATAAACAATTAGATTACAAATCACTATTAGGACTACACCGATAATTACTAGATACTCGCTAGTCATGAGATTCACACCTAACAATTCTATATAATTCATCAATAATGTAATCGGCCACAGTTTTAATGAGTGGTGATAAACCTTCTCCTACGCTTAAGTCATAAGGAACAACTCCTAACAAATATGAATTATCCAGCATTAATCTATACTCAAGCAGTACTTTTAGTGGAATGTTATGCGTAGCAAAAAATCCATATTTCGCTGAGGACAAGCTAGTAAATACTATTGATCCAGGCTGATTATTCGTCATGACGGCGTCAAAAAAGATTACTGTATCCTGACTTGGTATTCGGTGAATGATTGTCTCAACATTAGGCTTAGCAGCGTGTATTTTTACGTGCGATGGGAGATTATCCTTCAGCATTTTTCTCAACCTATTCAAGATGTATATCCCAACTCCATCATCACGCTTCAAACTGTTACCAAGAGGTATGAGATGGACAACACGCTTACCATAATTCTTGCTTAAAACATCATTGAACTGGTTAATCCAAGCATCCACATCTTAATATTCGATTATTTACAATATTAACCTTGTTTAAATAAATGCAAACAATTTATTTGCATCGATATGTATGCATTTATATTTTTATGCAAATAATCCTTTCTTTACTATAAATTTTATATTGTCTTGTGAAATTTAAATTTGGTTGCGAAGTTTAAATAGCACGCTTAATCACGAACGTAATTATTTTCTTCTTCAATAACTGCTGCGACAATTCATCCTCAGG
>Ga0105158_1000119_pt1 | contig 35110 bp, 35 predicted proteins | sample LHCtaG_FD_81567 | JGI IMG/M metagenome (GOLD analysis project Ga0105158, IMG submission 81567) | Hot spring microbial communities from Little Hot Creek, USA to study Microbial Dark Matter (Phase II) - LHC4sed_matched | ecosystem: Environmental > Aquatic > Thermal springs > Hot (42-90C) >...
CAGCTTTTTATATTTTTGGGATAGAGGAGAGACCACCAAACATGTATCGTGGAGCAGTATAAACTTGGATTTTCGGGCCAGCCGAAGTATGTGAGCCGGGACGAGGTTCCTAGCCACGCATAGAAAGGTCTCCATCCTAGGCTTCCTAGTACTCAGATTTCGTGCCTCCTCCCTCGAGAGATGGGGGCACCCCAAAAAGACAGCCTCTGGTTCACCTCCTCCTCCCAAACTCTCATAGACGTTGCGTATTTCTCGCGAGTCGACTTCAATTTTTTCCAGGTCCTTGATTTCTTGATTCCTCGCCTCGGGGGTCAGGGCCTCGACGTGAAACATGGGGGCTGATCCGGAGGCAGCGAGCGCCGCACCAAGTGCTTTCAGCTCGTCTCTTCCTGCCCTGAGGCCCTTAAAGAAAGGGATTTCCCCCCCCACCTCCTTGCCCGCCTTATATCCCAAGGCACCGTAATCCGAGATCGAGTTAAGTTCTGCGGTTACCTTAACCACTACTCCTGCCCTTCTCCCCTCATCTTTGTGGAGTCCAAAATTTGGGGTAACGCCTGCTATGGCTGCAGCCAAGGCAGAGAGCGCACCCTCCCTGTTGGTGCGCGCGCCCAGAACCGAATTGGCATAGCAAACTGCTGAAGATTCGGCCCAAGATAGATGCTCCTGCCGTCTAGGCTCGCGGAGATAGTAGGGGGTGCAGGTGAGACTAGTAGCGGCGCCCATTTTCCGCAGGGCTCTCAGAACCCTGAGCTGCTTCCGGGCAAACCTTTCATCTATCCCAAGCTTCCTCCACCGGCGGACATCCATCCCGCAGGGATTGAGGGTGGTTTTCACCCTAAATTTTGCCTCGCTCGATAGATCTTCCAGAAATTGTAAGCCCGGTTCCCCAATCGACTGGTAGGAAACCCCCGACAAGTGTGCTGAGCTTATGGGAATCAACCTCTCTGCCCCAAAGGCCTCGCCCAGCCTGACCAGCAGCCTGTAGCACTTCTGCATGGCCTCCCCCTGCTCCCCGTCCAGAATACGCTCCTCTCTCTTGGTGAGATAAAGGGCCATCAGAATTTACACCAGACATTTAGTTGTGCACACGTGTGCACGCCGGAAGTTCAAACGCGCGCCTTCAGGAACTTTTCCTTTCTCTCCAAAGGTATGGTCAGATCAAACCCCACCTTGCTGGTTACCCCGTTCTCGCTTGCGGAGGGGTCGAGTGAGGAGCCAGGTTCCTCCCTAATGATGATATTCTTCTTGGCCTGAAATCTCGTGGCCATCGCCCATTCCACCTCCTCCGGCTTTTCAATGTCTATGTCCTCGTCCACCACCCAAGCGTGCTTTAAAGAGGGGTGGGCACGAAAAGCTGCCTCCAGGGCCTTCACCCCGTCATCTGGGTTCTCCTTCTTTATCTTTATGAGGCAGTGGAGCCAGTATCTCCCCCCTGGCGTTAATCTCGCCTCTAGACACCTGCAGACCTTGCTCACTTCTCTGTATATCGCAACCTCCCTCGGAAATCCCATCAGAATGGCATGCTCGTTCCCACCCGGAAGAATGGCCTGATAGATTGGGTTCGGTTTAGTAAAGATTTTCTTTATCCTAAAAACCCTCTCCATCCTGACTTCATCTAGGAGCCCCATTAGATCCAAGAAGGGGCCCTCGGGGTGCCTCTCCTCCGTTACCTCGGCCAGCATGATGATCTCAGAGGGTGGAACCAAGTGTTCCTCAATCTTCAGGAGTGGAGTTTTGGATAGGGTGTTCGCCATGGCGAGCTCGCTCTTGCTAAGCTCCACCGAAATCGCGGCGGCTAGGGCAACGGAAGGTGGAGCGCCCACACAGATGGCAACCTCCTTCGTGCCCTCCTGGATAAATCTCTCCAAATGTCTGGGGGCTATCCTAACCGCCACCCTCTGCTTGTCGAGAACCATCATTCTGTGATAGGAGGCATTCATCCCCAACCGCTTGTGCGAGGCCACCACAATGCTCGCCGTCAGGTAGGGTCCACCTTCACACCGGTAGTGCCTGAGAATGGGAAGCTTCGAGAGATCGGGATCCAGCTCTTTATATCCCTTCATCTTCTGAACCTGAGGCTCCCTAGGATGTTCTATGGCTTGGAGGACCAAATCCCCCAACTTTTCCCTTCGCACGCCGAAGGCCATGGCCAGCAACTCGCGGGAGGAATAGAGATTCCCCACGACCGGCATGGAGAATCCCTTGACGTTTTGAAACAGCACCGGCTTTCCTTCGTTCCTCCGCAAGATGGAGGCGATCTCGAACTTGGTGCTGGCGGGCTCCCGGTATTTCAAGAGTAGTCCGCGTTTCTCCAGTTTCTGCAAGAATTTCCTCAAGTTAACCGCAGCCCCCTCCCTCCCAGCCGGACGGGGAAAGCATCAGCACTAGTGCTCCGAAGGGCTTCGAGCACCCGCTTTTCGTTTCTCCCCACCAATGCCAGCATACACCCTCCCCCGCCCGCCCCCGTAATCTTGGCGCCGCAAGCTCCAGCTTCACGAGCGGCAACCACCATCCTTTCTATCCGGGGGGGAACGATTTTAAGGGAGGAAAGAAGCGAATGGTTGAGGTCCATGAGAACCCCCGTTTTCCCTAGGTTTCTTTCCCTCAAGCACACGGCCCCCTGCCTTGCGATTTCGCCTATAAAGTCAAAAATCAGCTCCGCCAGCTCTTGCCTTTCCTCCCTAAGCCTGCGCACCTTCTCCACCAGCCTTCTTGTGCTGGAAGGGATGCCACTCCACCCTATCACCGCACGCAACCTCGGCCCTTCCACCCTCTCTGCTCTCCCCCCCTCCAGCATGAGGAACCCCCCACGCACGGCGGCCGAGACACCCGCCCTGCTGGCCAGACCCTGAACCGCCAGCTCCGCCCTGAAGGAGAGGTCTACTATCTCTTCCCCCGAAAGTTTCAGCCCCATCACCCTTGAGACCGCCCCCACGGTCGCCGCACAGACGGCCGAGGAGGTGCCTAGACCCGACGCCGCCGGCAGTTGCGACCTTATTTTTATGCCGATTCCCTCCTCCCTCCCAGCATACTGAAACACTTGCTTCACGGCTTCAACCACGTACTGTAGCTTCCCCTTTGTGGGCAGGGCAGAAATTTTGGTGGTGAGCGAGCCCAGATGAGAGGTTATACTCAGAACCTTTTCTCTTTTTGACTCTGCGGAGACCTCAATCATGCGGTCGATAGAAGCCACCAAGGCTGGGCGCCCGTACACCACCGCGTGCTCCCCAAACAGAAAGACCGAACCGGGTGCTGAAGCCCTCGGCATCTTCTTTTACGGGAACGATGGTATAATGAAGCTCCTTACGGCAAATACAGGTAGCTATCCGAAAATCGGTAGCTCTCCAGAAAAACAGCAACACAGGGAAGCGTACGCGAGGTGGGAGAGGGGGGAGCTGACGGACGAGGAGTTCGAGAGAATCCAAAGAGAGGTGATCAGGGAGGTCATCGAGGAGCAGGTGAAGGCCGGTCTGGACATGGTCACGGATGGGCAGATAAGGTGGGTGGACCCTATCTCCCATTTCACCAGGCGCCTTGGGGGATGTAGGCTCAATGGTCTGCTCCGCTATTTCGATACCAACTTCTACTTCAGGCAGCCGGTGATAGAGGACAAGCCTGTAGTCATGGAACCCGTCGCCAGAGCCGAATATATAATCGCCAAGCGCCTCTCCCCGGTGACGGTGAAACAGGTGATAACCGGCCCCTACACACTCGCCAAGCTATCCATCAACAAGGCCGGCGTGGACTTTCACACCTTGTTGAAGTGGTTCGCCGAAGTGGTGGCGCAGGAAATCCATGCCCTCTCGCGTTTGGGCAGATGTTTTATTCAAATAGATGAACCAGCCATCTTGAAACACCCAGAGGAGCTGAACCTTTTTGAAGAGGCCATCAACGAAATCTGTGCGGAGAAGCGCAGGTCCAAAATATACCTATACACCTATTTTGGTGACGTCTCCCCCTTCCTTGACGCTTTCGAGAAATTACCCGTAGATGGGGTCGGGTTAGATTTCACCTACAGCCCTAAATTGGCCTCCATCCTAGCGCAGCGGGGATTCAGAAAAGAGGCAGTGGGTTTAGGGCTCATCGACGGAAGAAACACTCGTCTAGAAAGTTCGAGGGAGGTTCTCCCCCTACTCAAGAGAGCGCTTTCCGGCGTGGAGGCGGATATACTTTATCTCAATCCCTCCTGCGGGCTGGAGTTCCTGCCGAGGGAGGTGGCATTTCAGAAGCTGAGGCGCATGGTAGAAATAGCAAGAATGGCCCGGCAGAAAATTCTATGAGACTGAAGCTCCCCCTCCTTCCCACGACCGCTGTAGGAAGCTTCCCCAAACCTGCCCCTCTCGTCAAGGCTAGAAAAAAGGGAGCTAGGAAAAACCTCGAACGATTGGAAAGGGAAGCGACCGAAAAATGGATTCGCCTTCAGGAGGAGATAGGCTTGGATGTTCTGGTGGATGGGGAGTTCTACCGGGGGGATATGGTTGCCTTCTTCGCCGAGCTTTTGGAAGGATTCAAGATGGGAGGGCTGGTCAGGAGTTACGGAAACCGGTACTATCGCAAGCCCATCATCGTGGGAGAGGTGAGATACAGAGGACCCATAACGGTGAAGTGGTGGAAATTCGCTCAGAGCCTCACCCAGAAACCCGTAAAAGGAGTCCTGACAGGGCCCTACACCATGATGGACTGGTCCTTCAACGAGTATTACCCGGACAGGGAGCAGGCCTGCCTCTCTCTAGCCAAGGAGCTAAGGAAGGAGGTGAGAAATCTGAGCAGGGCTGGGGCCAAGATCATACAGATTGACGAGCCGGCCCTCTCGGCAAGACCCGAGGAGCTGCCCATGGCCACGCGTGCCCTCAAAATTCTCACCCAAGGAATTGACGCCTACTTCATCTGCCACATCTGCTACGGTGCCTTCGAGTTCATCTACCCGCAGATGCTCCATCTTCCCGTCCATAACTTCGACCTGGAGATGTCCAACAGCAACCTAGATTTGGTGGAACTCTTCCGTAGGCACCCCTTTACCAAGGATCTCTCTTTCGGCGTGATAGACGTTCATTCCCATGTGGTTGAGAGCGTGGAGCAGGTGAAGGAGAGGATCCAGAAGGCACTGGAAGTTCTGAATCCCCGGCAACTGTGGATAGACCCGGACTGTGGGCTGAAAACGCGGACGGAGGAAGAGGCGGTGGCAAAGCTCAGGACGATGGTGGAGGCCACGAAACAGGTAAGGGCCACCTTGACATGAGGTGGGAGGTTTGGGAGCCGTGGTATGCGGAAATCTGCAAGAGGTTGGGGCTGAACCCCTCCGCCGACCTAGAGGCGGCCCGCGTGCTCAACGACCTTCTCCCCCAGCCGGAACTTGAGAAACTGATGGAGATAGTAGAAAACAGGGAGTGTGCGGTGTTCGGGGCGGGCCCCTCTCTGGAAGAGGCTCTCTCTAAATTTGGCGAAAAGGTGCAGGGAAAAGTTTGGATTGCCGCCGACGGTGCAACCTCAGCTGTGTTGAAATATCGGTTGCCGGACGTGATAGTAACGGATTTGGATGGAAAGATTGAGGACCAACTCAAAGCTTGGTCCTTGGGCTCCTGGCTTGTTGTCCACGCGCACGGGGATAACCTTCCCCAACTAAAGAAGGTGATCCCGAAAATTCATTCCCGGGTGATTGGCACCACTCAGGTTAGACCCTTCGGCAAACTCTTCAACTTCGGAGGCTTCACGGATGGCGACCGGTCCGCGTTTCTAGCGTATGCTCTGGGGGCGAGGGCCATCTACTTGGTGGGAATGGACTGGCAGGGGGAAATAGGGAAATACTCCGGCAAAAAGGATCCCGCCAAGAAAAGAGCCAAGCTGCAGATCTGCGGGGAGCTGTTGGAATGGCTCAAACAGCTGGGGGCAAATCTCATCGACCTCACAAACCCGCCCGAGAGCTGAGCGTCGACAGGTAGTTAATAAATCGAGAACCAGTTGTTGATGGGTGAAATAAGCTGGTTGGCTCTCAAAGGGGGGGTCATGGTGGTTTGGTTTGTGATCGCTTATCTTATAACTTTCTACTTCATAAGGAAAAAAGTCAGAAATGTGCCCCTCGCCACTTTCCTCCCCGCGGTTGTAGCCTTTTTGATGGTAGTTCCCTTCTACGGTGGGAGGTTGAGAAACTGGATTCAGGAGGCGGAACAGCTCTGGAGGGAGGTTGTCCGTCCCGAACTTTTCCACCTCCTCCTAGGGATATGTCTGGGCCTGGGAATGGTGGCGGTGGGTGCCCTCCTCTCCAAGAAGGCGAGACTGGGAACTTGGGGGTGGGAGGCCGGGATAGATCCCTACCGCTTCAGAGCGGCGGGGCAGTTCATGGCCATGTTGCTGCTGCTGTACTTTGTGGAGGTGACGGGGCTCAATCTCTCTTTCCTCTTCCTTATGGCCCTAGTGGCAGCCCTCGTCGTCAGCGAGTTTTTCAAGTCCTTCTACTCCCCCAATTCCGCCGAACCTACAAGACCCGCGAGTAAACTGCGCAGGATTTCCTACTGGTGGACTGGCACGGCCGGCCCGGGGGAGAAATTTTACTTCCCCTCCCTTTTCTGCCTCACCGGTCTCCTAGTGGTCTTCCTCTGGTTGCCCGCTTATCTCCGCCCCTCCCTCCTCCTGCTGGCCCTTTCGGATCCGGTTGCCACATGGGTGGGGACCAAGTTTGGAAAGAGAAAACTTGCCTGGGGGAAGAGCCTAGAAGGGTCGCTGTGCTTCTTTGCCGTGGCCTTCCTCTGCCTCTTCCTTCTCTGCTCCTACCCCCTCGTGCTCTCCGCGGTCACGGCCCTGTTGGTGGCTCTTGTGGAATCCGTAGGTAGGAGGGGGGTGGATAACTTGACGATCCCGCTGGCTACCTCACTCTTCCTTAGATTCCTCCCCCTCTGAACCGGCGCTGTCCCCCGCCTCGCCCGCCTCCCCCTTTTCCTCTCCCGTCCCGCCCGCCTCTCCGCTTACTTCCTTCTGTTCCTCCCCGCTCGTGAGTTCTAAGTAAAGCTTCTCGAGCTCCTCTTCCTTCCGTTTGGCTTCCTCCTTGCTAGGTCGCGGTACCTCCAGCTTCACCCCTTCCGCCCTCATCTCCCTGATCTGCCTCCAAGTCCTCGCCGCCTTCATAAGTTGCCTCGCCTTAAGCGTCTTGGATCCGGTTTTCTTGGTCATCCTTCTACCTCCACTGCTCTTCCTTTTTCCATTAACCAGTACTCCGCCTCCTTCTTCACCTCCCTCCAGTAAACGTTGAATCCGTCTAGGCTGAGGTGGTAAACTCTACTTCCTTCGATCCTCCTGACCCCCACCATTCCTTTTTCTCTCAGGGGTCTCAACAGAAGATAGAAGTGCTTCCTTCCCCCGGGGCGCGTGAGGTCGATGGAGAGGGCTTGGCAAATCTCCTCCTTGGTCTTGGGTCCCTCCCGTAGAAGCCGGAGAACGGCAAGCCCCTGCGGTTTCATCCTAGAGGTTTTGGGATGGTTTCCGTAAGCAAGGTCTAACAACCTCTCGGGCCCTCTCCCTTCCATACTTTTCAAAAGTATATTTTCCCTTATTTAAAGGTTTCCCCCTCCGTTCGGGGAAGCTTTATAAGTAATTTCGCTCCCTACAAAGGGTAATTTTCCCTCCCAATGGTTTTCCTCGGCGGATTCTTTTACTACTTTTCAAACGGTAATTAGCCCAAAAGATCCCCCTCCTTCGCTCTCTTTCCCTCTAAAAGCACAGGAATGATTTTGGGTAAGGCACCGTTTAAGAGTAATATGCGAATAAACGCATTAATCTTAAAACATATTATTTTTTTTACATTCTTTTTAAAACAAATATGCTTTAAAACATGTTTTTGCTATAGGATGATGGAGATAGAGGGAAAGCCAGCGGATGTCCTATTAGATCTTTATCGATCGGGCACCTCAAACGTGACCGAGATAGCGAGGCGGACTTCGAGCACCTATGCCCATACGGTAAGAGTTGTCAACAGGCTGGAGAAAATGGGGGTGGTGAGATTCGAGAGGAAGGGCAGGACGAAACTGGTGGGACTAACTGAGGTGGGGAGAAAAATCGGGGAGCACCTGGATGAGATCGAGGCCTTGGTGAAGATCGCGAGGCTGGGTGCGGAAGTTGAGGCCCTTTACGCGAGAGAGGTGAAGGGAAAGCTGCGCGAGGAGATGGATCAGCGGAAGGTGACCGAGGAGCTCGCCAGGATTTCCAAGCAACTTGAGCCCCTGCAGTCGAAGGAGAAGATGCTGGAACCCATCCTCAGACTCCGGGCTAGGATGGAGGAGATTGAAAGGGAGGTAAAGGGGCTGGTGCTGGGTTGAACGTCCAGATTTTCCCAGCATGCGTAGCCGCGACGGTGGCATTGATCGCCAGCTACTGGGATCTCTTCAAAGGGAGGATCATCCCCGACAAGCTGACCCTCCCCTCGATTTTCGGCGGGGTGATTTTCTACGTACTTTGGGGTCTGGTGAAGGGGGATCCCCTCATCTCTCTCTACGGTGGTTTCGGTGCCCTTTTTTCTTTTGCTCTGGCCTACCTCCTCTGGCTCACCGGCGGCTGGGCGGGGGGGGACGTGAAGCTCTTCACCGCCTTCGGCGCCTGGCTTCCCGTTTACTCCCCCCCCTTCTTCCAGCCCCTCTTCGGCGATTACCCGTTTTTCCCGCTGAGTATCCTCTTTAACAGTGCTATCCTTTCCCTCCCGGTGGTCCTCATCTTTAGCCTGATCCGGAAACTGCAGGGCAAAGGTGCCTTCTATGAGGAGGTGAAGATTACAGAGCTCCAAGAGGGTGCCATCCCCGCGGAACTCATCTACCTGAGGGGCGGGGAAATCAGAAGGGAGAAGGCACCGCTTTTCATGCGGGAAAAATGGGACAGGCTCCTAGCTCATCCCCGGAGGGCTGCGGGCCTGAGCGAGGAACAGGTTAGGGAGCTAAAAAGGCTAGTTTCGGAGGGGAAACTAGAGGACAGAATAAAGATAAAGAGGGGGATACCTTTTGGACCGTTCTTGGCAGCAGGCCTGTTCGTAGGCTTAGTGCTGGGTGATCTCTATTCACTCCTTTTTGGATACTTGGTGTGAATGCGAGGAGTAGCACGTCAAAACTTCGATTAGGACTAAGATGTAGCTGCAATGCTTTCCGGCTCTCCAGGGAGATAGGGGAGGTTCCAAACCTAGTTTCGTTCAGCGAAGCCCCTAGACCACATCAACGGCTAGTTACCCCACACCGGGAAAAACTGTAACTCATAGTTAAAAAAATTAAAAGTTGAATTAAATACTCAACTGTCAGTAATCCAATGGGCAAATCTATAGCTGAAATAAATGAACGAATTCGGAAAGGCGACGCAGTAGTTCTAACAGCTGAAGAGATGGTTGAGTTCGTCCGGGAAAAAGGAGTGGCCCAAGCTGCCAAAGAGGTGGACGTGGTCACGACCGGAACCTTCGGGCCGATGTGTAGCTCCGGTGCGTTTCTCAACTTTGGTCATGCCGATCCTCCCATCAAGCTTGGAGGGGGAGAGATCTACCTCAATGACGTTCCCGCCTACGCTGGATTAGCTGCAGTCGACACGTACATCGGCGCGACCTCGATGTCTAGGAGCAGGGGTATGGAGTATGGTGGCGGGCACGTCATCGAGGACTTGGTCCGTGGCAAAGAAATTGAACTCCGGGGTTTGGCGTATGGTACTGATTGCTATCCCCGCAAGGAGATAGAAACCACAATTACCATCCACGACATAAACCAAGCTGTGCTCTATAACCCGCGCAACGCTTATCAGCGCTATAACGCGGCAACAAACTCGAGAGACGAAACAATTTATACATACATGGGAACGTTGCTGCCGAATTTTGGTAACGTGACCTTTTGTGGTGCGGGTGTGCTCAGCCCTCTCGGAAAAGATCCAAATTATCGGACCATCGGGATCGGGACACGGATATTTCTTGGAGGTGCGCAGGGTTACATCGTCTGGGAGGGTACCCAGCACAATCCTAAGGAAGGCCTGGGTACGATCGCAGTCGTAGGTGATCTTAAACAAATGAGCGCGAGATACCTCCGGGGGTGCACAATTCACAAGTACGGTACATCGCTCTATGTGGGGTTGGGAATTCCGATCCCAATACTCGATGAGGAAATCGCTCGCACAACCGCATTGGACGAAAGTCAAATTAAAACCAAGATCATTGACTATGGCGTTCCGAGAAGGGACAGGCCCGTGGTTCGGGAAGTCACATATGCTGAACTGAGGTCCGGCAAGGTTGAAATAGCCGGAAAGGAGGTCCCGACAAGTTCCTTAAGTAGCTTTAAGGTCTCCAGGGAAATAGCGGAAACTCTAAAAAGGTGGATAGAAAAAGGGGAGTTCTTCCTTTCCGAACCCCTTCAAAATCTTCCGGTTGATAGAATTTTCAAACCTATGAGGCAAATCGCACCCACGCCACTGGTCAAGGAAATAATGACCAAGGAAGTGATCACGGCCAAGCCGGACTGTTTAATCACCGAAGCCGCCAAGATACTGGCTGAGAAGAACGTGGACCACCTGCCAATCGTAGATGAGCACAACCGACTCGTCGGTATAGTAACATCTTGGGACATCGCCACCTCTGTCGGCACGGGAAAGAAAAAACTTTCGGAGATCATGACGCGGAAAGTCATCACGGCTTATGAGGATGAGCCGGTGGATACGGTGGCGAGGAGGCTTGAAGCCCACCGTATATCCGGCATGCCCGTGGTTAACGAGCGTGGGGAGCTCAGAGGGATAGTGACAACCGATGACCTCGCAAAGCTCTGGGGGAAAAGAAGATGAAGAAGCTACTCCTGAAGTACTCGCCTGAAAAGGCAGGAGAGCCGATTTTGGCGGGGGTGATCAAGGAAACGGGTGTGTTGGTAAACATTCTATACGCAGACATTAGCGCAAAGGGTGGAGAAATCTTGGTGGCCATCGATGCCCCAGAGCAGGATCTCTCGAAGGTGATCGAATCCCTCAAGAGGAAAGGAGTTGAAGTCGAGGAGATGAGACGCAAGCTTAACCTGGATAGAGAATCCTGCATGGACTGTGGAGCTTGTGTTTCGCTTTGTCCGACCAGAGCCCTACACCTGACTGCTGACTACTCTCTCCAACTGGATGAAGACAAATGCGTCTACTGCGAGCTCTGCATTTCGGCGTGTCCTGTGCGTGCATTAAAAGTCAGTAAATTCGAGGCGATATCTTGATCTGCTTTCGATGGGTGTTGAGGGAAACTAATCTTCTCATAAAGAGCGATGAAAGGAGGGCGATAGATGTGGCCACCAGAGCGGCCCTGAGAGCTAGACAACAAATTGAGCAATTTGTATCCAGATATCCTGAGTTCAGGTATTCGCTCGAACCACTACGTTTGAAATCGGATGAATGTCCAAGGGTTATCGAGCTGATGCTCAAGGCGGGAGAAATAGCTGATGTTGGTCCCTTCGCCGCTGTAGCAGGTGCAATATCTCAGGTGGCTTCGGAGGCTGCAACGGAAGCTGGAGCAAGAAACATTTTAGTCGAGAACGGTGGCGATATTTCGATAAACGGAAACCAGCAATTTGTTGTCGGTATTTACGCGGGGAGATCAAAGCTTTCGGGAAGGATAGGCTTCCTGCTCGGCGGGGAAGACTTGCCAGCGGGTATTTGCACGAGTTCCGGAACGGTTGGTCATTCGATCAGTTTCGGCGATGCGGATGCTGTGGTCGTGGTCGCGGACGAGGCTTCAATTGCGGATGCCGCTGCAACATCTATAGCAAATGAGGTTAAAGGAAAGGATATTGAGCTGTCTATCAAGCGCGGCCTAGACAGGGCTGATGATATTTCCGAGATTCGGGGATGCTTGATTTTCCGCGAAGACAGGGTGGGGTTGACGGGTAAATTGCCACGATTCATTTTCACCCAGAAGGCAGAGGTAGAAAAAATGCTGGGTCTCGTTACTTCCCAACAAGTAAAGGAATCGTACAGCGTTTTTGCTGAAAGTTGTCTCAGATGAACCCCAGCTACGAGCAGCTGTTTGCCGTCAATTGGGGGCTATTGAGCGAGGATGAAATCAAGAAGATAAGAAACACAAGGGTGTTCGTTTGTGGTTGCGGCGGAGTTGGAGGATCGGTTTCTATCATCCTAGCTAGAACTGGTGTGGAACACTTCACGCTGGCCGATCCCGAAGATTACGAACCCTCCAACACAAACAGGCAGATCGCGTGCTTTGCGGATACTCTGGGCAAAAATAAGGCTGAGGTCATAGCGAGCGAAATCCGGAGGATAAACCCTGGAGTTGAGGTTCGGGCATTGAAGAAACTTAGCCCACGCGGTGTTACAAAAATCGTAAAGGAAGCGGATGTTGTGATACCAGCCGCCGATGATTTCGCCTGGAGCATCGTGGTGGCCAGAAAGGCCGCAGAGAGCGGGAAACCGGTGGTTATCGGCTATCCCACCGGACTGCTTGGAAGAGTGACGGTGATTCCACCCGGCAAGCAGGTGGAAAGGTACTTTGGGCTACCCCCCGGACTCCCTTACAGGTTACTGAGGAGGCTGATCAACTCCTCCCGCCTCCGCAGGCGTTTCAGAGCTCAGCTGGAATTTTATAAGAAAGAAGGGCACTGGAGGGAGGACTGGTTTGAGCGTTTTCTCCGGGGGGAAGTTTCTCTTCCCCAAATATGTCCGGTAGTCTGGTTGACGGCTTCTTTAGTTGCACTTGAAGTCATAAAGCTTGTAACGGGGAGATTCAAAACTGTTGAGGCCCCAGCACATTGGTATGTTACACCAACGGGTATTTCCATAAAAAATTTTGAGCCTCCCCAAATTCAATGGCGTAAATTTATAGGGCTCTAGCAAAGTTGTGATTTCTTTACTTGATTTCGCGAGTTTTTCGCTGATGATTTTTTTGAGCCGGGGCCCCGACGGTTATCTAGTTCATCAGACTCCAACGCGATCACGTCACACTCCGTGCACCAAGTCTTTCATTACCGCTCTGTCCTGCGGTGAGTGGTTTTTCTTCCTTACCTCGCAGGAGAACCGCGGAGAGCCGTTCGAGCGTTGAAGCCCTTGGATCGGCTTCACCGGCTTCAATTTTTGCCACGTACGCTTGAGTTATCCCGGCGAGCTTTGCCAGTTGGGCTTGGGTCAAACCCATTTTTATTCTCAACGATTTGATTTCAGAGGGGTGAAGCAATCTCATATGTTAGTTCGCAAATTGGATTAAACCGGTTTCCCCTACTACCTATTATAACATTGTTAAGTTTCAATGAGTGGTCGAATGAGAGTGCGATATGCGAGGTATGTGGAAAGAGCACATCAGATGCGCCTCAGAGAGTGTGGGAAGTGTGCCTAGGGCTTTTCATTTCACTCATTTTCTTTAATCGCGTGTGGCCCTCCCGGAAAGTTCGAGCATGCGCTCAATAGTTACACGAGCACGCTCGGCAATATGTTCCGGGACCCTTACCACATGCCTTTCGTCCCGCAATGCTAGATAAATCTTTTCAAGCGTGTGCTTTTTCATCTGCTGGCAAATTGCGGAGTCGAGAGCGGGGATGAACTCTTTGTTGGGGTTTTCCCTCCTCAGCCGTTCGATCAAACCGACCTCTGTCGCGATGATGAACCGCTTGGCGGGTGATGCCTTCGAGCGGAGCACCATTTGGCTCGTGCTGCAGATGTGCGTTGCCAGTTGTTGAACTTCTGGGTCACATTCCGGATGGACGAGCACCTCCGCATCAGGGTATTTTGCCTTCAAGAGAGCAACGTCGGCCGGCGAGAACATCTTGTGAACGTAACAATATCCGTTCTCGGGGATTGGGATGATCCGTTTATCGGAGCGCCGTTGCACAAACCAAGCCAGGTTCCTATCTGGACCAAACAACACGACATCCTCATCGAGCGCGTTCACTATCTGTGGCGAGTTCGCCGAAGTACAGGCAACATCCGACTCCGCCTTGGCCTCAGCCAGCGTGTTAACGTAGAGAACCACAGCTGCCTTGGGGTATTTCTTCCTGGCCTCAAGCACGACCTGCGCGGGGAGCTGGGCGGCCATCGGGCATCGGGCTTCCGGATCAGGTATCACCACGGTTTTATCCGGGTTCAGCATCGCCGCCGTTTCTGCCATGAAGTCAACCCCGGCGAAAACGACCAGATCCGCTTCAACTTTTGCAGAGGCCCTGGCCAGCTCCAGCGAGTCCCCCAAGAAATCGGCTACCAGCTGTATCTCCGGGCGCTGGTAGTTGTGTGCGAGGATCACGGCATTTTTCTCCTTTTTCAGCCTGGCAATTTTTTCGGTCAACTCTGCTGTATCCATTTAGAAAAATCTAATCCCGAGATTAGTACCTTTAGTGAAAGGCACGGGATCGGCGGCTCAACCCGACATCTTTTCACGGTTTGATGTTTCTGAAGGATTCCGCTAACGGATGGCCTTTTGAAGTCAACGAGAAGGCTTTTTCCCAACCAAACGGGGCCTTATTGACGGAATAACCAGCCTCTCTCAGTCTTTTGGAGAGATCCTTGACCTTTTTCATCAACAGAAATGTGCGCTTCTTGAAAATTTGGATATACCCTTATCCGATGGAGATGAAATCTTAATCCTCCCTACAGTAAGTTTTGATGTCGCTGACGAAAGAGGAGTTGGAGAGATATTCGAGGCAAATAGTCATGAAAGAGATCTCCGTGGCTTGGAACATGTTGGCTAAAGGTGTTGAAGGAGAAAAACAAGCGTTGCAAATTTATGATGCGATTCCGCGAATTCTAGAATACCCCACGCAGTAAGATGCTCCACGCACAAAAAATCAGGATGGATTTTCCGATCCTTAGCTCGGGAATTATTTATTTGGATAATGCGTCGAGCAGCCTGACGCCCGAACCCGTAATCAGCAAGATGTTGGAATTCTACCGCGAGTACAGGACGAACGTGGAGCGAGGAGTCCACAGGTTATCGCGGAAAGCCAGCGAGGAGCTAGACGCCGCGCGTGCCGAGGTCAGCAGATTGATAAACGCGAAATCCAAGGCCGAAGTTATATTCACGAGAAATACCACCGAGAGCATAAACATCGTGGCCAATGGAATAAAGTGGAAGAAGGGCGACAAAGTTGTCACAACGCTTCTAGAACACCACTCGAACCTCATCGTTTGGCAAAGGTTGAGGAGGCTGGGTGTCGAGCTGGAGGTCGTCAAACCGAATCGGGAGGGGCTGTTCGACATCCGAGATTTCGAGAAGGCGATAGACGATAAAACCAGATTGGTGGCGCTCGCCCATGTTTCAAACGTCCTGGGAGTCATCCTGCCGGTCGAAGAGGTGGCAAAAATTGCGCAGGAGCATGGCGCCGAGATACTGGTGGACGGGGCTCAGTCTGTTCCGCACATGGGTGTAGATGTCGGAAAACTTGGATGTACTTATCTGGCCTTCTCAGGTCACAAGATGTTGGGCCCCACCGGGGTCGGGGTGCTGTATGTAAAGGAGAAAGCACTTGACACACTGGAACCACTCTGCATAGGTGGAGGAACCATAGAAGAGGTTACCTCCGACGATTATAAATTGGGTGAACCACCGGCGAGGTTTGAAGCGGGGACACCTCCGATCGCAGAAGCCATCGGGTTGGGTGAGGCCGCGAGGTATCTAACCAGAATAGGGTTCGATTCCATTGTGGAGCATGAAAGGGCGCTCATCAAAAGTGTATACTGGGGGCTGAAGGACATTCAGGGTGTGGAAGTTTACGGTCCGGATGTGAACAGGAGGAGCGGCATAATTTCGTTCAACGTGAAGGGGATGGATCCCCACACCGTGGCCACCATTTTGGATGAATCAGCCAACATCATGGTCAGGTCCGGACACCACTGCGCGATGCCCCTGCACAGGGAACTGCTGAAAAGACCGGAAGGTTCCGTTAGGGCATCGGTATACATCTACAACACCCAGGAGGAAATGGAGAAACTGGTCGAAACCGTTGCGGAAATCGTGAAAACCCTACTGTAAGGAATCTGCGAATTGTATTAGAGCTTCCCTCGATTTGCGACCTTTGTTATCCTCGTTAACCGAAAGCCTTAAATATCTTTATAACAGCTAAATGAGCCGGGATGGCCGAGGAGTTAGGCGGTGGGCTGCAGACCCGCTTTACGCCGGTGCAAATCCGGCTCCCGGCTCCTAACTCTAAAAATGGAAAGGAGGGTAACTGATGAAAGAGTCCCGTAGAGGTGAGAAAGCTGTTGAGGAAACCTTTAGAGCGCTGTTCGCTTTGACCGACCTCAGACAAATTTTCAGAGATACGAAGCCTACTTACGAACTCGACGAAGAGCAGAGGGGAAAGGTTAAAAAAATCTTGGAAACAGTCAAGGAAAGTCTAAAAATCATCGAAAAGGAGCTGTTGGGGGATGTACATCCTTAAAGATATCGAAATCCGAGCTAGGGAGGAGCTCTTCATAAATATTCATCCCATCCAAGCCGGCGGCAGACTTACACCGGAGGCCATGAAAGCTCTGATCGCATATGGAGATGGCTATTCGGTCTGCGATTGGTGCAGGGAACCGTTTAGGCTCGATAAAATCAAGAGGCCACCCATAGAGGAATTCCACGCTGAGCTGGCAAAGTTCGTGGGGATGGATGAGGTCAGGGTTGTGCCAGGGGCGAGGAGGGGATTTCAAGCCGTGGTCTCATCGCTCGTTAAGCCTGGCGATTCGGTTATTCTCTCCTCTCTGGCTCATTACACGGAATTCCTAGCGGTTGAGGATGCCGGCGCTGTTGCTAGGGAGGTGCCCCTCAACCGAAACAACGTCATCACGGCGGAAGCCACAGCGGAAAAAATAGAAAAGGTGAAGAAGGAAACGGGCAAACTTCCGGCCTTGATAATGATAGACCACTTTGATTACATGCTGGGAAATGAACACGATGTACGCGGGATTGCTAAAGTAGCTAGGGACTACGGTATCCCGCTTCTATGTAACAGCGCTTATTCCTTGGGTGTGATGCCCGTAAACGGAAAGGAAATGGGTGTCGACTTTCTAGTGGGGTCCGGGCATAAAAGCTTTGCTTCGCCTGCACCTTCCGGAATTCTGGCCTGCACGAAAGAATGGGCGGATAAGGTTTTCAGGACAACTCAAATGGTCGGGGATGTGACGGGGAGGAAGTTCGGCATCAAAGAAGTGGAGATGCTTGGTTGCACCTTGATGGGTGCAAACATCATCGCCATGATGGCAAGCTTCCCAGCAGTGAAGGAGAGGGTCAAAAGGTGGGACGAGGAGCTCAAGAAAATTAATTACTTCTTGGAGGAGTTCTTGAAAATCAAGGGAAACAAGGTACTCAGCGAAATGCCGAGAAAACATACACTAACAAAAGTAGACACAACGCAGAGTTTTGACCTGATTGCACGAAAGCATAAGAGGAAGGGATTTTTCCTCAGCGATGAACTGAAGGAAAGAAGGATAGTCGGCGAGTTCCCCGGGGCCACCAAGAGGTGGAGGCTGAATACCTATGGGCTGACCTGGAAGCAGATAAAATACCTCTCGGAGGCATTCCAAGATATAGCCAGAAAGTATGGGATAGAAGTTACTGAGAAAAGTTGAGGAACTCATGCCGACGTTGGGATAGAGAAAAAGGTTGAGGTAAATCACTCGCTCAAAGCCGATTCATTTGGCTTGGCGTTCGGTCTTTCCTTTTAGTAGGGCTTTTCATTTCACTCTTTTCTTTCAATCGCGCGCGGCCGGTCAGAGGAAAAACTAGATGACTCGCTCAAATTAACTCTATCAAGAACGTTGTCGGTTGTACCAGTCAAAGCAGGGTGTTGAAGAATGATAGCCATACAACCAAGCATCGTGGTTGGAATTCTTTATTGCTTAAGAGATTTGAGCTGAATTCCATCTAGGATGAAGAGAGGGAAAGTGTCTGCTCGGTCTCGGGCGGTATCGATTCGCCTATGTCCTCCCCCTGATGGCAAGAACCTTTGAAGTGCTGCCACTGCATTTCTGTGCTTACCCTTACACCCCCGAAAAAAATTTTGGTAGCGATGGAGATCTTACCAAACTTGTCTTTTAAATAGCGAGCGATTTCCTGCAGGTCGAGGGTCTTGAGGGTCTTCCTACAGGTGGACTCTTGGTAACCTTTTATCCGACCTCGTGAAGTTTTTTACTAACGATCTCGGCTGCCTTTTGTCCGCTCATGAGCATCGCGCCGAACGTCGGGCCCATTCTCGGTAAACCATAGACGGTTGTGACGGCCATCCCCGCAACGATCAGACCAGGGTAGACCTCTCCCGTGTGCTCAACCACCAAATCTTCCGAGCGCTCGACCCACATCGCCCCATATCCGGGAACTTTGATCAAACCCCTCCTTTCGAGCAGTCTAACCACGGCCGCCTCGTGGCCGGTGGCGTCCACCACGAACTTCGCCTCAAGCCCAACCGGATCGACACAGGTCAGCTCCCTAGGAAGTGAAGTTATGGGAGTCCAATTCACCACCACTCCGCTAACACGATTTCCATGCAGTACTATGTCCTCGATCAAGGTCATGTTCAAGATCTTCGCTCCAGCGTCACATGCTGCTGCTATGAGCCTCGAGCAAGCGTGGGGAGCATCCGCAACGTAAAGACCTTTCGATGACTCGAAATAAGGAACACCCAATTCATCCAATACCTTTTGAGCCGGGGCCCTGACGGTTATCTTGTTCATCAGATAACCCCCGATCCAAAACCCCCCACCGAGATAATTGTTCCTTTCTATAACAAGCACCTTGACCCCCCGTTCAGCAAGTCCTTTCGCCGCCATCAAACCACTCGGACCACCTCCAACGACGATCACGTCACACTCCGTGTACCGCTGGAAGTCCTTCATGAATTCGCCTACTATCGCTTTAGTCACCTCTTTTTCCCCAGTTGGTTCGAAAGTCGGCATCCGATTTTAAACTTTTTTCTTAAAGGTATATAATCCAACTCAACTTACGCCTTCTAGAAATATGAAGCTGTATCTGCTCAATGAGGTGGTCGCGTTTCACGATCCCAAAATCGTTTCCACTCCGAGCTTCCTCAACGAGCCTAGGAAGTTGGGATAGGTCACCCTAAGGGATTCGATCCCCTTCACTGCGGTCTTCCCCTCAGCCAGCGCTCCGGCCACTATTAGGGCGGCCGCCGTGCAGGGATCCCCTCCCGCGTCCACCTCGCACCCCCTCAAGGAGCAGGGGCCTCTGATTAGGACCTCGCTCCTTCTCTCCTCGATTTTTGCCCCCATCTTTTGGAGGGAGCTGACCATAACCGATACCCTGTCGCTCTTGGCCTTTCTCGCGGGAGAGAGATTGGAGAAAACGCTGGTGCCCTTGGCGAAACACGCCATCACACACAGGAGGGGAAAGAACTCCGGGATCTCCGAGAGGTCCATCTTCACTGGCTTGGGCTGTTGTGGTCCCTCCAGCTTGGCTTTCCCCCCACCAACCTTAACAGCTACACCGAGGCGCTTCAAGAGGGAGAAGAACCTCCCCTCCCCCCTAATCTGTACCCTTGAATCGGTCAGTGTGGCCAGAACAGCGAAAGGGGCAAGCAGGTCGGGATCCCGTGGAACTGTTACCTTAAAGCCCTCCGGCATCTGCTTTCGGATTATCAGACCCCTCCTCCGCCGGATTCCCACCCCAGCCTTCTTCAAGAGCTCCTCAGCCTTCTGAAGCCTCTCCCCGCCTTTGGCTATCAGGTGGTATTCCCCCTCGCCAAAGAGACAGGGCAGAATCAGGGAAGGGAGGTACTTGTCCGGCACCCCAAGCCACGCTTTTCCCCCCTTTAAGTCCGCCCCCATGATGACGAAGGGGGGGGAGTCGTTCTCCTTCGTGGAGAAAACGCTCACGCCAATCCTGCGCAGGCCTAGCAGGAGCTCCGGGAAGGAGCGGGAGCGCAACTGAAGGTCGCCAGTCACCACCATCGTCCTCCCCGCAAGCGCTGAAATGGAGGAAAGGAGGGAGAGGGAAGTGGCGGAGTTCTTAGCGTCCAGCACGCCGCCGGCGGGGGAAGGTCGCCCAGCCGTTCCCCAAACCACCCACTTGCCCTCGCTTTTCCTAGCAGTTCCGCCCAGCCTCTCCACAGAAGATAAGAGACATGTGGTATCCCCCACCGAGAGCGGCGATCGTATCTCGCTTCTCCCCTCACAAACCGCCGCCAAGGCCACGGAGAATTGGGTGAAGAATTTGGAGGGGGGCGGAATAAGTTCCCCACTAATCCCTTCCACCCGCCCTACCACCACACGCATTCAGCGCTCCGAAAAGGCAGGAGGGATGAGCTTGTCGACCATCTCTGCCGCCTTTTTTATATCGGCGTACTTCCTGGATCCCGCACACACACCCTTTCCGGAGACGAAGAGCAGGACGACCGCCCTGGGTTCCTCAAGCCTCATCACCAGCCCCGGAAAGACCTCGGGCTCGTATTCCGTGTTCTCGAAGGTTTTGGCGATGTACTCCAGATCAAACGTCCGCCCGAAGTCCAGGGAAGCAACGATGTTTTGAACCTCCACCCTAGGCGGCTTTCTGACCTTTACCCCGCATTTCCTGAGTTTGGCGGTGAGCTTCTTCACGGCCAAGAGGGCATCCTTCAGGCTCCTCGCCCCCACGCAGTTCATCTTACCGGAGGAGAAGATCAGGAAAGAGGCCGGTGGGTTCTCGGACTTGTAGGCGATGCCGGGAAAGACCTCGGGGTCATACCTCGCATTGTCCAGCACCTTCACCAGCTTCTCCAACGGAAAGGTCACCCCTTCGTAGATCACCGAACAAACAATATTCTGGACTTTAACCTTGACCGCCATCGTCCCTTTTTTTCGGCTGGTTTAAAGAGGTTATGCCCGCCCCTGCTGCTGCTCCTTCGTCGCGACCAGCACTATATCACCTATCGCCTTCACCGTTTCGAAGGGAACACAGAGGGCAACCGGACCCCTCGACTCTAAGGTGAAGCCAGTTAAGACCCCTCTCTTTTCATCCAGAACTAGATCCTTTACCTCTCCCACTCTTCTAGCCTTGTCGTTGTAGATCTCCATCCCGATGATCTTGGAGCCCCTTATCATCCAAGTTGTCCGCTTTGGGGTTAAAAACGGGGTCCTCCACTCGCCACCTCGTCAGAGCCGGCGGCATTCTGGCACCTAGAAGGGACCAATGGAGCCAATTTTGGTGTATAGGAAGTAGAGATGCCGCGACCCAGGGTAATCCTCAACATGGCCATGAGCGTGGACGGCAAAATCGCCACAGTGGAAGGAGACAGCAGGCTCTCTTGCCCGGAGGATCTGAGGAGGCTCCACTTCCTACGCTCGCGTGTTGATGCCGTAATGGTGGGGGTAGGAACCGTTCTTAAGGACAACCCATCCCTCACCGTGAGGCTGGTGAGGGGAAAAAATCCCGTCAGGGTAGTGGTAGACAGCATGGCCTCCACCCCCTTGGACTCGAAGGTCTTAGATGGATCGGCCAGAACCATCGTGGCGGTGAGCAGAAGGGCACCGAGAGCGAGAATAGAGAAGCTGAAGAAGAAGGCCACCGTCCTTGTGGTGGGCGAGCACTGGGTAGACCTCCCCAAGCTGCTCGAACAGCTCCATAGGCTGGGGATAAGGAAGCTCCTGCTAGAAGGTGGCTCCACCCTCAACTGGAACATGCTGAAGAACCGCCTCGTGGACGAGCTGCGGATTTCGGTCTGTCCCGTAATCCTCGGCGGGGAAAAAGCCAAGTCGCTCGTGGGGGGTGAAGGCTTCAGGAAAGTGGAGGAGGGACTCCAGCTTGTGCTCGTGCAAAAGAGGAAGGTTGGAAAAGATCTGCTGCTCGTCTATAGACCAAAATGATTGTGAAGCGCCTCAGCGATAGGCTGATTCTGATTGGTACGGCCCACGTTTTTCCGGAGAGCGTTGAAATGGTAAGGAAGGTCATCCTAGCCGAGAAACCGGATATCGTGGGAGTGGAACTCTGCCCCCAGAGGTATGAGGCCTTAACAAGCGGTTTCGCCTCCGCACCTTCCAGCCCCATAGCCCTGATTCTATACTTGATACAGGAATTCTTCTCCAAGAGGATGGGAGTGGAGGCTGGGAGGGAGATGCTGGAGGCCGCGGAGGCCGCTAGGGAAGTCGGGGCTAGATTGGAGTTCCTCGACAGGGACATAACCGTCACCCTCCAAGAACTCCTCAATCTGGGAATCGGAGAGAAATTGAAGTTCTTGGCTTGGCTGGCGGCAGGGCTCTTTCTCTCGCCCAAGGTGAAGCCGGAACTCAAGGGGGAAGAGGGCATGTCCAGGCTGCTCCACAACTTCAAAAAGATGTGTCCGGGCTTTTACCGGGTCTTGGTGGAGGAGAGGGACGAATACATGGTCACCAGAATTCTGGGGCTCTCGGCCGGCGGAAAGATGGTCTGCGTGGTAGGTGCCGGTCACCTCCAGGGGCTCGTTCGGGCCCTGGGGACTTGGGGGTCTAGGATGGAGTGGGAGATGCCTTTTTATTCCTCTTGAGATGGTTAGATGGTGCAGGCATACATCCTCATAACGGTGGCGATAGGAAAGGTGAAGAAGGTGGCGGACGAAATGAGGAAGCTTAAGAGTGTGAAGTCGGTTCACGTGGTCACGGGCGCCTACGACATCATCGCGTTCGTGGAAGCAGAGGACTTGCCCTCCCTAACCGGAGTGGTGGTGAAGGACATCCACAGGATCAAGGGAGTAGTGGACACTAACACGGCGATTGTAGTGGAAGTATAATCGAGGAAATCTGCTACGCGAGGTAGCCCCGCCCGGATTCGAACCGGGGTCAACGGGTCCAGAGCCCGTTAGGCTTGACCGTTGGGCCCCATAAGGGTCTACCCCACGGGGCTACCCAACACTCTTCCTCCTCGGAGGATATAATTTTTGAGTAGCCCCGGCCGGATTCGAACCGGCGTCACGGGCTCCAAAGGCCCGGATGCTTGACCGCTACACCACGGGGCTTCCAAAATTTTAGGTTTTGCGAGATTTACCCTTGACGCCTCGGTATTTTAAGGGGGAAGCCGAGATTTCAAACATGAAGCGCCTCATAGTCTTCGGGCTGGGTTTCCAAACCCAAGTGGCGAATGTGCTGTACACTGGCGGGCTGGACATTGTGGTGACCTACCTCTATCCCCTCCTGCCCTACCAAACCCTGATCTTCGTGAGGGCGACCAACTCTCCGAGAACCATCTCCTTCAGACACGCGGAGAATGTGAGGGTGAATGCCGTTCCAGTGGAGCCTTGGAGATCCCTAGACCCCAGTAGCTACTGGATGGCGGAGGGGAACCAGGACATCATCCAAGCCCTAGATTTTGTCTCCTCCGTGGTCCACGAGAGGATTTTGCCTCTCTCTACTTTTCTTCGAAGAAATCAAACCATCGTGCATGCCCACGACTGGATGAACGCCAAGGCCATCGAGTATATGAAGGAAATCTTCGATTTCCCCTCGGTTTTCTCCGTACACATGAGCGTTCAGAGACCTGTGGGGGTCGATTATCTGGGCCTCTTGAGGAGGGCGGAGAGAGAGGGAATGTCTCCCGAACTCAAAAAGGAGATGGGGAGATTGGACAGAAGGCTACTTTTAGAGGCAAGGGGTTGCGAAGAAGCCGAGCTGGTGCACTGCGTTTCCAAAGCAACGGCCGAGTCCGTGAGAGCCGCCTACGGTCTGCCGCGGGGGAAACTCAAGGTTATCTACAACGGTGTGGACACGCAACTTTACCGTCCACCAGAGGAGGGTGAGGAGAAAGAACTTGAGGCCGTGGCGAGGAAGTACGGCATCAGCAGACCCTTCATCCTCTCCACGGGGCGCTTCGTGGCCGAGAAGAACCACAAGACCCTGCTGAAGGCCTTCACGCTCTTTGCAAAGGATCATCCCAACTACTCCCTTGCCATTCTGGGCTTCGGGGGGTATACCTACGAGGAACTCCTAAAAACCAGAGACGCCCTGCCCGAGCCCTTGAGGAAAAAAATAGTAATCCGCAACGAGGACGTCAGGGGAGACCTTCCCCTCCTCTACCGGTCTGCCTCCATCTGTTGCTTCCCCTCCCTAGTTGAGGCCTTCGGGATTGTGGCCTTGGAGGCGATGGCTTCTGGAAAGCCCGTGGTCGTGGGGGATGTGGGTGGGTTAAAGGAGATTATTCCAGACAGGGTGAACGGCAAGGTTGGAATCAGGGTGGACTGCAGGCAGCCGGAGCCCCTTGCCGAGGCCCTCGCGAGGGCTGCGGAAAAGCTGGAGAAGATGGGGAAAGATGGGAGGAGGTACGTCTGCACCTACTTCTCTTGGGAGAAGATAGCGCGGCAGTTCGATAGGCTTTACCAGAAGCTATTTTAGCGGGCCCGGAGGGATTCGAACCCTCGACCTACCGGTTAAGAGCCGGTCGCTCTCCCAGACTAAGCCACGGGCCCTCCTGTAATTTGGAAATCAGTAGTTATATTTTCACCGTGCCCCCTTGGCAATCCTCTCTATCTCTTCCTTCCTCGCGAAAGCGTAACTCCTTGGGTCCCCGTTAGCCGCTAGAATGATTTCCTCGGCCAAACACTCCCAGATGCTTTTTTTGCTCCTGAAGGAGGAGGAAAAGGCGCCAGCGGCCAAGTTCCTAAGTGCTATGTCCACTCTCCTGCTGGGGGAGACATCCACCGCTACGTGGTAGGTTATCCCCCCGTAGCTTATCCTCGTCGTTTCCTCACGTGGTGCAGAATTCACCACGGCATCGACCAGCACCTGAACAGGGTTCTTCTTCGTTCTCTGCTCAATAATCTCGAAGGCCTTCCTGACAATGTTGTAAGCTTTATACTTCTTACCGCACGCACCCGCCCCCCTTATTACCCTCCCCCCTATTTTCCCAGCCCCCGGTCCGGAGCGCATCACCTTGTTGATGAGTCTCTCCACAATGCTCACTTCTGCTTTGAGGAAAGGTCTTTTAGCTTGCACTCCACCGGACCTCAACACAGGAGTGGCATCCAGCTTAATGTACTTGGAGAGTGCCTTGTCCTTGATTTCCACCCCCTCGGTGGACCACCTTCCAAAGTAGCTAAATTCCATACCTCACCTCTTCGGCTTCTCCTTTCTGCCGGTCCTCACCTCCTCTAGCGATACCCCATTTACTGATACCACCTTGTACCTGACTCCAGGAATGTCCCCCTTAGCCCTCCCCTTGGCACCCCCAATGCCCTCAATCTCCACCTCATCATGCTCATCGATGAAGTTGATCGCTCCATCCCCAGGACAGAACGCAGTAACTACCTTCCCATTCTTTACAAGCTGAACCCTTACGCACTTCCGGATCGCAGAGTTGGGCTGCTTGGCCTCCACACCCACCTTTTCCAAAACGATGCCCCTGGCTCTGGGAGCACCCTCTAGCGGGTCGTGCTTCTCCTTGAGCCTTAGGGCCCTCCTCCGGAACCCTTCATCCTTCCACCTGAATCTCTGCCGATCTCTTTTCAATTTCTTGGCAGCGAATTCCCCGGGCATTCAAGATGCAGAGGTTTTTACAACTATATCCTTCACCCCATAAAACCTGCCCACCAGTTTCCTAGCCCTGGCAAGTCTCCTTTTGCCTTCACCCAAAGCCATCCCCTTGAAACCAGGCTTTACCTCCACCGTCACCGTCTTTCCATCCCCACTGAGAAGTACCTTGGCAACCTCCGCCGGCGAAAAGATATTTCTCACGAACTGGGAGAGATCGCTTGAATAACCCACCACATGTACAGATTTTCCCGTGAGGTCTCTGAACCTTTTTACGTTTCTTCCTCCCTTGCCCAGGCACCTCCCCAGTTCTTTCTCTTCAACCACAAAGGTTATCCCACCATTCTCCTCAATCAGGCAATCTTTGATCTTGCTGCCCGTAAGGCTCTCGAAAAGGGTTATGAATTTTATCTCCTCCGGCCCAAGCTTTATTCCCTCCATTACCCGACTAGAGACAGAACGCGCGAGTCCCCCGGTTCCAAAACGGTCATCAAATTTATTGGGTATGGTTTTCCCGCTGCCACCCCAAGCTCAACGCTGCCCTTCGGATAAGAATACAGTTTAATCCCCGTCAGCCTGCAGTAGTACTCCGCCGCCTCTCTCAGCTCCCTGGGACAATTGGATGCCACGATGACAAGCTGCCCTCTGCCTAGCTTCAAGAATCTCAGGGTCTGCCTGCTCCCAAGAATCACGCTGCCCGTTTCAACTGCCCTGCGGATTTCCTCCTCTACGTCCACGGTTTTCCCCCATCATCAAATCAACCGTTCCAGTTCCAAGCGGGACTGTCTGCCCAGCAATAACGCTCTCTATAACTCCTTTTAACTCATCCCTTTCTCCTCTGAGAGAGGCGTCCAGCAGGTGCTGAACGGTGGTCTCAAAGGCCGCCCTAGCAAGGAAGCTGGGTTTCTCGCCACTTATTCCGTGTCTCCCCACCTGTCTAATCCTGCCGGTACAGGTCATCATGTCAGCCACCAGCATGAGATGTCTGACATCAACCTCGAGCCCCTGCTCCTGAAGGGTCTTAACCGCCTCCTCGATAATCGCCCTTCTGGCCGCCTCGATTCCCAGAATCCTTTCTATTTCCACGATGTCGTTGGTAACCGTCCTGCGCTTGTCTACTTCCTCCATTTCAAGAATCTTCTTCAGGTTTGAGCCCTCCGTATAAATGACATATTCGTCCCCCTCCTTTTTCACCACCACCCTTGTGATCCCTTCCACGCCACGAAGAGGAATACTACGAATCTTGCCTTGCAGCTCCCTGAGAGCGCTCATTCCCCCCTCTTTAGGCCTCACCTTTATCTTGCTGTCATCGAGTACAGCCTCCACGTGTAGCTCATCTCGAATTTTCTGTGCAATCTCTTCTGCCTTCACCCCCTTTTGCCTGAGGCGCACCCTGTTGAGGGAGAGAATGAGCTGCCGGTTGATCAGGTCGATCTCAAACTGCGAAACCAAGTCTTCAATCACCGTCATCTCGATGCGCTGGGCGATTTCCACGGCACGTTCCCTTTCCTTAGCAAATTTTTTCTGTAAGTAGATGGTCATGAGGGGTGTGGTCGGGGTTCTTCTCACATCAAGAATTTCTATAAGTCTAGGGAGGCCCAGCGTAACGTTGAGCTCGGCCACCCCCGCATAGTGGAAGGTCCTCAGGGTCATCTGGGTTCCGGGTTCACCAATGGACTGAGCAGCCACGATGCCCACGGGTTCCCCAGGCTCCACCCAGCTGTTTCTATATACCTTCTTCACCTCCTCAAATACTTGATTCAGCTTCTCATGGGTAATGCTCCTCTCCTTCGCCTTCTTCACCAGCTCTCTCTCAAGTTCATCGAGGATCGAGGGAGGTAGATCCCCCGCCAGCTCCCGCACCCTCTCTTTTATGGTTTCTGGAGATACCCCCGGCATTACATCAACACCTTCTCAATCACCTTCTCCACATCCACCCCCCTGCCCCTGTCACTTTTCATCGGGTCTACCCCGTCCTCTCCATACAAAAACTGTACCACCCTACCCCTGATTCCTCTCACCGTCCCATCCTCCATAACCCTCAGGTCCTGTAGGGCGTTTATCAGCCTCCTCTGAAGGTATCCACTCTGGGAGGTCCTCACAGCGGTATCTACCAAACCTTCCCTTCCCCCCATAGCATGGAAAAAGAATTCTATAGGATTTAGCCCTCTCTTGTAACTTGAGGAAATAAACCCCCTAGCCTCCGCTCCCAGATCCTCCCGACGGAAGTGGGGAAGAACCCTCTGGAAGTATCCCCGCTTAGGTCTTTCGCCCCTCACAGACTGCTGGCCAACACACGCCGCCATCTGGGTGAGATTTAGCATACTCCCCCTAGCTCCAGTTCTGGCCATGATCACCGAATGATTAGCCAATCCCAAGTGCTTCTCGGCTATGTCCCCCGCCCCGTCTCTGGCCTCCGCTAAAACCTCCATTATCCTCATTTCCAAAGTCTCCTCCAAACTCCTCCCGGGCAGCGGCTCCAACTCCCCTCTATTGTAGATTTCAATCAGCTTGTTCACTTCCTTCTTTTTCTCCTCCATGAGTTCCTCGATTCTCTCCAAGGCGGCAGGGGGTATCTCCACATCACCTAGCGCCGTCGTGAAGCCCAACATCTTCGCGGTGGCAATAGAAAGCCTGGTCACCTTGTCCAAGAACTCCGCAGCGGCGGTAGAACCGAAATCCTTGGCTATCCTGTTCAGAAGCGTACATTTATCCAGAGCCTTGATGGCGTTCGCATCGATAACACCGCTGAGGAGCTCCCCATTCTTTATCACCACGTAGGCATCAACCGGACAGTCCATCCCCTTGCACTCGGAGTGGTTCTGGCATATTTTTGCCCTGAAGGTGATAGTAAGCTCTTTTGGGAGCAAGAGGCTGAAAATCTGCTTACCCGTCCAGTACTCCTTGCCCTCCTTCTTTACTGCCGGCGGGGGTAGCTCTGCACTTACCCCAGCCTCAAACAGCAACTGTTGCGCCTGTTCCCGGGTGAGTAGGGTTTCTCTCCTCGTGAGGAGGTAAGCCCCCGTTATGTGCTCCTGTATTCCGCCGATGATGGGCCCCCCGAACCTCGGGGACAAGATGTGCTCCTGTACATAGAGGAGTATCCGTGCCTCAGCTCTTGCCTCCTCCCCCTGCAGAACGTGCAAGTTCATTTCATCCCCATCGAAGTCGGCGTTGAAGGGAGGGCAGACAGAAAGATTGAGCCTGAACGTCTTTCCGGGCATGACCCTGACCCTGTGGGCCATGATGGACATCCTGTGCAGGGAGGGTTGCCTGTTGAAGAGGACCAGATCACCGTCCATGAGATGTCTCTCCACCGTCCAGCCCACATCCAAGCTCTTCGCTAGCTCCTCACGGTCGGCGAAGCGCAGGTCGTACCTCTTTCCCTCAGGGGTTATCACCCATCTCGCTCCAGGGTGAATGTCCGGCCCCCTCCTGACGAAGTTTCTCGCTTCCTCTAGGTTGAAAAGGGTAACCCTCATCGGAACGGTGAGGTCTTTTGCCACATACTCCGGCACCCCCACCTCGTTGATGCTAAGGGAGGGATCGGGTGAAATTACCGCCCTGGCCGAAAAATCGACCCTCTTCCCACAGAGGTAGCCCCTGAATCTGCCCTCCTTTCCCTTCAGGCGCTGGGCCAGCGTGGTGAGCACCCTGCCTGAGCGGTGCCTAGCGGGGGGGACACCGGAGATCTCATTGGAGAAGTAAGTCGCCACATGGTACTGGAGCAACTCCCACAGATCCTCCACGATGAGATGGGGCGCACCAGCTTGGATGTTGTCGGCCAGTCTCTCATTGATCCTTATGATGTCCACCAGCTTGTGGGTGAGGTCGTCCTCTGATCTTATCCCCGTTTCCAAAACCATGCTCGGCCTCATGGTGGGAGGTGGAACGGGCAGGACCGTGAGAATCATCCATTCCGGCCTCGCGTTTTTGGGGTCGATGCCCAGAAGCATCGCATCCGAATCGGTTATCCACTCCAGTCTCTCCCTTAGATCCGAGGGCGTCCTCCTCTCCTTGCCCTCGATGAAGGTGTACGGCTTCTCGAGCTTGATCTCCACCTGGTGCTCCCCGCAGTGGGGACATTCCTTCACTCCCAGAGCCCTCGCTTTAACCTTCTCGGCGATTTGCCACCACTCCTCCATCTGCTGCATTTTTTTCCGGAAGTTCTCCAAGGTTTCCTCCGGAAGCAGTATCCTTCCGCAGGCCCTGCACGTCACCTGTAGGATTTCGTGAATCTCCTTCACGTAACCGATATGAATCACCGGTCGCGTGAGCTCAATGTGACCGAAATGACCGGGACACCTTCCGGCCTTTTCCCCGCAGGTTCTGCACCTCAGACCAGGATCCACCACGCCTAGGCGCCTGTCCATCAATCCCCTGTCGATGGGGTAGCCGCTCTCGTCGTAGGTGTCTGGAGTGACCACCTTCACCACTGACATCTTGTGTATCTGATCGGGGGAGAGGAGCCCGAGCTCTATAAAAGCAACGGCTCTGAGCGGCGGCCTCATGCCACCCTCTCCTTAAGCCTCACCCTGGGGTTCAAGGCAAGGGCGCGAAGTTCATCTAAGAGTATTTTAAAGGTATACGGTATCTCTATGGAATACACCTCAGGCTCCTCCCCGCACATGGGACATATGTAAGCGTCCTTTCTGGAATTGTACGCTACAAAGTTCCCGCACTTCCCGCATACGTAGGCCGTGTACCTATCTGATCCATACAGCAGCCTATCCTTCAGCAACATGGCCGCACCATGCCCCAGCAAGCAGTCCCTCTCCATCTCCCCAAATCTGAGACCTCCCTCCCTCGCCCTCCCCTCCGTGGGCTGGTGCGTGAGAATCTGCACCGGACCCCTAGAGCGGGAGTGAATCTTGTCCGCCGCCATGTGGTGCAGCTTCTGATAGTAGCACGGGCCTATGAAAATCTCCACGGGTATCATCTCCCCGCTGACCCCATCATACAGAATCTCCTTGCCGGAGGGGTTGAACCCGAGTTCCCTAAGCCAGTTTCTTAACTCCGATTCCTCGACCTTATCGAAGGGGGTTCCGTCCACGAACCTGCCTCTCAAAGCACCGGCTTTTCCCCCTATCATCTCAATCAGCTGGCCGAGCGACATCCTAGAGGGAATGGCGTGGGGATTGATGATGATATCCGGCACCACCCCGTCCTCGGTGAAGGGCATGTCCGCCCCGTCCAAGAGGATGCCTATCACACCCTTCTGCCCATGCCTCGAGGCGAACTTGTCCCCCAACTCCGGCATCCTCATCTCCCTGACTCGAACCCTCGCCAGCTTGTTCCCCTCCCCGCTCACCGTCAGGAAAACCTGATCCACTATCCCCTCCTCACTGGGCCTCAGCCTCACGGAGGTCTCACGCTTCTCCGTCTGACCCTTTATCCCGAACTCGTCCATCTCCCCGAAGAACCTTGGCGGGCTGGTTTTCCCGACAAGCACCCCCTCCCCCTTGACCTCCGTTTCCAACTCCGCCAGGCCATCCAGTTGCCCGAGGTTGGCGTAGTGCACGGGATCGGCGAAACCTTTTATCTCCTCGCTGGGCACCTCTATTCTGTCCATCTGCCCCCCAGGATACCGGATGGCCTCCGTCTCGTAGAGCCTAGTGCAGGTGCTTCTCCCCATCCCCCTCTGAATGGAGTCGCGGTTGGCTATGATGGCGTCCTCCATGTTGTAGCCACCGTAGCAGGCAATCGCCACCACCAAGTTTTGCCCCGCCGGGCGTCTGTTGTACCCGACGACGTTCAGCGCCTTGGTTTGAACCAGCGGGATCTGGGGATAGTTCAGGAGGTGACCCCTAGTGTCCACTCTGCAGTGGAAGGAAACCTGACCCACCCCGATTGCCTGCTTGGCCATGTTGGCGGCATAAACGTTCCTCGGCGACTGGTTGTGCTCGGGGTAGGGTATCAGACAGGCGCTCACCCCGAAGAGAACGGTCGGGTGGAGTTCGAGGTGGGTGGTCTCAGGGGTGATCTCGTCGGCCTTGACCGCTATGTTGGCGTTCTCCTCCTCCTCGGGATCCAAGTATTCTATCACTCCCGCCTCCACCAGCTGGCTCCACCCCAGCTCCCCCGCCTCCACCTTCTTCAGGAGCTCTGGGGTCAGCCTCGGCTTGCCGTTCTCCACCACTATCAGCGGCCTCCTCACCCTCCCCTCGTCGGTGGTGATGGAAACCTCCCTCGTGTCCAGTCTGTAGGATATGCTCACCTGCTGGCTGAGCTTACCGCTTCTCCTTGCCCTCCTCAGTTCCGCCGCCAGCTTTTCTCCGTCCTCCACCGCACCCACCAAGCTGCCGTTCACGTATACCGGGATTTTGCCCAGATGCTCACTTCCCTTCTCGATCAGCTTCACCCCGTACTCGGGCAAGATCCTGATGACCTCCGCGGGATCCGAACCTGTGGTAATCTCTACGAGGAGAGCAAGGTTTTTCACAAGGCCGCAGTTGGGGCCCTCGGGCGTCTCCACGGGGCAGATCCTCCCCCAGTGAGTGGGATGAAGGTCCCTCGCCTCAAAGTGCGGCTGGCTCCTGCTCAGGGGGGAAACCACCCTCCTCAAATGGGAAAGGGTGGAGATGTAACATGTCCTGTCCAGGAGCTGGCTTATCCCCGTTCTGCCTCCGGGCCAGTTCCCCGTCGCCAAGGAATGAAGCAGCCTCTCGGTCAGCACGTCCGTCCGCACCGAGGTTCCCAGCATCAACTGCCTTCCCCTAGAGTAGGAGCGCTCGAGCTGGAACTGGATATCCTTGAGTAGGTTCGCGAAGGCAAGCCTGAAGATGGCCTCCAGCAGATCCCCGGCGAGCCTGAGCCTTTTGTTTGCATAGTTGTCTTTGTCGTCCAGACCCCTTCTCTTGAGGGCCAGCTCTATCGCCCGCTGGGCCATTATCCCGAGGTAATAGGCCTTGCACCTCCTCTTGTCCGGTGTGGTCCCCAGATGGGGGAGGAAGTACTTGTCCAGCACCTCCTCAGCCCTCTGCAACCTGTAGGCCTTGGGCTGACCCACGGCCACCCTCCTTCCAATCACGTCCAGAGCATCCTCCCTACTCTTGATCCCCGCGGCCTGCTGAAGGTTCTCATAAAGCTCTCTGACGATTTCCGGATCCTTCGAGATGGCTTCCACTATCTCCCTGTCCGAGATCAGACCCAGAGCCCTCATCATGACCACCAAGGGGATGGGGCCGGGAACGGCGGGATAGTGCACGTACATGATCCCGTCCCTCCTGCGTTCCACCGTGGTCATGGATCGGAACCCCCTGTAGGTGGAGAAAACCTTTGCCACCTCCGTGCCCGTCCGCTCATTCCTCTCGGTGAGGATCTTGTTGGGAACCAGATCCTCCTGTGCCACGATGACCCTCTCCGTCCCGTTCACGATGAAGTACCCGCCCGGATCCAGCGGGTCCTCCCCCATCTTCACCAACTCCTCGGGTGACTTCCCGTGGAGAACGCAGAATTTGGATTTGACCATGAGCGGGAGGTAGCCCACCGTGACCTCCTCGGGCAAGGATTCCGAGCCATCCCTCACCACCGACATCTCCAAAATCAGGGGGGCTTGATACGTGAGGTTCCTCAACCTAGCCAGCTGCGGGGTAAGCGGGACCCTCGCGGTGTCTGCCTCCTTCCAGACGGGCTCCCCCAGCCTCACCTTCCCGAACTTTATCCTGATGTTCTCCGGGACATTAAGATCGATCCCACCTATTTCATCCACGATCTTCTGAAGGCGGTTCTCGACGAAGTCGTTGTAGGAGTCCAAGTGCTGCCTTACCACACCCCTCTCGGCGATGAAGGCCTCCACTAGGGCCCAAGTATTGCCAAGTTCCATTCAGATTTCCTCTGCCACCAACCTATAAACGATTGCCTTTCCTGCCGTGGGGCTTTCCCTGATTATCCTCACCAAGTCCCCAGGCTTGGCGCCTATGGCTTGGGCGGCGGGATCGGTGACGAGGAGGATGGGGAGCTCCTCCGGCTTGAGGCCCAGGCGCTTTAAAACCTCCTGCTTCTCCTCCTCCGACAGGAGCTCGTGCTTGGGAACCAAAACATGCTCCAGAACGTTAAAGCTCGGCTTCTTCTCGGTCTCCCCCGTCTCCTCCATCGTCCTCTCCGCCCTTCCCTTTTAATCGGTAACTCACTTGAGCATCTTCTCCTCGAATTCCCGCAGGTATCCCACCGAGCGCTTGACATCCACGAAAAGGTTACTGACCCTCTGGATGTGCTCCTTCGTGACCTTCTTCGACTTCTCCGCTGCTGCAACCTCCGCCGCCGGGGCGAGCAGTTGCACCGCATACCTCAGGGAGCTCTGGGCCCCCACATCCGCCAGAAACTCGATTGCCTCCTCCTCGATGGCTATCTTCTCCGCCCTTGCCCTGATCTTGAGAATCTCCAGTATCTCCTCGCGGGTGTAGGGTCTGGTGGGGATGATGAGAAGCCTGTCCAAGAGGTCCAAGGGCATCCCGTGGGGGGCCGAGAAATCCGTCCCCCTCACTGTGGTTATGCCGCGGTTGGTCGCAAAAATCACTATGGGGGAGAGTTCCTGCTCCATTCCCCTCCCCAAGAAGGAAAACGTTTCCACATCCAGCATGGAGCACTCGTCTATGAAAACCACTCCCGGGAGGATCTCCGCCCTCCCCCCCTCCACCCATCCCTTGACCATCTCATCCACCTCCGCCCTAGTTTCGCCCGAGATCTCCTTCCGCTCCTCCCCGCCGAAGAAAAGGCTGAAAACACTGACCCCCGCCCTAGACTGCGCGACATCTAGATCGTGGAGGGTCAGGGGATAGACGAACTCCTTGTTTTTCAAAACTGGGCCTTCGGGGACCTCCACCACCGGGACGCTCGCAAGATCTGCCTTCTCCCTCTCCGCGGCCTCTCTCGACCTCCCCAACTTCGCCACACGACCCGAATCGGCGTCTATCTGGATGACGTCTCCCGTCTCCACTCCCTGCCTGAGCAACGAAATGGCGAAGCCCTGATCCATCTTCAGCGTCTGGCTGGAATCCTTGGTCGCCAATTTGATGACACCCCCCACAGGGATTTTCATGTACGGGTTGTACGGGTGGGGCTGCTGGTCTATCCTGAGCTCCTTGACCTCCCCCTCATAGATCCTGCGCATCTCGTGAACCCTCAACCCTATCGCCTTTCTCAGGGTCTGGGTTAGGAACTCTGTCTTCTTTATCTCGGCCGAATAGATTTCCGAAGCGGTGATGGGAACGAAGGGAACATCCCTCCCCAGCTCCTTTGCTATGGCCACGGCGATGGCCGTCTTCCCGGTTCCCGGCGGTCCGGCCAGCAGGATTGCCCTGCCAGCGAACTTTCCCTTCCTTATCATCTGAACCACAATCCCAGCCGCTTCCCTGGCCTCAACCTGCCCCACCATCCCACCCGCGACCGGTTTCGCCTTGAGCCCCTCGAGCCCCAGACCCAGGATGTGCGAGTGGGCAGCAATCCTCTCCCACTCTCTCAGGCCCGCAGGAACCTCACGGATTCCCTCCATATAGATTTCTTTTCCCCAACCCCGATTTAACATTTTGTATAGCGAGTTTTGCCTAAGGCCTATAGCCAGCCTGGGAGTGCTTCCTCAAGGGACGAGTACAGCTCGAGCAAGAGGAGAACGAAGTCGGATCCGCTCCCTCGCTTATTGGCGGGCCCGGTGGGATTCGAACCCACGACCACCGGCTTAAAAGGCCGACGCGCTACCAGACTGCGCTACGGGCCCAAGCGCCCTGGCCGGGATTTGAACCCG
>Ga0105158_1000122_pt1 | contig 34650 bp, 38 predicted proteins | sample LHCtaG_FD_81567 | JGI IMG/M metagenome (GOLD analysis project Ga0105158, IMG submission 81567) | Hot spring microbial communities from Little Hot Creek, USA to study Microbial Dark Matter (Phase II) - LHC4sed_matched | ecosystem: Environmental > Aquatic > Thermal springs > Hot (42-90C) >...
CCCTGTCCCAGGGCACGAAGACATCGTCGAACACTATCATGTTGTCGTCCTCCCCTATGTTTGAGTGAGGCATCTTGAGTCCTTCAGGCGCCCTGAGGCGGCTGGTCCTCGAAATTATCTTCACCCCCTCGGCGTCCGCCGGGACCGCGAAGGCGACGCTCCAGTCCTTGTCCTGTGGGGTCATGGCCCTCGTCGGGACCACTATTATCTCGTCGGCTATCGCCGCCATCGTTATGCAGTTCTTGGCCCCTCTGACCACTATCCCGTCGCTCCTCTTCTCCGCGACCCTCACGTACATGTCCGGGTCCGCCTGCTGGTGAGGCCTCTTGCTCCTGTCCCCCTTGACGTCCGTCTGGGCGCAAGCGGCGACGAGGTCCCTCCTCTGGAACTCCTTGAGGTACTCTAAGAACCTCTTATGATAGTCGGTGCCGTAGGCCATGTCGGCCGCGTAGGTCGCCACCGAGAGGCCGTTTATCGCGTCGCACCCCATGCAACGCTGTATGCAACCTCCGGTGATCCGACAGAGCTTCCTTATCATCAACTGCTTAGTCAATAGGTCCTCCATCGTCTGGCAGACGTGCGTGAACCTGTTGATCCTCTCGCCGGTTATGTGCGACCTCGTGACGAGCAGGTCCTTGAAGTCCGGGTGGTCTACAAGGTCGAACGTCTTAGAGATTACGTATATTCCCCCGCTGAGCTCGGGGTCGTCCCTCCTGACCCTCTTGCCCCTAATGTATACGTTCGGCTTCATCTTGTACAAGTCTTGTTTGTACTCCTCCGAGGTTCTCACCTTTCTAACCCCTCCATTAAATTCTATCGTTAGCTGCTAAAAAAGATTAGGGGAAGACGCTACCGTCGATCAATGGCTCGTGGCCTGGAAGTGTGTTCATCCTCCTAGCGTAACTCAAAGCCTTGAAGCAGCTGTCGTACCACTCCGTCAAGTCGACGTGTAACCCTGGGGGCAAGAAGGGCATGTCGACTGCCGGTATCTGAACCTTGCCCCCCATGGAGTCCACGAGCTCTATCGGTTGCCTCGGGGGAGAGATGTTGACGAAGGAGTAGAAGTGGTCGCCAGCTATCAAGTAGTCCCCCTTAGCGGTTTTGACTAGTACGCCCTGAAGCCCCTTCGTGTGGCCCGGGAGCAACACGACCTTTATGCCGTCGGCTACCTCCTTGTCGCCATCGACCAAGCACAAGTCCATGTCCTCAAGGAGGAATATCAGCTCCTTGTCGTATACCCTCCTGTGATGTATCGGAGGGTTGAGGGCTGACTCCCACCCCTTCCTCTGGACGTAGATCCTAGCGTTGTGGAAGAGCCTCGCGTTTGCTGCGTGGTCGAAGTGGAGGTGCGTTATTATCAGCTTGTCGACCTCCTCCGGCTTGAGGTTCGTCCTCGCCAAGGCGTCCCTCAAGCCCTCCTCGCCACAACCTCTCACCGGTAACTGTGAACGAAGCCCCCTGCCCCTCTTGGACGCCGCAGTCGACGACTATCTTCTCATTCTCTCCCTCTATGACCACACGTACACAGGGCTGCTGGCGAAGGCCCTCGCGTCCCCCATCATGATAACGAGTCTCAAGGGGACAGTTATCTCCGCTTGTTTAAGGGGCATTATTTTATGCAATTTAGCACCTCCTCGTATGAGGATTATCTTTGGCGTGCAGAAAAGGCTTGCGAAAAAGGCACTCGCCTTAGGGGCGCGAAGTAATTGAAAGCCATAGCCCCAAGCACTCGCCCACCCCGACGTCTTACTGCAAACGCCTAAGAGAAGGGCTATAAGACGTCATCTACGAAATGTTAAGAGTGGTGGCTGAAAGATGATGTCGAAGAACCCCTTGGACGTCCCTAAGGATAGGAAGTTCACCACCGAAGAGCTGACGGAGGCCCTCAGGCTATCGATAATAGCCGAGCTCGATGCCGTGAACTTGTACCTCCAGTTCGCCGGAGCGTGCGGCGACGAGAGGGTCAGGAGGGTCTTTGAAGACATAGCAAGGGAGGAGAAGACCCACGTCGGCGAGTTCTTGGCATTGCTCAAAAGCCTCGACGCCGAGCAAGCATCGCAACTCGAGGCTGGGGAAAGAGAGGTAGAGGAGCTGGCGCAAGGGCATTGACGAGATTTGCCGGCCTTTAAGTATGGCCCTCGACGATGAGGCCCTCCATCAAAGCAAAGCGACCCTCTCGTCGATTTTTCTTTACTTCTTACGAGCCCGTACATCCTACTGCCAACAGATCCTGTCGAGGCACGGAGCTTTGTCTGTGCGAGCATGTTGAACAAGGTCGCTAATGGCTTTCTCAACGACCATTCGAGAAGGCGCCCTCTTAGATGTTGGAGGGGAAAAGCTAAGGAACGGCTAAGGGTTTCGCAAAGCCACAGAAGGCTCTTCACTCGTAGACCTTCTCCCACTCCTTGTACCAGTCCATCGCGCCCTGCTCGTAGTCCCTCTCCTTCGATGGCAGTCCCATGAGCTTGTACGTCTCGTGCTGTATCAAGAGCTTCATCATTTCGTTGCTCCCAGTCCATATCAGGCCTAGGCGGGCGTCTCTTAACATCCTCTCGATGGGGTACATCTGCGTGTAGCCTAGCCCCCGAGTATCTGCATGGCTATGTTGACGACCTCCCAGCTGACCTCGGTGGCGTAGTACTTGGCCTCGCTCACCAGCTTTCTGGGACCCCCGCCTATCCTCCTAGGATCCCTGACCCTCTGTCGTAGAGGTCGACGGCCCTAGCGGCCGTGTAGACCAAGGCCCTTGCGGCGTCCAGCTTAGTCACGGCCTCGGCGACCATGAAGCTCACTCCTTGGAACTCCCTGATCTTCCTGCCGAAGGCCTTCCTCCTGTCCGAGTACTTAACGGCTATCTCTAGGGCGGCCCTCGCGACGCCCAAGGCCCCGGCGGCCGAGGTCAACCTCTCTGGAATCATCATCCTGTTGAAGACCTCGCGGGCGCCGTTGACCTTCCCCAAGACGTAGTCCTCGGGGACCTCTACGTCTTTGAGCACTATCCTAGCGGTCCCCATGCCCCTGAAGCCCAGCAGATTGTAGACCTCCTCCACCTTAACCCCCATGTCCCTCTCGACCAAGAAGGCCGTTAGGGCTTTGTGCGGAGGGGCACTGGGATCGGTCCTAGCGTATAGCAGGTAAAAGTCCGCCACCTTCCCGCCGGCTATGAACCTCTTCTCCCCGTTCAGGATCCAAACGTCGCTCCTCTTCTCGGCCCTCGTCGCCGTGCCGAAGAAGTCGCTACCGCCCCTCGGCTCAGTGAGCCCCTCGGCCGCTATCTTCTCTCCTCTTATAATGGACCTCAAGAACTTCTCCTTCTGCCACTCCTTCCCGAAGCGATATATCACCTCGCCGACTATGCTGACCATCGAGTATGCGCAGCCGAGGCCGTAGCCCAAGACCCCTACCTCCTCGACGGCAACGCTCTCAGAAGTCCAGCTCAAGCCCCTCCCGCCGTACTTAGGCGGGAACCTCAAGCCGAGCAACCCCTTCTGGGCGGCGCTCCTTACAAACTCGTAGGGGTAGTCCACCTCGTTCCTGTCCATCTTTCTTAAGAGCTCGGGGTCGACCGTTGCTACGAACTCCTTGACCTCGTCTCTAAGCTTCACCTCTTCCTCGGCCAACAGGGCATAGTTTTCCAGCATAGCCCCACTGTTTAATGGCCGAGGTTTTAAACGTCGTGAAGACTTTAAGCTGATGGAAGGTCGTAGATCTCTCGTAATAATCAAAGGACCTCGTTGCAGCTTTAGACGCGAGGGCCGCCTTCGACGGAGGCCGTCTGAATCGATGTGGCTTTGGCCCTCTAAAAACTTTAATACCTTGACCCCTCAAGGAGGTACTAGGTAATACAACGATGGAGGAGGTCCTTCCGGGAATTTTCAGAGTCAAAGTGCCCCTCCCCAACAACCCCCTCAAGTACACGAACTCCTACTTCTTAGTCTCCGGGGACAGGTGCTTAGTAATAGACACGGGGTTCAACGTTGATGAAGGCTATAACGTCCTCGTTGTTGCTATGAGTAGGTTGAGCGTAAAGGAGTTCGAGTTCTTCTCAACACACTTCCACGCCGATCACATAGGCCTCGTGGGGAGGTTCTCTGACTCCATCTGGATGAGCTCTGTAGAAGCTGAGCGCTTCGAAGCCGTGAGCCAAGACCCTCAAAGCCATTGGGCACGCTTGGTCGAGCTCTGCGTAAAACATGGTTTGCCGAGGAGTGAGGCGGAGCGGATGCTGAAGTTGCACCCCGGAATGAAGTACGTATACCGAAGGCGCTTTAAGTTCAGAAAGCTTGACGATGATGACATAATTGCCGTCGGGGACCTCTCGTTGAAATGCATTTTGACGCCAGGCCACACCCCCGGGCACATGTGCTTGTACGACGCCGACAGAAAATTGTTGTTCTCCGGCGACCACGTGCTCTTCGACATAACTCCAAACATACCTTGGACGCCGGGCTTCGAAGATCCTTTAGGCGAATACTTAAAGAGCTTAGATAAGCTCCTCGCGATCGACGTCGAACTAGTAATGCCAGGTCACAGAGGCCTCGGCAATAACCTAAGAGGGAGAGTGCAGGAGCTGAAGAAGCACCACGAGAGGAGGCTCAAAGAGGCCCTCGCCGCGTTGGATCGACCAAAAACTGCCTGGGAGGTTGCATCGAACATAAGCTGGGACGTAAAGGTAAAAGACTTGAACAAGCTACCCACCTCACAGAAGTGGTTCGTAATCAGAGAGACCATAGCTCACCTAGAGCATCTATTTAACAAGGGTAGGATATGCAAGATCGAGAAGGAGGGCGTCATCTTCTACTACAGCTAAAGCAAAGGGCTTGAATTACGCGAAGATCCCCCTATCAGAAAAAATAAGCGATCGCGACCCAAACCCTTAGTCGATATGCCCGCCGAAGAGCCGTCCCTGCTGACGCTGATATTGGCGAGCGCGTTTGTGGGTGGTATGGTTGCGGCCATTTACGTCGCGCGCCGTCACAGACACCATCCTCTGTTTGCTAAGTCGGTTTTCTTGACGATCTCCGTCATCAATTTCGTCGCGTCATCTCTCGAAGGTAGCGCTATGGCCCTGCTGTTCTTGTGGTTTTCAGCGGTCTTGGCCGTCTCCTTGGTCCTCGACGCCTTGTTACACTTCGGAGTCGACGTGAACGAGAAGCTAGCGGTAGCTGTGATGCTCGCGACCCTGAGCGGGCTAGGCTTCGTGGTCAACCTCTTGATGTTCTGGTCCTTCGCGAGCCTCGGGGCCAAGGCGTTCGCGCTGGCGTTCCTCGTGGCTGTCCACGTGCCCATTTTAATAGCTATAGCGGCTTACGCTAAGGGCAAACGAGAGCCATCGAAGAGCGTGGTGCAACGCCTCTACCTCAGTAGAAGGCCCTCTCAAGGCGCAGACAGCCGTTCTCAGCAAAGTCAGTGAGGGTAAAAGCTAATCAATGATGGTAGCCCGATGGGAGGCCTTCGCCGTGGCATAGTGTGGCCTTCTCGGCGCTCCACTTCGGCTTCAGGGCTCTATCTCGCGTAAAGCGACCGTCAGGTGCGCTCATTGAGACTCGTATCGCTCAATACAGCAACCAAGCGCAGGCGTTAATCTCGATTTCAGGTCCGCAGGCCCCTAGACCCCATAGAGCGATGGCGAGGTCGTGCTCGCGGGCCTCGACCTCGGCGAACCCTCCTGAGGAGCGGACCACTTGAGGCGTTGCACCTCTCGTGCAGAGAGGCAGTCTTATAAGGCCTTGGACCCTCTTCAAATCTCCTGCAGAGAAGTCCATGACCTTCGTTTGGAGCCTCGCCGTAAAGAACTTGAGGCGCAGGAAGCTCAGGACTGGGCTCACGGTCTCAGGGATAGTCGTGGGCGTGGGCTTGATGCTCGTGCTCCTATCGCTGACCTCAGGCATGGAGAGCCAGGCCAGAACCTTAATTCGCGGGCTTAGTGGGGCCGATGTAGTGGTGACGAACGCCACATTGCTTAGGTTTAGAGGCCCCTCTGAAGTGCCTTTGGGACCAAGCACCCTCAGCGAATCGATCTTGGACCTGATACGCGAAATCCCCGAAGTTTACGCGGCCTCGCCCCAGCTATTGTTCACGGCGTTCGTCGATGGCAGGAGGATAACGGTCTACGGCATCGAGCCGAGCACCTACGACGTCGTGACGGGAGGGTTGAACGTCGTCGAGGGGAGGTCGCTGTCGAGAAGTGGTGAGATAGTCCTCGGGAAGGCGCTCGTCGACCTTTTGGACATCAAGGTAGGCGACCTCGTGAACTTGACGACTGGCCAGGGCGAGGGCCAAGTGCTTGAGGTCGTGGGGGTCTTCGAGACGGGGGTGAGCTTCCAAGAGTACGCGGGCTACGTGACGCTCGAGGACGCGCAGGAGCTCACGGGGATGCACGGCGCCGTCACTCAAGTGTTAGTCAAGTGCCACGACCCCTCCCTCGCCAGTCAAGTGGCGAGCACGATTTCGTCCAGCCTAGAGGGCGTTAGAGCCATAACCCCAACGGCAACGCTAGAGCGAGTAACTCAGACGTTGAACTCGCTGACCATGTTCTTCGCGACCATAGGCTTGGTAGCTCTGGTCGCTGGTAGCTTCGGGGTCGTCAACACGATGATGATGTCCGTGACGGAGAGGACTAGGGAGATAGGGGTGTTGAAGGCCATGGGGGCCAGAAATCGCGACGTCATGAAGATGTTCCTCGCAGAGTCGCTCTTGATAGGGCTGATGGGCGGTTGCATCGGCATAATCGCCGGGGCCGTTTTGGCGTACGTCTTCCCCGCGTTAACGGCTGGCCTATTCTCCTACGGAGCGCAGGCTTGGGCTAGGACGCCCATGCAAATAGGCAGAGCACCGACAAACGTCGTTCTCGCGACGCCATTGCTGACGCCACTCAACGTGGCAATATCTCTTGCATTGGGGGTCCTCGTCGGGCTCTTGGCCGGCTTGTACCCAGCCTGGCGCGCATCTAGGATGAGGCCCGTGGAGGCGCTTAGGCATGCGTGAGGTCATAGTCAAAACGATCGGGCTGACCAAGGTCTACAGGCGAGGTAAGTTGGAAGTGCCAGCGGTCGTCGACGTAAACCTCCAGGTCCACTCCGGAGAGATAATCGGCATCGTGGGCCCGTCGGGCTCGGGAAAGACCACGCTCCTAAACCTCATAGGCGGCCTGGACAAGCCGACCCGCGGCAAGGTGTTCGTCGAGGACGTCGACATAACTTCGCTGAGCGAGGGGGAGCTGGCCAACTACAGGCTCAAGAAGGTGGGCTTCGTCTTCCAGTTCTACAACCTCATACCCACGCTCACGGCCTTAGAGAACGTCGAGCTACCCATGGCGCTGGCCGGGGTCCCAAAGACCGAGAGGAGGAGAAGGGCCATGGAGCTCTTAGAGATGGTCGGCTTGGAGTCTAGGGCGGATCACAAGCCCGACGAGCTGAGCGGCGGGGAGCAGCAGAGGGTGGCCATAGCGAGGGCCCTAGCGAACAACCCTGCGATAGTCTTGGCCGACGAGCCCACTGGCGACTTGGACTCGAAGTCGGCCAAATCCCTCGTGAGCCTCGTAAGGCGGCTGAACAAGGAGAACGGCCAGACCTTCATGATAGCGACTCACGACCCCATAGTCATGGAGGGTTGCACGAGGATTTACTCCATGAGGGATGGAAGGGTAGAGCTGGCGCGGTAGCCGCCTCTTAGGGAAAACCGTTGAAGCTGACGTCCTCAGCGCAAGGAAGACAAGGGGCATAAGCTACGCGGGCTGGAGGCGTAGGTCAATAGGTTAAATAGATGACCAGCGAATTTAATGTCGTGGTTGGCTTGAGGACTAAGAGGCTTACGGTCTTTGCGGTGATAAGCTTAGCGATACTTTTCCTCGGCATCGCGATAGGGTACCGCTCGGCTCATGCCCTCGAGGCCCTCCTAGGAGAGCTTAAACGCTTCTTCGGCCCTCTACAGGACTTGCCGCCTCACTTGTTGGCCGTAGTGATATTCGCCAACAACTTCTCGAAGACCCTCTTCTTCGCCGTGCTCTTGGGCACCCTGATCGCGATTCCGCCCATCTTGTTCGTACTCCTCAACGGCATCGTCGTGGGACTGACGAGCTACTTCACCGTTGAGGAGAAGGGCCTCCTGTTCTTAATGGCAGGGGTACTGCCACACGGGGCGTTCGAGATCCCGGCCCTGCTATTGAGTTGCGCCTTGGGTATGGAGATCGGAGTGGCCGTGTGCGAGAAGGCCTTGGGAAGGGACGTGAGCGTCAAGAACGCAATGATCGCGTGCCTGAGAACTTACCTCAAGGTCGTCGTGCCCCTCCTCTTAGTGGCCGCTTTGGTGGAGGCCTACGTGACCCCGCTCGTCCTACAGACACTCTTATGACTGGCGTTGATGCCCCTCTTTATGTTAAGAATGTGGCGAGTTGATGCGACTTGAGAGCCACGTCTAGGGCCGCCCTTCGCCGCCTCGACGTGCGGGTGCACGGCATTGCTTCGAGGTTCGTCGGGACAAACTACTCAAAGGCATTTATGAGATACAATAAAGCTCAAGGCAAGCTATTCAAGAACGTCGTTGTAGAAACCCTGTAGAAAATTGTGGAGAAAGTTGAAACGGGCGTAGAAAAGAGGCGAAGGAGAGCCTCGTAATACCCTCATGGCGCTGTGCAAGGTCACTCAATTGTTGCGAAAGCCCGTGTAGAGACCAGTTGGAGAACTCGTTGATTATACAACTTTGCGAGCGCGTAGGCCTCAAGGCTATGCCTTCTAAGCCCCTCTAGGTGGCGCTGAAAGCTTATACACGAATAGAATACGTATTCGTATTACACATGAGTACAAAAAATTGTGCCCGTAAGGTTGAGAGACCAAGAGTTGAGGCAAATAGACCAGCTTGTGGAATACGGAGTCTTCCGGTCAAGAAGTGAAGCCATAAGGGAGCTGGTAAGGCTCGGCATCGAGAACCTAGCCCAAGCCTCTGACATATTAAAGGCCGTTGAGAGGCTGTTTGAGGCAGAGAGAAATGAGGGCGAGATACCTATAGACCTCGGTGGTGCGACGAGGCAGTTGTTAGTGGAGAGAGGGAAAAGATGAGCTATGTCGATACCAGCGTTATAGTCGCGGCCCTCGACAGGCTTGACCCCAGACGAGCCTCTCTCAGAGGCGTGACGTCGAGCCCAGAATCTATCATAGCCACCGTGCTCGTGGTCCCAGACACTACCGCAGTGACATCGCCATAACTCCTGAAGAGCTCCAACAGCTTAGAGGCCCACCCGGAGTCGAATATCTTTGACATGTGAAGCCTCAGGCAAATCTTCATGCTAGTTCGCCGAAGAGAAGGGCTGGTCGAGGCTTTTTCCCTCCCATGCGCCCCATGGCTCAATGGGCAGGCAAGGAGACGCCCAGGACCTTACTCTGCTCGTAGCGTTGATTGTCGCAGTAGTGCTCGCCGTTGGCGAAGGCCTCTGTTTGGAAGGCCATGAAGTCGCGTGTTAAGTGACCTTGACTATATGCACATGTAAATCATCAGCTTGTTCGATGACTCCCTTCCTTCAAGAGAACAAAGCTTATAGCAGTGCCTTAAAGCCCTTCGCTTGGGGGCCACCTCCTGTGGCAGTCACTGAACCCCTCAGGAATAAGAAGGCTCCCTCTGCGACTTACGTCCTCTTATGCCTCTTAGTGACGAGCCTCGCGTTGAACGTAATACTATCTTACGTCTTGCTCTATGAGCTCCAGCGCTCTACTCCAAGCGCAAGTTCAACGAGCGCCAGCAGAAACGCTGGAGTCGCGATCGGAGCTTTTTACTCACACAACGCGTCCTCTATATACATAGTAGGCGTGGTCAGCGAAGGAGATTACGCGTATAGGGGTGTGGCGATGACCCTTCAGGGCGCCTTGATAGAAGGCGAGGGAAAGGTATACGTCTCGACGACCCCCAAGATAGGGATAGAGCTCCAAGAGGCCGCCGAGACGGCCTTCAAGGCTGCTCAAAGGTTTACTAAGGTGGACGCGTCTAGACTCGACCTCTTGCTCAGCGTGATAGGTAGCGAGAGCATATACGTGGTCGACGGCCCATCCGCTGGGGCTGCCGTGGCCGTCTTGGCATCGTCTCTACTGTTAAACAGGTCCATAAGGAGCGACGTCGTGATAACGGGGACCATAGACGAACTCGGCAACATAGGTCAAGTTGGGGGCATAGTGTACAAGGCCGAGGCCGCTGCCAAAGCTGGCGCGAAGATATTTCTCGTGCCCCTTGGCCAGAGAACGGACGTCGTGTATGTGGCTGTTGAGAAGAGGGTCGGCCCTTTAATTTACATAAGATACTATCCACAGCTCGTTGACGTTGAGGAATATCTCAGAGGAAAGGGTTACGACGTAGAGGTCGTAGAGGTATCGACCCTAAGAGAGGCGTTCGATTACTTCACCGGTGCATAATGAGCAGGGACCTTATTTGGTACGGACCGCGCCCCAACATCATCGCCATTGCGATCGACTTAACGACGTGCGGGATTTACAAGTTAATGTCGTGGCACGAAGTACGATCCAACGCGACAAGACGTCAGGTGTTGGTTTTTAGAGCGTACGGTAACAGGACGATCGCTGAGACCAACGTCAAGAAGGGCGAGATCAAAAACGCCACCTGATAGCTGTTGGCCCTCTCAATTAGGGCCCCAAACATCGTTGGGCCGCCCAACATCCCTACGTCCATGCCCATGGTGTATATGCTCGAGAGGAAGCCCCTGCTATTCGCAGGGGCGTTGGCCAGAGCAAGCGTTTGAGAGGACGGGATATAGATCCCCATGCCTAGGCCGAGTACTAGTGAGGCTATGTAGAGGAGGGGCGGTACCTCGAAGAGGTATATCGCGAAGAAGGAGGCCGATACGATGAGGAGCCCTAGGGCGGTCGTGAGGCAAGGCCTCACGTCGGCAGCCCTCCCGGCGAAGGGTCTGACGAGCAAGCTCACCGCCGCTTGAATCGTCACGAATAGCCCTATCTCCAAGTCCCCGTAGCCCTGAAGCTTGAGATAGGCTGACAAGAATGTTAACAGCCCCATCCACGCGATCGAATGCACGATTGAGCTTGAGAAAGCGAGGAGGAAGCGCAGGTCCTTCAGCCCACTCGTATACTCTCTCGTGAGGCTTGAGGCCCACTCGTGAGGGGACTCCTTACACGTCGCTATGAGGGGGATGACGGCGAGCACCAAGAAGGCGGTGACCATGAACGTGCGGTTGTAGCCTAGGAGCTCTGCTATAAAGCCTCCCAAGGCGGGCCCGAGAGAGAACCCTATCCCTATCGTCAGGCTCCTCCAGCCCAAGGCCTCTCCAACTCTTCCCTCCGGGGCGTAGTCCACAGCGCTGGCGATGGAAGATGGGACGAAAAGCGCTACGGCGATCCCTTCGAGCATCCTCGAGGCCATAATAGTGTTCACGTCCCTTGAGAGCGCCAGCACCACGTAGGAGATCGAGACCAGCAGGACCCCGATTATCATTAGCTTCGTCCTCGACCACCTGTCGCTCACGAAGCCCCCGAAGGGTCTGAACGCTATGGCAGTTATCGAGACGCTTGAGGTCGCTAAGCCTATGGCGAAGGGCTGGAGACCCATGACCAACGCGTACCTAGGTATAAGGGGCACTACCACTTGAACAAACATGAAGAAGAACATGGTAGCTATGTTCAGACGCCAGTTGTAAGATATCGTCGCGGTCACCCTCTTTGAATTTTCGTCCCAGCTTACTCCTGGCAATATCAAGGGGTCAGCTATTTAAAGGGCTTGGTCGGGCACGCGGTCCCCGATTTAGCCTGTCCCGCGTGGGATCGATGAAAATTATGAGAATGCATGCGGCGATCTGTGGAATGACTTTAAACGCGCTTAGGGTCCTCATCGAGTCCTTCTGAGCCTTAGCTCTAGCCCTTCCCATTACTGTCCCCCAACCAGCGCAGTGCACGTGGTGCTGGGGTTTTAAGGGCCTCACCTCGCCTTAAAGCCCCTTTCTCAACATTTGACGGCGTCCGCATAGACGAGGCCAGCGAAATCGCAGGGAGCGCTCATCGTCGCTTGCCACAGCACCTCATAAAGACGTCGAAACTGCGCCTTGGGTTTGGAACCTTTGGGTTACGACCAACTGACGATTCGTCAAACGTATAACATGTAGTACTCCGTCTTTTCTATCCTCTTGGTCACGGGATTCACCTTGAGCCCGAGGGTCTCTAAAGTGTCCGCGCCTATGACTGGGATGGCGCCTTCAAATGCTAGCACCCTCACGGGGCCCTTTCTGTCCTCGATTTCGCACTCAGCAATGAACACCTTGGCCCTCACGACCCTGCCATCGCCAAGCCTAAGGTCTGCAGAAAACGGGGTCTCGATGAGATAATCTCTGGCCGTGCTCAAGGGCATGACTGTGAACGAAGCCCCCGTATCGACTAAGACTTCCTCGAGTTCCACTATGTCTCTCCCCCTAAACCTAGCTTTGACAAACACGTGACCCATGACGATCCCCAATTAAAGCTTAAGAGCCGGAGCCTTAATAAGGGATCTCATCAGCATTGGCGAAGGCTGGGCCGTGGAGTCAAGAGGCTCGCTAGACGTCTCAAAGGCTCTGGACATTGACATTAAACGGCCCTTGGAGGCCAAAACGCCCTCGTCAGCTAAGGCCTTGAAGCGAATAACTTATAATTTCGCCCTCTAACCTCTCAAGTGCGTGTCGGATATGAAGAGAATAGCGATGCTGAACCCCATAGTCGAGATCGACGGAGACGAAATGGCTCGAGTCATGTGGCACTGGGTCAAGGAGAAGCTCATCGAGCCCTACGTCGAGCTGAAAACTGAGTACTACGACCTGCATGTAAAGGTCAGGGACGAGACCAGCGACGAGGTCACCATCAGAGCGGCCGAGGCCATCAAGAGGTGGGGCGTGGGCGTCAAGTGCGCAACCATAACCCCGAACGCCGAGAGGGTCAAGGAGTACAACTTGAAGAGGGAGTGGAGGAGCCCGAACGCCACGATAAGGGAGATACTTGACGGCACGATATTTAGGGCCCCGATAATCGTCAAGAACGTAGTCCCAGCGGTCAGGTTCTGGAAGAAGCCGATAGTCGTGGCTCGACACGCCTTCGGCGACATATACTCAGGCGTCGGCATCAAGTTCGACGAGCCGGGTGAGGCAGAGGTGGTGTTCAGGTCTCTCACAGGCAAGGAGCTCAGGGCGAGGCTACCAAAGCTCACGGGCCCTGGAGTGTTGCAAGCATATTACAACCTTGACAAGTCGATAGAGTCCTTCGCTAGGTCGGTCTTCAGGTACGCGCTGATCAGCGGCTTGGACGTGTGGTTCGGCGCGAAGGAGACGATATCTAAGGTCTACGACGCCAGGTTCAAGGAGGTGTTCCAAGAGGTCTACGAGAGGGAGTTCAAGGAGGAGTTCGAGAAGAGGGGCTTGAAGTACGAGTACTACTTGATAGACGACGCGTACTCCAGGGCGATGAGGTCTGAAGGGGGCTTCGTGTGGGCCACTAAGAACTACGACGGGGACGTGCTATCAGACATGGTAGCGTCGGCCTTCTCGGGGAGCCTCGCCATGATGACCTCCGAGCTCATGTCCCCCGAGGGCCACTACATGTCGGAGGCAGCCCACGGCACCGTCCAGAGGCACTACTACCGGTACCTCAAGGGCGAGAAGACGTCCACGAACCCTACGGCGATAATATTCGCGTGGTCCAGGGCGCTGAGAAGGAGGGGGGAGCTCGACGGGCTTAGAGACCTCGTGAGCTTCGCCGAGGCCCTCGAGAAGGCGGCCAAGATCACGATCGAGGAGGGCTACGTGACCCAGGACGTGGCTAGGGTCTGCGAGGGGCCCGTGAAGGCAATCTTAACGACTGAGGAGTTCATAGAGGCAGTTAAGAGGAGGCTGGAGAGGCTCGCCTTAAGCTCTTGAGCCCCCCTGTTATCTTATCCGCGGGCGCGGCATGCGCCGAGGCCCTAGCGCGCGAGCCTTGTTCCGGAGCATTGCACGAGAGGCGAACGGGGTAAGCCCTCAGTAAACGAGCGAGTTTTAGCGGTCATCTCCAGTATTTCGGGGGCTCGCTCCTTCTGACCCTTTCCTTCGGCTCCCACATAAACCTCCAATGTCCTTTACCGACGTCTTCAAGAGCTAAACCGAGCTCGCTTATCATTTTATCGCTCAGCAAGACCTCGTCGGCTATTGGCGAGACGACGGCGTCCGCGTCTATGTATTGTGTGTCCGCGTCGGGCGCGACGACCTTTATCTTAACGGCCCTCGACGCTATCCAGACCCTTAGAGGGCCTCCAGCAGTCTCGAAAACGCTCTCCTCGACCTCCCTCGCAGGGGGCCATAGCGAGAGGAGCTCCGCGACCTTTATCGGCATAAGCACCTGTGGCGTCTCAGACTCGTAGCCACTGTTCGCGAGGGCGCTGGTCTCGACCTCCCTGTCACCTCTCCGCAACCCCACTTTCACCCTCACGACCAGCAGGACCACCCCTCGTCGCCTTTATCCTACCAATCCTCGTCTTGTGATCCCTTATCATGCCCACAAAAGCAGCCCTTTCCCTCTTCATATGCATGAGTACACGCGCTCCAAAAGGCTATAAACTTTTACCAAGCATCTTCCTCAAGGGCATAGCCCTTGAATCACGCACGCCTCGGACCATAGTGATCAGCGAGAGCTTTGAAAGATCTAACAGCAGCTATGTACCATGCGCGCATGTACTCGGAGCGTCACTCCAACAGTCGTTCGACTTCTAGCCTCACTTTCTCGACCTCTTTTAAGAGCTCTTCATCGGGCCTCCAGTAGCCGCGCCTCTTCGCCTCGTACAGCACATCTATTATCCTGTGCAAAGCCCAGGGGTTGTGCTTCTTCATCTTCTCCCTAACGTCTCGGTTCAACACGTAAGCCTTCGCGACCTCCGACCAGATCCACTCGTCGACCGCCTTGGTCAGGGCGGCGTGCCCCAGCAAGTATTCCACTCTCTTCATGACGTTCCTGGCGCCATCGTAGCCGTGTTCGAGCATGGCGTTGATCCACTTCGGGTTCAGCAACCTCGTCCTCGCGCAGAACTCCACGGCCTCCTCCACGCCCTTGAAAGAGTCCCTGACGCCCGTGGTGTCGACCCACAGCGCCTCGACCCTCTTCCCCGTCAGCAGCTCTATGGTCCTCCTCACTCCTCCTAAGAACTCGTAGTAGTGGTCTAGGTCGCCGACGTCGTACTCCGTGGTGCTCCTGACCTGGGCTATCAGCTCGACAGTCTTGAGGACCTCAGGCAGGAAGTGCCTCGCCTCGGCGGCGTGGAGCTTGTCCGTATAAGCGTAGCCCATGTCCTGCAAGTAGACGTCGACGAGCTCTTCCTCCGAGGACCAGCTGGAGGACTCCACGAGCTCGGGCAACCTGGTCCCGTAGGTGCCAGGCTTGGGGCCGAAGATCCTCGCGAGGGCCACCTCTTCTCCGAAGGCGTCCCTTAGCTCTAAGTAGTGCTTCCTGACGTAGTTCATCTCGGGGGGCTCGTCGAGCTGCGCGACGAGCTTCACCGCCTGGCTCAATAGCGACATCAAGTTCGGGAACATGTCCCTGAAGAAGCCGCAGATGGTCACGACCACGTCTATCCTAGGCCTGCCGAGTTGCTCCAGCGGTATGACCTCCAGCCTAGGACTCCACGGACCTTTGTCCCTAATGAGCCTGACGCCCAGTAGCTGGAGTGTCATCCCTATGGTCTCGCCCCTCGTCTGGGCGGTCTCGAAGCCCCACAGGACGAAGCTCATGGACTCAGGGTAGCGTCCACTCCTCTCTCTAAACCTCCTCACGAGCCCCTCGGCGATCTTGGAGCCCTTCAGATAGGCGGCCTTACTCGGTATGAGCCTAGGATCGAAGGCGTAGCCGTGAGAGCCTGTGGGGAAGGCCTCTGGGGTCCTGATCGGGTCGCCGGCAACCCTGGGCTCCACGTAGACTCCGCTGAGCGCCTTCAAGAGAGACCCTAGCTCGTCGCTCCTCCTGACCCTCTCGCACAACTCCCTCACGTACTCCAAGGTCTCGAGGGCCTCGCCTCTCAACCTCTTGAAGGACCTCTTGGCTACGCTTTCGGGTTCCTCGCCGGCCATCAGGAGCCTTATGACCTCCCTCGCCGTCCTCTCGGCCTCCTCGAGGACCTCGCGACCCCTCATGCCCTTGAAAACATTTCCTGGATTCGAGAGGACCTCGTCGTAGCTCAAGCCCTGCTCCTCCACTATGAGCCTAATGAGCGACTTCACCTCGCCGTCCCTCTTGGCGACGTAGAGCGCATAACTTACGACGTCCTCGTCGCTCCACCTCTTGCCGAGCACGTGGAGCCCCTTGGGGATGGCGCTCTTCTTCATCTCGTAGAGGTAGGCGTGAAGCTCCTCCAGGTCATCGCATTTGAGGTTCAGCTTGGCGCTCTTCTCCTTGATGAGCGAGAGGATCAACTTTCTCTTCTCCTCGTCGCGCTCCTCGTTGTACTCGTGGACTAGTTGCTCGAGCTCGCTGTACTCCCCGTAGAGCTCGGCGTTTGTGAAGGGCGGCGCGCCGTGAGTGATTATGTACGCGTAGCCCCTCCTCTTAGCGATCGTCATCTCCGAGGGGTTGGTGACGTGGTAGACGTAGACGTGGGGGACGTCAGCTATGAGGACGTCAGGCCAGCAGACCTCTGACAGCCCGACCTCCTTGCCGGGCAACAGCTCCAGCGTCCCATGAGTGCCGAGGTGGACTATCACGTCGGCCTTGAAGACGTCCCTTACCCATCGATAGAAGGCCAGGTACTGGTGGTGCGGAGGCAAGTCCTTCGAGTGGTAGAGCCTTTTCGGGTCCTCGTGGAAGCCCCTAGCGGGCTGCACGCCAATGAAGACGTTGCCTAACACTATGCCGGGCACTACGAAGTTGCCTTCGTCGTCTACGTTTATGTCTCCCGGCGGCGGGCCCCAGACCTTCTCGACGCCCCCTCTAAGGACCTCGGGCAAGGAGCTGTAGTAGTTGAGGTACTCGCTCAAGGTGAGTTTGGGAGCGCCCTCTCCGTAAAGCCTCCACTTCGGCGAGTTCACCAAGAGGTCCTTCACGAGCTCCACTAGCTCGTCCTTCGACCTGAGCTTCACGGAGTAGCCAGCATCGGCGAGCGCCCTTAGCAACACAGCGAGGCTCTCGAACACGTCCAAGTAAGCTGCTGAGCCTACGTTCTCCTCCCCAGGGGGGTAGTTGTATATTATCACGGCCACGTTCTTGGTGTTGTTGGGCTTGTAGCGCAACTGGATCCACTTGGCCACTCTGGCGGCCTTCTTCCTCACCCTCTCCTCTAAGACGATCATGTCGGTGCTCTGGGTGTCGTCTACGGTGGCCGATATTATCGGCTCTATCGCGCCGTCGATCTCGGGGAGGGCGACGCTCGTCAAGACCTCTATCGGCGATAGGCCCCTGGGATCCCTCCTCCACTCGGAGTACCTCCTCAGGTAAGCTATGAGCCCGTTGAACAGGAGATAGCCCAAGTTCGAGAAGAGCTCTCTCGTAAGCCCCACGTCGCCCCCGTAGGGTCCCCCATTAATTGTGAACAGCTGGAGATTTACTACGGCATCCACTATGGGTTTGCCGTCGATTGAAGTGAACCTCTTCAACGTGTCTAGTTGAGTCAGAATGCTTTCAGCTGAGCCCCCGACGACCAAGAGAGCACTTATTCCGAGCCTCTCGAGCTCTCCCTTGAGGGCAATTGCTACCGGAAGGCATTGCTCGAAGTGCATGCCGCCGTAGAGGAAGATGGCCACCGCGGGCCTCTTGGGGACTACGACTTCGTCGACACAACACCCCTTTTCAGGGATGTAGAGGCAGTTGTCAACCTCTCGCCTAGGCCCCTCAAACCTAGCCTTGACTCCAAAGTACTCTGAGAGGATCAGCTTTAGCAAGTTTTCCAGGTTCCTCTTGCCCCAGAACGCCCAATACTTGGTGAGCCATACGTAGTTCTTGTAATCTCTTAGAACACCCAGCGGTAAGGTCCTCGAGATCCGCTCGATGAAGTTTATGACCTTAAAGGCCTTCTCTGCGTCGAGCCTGTCGGCGTCGAAGTCGAGGGGCCTCATCCTCCTTGTAAAGGCCTCTCCCGAGAGGCCTCCCAGCCTCAGATAGGCGAGCGAAGTCCCCCCACCTATTAGCGGCACGACCAGCCTCGCGGCTGAGCGGTTGACTGCTTCCTCAAGTGGCCTGGGAAGACCGCCTCCCCTGCTATCTATTAATATCACGTCGGCTTTCGAGACCCTCGAGGCGACTTCAGCGAAGTTCAGCTTATCAGAGTCGCAAACGTAGTAAATCACGTCCAAGTACAGATCAACGCCCGTTTCCCTCTTAACGGCCTCTAAGGCTTCGAAGAGCGCGCGGAGGGTAGTCTTAGTGGATATCAGCGCTATCTTCACGCGGTTCGTCAAGGTCGCTCTGGCATAACTTCTCGGTGTCATCTTATAAAATTTTTAGTAACAAAAAGCGTCAAGGCCAAGTCCCTACCTCAACGCCGTCGCTCGTTTTTTGTGAACCTTCATGCAAGAGGTTTGGTGTTGGTGTTAACGCTAAACTTAAATTGTGCACCGCCATTAACTGTGGACGATTAGCGGGCGAACGGTCTGCGGAGCGAGAGGGCGAGGGCGCTTTGGAGCCCGTCAGCGCCTCGAGGTGAGGGGTCGTGAAGCACCACAACAAGATATACTTCCCCTTCAGCGCCATAGTCGGCATGGAGAACGCCAAGCTGGCCCTACTGGTGAACGCGGTGAACCCGCTGATCGGGGGTGTCGTGCTGGCCGGGGACAAGGGGACGGGGAAGTCAACCCTCGTGAGGGCCTTTGCTCAAGTCTTGCCGGAGCAGCCCGTGGCCAAGGGCTGTCCCTTTAACTGCAACCCCTTCAACCCCCTCGAGATGTGCGACCTCCACTACGAGCTCTGGTCTAAGGATGAGAGGATAGAGTACGAGTCAAGGAAGATACGCGTAGTGGACCTCCCGCTGAACGCGACGCCCGACAGGGTCGCGGGCTCTATAGACATAGAGCAGACCATTAAGGCGGGGAGGGTCTCCTTTAAGCCCGGGCTCTTAGCGGAGGCCAACAGGCAGATCCTGTACATAGACGAAGTGAACTTGTTGGAAAACTACATAGCAGACCTCATACTCGACGCGGCCGCGAGCGGCTGGAACATCGTCGAGAGGGAGGGGGTCTCCTTCAAGCACCCCGCCAAGTTTGTACTAGTGGGCTCGATGAACCCCGAGGAGGGCATGCTGAGGCCCCAGATACTCGATAGGTTCGGCCTGTACATACCAGTGGAGGCTTCCATGGACCCGGAGGAGAGGGCTGAGATAGTTGCGAGGGTCGACGAGTTCGCGAGAGACCCGGAGTCGTTCTACGAGAGGTGGAAGCCTTACGAGAAGCAGGTAGAGGAGAAGATTGCGAACGCTAGGAAGACGGTGAACAACGTAGTCATGGACCGAGATCTCCTGAAGCTCGTGACGGCTACGGTCGTCAAGCTTGGGATTAAGACCCACAGGGCCGAGATAGTGACTGTCAGGACGGCGAAGGCCATTGCTGCGCTGGACGGCAGAGAGCGCGTCGACTTGAGCGACGTCACGAAGGCCATGGAGCTTGCCTTGAGGCATAGGCTCAAGCCGAGGCCCTTCGAGGAGCCTCCGAGAAAGTTCGACGAAGTGATGAGAGAGCTGACCAGCGAGAGGCCCGAGCCGGAGAGGGGTCAGAGGGAGGGCGACCGCGAGGCCGACGCGAGCAGGCCGAGTAGCGGTTTGGGGGCCACGGGCCGTGGGAGGAGCGATAGGGTCGAGGCCCTCTTGAAGGACTTCAGCGAGGCCCCGACGAGCTTTGACAGAGGGCCCTACGACGACTTCAGGGCATGGGGTAGCGCCTTTGGCAGGGGCTCGAGAGAGTTTAAGGCAACGGCGATAGCGTCTCTCAAGGGCGCTCCAATAGATGCCGTTCCGCCCATCGGGCAACAGCTCATGGACGTGGACTTGCCGGCGAGCCTGAGGGCGTCGGCGGCGTCTAGCCCAGCGGTACCCATCGTCATCAACCCCCCGTGCATTAGAGTGAGGGTCAGAAGGGAGAGGATACCAGCGCTCCATGCGATACTCCTAGACGCCAGCGGGAGCATGTTAGTTCGAAAGAAGGTCTCGATCGCGAAGCGCATCCTCAAGTCGCTGATGGAGGAGGCCTACGCCAAGAGAACTTACGCCTCCCTCATAGTGTTCAGGGGGATCGAGGCGACTGCGGTGGCCGGGCCCACAAGAAACTTAGACGCAGTATACAAGGGCTTGGAGGAGGTGCCAGTCGGGGGCTCGACGCCCTTCACGCCAGCACTGTTGACCGCCCTCGATCACTTCAAGACGTTTAGGAGGGTGTTTAGGAACTCGAAGCTGTCCCTCTACATAATATCTGACGGGGCCGCGAACGTCTTCTTGACCGATGATCCTAAGAAGGAGGTCTTGGCCCTCGCCGAGGAGTACAAGAGGCTGGAGGTCGAGGTAATAGCGTACCATGTAGCCTCGCGCTTAGCGAGCACGGCACCAGACTACGTGAGGCTGTTCGTCGAGTCCGTTGGGGGGAGGTGCTACAGCGTCTAGAGTTGTCAAGACCGATCGTAAGGCGGGGCTCCTCATCAAGCTCTGGGCGACGATCCTTGAGCTCGGGGCGGCCGAGAGGCCGCGCTCAACCTTTTTATATGACCTTTGCTAGGAGACTGTTACCGATGGCCAGAGTCGCTGGAAGGCTGAAGAAGGAGTTCCTAGACCTACTCGAGAAGGACTTAGAGTTCAGGTACGCAGTCGCAGGCTACTTAGGCTTATCCGAGATCCTGAAGAGGCTCGAAGAGCACGACAAGAAGTTCGAGGAGGTCCTAGCGGAGATCAGGGCCCTGAGGGAGGGCCAGAACAAGCTGTGGGAGAATGCGAACAAGCTGTGGGAAAACGTCAACAAGCTGTGGGAGGAAGTCAGGGCCCTGAGGGAGGGCCAGAACAAGCTGTGGGAGGAGGTCCGCGGGCTTCGTGAAACCTACGTGAGGTTGGAGGGGCGAGCGACGGGTCTCGAGAGGGCGGTGGCCACATTAGCTAGGACCGTCGGCGCAACGCTCAACGACTTCGTGGCCTCGTTCGTCGAGGAGATGCTCAGGTTGAGCGGCGTGCCCGAGGAGAAGATCAAGGTCTCGGCCAGCGCGAGGATAGTCTACGGCGAGACCGTCAGGGAGGTGGACCTCTTCAACGTCGATCCGCTAGTGGTGGGCCAGGTCACGACTTACATCTCAAACGTCGACGAAGCGAAGAGCGAGCTTGACAAGCTCTTAGAAGACGTGAGGTTCGTTGAGAGGCTCACGGGGAAGAAGGTGTTCATGGCGATACTCGCCGTCGAAAACGCTCCAAGGGACGTCGTTGAGTTCTTAGAAGCTGAGTGCGAGAATCTCGATGTTAGGTTCATTCCCGGACGGCTCATCACCAAGATCCCTGCGCATTGAATGCCTCCTTGTGTCAGTCCATTGACCTGAGCGCTTCGTTGATAAAGATCGTCGAACCACGAAGACTTTGTCGTGGAAGAGGGGGTCGACTTGCCGTCGACTGTTGAACGTAAGCTGAGCGACCCTGAAATCGGGGAGGCCACCTTCAGGGCCACTGTCGCGAGTGAGGGGGTCCGAGCAAGGCTCTACGTGTTCGGCCTCAAAAGGCTTTGGAGCGTTAAGCCAGTTATCAAGGGAGATGAAATGTATGAGGTCTTCGTGGAGCCTTTCAGAGATCACATAGCGCTCTGCGAGGTAGCCTACGCTGAGTCTACGCTACTCGAGGCCGGAGTCTTGGGCTTGGTGGTAGTGGTTTTATGCCCGCTCAAGGCAGACATAGTGGCTGAATTCCTTAGATGGGTCGAGGAGCTCTCCTTGAGAGCCCTCGAACCCCCGATCTCCTCGGTCAAGCTATTAATGGTCGCGGGGTCCTTGCCCCTCGAAGAGCTTGAGCGGCTTGGCTACAAGAAGGCCGACGGCTTCTTTTCGAAGAATTTATAAGCCTTGACGACCTCTTTGGGCCCAAAGAGTGAGGCGGCTTTCGTCGGATTCTGGAGTTGTAGGCTCGTGAATCCTACACATCGCTTTAATCATTGGTCGATGCACTCATGAAGGCGCAAGGATTAAGAGGGGCTAAGCAGTCATCGGGTCAGACATCTTAACCGTCCAGCGCTTGGTGAAGGGCTTGAGGGCGCTCTTCAGTTCAGGGGGCAAGGACTCGTTCTACGCCTTGATGAAAGTGAGTAAGGTGGACTTGGCGCTGATCCTCTCTTACGAGTTCCCTAGGCCTAGTCCGCACCTAGTTAACATGGGCAAGTCCGTTGAGACACACTTGAAGGCTGGCGTGCCAGTGCTAGTGAAGCACCTGAGGAAAGGTCGTGAGAAGGAGGAGACCGTGGAGCTCCTCAAGAGGCTAGGGGTCTCGGAGATAGTCGCCGGAGACGTCTATGTAGAGGACCATTTAAAGTACATGGAGGGAGTGGCGAGGGACGCGTGCGCGACTCTCATAGAGCCCCTTTGGGGAGAGGACCCCGAAGAACTCTTGTACAAGGAGTTCGAGAGCGGCTTGAGGGTCTTGGTGATAGGTTGCAAGAAAGGCTTGAAGAGGTGGTTGGGCGTCGAGGTGGACAGAGACGGCGTCGTAGAGCTTGCTGAGAGTTGTAGAGCGATGGGCGTGGACCCACTGGGCGAAAGAGGTGAGTACCACACCTTGGTGATTAACAGTCCCCTCCACGAGGAAGAAGTGAGGTATCGAAAGGTCTCAGCGGAGAGCCACGGGGATTACTACGTACTGCGCGTGGCGTGATCAGGGCTAGGTCGGAGGCTCGTTCACTCAACCAAAGCCCCTGAGGGTCCAGTGGTTCATGAGGCAGGCACGCGAGGGGCATTAGGGTCGCTAGGCTAGACCTCTTCAAGCCAAGCACGATAAAGTAAGAGCTCAGGATGCTAGGCGCAATCTTGGGCAAGGAGAAGGAGGCAGGCGTCATCCACCAATGGATGGATCACGTTCTAAGCTTAATCGGCGAGAGGCTCAAGGGGTCGTAGCTTGGGAGAGGGCCTAGAATTGGGAATAAGAGGGGATGGCAAAGTAGATCTCGGAAAGGTGAACCTCAGAAGACACGTCAAAAGCGTTATACTATTTGTTGTTAAGATCATCCAGAAATGCGTCATGGTCAGCGAGCTAATCAAGTCACACCTTATCGTAGCAAGAGAGGTCATGTTAACGCTTGTCATCGGAAAGTTCATCTTTTTTGATGACGCAAGACTTTCCGAGGAATGCCTTCTCGCTCTACGCCTCTTTTTATCCGATAAAGACCGCGGTAAAAGCTTCTGGCTCTTTTAGTGTTGCAGACAACACTGTTAACTCCGCTGTGCGTGCTGACGATCCTCCTTTCCGCTGTAATTGAGGAGCGCCTCAACGAAAGCTTGCCGACGCATTCGAGCCTTGTCGCGTATTAGAACCATGAAAACAGCTTTGACAAGAAGGATCTGCGGAACTTCCTCGCCACCCTCTCTATGGGCTCCCCTACGACCTCTATCTCCTCCATGCGGAGCGTGCCGAGGCCCTTCCTCTCTGCCAAGACCAAGTGCCTCACTTCTCGAGGGTCTATGCCCATGACGAGGGCTCCAACCGCGTCTGCGGCCACGGGGTCAGCGCTGGCGATTACCAAGCCCATCTCGACGGGGCATCTGCTCGTTTCGTGGACCTCTCCAGCCACTATGCCGTCTATGACCGTCAGGCTAGGCCTCAAGACCGACGCCAAGTCCGCTATGTTCTCGTGGAGCCTGCCGTCGTGAAAACTGCCCTTGGACTCTAGGGCGCCCATCATGTTCTTCAGGCCCAAGGTCACGGTCGTAAGCCTGTGGACCTTCAATTTGGGCACGCTGACTATGGCCCTCTCCAAGGCCGTCTTGGCCACCCTGACCTTCTTCAATGCTAGCGGGTTAAGAGGGCGCACCTCAACGAACTCGTCCCTGTTGAGGTCCACAAGCCTTACGCCCCACCTCTTACCGACTTCGTCCACGCCAGCCACCCTGAAGGCCTCAAACGTGTCGGCGAAGCCGCTACCCTCGCCTATGACCACGTCGTCCACGCCCCTCTCCTTGAGGAACTTCACAACCCCCTCTATCACCCTCGCGTCGGTAGTCACGCCAGTTAATGGGTGGTCGGCGGTTACGTAGTTCGGCTTCACCAAGACGGGCCTCTTGCTCGCTATCAAGTGCTTCAAGTCATCCTCTATGGCCTTGAGCGCCTCAATTGTCACCTCAATAGGGTCAGAGCCCCTAAAAGTAGCAACTCTGCTCATATGCAAACCCATCAAACCTATAGTATCTCAAGCTTAAGAGGGCATTTCGCAAGTCAAGCGCAATGAGCATGGCCATGTTCTATAAAGGCGTTTGACTGCCCCCACGACAGCTACCTCATGATTAGATCTTCTCTTCTCCAACTAGCAAGCTCGTAATCTCTACCGCGCTTTATAGCTCCTCGAGGGCAGACTTCTTCGCACTGGTAACAAAATATGCACTTGCCGAGATCTATTATCGGAAGGGCCTTCCCCTCTATAAAGGCCATCGTTATGGCGAACGCCGGACATGCCTTAGAGCAAAGCCCGCACCCTACACATCTTTCCTTCACTAACAGGTGGCGCCCACGATACGTCGAAGGAGGAGTCAACTTTTTGAAGGGGTATTGAACCGTCGCAGGCTTCTTGAAGAGATTCGACCACACGCTCCTCAAGAGTGAGGGTAAGGTCACTTCCTATACCTCCTAGCCAGTGTGTACAAATCGACGCTGACCTTATCACAGGTCCTTATGTCGACGAGGGCGACTCTGTCCATGCAAGAGAAGCAGGGGTCTATGCTTACGAGGATTGCTGGTATGTCGGCCACGTAGCCGCCCTTGAGCATCTCGCACACCGAAGGTATGTTGGCATAGGTAGGCGTTCTAATCCTGTACCTCAGCGGCCTGTCGCTACCCTTTCTCGTGTAGACGTGGTGTATGAGCTCTCCGCGAGGGGCCTCGGTAATGGAGAAGCCCTCAGAGCTTTGAGGAGCGGCTTCAGGCACTCGCACCCTAATGGGGCCTGTGGGCATTCTATTAAGGCACTCCTCTATCACCCTTATGGACTCTAACGTCTCGTCCCACCTAACCATGAGCCTAGCCCACGTGTCCTCCTCATCGTACACGACGACGTTAAGCGGCACCTCATCGAAGGCAGCGTAAGGCTCTTCTGCTCGGACGTCTACTTTGACCCCAGATCCTCGTGCCACAGGCCCCACGGCCCCTAGAGCTAAGGCCTTAGCCACGCTAAGGCGGCCGACGTCAACGAACCTGGCCCTCACGGTCGGGTCCTCGGCGAACATTTCCTTGTACTGCTTTACCCTCTTGGCTAGGGCGTTAAGGGCCTTCTTTATCTCCAAGGCCTCATGGTCGCTGACGTTCCTCCTAACGCCGCCTATGATGTTGTAGGCCGACATAACTCTGTTGCCCGTGATCATCTCTATCACATCCATCACTACTTCCCTGTCCCTCCATATCAGCATGAAGAGGGTGTCGAACCCTATCAGCTCGCACGCCACTCCGAGCAACAACAAGTGGCTGTGTATTCTGTTGAGCTCGTGGACTATTGTCCTGAGGTACTTGGCCCTTTTAGGAGGCTCTACGTCGAACGCGTTTTCGATTGCTTGAACCGCCGTTATCGTATGGGCGACGTTGCATATCCCGCAAATCCTCTCTATCAGGTAGAGGCCTTGAGTGAACGTTCTCTCGGTCAAAGCCTTCTCGATGCCCCTGTGGACATAGCCAAGCCTGGGCTCCACGTCGACGACTACCTCACCATCGACCTTGAAGACGAACCTCTCGGGCTCGTGCAGAGCTGGATGCACAGGCCCGACCACTATCTTGGTCGCGGTCACATTAGTCCCTCCTCAGGGGGTAGACGTTCTCGGGCCAGTCCTCGGGGAGGAACAATCTCTCTAGATTCGGATGTCCCTCGAAGACCACTCCAAGCATCTCATGCACTTCTCTTTCGTAGAGGATTGTGGCTGGGGCCACGCTCACGAGGCTTTGGACCCTTAAATCCCTCTTCGGCGCCTTAGCCTTAATCATTACTCGCAACTTTTGAGGAAGGAGCCACAAGAAGTACGTAAGTTCGATATCGTCGCCCCCCAAGTCGGCGCCAGTAATTGTCGTGACGTGGTACTCTCCACCGCAAACCTCATTTACGAGCTCGAAAGCCTTTGACAGTGCGCCTCTTTCGATGAATAACTTGAGGGCCCTCCTCTTCGCGTCGTACTCGTAGCTTAAGAAGCCCTCTCCAAGCCCTTTCTTTAAGGCCTCGACCAACTTGACGTGCTCTTCAGCCACCCCTTGTCACCTTCTCGATCAACTTCACAACCCCGTAAATTATGGAGTCGGGCCTTGGAGGGCAGCCAGGGACGTAGACGTCTACGGGTATCACCTTATCAACTCCGCCCAGCACGCCGTAGCACTTTTGGAAGACACCGCCACCACATGCGCAGGCGCCGACGGCCATTACGAATTTCGGATCAGGCGTCTGCTCGTAAACCCTCTTGACCCTCTCAGCAGCCTGCCTTGTCACAGCGCCCGTCACTACCAGCACATCTGCATGCCTGGGGGATGGCTTGAGGAGGATGCCAAACCGCTCTACATCAAACCTCGGCGTCAGGGTCGCTAGGACCTCTATATCGCACGCATTGCATGCGCCGGTGTTGAGATGTAGTATCCATGGAGATTTAAGCCTCGCCCACGTTGCGAGCCTCAATAGTGTTGACAAACTTTACACCATCCTGCCCTTATCTTCGAATGAGTAAGGTCTTTTAAATCCTTCTCCTTCTAAGCCCCTCTCAAAGTTTGAAATGCTAAGCCCCCTCCCTTTAGTCCTCCCGACTTGGCGCTCGGCCCAAAACATCGAGTAATTCATGAGCCTCACGCCATTACTTTACGTAGCCTCTAAAGAGCGGGGAGGCAAAATTTAAAAGTCCTTATATAAGATGAAAGTAAAGCAAAGAACAACTTCTCTTGGCGCCTCGGAGGCATGGAATTGCTCGTCGAAGACTTTGTGAGGACGACCATCATCGCTATAACGCCGATATTCGCGGCCGCCATGGCCCTATACGTGGTGAGAGCGATAAAAGGGCCTACCGTCGTAGATATGACTTTGGCAATCGACTGTCTCTGCTTTGATGTCTGTTTCTTCATGGCGATGCTAGCGATCTACTTCAAAGCCCCCTTCCTCGTAGCATGTTCGATGTGCTTGGCCCTTTGGGCCTACATCTTCGACCTGTATATGGCTAAGTACCTCGAGCGCAAGGAGTTGGGTGAGTAGCTTATGTGGTGGGCCATCGAGCAAGCATTGCTATACATAGGCATGGCCTTAGTCGTCGTTGGAGCGCTATGCGACTTAATAGCCGCTATAGGCCTCAACAGGTTCCCGAACTTCTTCGTCAGACTCCACGCCGCCACGGTAGGGGTAATCGGAGGGGCCGTTTGCCCCCTCTTCGGCGTGACGCTCATGGCCCTCGCGTGCGACTTCCTTGGGTACTGGAAGTGGTTCTTGGCGGGAGGCTCCTTCACGACGGCCCTCATAATCATGATAGTAGCCCCCGTGGGCTCGCACGCGTTGGCTAGGGCAGCGCACCGCCACGGCATCCCCGTGGAACCCAAGGTGTGCGACTTTTTAGAAGAGGACAGGAGGAAGGCTCGATGATATTGGCGGTTTCGATCATGGCCTTCGCCCTCACGCTAGCAGCCGTCTTCACCTACTTTGCGATTAAGAGCAAGGACCTCGTCAAGGCAGCAATATTCTCAGCTGGCCAGTCGGCCACCTTTTCCCTCACCTTCTTCTTATTGATGGCCCCTGACATAGTCTTAGCATACGTCGCCGTGGCCGTGGGGATTTACACAGTCCTCCTCCTCTACGTCATAAGCAAGACCGAGAGGTATGAGGAGGACGAGCGATGAAGGTCAAAGACACGGCCATGGGAATAGCAATAGCCCTACTCCTCCTCACCGTAATGGCGGTCATACTGCTCGGAGGAACTGCGCACACACCTTCAGCGGGAATAAGACCGTTGGCCGAGTTCTATTTGAAGCACTGCATCAACGTATACAACACGACTTGGTGGACCTCGAGTCCGGCAGCCGTCACGTCAATGTTATGGGACTATAGGGGGATAGACACGTACTACGAGACCTCAGTATTCTTCTTAGCGATCATAGGCGGCGTGGCCTTATTCAGGATAGCTGAAGTGAAGCTAAAAGCCGAGAATGAAGGAGGGGGGAGAGAGCTAGGCCTTTCAATTATAGTCAAGACCTCTACTAGAATAACCTTCCCATTAATACTTATAGTGTCGGTGTCTATTGCCCTTCACGGGCACTTAAATCCAGGAGGAGGCTTCCAAGCCGGATCGATCTTGGCGGTGTGCCCCTTGCTCTTGATAGCTTCCTTTTCACGGCGTTATCTAGAAGATCGCCTCGAGCTCAGCAGGGCCAAATGCATCGCTCTATTCACTGCGGGCTTGGTGCTGATAGCCTTAGTGGCGGCACTGCCCCTTGCGATAGGAGGAGCGTTGATGCAGAATCAGCCCAAGCATTGGTCGCCTAAATCTCCTTGGGAGCTCTTAACGAAGATAGGCCCATTTGAGCTCTCTGGAACGATCTTCTTCCTCGATATAGCAGAGCTCCTTGCTGTTGGCTTTGGCTTTACACTTTTATTTCTCTTACTCTCAATGCCCGAAAAGGAGTTCAAGAGGCTCTTGGGATTATGAGCGTCGAATACCTCTTCCGGCTATACTGCTATGCGGTCTTAGTCGCAATAATGATGATATCGCTTTACGGGATCGTCAGGGGCGCTTCCTTAACGAAGAAATTAATAGCGTTAACGATCTTCGGTGACGTCGCGAACGCCCTAATAATATACGTTGGGTATAGGTTAGGTGAAGAGATCTTCGCCCCGGTATTGCCCACCTTGGAGCCCAGCCCCGAGGAAATAGCGTGGTTTACCTCAGCGGCCGTAGACCCGGTGCCTCAGTGCTTAGTCTTAACGGCAATAGTCATAAACATGGCCATAACTCTCTTCTTAGCATTTCTTGTAATCCAAGCGTATAGGCTCTACGGAACCACGATAGTTAAGAAGATAGCCAAACTGAAGGGGTGATGTTGTGGTGTCTAAGGCTTTAAGCTTTGTAGCCACATTCCTCTTGCTCTTTGTGGTATATCTGATAGCCTCCACCTCCGCCTCATTAATGGACATAGTGTTGGGCTTAATAGCCTCAGCTATTCTGGCCATCTTTACTTCGACGATCTTGATAGAGAAAAACCCTCGAAAGGCCTTTAACGTCATTAGATGGACTTGGGCCGTCTTTTACTTCTTCTATTATTTCTTGGTGGCAGAAGTAAAAGCCCATTGGAACGTCATCAAAAGGATCTTGCACCCTAAGATGCCCATTACGCCGGGGATAGTCAGGGTGCCTTACACCTTAGAGAGCGACTACGGCAAGACAGCAGTCGCGTGCTCAATTACCAATACCCCAGGGACCGTCGTTGTAGACATAAGCGAGGGCGAGGAAAAGAAATATTACGTCCACTGGATAGACGTCAAGTCTACCGACGAAAGGACGTGCTATGACATCATATCTAAGAACTTTGAAAAGTACTTGAAGAGGGTTTTCGACTGATGGACTCGACCATTATTGCTCAGATGGCGGCCCTCCAACCATTTCTGGCGATAGCATCTGCTTTCGTATTGCCATTGCTGAGCCTCGTCGTAAAGGAGAGGGCTTTGTGGGAAAGCTTTACCCTGACCATAGTCACGGCAAACTTTTGCCTCTCAGCATTTTTAGTTTACAGCTTGTACACCTCTTTCACACAACCTCTAATATACGCCTTCGGCGCATGGCCACCACCCATAGGCATAGTCTACGAAGTTGACCGTGCTGGCGCCTTGATGGGCCTATTGATCACAGGATTAGTGCTAGCAGCTACGGTCTTCAGCCTGAGCTATATGAGACATGATACGGGCTTACAATACTACTACACGTTGTTGTTGGGCCTCGAAGCCGGCATGCTGGGTTGCGTCTACACGGGAGACGCGTTTAACTTATTCGTCATGCTTGAAGTGACATCAATATCTGCCTATGGTTTAGTGGCCTTCAGGCGACACATCCCCGAGGCCGTGGAAGCAGCCATAAAGTACGCGATGGTCGGCGCAATAGCCACGACGGTTTACTTCATAGCCCTAATATTCGCCTACGGAACGTTTGGGACTCTCAACATGGCCGACTTAGCCCTGAAGCTCAGGGATTCAACGCTACCAGTGACAGGCCCCCCGCTTGGCAATGCATTCTTAGGCTCAGCAATCTTCTTGGCCTTAGTCTTTTGGTCCTTCAGCTTAAAAGCCGCAGTAGTCCCTAACCACTTCTGGCTTCCCGATGCTTATCCCGCGGCCCCATCGCCGTTTGCAGCTTTATCGTCAGGGATCGCCGTCAAGGTTGCCATCTTTGTATTGATGAGGTATTTGTTCACGATATTTAGGGATGCGCCTCTAGCCATCCCAATAGTCCAAGCGCTTAATTACACATTGATAGCTCTAGGGGTCGCGTCAGCCATCGTAGGATCCACGCTCATACTCTCGCAACGCGACATAAAGAGACTGATAGCCTATGGGACGATCCTCAACATGGGCTACATAGCCATGGGCATGGGCTTGGGAAACCAGAGCGGGCTAACAGCAGCCCTCTTCCACTTAGTGAATCACGGGATAGGGAAGTCTCTCCTATTCATGGCAGCTGGGGCCATAACACACGTCGCTGGGACTAGAGACCTTGACGAGCTTGCTGGCGTAGGTAAGAAGATGCCGCTGACAAGCACGGCCTTCCTGGTAGGAGCTCTGGCACTGGCAGGCGTACCACCGCTCAACGGGTTTATGAGCAAGCTGTTATTGTTTACGGCATATCTGGAGACCGAATGGTTAGCCCCGTTAGTGGTGGTCATAGTCATAACCAGCGTATTAGCGTTGATGGGTTATCTTAAAGCGTTTTACCACGTATATGCTAGACAGCCAGTCAAGGACATATCCCTGATTAAGGAGGCCCCTAGGTCCATGGTCGCGCCGTTGCTGGTCTTGGCTGGTTTGTGTATGATATTGGGCCTGATCGCGCCCCTCTTCGTAGACAAGGTGATATCGCCTGCTGTCTCATCTCTCTTCGACTACCAAGGCTACGTGTCCGTTGCTCAAAACTTTGCACAAGCAATCTTTAGAGGAGGGCGATAGAAGATGACGCCCCTACTAGCCTCCGTGCTAGAGGCAGCATTTGTAGTAGCACTGGTATTGGCAATCCTGCTTGTAGCGTACGGTTTATCCAGAAGGGCCACAAGGGCTGTGATGAGGAGCTCTAAGGAAAAGCGAAGGCCCTTTGCGTGTGGCGAATTATTGCGACCCTCCGAAACGGGAGTGCCCGATGCGAGCATGTATTGGGCTATCTGGAGGAAGCTCTTCCGGTCGCTCTACAACACTCTTCGAGAGAAGATGCACACAGGGGTATTAAGCGACTGGCTATTTTGGATGATCATATTCATGGTGGTCTTAGCGATAACCTTCGTGGTAGTGATGATCGTATGGGCCTACTAGAGTTGCTATACGAAGCAGTGGTCTATCCAGGGGTCCTCTTCTTGAGCGTCGCGGTGTGGTTGACGCAATGGTACTACCGGAAGGTGTGCGCGCGCATGCAAAACAGGATGGGCCCCTCATACACAGGCCCCTTCGGAATATTACAACCAATAGCTGATTACCTCAAGCTATTCTTTAAGGAGGACGTCTCGATCGAGGGCTCTAGCCCGAGGCTATCGGTGATCCTCTTATCGATAGCCATAGGCTCGGTCGTCGCGCTGGCCCTCATGTTGCCGATAGCGCCTCGGCCGATAGCATCGGATTACGACATCATGCTGGCGATGTACCTCCTCATCTGGCCGACTATAGCGCTTGCACTTGTTGGAGCGCTGACTCCGAATCCCTTCAGCGCCATTGGGACCTCGAGGCTGTTCAGCATGACCCTTGCTTACGAGGTCGCCTTCGTGGCCTCGATACTAACGCCAGTGGTCTTGTCGAGTGCGTTTTACGGAGCTGGATACTCACTGTACCGATCGTGCCTCGAGGCGTGGAGGCTCTGGTCTGACCCGCGCACCTTCGTTCCCATGGTGCTGTCTCTTATCTCAGCCCTGTTGGCTTTACAGTGCAAGTTGCTGGCTAAGCCGTTCGACATACCGGATGCAGAGACGGAGATAGTCGCCGGTCCGTTCACGGAGTACTCGGGCTTCAAGTTAGCCCTGATACTCGGTCTTCACGACGTAGAGGTCGTGGTGGGCTCGCTTTTAATAACCATGCTCTTCTTCGGGGGCTTCGTTCCCTTCGCTTGGCTTCCGTGGTACGCAGCCTTGATAATAACGGTCGTGGAGTACTTGGCTGTGGTGACGATCATAACGTGGATCAGGACAATAACCGGGAGGTTTAGGGTGGACCAAGCATTGGTACTGTTTTGGAAGTACGTGCTACCGATGGTGACCGTAGCCCTCATAATATCGGTGGTAATGCCTAGAGCTCCTTGACTTCAACCTCGACCCCGCGCTACTTAAATGCCTCGATAAAGCGCGCACATATCAATTCATCTTAAAGGGTCATGGCTTCCTCGATCCGGCTCGATGACAACTCCGAGATCTCAATTAGGCGTTAGAGTGCGTCACCTTGGGGAGTCCGTGAACAAGGGTCTTTAGCATCTCCATTTGAACTTGTAGAGATAGAGGTGATGATTAAGGAGACGAAAAGGGTTGAGACATCAAGGTGCAAGGCCGTAAACTCTTTGAAGGATGGATTTCCTTTGACCACTCCGTCAATCGGCTTGTGACTTTGCGACTTATTGCCACAAGTTAACGGAATCGCATTTAAGTGCCTAGGTTTTAGTTGCTCGCCATTCACGAAATACTGGTGAAGTTCTCCAGCATTCAAGCATTCAGTCCAAGCTACTCGGCCCTCCATGGCAACACCTCTCTGCTTGTGACAATCATTACGCGGTCTTACCCCGCTACCGATTAGGGCATTAAATTAGGGCATACAAGGTGGTTATGGCCGTGAGGCTCACCATGAATGAAGGCAAGGTGGCTTTGTAGACCTCCTTCAGGTCGGCCTTGAAGTAGTCCACTGTGAAGAGTAGGCATAGGTGAAGCGGCGAGATCGCGTACCCTAGGCATGCGGCCATGTACATTAGGGCCATTTCTTTAGACGAGATGTCCACTATGCCCCTGAGCACCGAGATGCTTATGGCCAAACCCCCAGAAGCGGACCCGAGGCAAAAGCTGCACAAGCTCGGGACAGCGACCGCCAGCAGGAGGCTAGGACTACCGCTAGGCATTAAGCCCCTTAGAGACTCTGAGAGGCCCGAGGCGCCTACGACGCTCCTGAGTAAGAAGGCCCCGAGCGTCGCGAGGGTCACGTCATATATCGCCGAGCTCCTGAGAGCACTAAACAGATTTCTAAGGGTCACCTTGGCCGTGGCCGCCAGCGTCACGAGCCCCACGACCACTGCGATCAAGACGTCGAGCCCGCGCTCAGTGAGCTCGTGGCTTAAGAGGGCTAGCCCTATGGCTCCGGCTATAGAGGTCGCGATGGGTGAGAAAGCCCTTAAAAAGCTTTTGAGGCCTAGGCCCTTGCCCGACGGCCCTCGAACTTCTGAGGCCCTCTTAGCCCCTCTGAAGCTGACTACGTAGCCTACTATGGCCATGATCGCCACGGCTGGCAGTATCATCAAGAAAAGGGTCACGGTGGTCATCCCAGTCAGGGCTACGGCTATTATGAACGTGGGCGCTAAGGGGTACGCTGGAAATATTAGGTGTCTGAACCAGAGGTTTACGTAGACCTTCTTGGGCTTTGAAAATCCTAACCTATCGCCCTCAGCGTCCACTATCGGCGCAGACATCAAGGCCCCGCCAGCTACTGGTAAGAGCCCGATCGCCGTCGGGATTACAGTTAAAACAGCTTTGGGGCTCCTCAATATGCTCTCGAGGGACTCGTTCAACAAGTCCATCGCCCCTACATCCTTGTAGAGCTGGCTGAGTAGCATTACGCCGAAGGAGGTAATGGTTATGGACAGGGCGAGTTGCCCCTCGACGGTCAGGGGGTCGACGCTGGAGTACAGAGCTCGAGGGACGTCGTCAAAGTCGATGGAGAGGAGCGCCAACATGATGGCAGCGACGTTGAGCGCGATTCCCAATCTCATGCGCTTGATTATCATTAAGACCAAAGCGCTTAAAGACACCACAAGTGCTGTGAGCGGGTCTATGAGCCCCAAGGCTCTTCCCCGACCCGGTTTTCGATCAAAGAGCGAAGACCTCTCTCGTCAAGTTCCAGCACGTGCCTTCGCCTCCCGGCGACGTCGCAACAATAAATGGATCCCACGGACTCGTTTACTAGCCGAGAGCCTCCTTTTTTGAGATTGTTCTCAGAAATATCATCATTATTTTATTTTAATAAGTTACTATTGAGAGATTCATTGAAAGAACCCCTGTCTAGGACCTTAGCTTAGTTGCCTCCTCTGCAATTGCCTCAGATACTCTATGAGGCCCCCTGCCTTCAGTATTTCCAGA
>Ga0105158_1000123_pt1 | contig 34532 bp, 35 predicted proteins | sample LHCtaG_FD_81567 | JGI IMG/M metagenome (GOLD analysis project Ga0105158, IMG submission 81567) | Hot spring microbial communities from Little Hot Creek, USA to study Microbial Dark Matter (Phase II) - LHC4sed_matched | ecosystem: Environmental > Aquatic > Thermal springs > Hot (42-90C) >...
AGCCTGGAAGGTTCGTCGTATCTATCCCGGCCTCCGAAGTCGGTTTGAGGGCTTGGAGCGGGCCGCCGACCCTCAAGGCGAGCTTCTTGTGGCGCGCGCCGTCAGTGAGCGGGTAACTCCTGAGCAAGCGTAACGTCTCCGAAGAGAGCTTGCACACGTGCCCTAAGAGAGCTCCCCACAACACCCTCGTGGTCAAGTAAGTCATGACTTTGCTGTAGAGGTCATTCTTTATAGAGGACTCGTCGTAGAGGAGTCCCAAAGCTACCGAGAGGGCCTTCTCAGAGACGACCACGTAATCGCCGTCTGCGGCTACGCCCCTAATCATATCGACTATTTTGTTCTTGAAGTCCGTCTTAGGCCTCCAAATATTAGACCTCAACGGTATCGCTATGTAGTTCCTCCACCTCACTACTCTGCCCATCACTTCTTCGCCTTAGATATCAAGAACCTCACTATCTTGGCGGCCACGTTCACTTTAGTGACGGCCTGCAAGCCCATCCAGCCCGGCTGGCTGTTCACCTCCGTCAGCAAATATCCCTCCGACGGCGACTCTATTACGTCCACACCAGCTACGTCGCAACCCAAAACCTCGCAGGCCTTTAGCGCTAAGTTCGCTAGCTCCTCGCTCGGGGTGAGGGGCACGGGCTTCGCGCCCAGGGCTATGTTCGTCTTCCAGCTGGGCGAGGCCCTTTGCATGGAGGCCACGACCTCGCCCCCAACGACGAAGACCCTTATGTCTCTCCCGCCGTGAGGGATGAACTCCTGCAGGTACAGGACGTGCCTTAAGAAGCGGAGGTCCGATACGACCCTCTTGGCCACGTCCTCGTCTCTCAACCTCGAGATTCCGAAGCCTCGAGAGCCGTAGAGGGGCTTGACGACGACGTCCTCCCCCAGCTCGTGGTAGGCCTTCAACGCCTCTATGGGGTTCTCGGTCACCACGGTCTTCGGCACAGGCAACCCATGTTCCTCTAGTAGCGCCAGCGTCGTGAACTTGCTCATGCACTTCTCTATGGCCGACGGCCTGTTCACTATGGGCAGACCAGACCTCTCGAGCTTGTGGAGGAGGTCTATCCTGAAGAAGCACTCGTCAACGGAGCACCTGCCTATTGGCCTAACTATGACTATCGAGAGTTCGTTGACCAAGTCGACGCCGTCGTAAGTTATGGAGGGTTTAAAGCCTACGTTCACCCTCACTCTGTTGAACCTCATGGAGAAGGGCTCATGGCCCGCCTTTATTATCTCGTCTCTTAGCTTGCGGGAGCACCAAGAGTGTTCATTTCGCGTAAAGATCCCTATCTTCACTAAGAGGGTCCCCCCTCTAAGACCTTGGAGAGAGCGATCTTCAGCTTGTCGTAAGTCGACTCCAAGAGCTCAGGCATGACCTTGACCTGTGCGATCACGGACATGAAGTTCGTGTCCCCAGCCCACCGAGGCACCACGTGTACGTGGAGGTGGTCCTCTATCCCAGCGCCAGCGATTCTGCCCATGTTGATCCCGACGTTGAAGCCCTCCGGCTTTAGGGCCTCCCTCAGGACCCTTATGGAGAGGTTTACGTTCTTCACCAGATCTAGTAGCTCCTCTTCAGTCAACTCCACTAAGTCCCCGACGTGCCTATATGGCGCTACCATCAAGTGACCTGTGTTGTATGGATATCGATTCATCATCACGAAGGACTTGCGCCCTCTGTAGACCACTAAATTCTCACGATCCTTCGCATCCGCCCCCTCTACGCAGAAAATGCATGTCTTGGCCTTGGGCGACTCTATGTACTTTATCCTCCACGGAGCCCATAGGATTGCGAGCCTATTCGACTCACACATGTAAATTCCTCCAAGTAATCCCCGAAGCTCAGCATGATCTCGGCATAAATTTGCGATGCCAGCTCTAACTGCGATATCTCTATGTACTCGTCTGCCTTGTGGCAGAGCTTTTCATCTCCAGGGCCATAAACAATTGACAAAACCCCTCTCTTGAATAGGGGCTTGGCTACCGTACCGCCGCTCATACCCTTGATGACTGGCTTGAAGCCAGCTACCTTCATCGAACATGCTTCTAGCAGCCCTATCAAGGCATTACCTTGTGGCATCAAGAGGGGCTCCTCAAACTCCGTTATCCCGGCCTCGATATCAACTTGAGGGTCTTCAGTCTTGACCTCTTCGATTAAGGCCCTTATCTCAGCTAAGATCTTCTCGGGGGTCTGGCTCGGCAAGTACCTTATGTCGAGCATACACGTGCACTCTGAGGGGATTACGTTCACCGCCTCCCCGCCATGTATCACGCCGACGTTTATCGTTGGGGCGGTGAAGAGCGGGTGCTCTTCATAGCTCATCTTGAAGCCCTCGAGCTTGGCCAAGACCTTGGAGAGCTTTACTATCGCGTTGACCCCCTCCTCCGGCCTGCTCCCGTGGGCTAGCCTCCCCCTAGACCTCAGCTTTACCCTTAAGATCCCCTTCTCAGCAACCACTACTGATTTGCAGCTAGTTGGCTCGCAGACTATCGCGTAATCGGGCCTGAAGCCAGCTTCGTTTACCAGGTAATTAATGCCGTACGTATTGCCCTGCTCCTCGTCAGCGACTGCAGCAATGGTCACGGTCCCGTTAGATTTCTTCTCGACGATGTCGCTCACGCTCGTAGCCGCCGCTAAGACGGCCGCGAGGGCCCCTTTGTTGTCCGTGGCGCCGCGGCCGTAGACCTTGCCGCCCTCCACCACGCCTTCGTAGGGCGGCTTAGTCCAGCCAGTACCTGCAGGGACGACGTCCATGTGGCAAATGAGTGCTAGGTTCGGCCTCCCAGACCCTACTTGACACAAAACGTTGGCCCTGCCCTTGCTCTTTTCGTAGATTGCACACGAAAGACCGTGAGATTCTAGGTATTCCTTGACGACCGACGCGACCTCACCTTCGAAGCCAGGAGGGTTTTCGCTTTTGGCTCTTATGAGCTTCACTAAGAGGTCGACTAGCTCCTTTCTCTTGATTCTCTGCGAGCTGAGCAAGGGCTCTTCCCCGCCACGGGTCTAGGAGGATGAGAATATCGTGTAATGGCAGTAGCCGCAACTCCAGCGGTTTTTGTGATTCGCCATCACTCTGCCGCAGCGAGGACATAGCTTATTTTTCAGCTTTATGGTCCCTCTGCCGTAGTCTATTTCGTATATCTGCGACCTGAAGTAGTTCTTCTCTTTTTTGGGCAAGACTTAAACCTCCGCGAGGAGCTGGCTTTTTGAGGCTCTTTAAGGTTGCGGTCTTGAGAGCATGGCCTCCACTTCTGAGGAGCTCAAGATCTTCGCGCCGTAGACCTCCTTCATGTAGTTGAGCGCTCTCTCATGCCTCTCGGGCGTTATAGACGCCGTGGCATCGCTGACGACTACCACTTCGTAGCCCCTAAAGAAGGCATCCGCGGCCGTGTGCATTACGCATATGTCGGTCACGACACCCGTTAAGACTAGCTTCTCGACCTTGAGTTCTCGGAGAAGCAAATCGAGGTCGGTGGCAAAGAAGCCGCTATAGCGTCTCTTCGTGATCACGAAGTCACCGGCTTGAGGCTTCAACTCCTCTATTACCTCCGAGCCCCACGTGCCTTCTATAGCGTGCTCTCCCCAGAGCCTTAACTCGAGATCTACCCCCTTCACGTGGCTGTCCCTTAGGTATATAACGGGCTTCTTGTGCGAGCGAAACAAGTCCGTCAGCTTCCTAATTCTCGGAATTAGATCCTTCGCCGCTGGCACCTTGAGCAAGCCGTGGACGAAGTCGTTTAACATGTCTATTATCAAGAGGGCCACGTTCATCGTGCTGTCCCCGAGGAAAAGATTATAGGTTCCCTATACCTCTTACGCCTTTAGAGGGGACCGTGCCCTATTAGGGGAGTCGTCGCCGTGCCCAAGCCGTGCGAGGCAAAGTGTGAATTTTTTAGATGTGCGAGGAAAGTTCTTGTGAGGGCTCTCGGGAACCCCCACGCGAGGACCATCGCTCACAAGGCCTTAATATGTAAGGAGACCGGTGAGGAGTGCCTCGAGGGCAAGTGCCAGTACGCCACTTGCATCAGAAGCGCTTTGCTACCCAATGGCCTATGCGGGCTAGAGTATAGAATGGAGAGGAGGATCGTCAGGAGCCTCGAACAAGAGGTCAGGAGGTACGAAGAGAAGTACGGTAGCATGCTGGAGAGGTTTAAGAGTAAAAAGCTGACCGAAGACATGCTTTAACACTAGGGATCCTGCTTGAGCGAGATTAAGGCGGTTATCTTAGCCGGCGGCCTAGGCGTGAGGCTAAGGCCGCTGACTTACGTGGTCCCGAAGCCCATGCTCCCCCTCGGCGACAAACCCATTCTCGAGAGGATAATCATCGACCTGAGGGACCAAGGCGTGAGGGATGTTGTGATCTCTTGTAGTTACTTGGCCAGATTGATAGAGGCGTACTTCGGCGACGGATCGTGGCTTGGCGTCAACATAAAGTACGTCAAGTCGGAAAGGCCCTTGGGCACGGCTGGCCAGCTTAGGCCCGTAAAGGACTTAGTCGATAATACGTTCATAACTGTGTACGGCGACGTCTACGCCAAGATCGATTACAGGGACCTCGTGAGGTACCACAAGTCCAAGCGCGCCACTGCCACCATGGTCTTGAGGAAGTTTAGGCAGACCATTAAGTTCGGGGTCATAGAGGTCGACGACCAAGGGAGGGTCCTAGCGTGGCGCGAGAAGCCCGAAGTGGAGTTCAAGGTCAACGCCGGGATTTACGTCTTCGAGCCGAAGATATTCGACTACATACTGGAAGGGGTTGACAGCATGGATAGGGTGTTCAGAGACATGATGGAGAAGGGCGAGAGGGTGTACGGGTACGAATTCACCGGCGATGTATACGACGTAGGAGACGTCGCTAGCTACGAAGAGGCGGTCAAGAAGTTTACGGAAGAGCTGGGCAGGATATGAGCTGGGCTCAGAGACAGAAGACCTTATATCTTCGACGATTTCCTATCTTGTAGCCTCGTCGACGAAGCCGACGTGAAGGTGCTCAACGTGAGGCTACTCTTAATACACGCAGACTCGATGAGTTATGAGGTCAAGGAGAGGGCCTTGGAAGAGGCCGAGAAAATGGACGAGGGATCGAGGGCTGGCTCATACGAAAACGCCTTGGTGGTGTTCACGGCTGTCGAGGAAGAGGACGTGAAGGCCGTCGACGCCGTGGTCGATGCCGCGTCGAAGGAGATATCGGACGTGATGGACAAGGTGAAGGCCGACTCGGTTTTGCTGTACCCTTACGCCCATCTCTCTTCTAGCTTAGCTAGGCCGAGAGAGGCCCTAGCCGTCCTCCTGAAGCTGGAGGAAGAGCTAAGGGAGCGCGGCATTCGAGTCTCGCGCGCTCCTTTTGGGTGGTACAAGGCCTTTAAGTTGGTATGCAAGGGCCACCCGCTTTCAGAGCTTTCGAAGACAATAAAGCCCGAGGCTCGAGCTACGCCCGTCGAGGTCGCGAGGGCCGAGGTCGAAGAGGGCTACTACGTCTTAGTGGAGCCCAGCGGCGAGATGAGGGTGCTGAGCCGAGATAGACCTCAAGACGACGAAGTCGTCGCCAAGTACCCACTGATTAGGAGGCTGATAATGAATGAGAGGGGCTCAAAGCCTGAGAGGGGCGCTCCACCACACATCAGGCTCATGCAGAAGCTGGAGCTCGTGGACTACGAGCCTGCGTCCGACGTAGGGCACTTCAAGTTCCTCCCCAAAGGAGCTCTCATAAAGCACCTGCTAGAGGAGCTGGCGATGGACGTAGCGGTCAACGACGTGGGGGCCACGGTCGTCGAGACCCCCATGATCTACAGGTTGAGCATCCCAGAGATAGCCGAGCAGGCGTCGAGGTTCCTCGAAAGGGACTACAGGTTCAAGATAGACAACGAGGAGTTCGCGCTGAGGTTCGCAGGGGACTTCGGCCTTTTCAGCATGATGAAGAGGGTCACTATGAGCTATAGGCAACTACCCCTCAGGGTCTACGAGCTCTCGCACTCCTTCAGGCTAGAGAAGAGAGGCGAGTGCGTCGGCTTGAGGAGGCTCAGGGGCTTCACCATGCCTGACATACACTGCTTCTGCGCCGACTTAGAGCAGGGCAAAGAGGAGTTCGCCAACCTCCTGAAGAAGTACATGAGGCTTGCGAAGTCGATGAAGATAGACTACGTGATAGTCCTCAGGGCGGTTGAGTCCTTCTTCTCGGAGAACAAGGGGTGGTTCTCCTCCCTAGCTCGAGACGTGGGGGAGCCCTTGTTGATAGAGGTCCTGCCGGCCATGAAGCACTACTGGGTGGTCAAGGAGGAGCATCAGTTCATAGACTCCCTTGGGGGCAATGCCCAGCTCTGTACGGTTCAGCTGGACGTCGAGGACTCCGAGCGCTACGGCATAAAGTTCGTAGACAAGGACGGGTCGAAGAGGGGTTGCATCATAGTCCACAGCTCGATGGGATCCATAGAGAGGTGGATCTACGCGTTGTTGGAGCAAGCCGAGAAAGACAAGACCCTAGGGAGGCCGCCGATGTTGCCCGTGTGGCTATCGCCAACGCAAGTCAGGGTCGTCCCGGTTTCCTCGGAGTACTTGGAGGAGGCCTTGAAGATAGCTGACGAAATCGAGAGAGCCGGGATCAGGGTGGACGTGGACGATAGGGACGAAAGCGTTCCCAAGAAGATAAGGGACGCAGAGGTCGAGTGGATCCCGTTCATCGTGGTCGTGGGCGAGAAGGAGGTCAAGGAGGGCGTCCTATCGGTCAGGGTCAGGGAGAAGAAGGAAACGATCGCCATGAGGCTCAGCGAGCTCGTCGAGCTTATAAGCAAGGAGTGCGCGGACAAACCTAAGGCCAAGCTCTGGCTCCCAAGGAGGCTCTCGCTCAGGCCCAAGTTTATCTAATCGTTGCGTGCTAGTTGTTGAGACAAGAGTGGTGAGCGACGTATGAGCAGAGCAGAGAGCCTGAGGTTTAAGTGGTTAGACTACGACGTAGAGGTGATAAACCTAGAGCGCAGAGAGGTAAAGGACATAGCCTTCTGCAGTTACATCACGAAGAGCGTTCCGCTCTGGCACAACGGGATCCTGATATGTAGGTGCAACGACTTCTTGGACTTAAAGAGCGTGGCTAAAAAGTTCATTAAGGAAAAGGTCATATTGATGGAGCAGGTGTGCTACGCTCACATGAGTGAGTACAGAAGAGGTATAACGCTAAATGAGGAGAGCGTGATCGTGGCGACCCCCGTCATAAGGGCCTACGGCGTGTACGAGGCGTTGGCAGAGCTGTTGGCCACCACGAGGAGAGGGCCGTGAACTTAGAGGAGCTTCAAGGTGAGCTAGAGGAGCTCACTGCCGAGGAGATGATGATAGTCGACGAGAACTCCGAGTACCTGGGCGTCTCTAGGCTCTTGCTCATGGAGAATGCCGGCAGAAGCGTAGCCGACGTCATCGAGCAGAGGATCGGCATCAAGGGCAAGAGGATCGTCATAGTCGCCGGGAGGGGAAACAAAGGGGGAGACGGCTTCGCTGCTGCTCGCCACATCGCGTGCAGAGGAGGGAGGCCCGTCGTCATCCTCATTGGCAGAGGGATCGACATCGAGGGGCGCGAGGCTAAGTACAACTGGGAGATTATAAGGAGGATGGATTGGTCTATAAGGCTCTTAGAGCTCGGGGATCACGTAAACCTCGACGCCCTTAGGAGGGAGCTCGAGGAGGCCGAAGTCATAGTCGACGCACTAATAGGGACGGGCCTTAGGGGACCTTTAAGAGAGCCACTGCTGTCTATCGTCAAGATCATAAACTCTTGCAAGGCCTTCAAGGTCTCGATAGACGTCCCCACAGGCGTGAACCCCTCGACTGGCGAGGTCCACGGCGACGCCGTTAAAGCCGACGTGACCGTGACGATGCACAAGCCGAAGAGGGGGCTCAGGAGCAACGAGCAGTACACAGGTGAAGTCGTCGTCGCCAACATAGGCGTGCCGCCAGAGGCGGAGATAATCGTCGGGCCAGGGGATGTCAGGTTTACCGTCAGGCGCAGGCCGCCAGAGTCCAAGAAGGGCGACTGGGGTAGGGTGCTCGTCGTAGGAGGGGGATGGCGGTACTCGGGCGCCCCAGCGCTGGCCGCTTTAGCGGCCCTCAGAGGGGGATGCGACCTAGCAGTTATAATAGCCCCTCAATCAGTCTCAGGGGTCATCAGGGGCTTCTCGCCAAACCTAATAGTTCAAGAGGTCGAGGGGCTCAAGTTTACGTCCAAGCACGTAGACGAAGTCGTCAGGACTGCCGAGAGGTTCGACTGCGTGGTCGTGGGCCCCGGAATGGGGATCGACGAGGAGGTGTTCGAGGCCACGAGGCTCATCATTGAGGGGCTGAGGGGCTCGGGCAAGCCAATGGTCATAGACGCCGACGGCCTAAAGGCCCTCGCGGGAAGCTTGGACGTAGTTAGAGGGGCGAACGCCGTCCTGACCCCTCACGTAGGGGAGTTCAGGTTGCTCTTCGGCACAATCTTGGAGGGCTCTTGGGTAGAGAAGGCCCTGAAGGTCAAGAATATTGCCAAAGAGCATGAAGTAACCCTTCTCGTCAAGGCACACCCTGAGGACGTCATATCGGATGGCGTTAGAGTCAAGGTCAACATGACTGGGAACCCGGCAATGACCGTGGGTGGCACAGGGGACGTCTTGACAGGCTTGACGGCATCTATCTTGAGCAAGGGGTTTTCTTGTCTCAGGGCCGCCGCTGCGGCTTCGTTCATATGCGGGGCAGCTGGCTCTCTAGCAGCTGAGGAGAAAGGCTATCACATCCTCGCGACGGACGTGATAGACAAGATACCCGAGGTCATGCACCGCTTTGAGCCTTGGGTAAAAGGGCTATCGACGGTCTTAGAAAGGAGGAGGGCTTAAAGCAGACCTCTTAAGCTACATGTATCCGCTGGGCGGTTGCGACGGAGGCGCTTGAGGAGTAGGTATCTTGCCGAACTTCTTCTCGTAGTCCTCGACGTGCTTCATTAAGAGCAATGCGAATGCTTTGGCTTGGTTCGGAGACATGACTATCTCAACGATGAACTCCCTAACGAGGGTTGGAGGTCTCCTCCCTGTCAGGGCTTCCTCGTCTGGCTCGAAGCTGTCCCTAAAGAACTGTATGTGGAAGTCGAAGGGAGTGTGACCTATCGAGGCCCCCGAGGCGTATACTTGCTTATAGTCGCTGGCCTTCGAAACCACTATTCTCGGCTCGGACATGCTTGTCTAGAGGAGGTCTAGCTAGAGACCTTAATATTTTAATCGGCCTGACGGCCCCCGATAGGACCTTGAAAGACACCCTCCCGTAAGCCGTCCACTCATAAAAGTCGAAGACGAACTTGTAAACGCCTTCCTTCAGGTTAAAGGATGCCCTATATACCGTGTATGGCTGTACCCTCCAGCTGTCGGTCTTCGAGTACAGGAGGTTTCCGAAGAGGTCGTAGACGAAGAGCCTCGCGCCGTCGTCACAACCGTACTCTATGGTTACGCTGGTGTCCTTCTCAGCTCGGACTAGGCACTCACTGCTAAAGCCTATCTTGTCCCTTAAGCCGAACGCTACTTCACCCAGCCCCCACGTGTCATCGAATTGGAAAGGCGCATAGGTGTCGCCCAAGTAGGTGTCAAAGTCCCCTTCGATCGAAGAGACCGTGTACCAATGTCTAACCCAATGCCTCCCTCTGCTCAGCGTCTTCGCCCTTGTTATTTTTAGGCACTCACTAAGCTTCATAGTCCATGGAGCTCCTCGGCGGCGAGCCTATTAAACATTGTTGTCAACTCAAATGCCGAGGGACGTAATACCATCCTTGAAATTGATGCGGCTGATTAAAGTCCTGCAATCGAATGGTCGAGATCAGTTGGCGCCTTGAGGTCTAAGACCTTCAGCATGCGATACAGAGGCGAGGATGCGAGGCCTCTACCCCTGATCTCCTTCGTCGCTGATTATGTTAAGCCACTTCGTTATAGCTTCATCGAGTCGAGGATACTTCCTCCTTCTGGCCCTCCTCAGCGGAAAGCCTCCCACGACGTCGATGGCTTTCTCTGCTAATCCATCTGCCTCTCCCTCTTCGTATGAGGCCCAGCTCTTGTCGTGGACGTAGCTTCGAGGGTCGACCCACGAGGGGTCAAAGTGATGCACCTGGCTCGGCCTCATGCACACGCACACTCTATTGTGGTCTCTGTGCAGGCTCAAGGGACACGTGAACATACGCTGTCTATCGATTTTGTTCTCAACCCTCACGCTACATTCATCGGCCATGGCTATTTCCTGGATCCTTGGCTCGACCTTCGTCTTCACGTGCTCCACTATAGCATATGCAACGTCAAGAGGCGTCCTGCCCCTCAAGGCCCTTCCACTTATAGACCTCTCATGCAAGTGAACGTGGGCGCCGTCGCCGCTCCACTTCACGAATATAGACTTTTCAACGCCCTCCTCCTTCAGGGCTTCGATTATCTCCACGCAAGCCTTGACCGTCGACCTCCAGTTCTTGAAGTCGTTGTCGATGTCCCACGTAGGCGTGTATAAGATCATATTGCTCAACGACTTCACGTCGTCTGTCGATGACAGCTTGGAATACACCGCTGCCGTGGCGTAGACGCTCCTCAGCCCCCTTTTCCCTAGCTTTTGAACCAGCAAGAGCAAGTCGTGCGGAGAATCTATGGCTATGGGCCTCTTGTCAAGGTACCTGACCATGACCCTATCTCCTTTGCTGTCCCTCTCGATGCAGTGAACGCCCACCCACCTGCCCTTGGCAAACCTCGCTATTTCCTCTAAGACCTCTCGCTTGGAGTAGTGCTCCTGTTCTAGGCCTTTCATAAAGGTTTCAGAGGACAAGTGATCCCGACCCCTTCCTGACGTAAGGGACGAGGCCTTCGGCCGTAATTATCTATAGAGAGGTCGCGGATATTAGTCTCGGCTCTTCTAAGGCAATAAATCAATCCTAACATTGCTGTAAGCAGTTACGAGTACGCTATCTTGGAGCCCTCGAGCTCCGTTCAGGACTTCCCTGCATCATTGCCCAGGCCATCAGGGCCTCGCACAACACACTTCCATAGCGTGCGTATCGCGACAAACGTTAATTATCTCTTCCAATATTTTTAACACGTATGTCGACAGTATCAGCTAAGATCGAGAGGGTCTCGACGGGTATACCAAAGATAGACGAAATGCTAGCTGGTGGCATACCGAGGGGGTTCGCCGTAGCGGTCACTGGCGAGCCCGGAACCGGGAAGACCATATTCTGCATCCACTTCATGGCTGAGGGGCTTAAGAGGGGGGAGAAGGGCATATTCGTGACCACGGAAGAGAGCCGTAGCTCCATAATAGTTCAGGCATCTCAATTCGGCTTCGACTTCAAGAGAGGCGAGGAGGAAAGAAGGTTAGTGATAATAGACGCCCTCATGCGCGGTGAGAAGGCCCCTTGGACCCTCAGCGCCCTCAACCCCGAGGAGCTGGTCCAAAAGGTCATAGAGGCGAAGAAGTATCTGGGCTACGGCCCCACGAGGTTGGTGATAGACTCTATGTCGGCCTTCTGGCTCGACGCTCCGGCCATGGCTAGGAGGCACAGCTACTTCATAAAGAGGGTCCTGAGCCAGTGGGACATGACCATATTGATGACAAGCCAGTACGCCATAACTACGTCCGAGGCTTTCGGCTTCGGAGTCGAGCACGTAGCCGACGGCATAATCAGGTTCAGGAGGAGCGTCAGCGGCGGCGTTCTGAGGCGCTTCATAATGGTGGAGAAGATGAGGTGGACTCCCCACGACAAGCGTATGTACGAGATCGACATAGTCGACGGCAAAGGGATCGTCGTCATAGGCCCCACTTCCCTCCGAAGAGAGGACGTCGCCCTCCCCCAAAGAGTGACTGAAAAGATGATCAGAGCGAAGGAGAGGAGCGAGAGGGAGCTCGGGCTATCGGATTAAATGGGCTTGAGCATGACTTGCTCCCTAAAGCTCGTCGGCAACTCGCCGACTATGCTTAGCTTGAAGCCCGCGCCCTTCAGTAACTTCGACAGCTTCTTCAGCTCCTTATAGTTGCACTCGAGCCTGCTCTTGCTAACGTTGACGTAAACGTGGAGCTCTGGCGCGATCGATTTGATCCTCCCAAGAGCCTCTTCGAGAGAGGTGCCCTCCGGCGGCTCGATGACCCCTTTGACGAGCAAGGGGTCTCGAGTTATGACCTCGTGGGGCATCGCTATGTTCCTCGCCTTCCTCCTCAACCTATTTCTGAACTGCGCAGAGTCCTTGATGTAAGCTGGGCAAAAGTGGCCGCTGAGGCCCAGCTCCTCGACGGACCTCAACAACGCCATGGCCGTCTCCCAGCTCCCCTGGACCGCCGACACGGAACCCGTCTTCAACTTAAAGCCCCTGACCTGGAGAGCTAGGGCGTTCGACTCGGTCATTTCGAGCTCGTTTATTATCACGAACGAGGCCCCTAGCTTCTCGGCCCTCTCGATGACCCTGCAAATCCTATCCTCAAATCTCGGTATGGCCGGGACCTCCAGCCCAGCCTTGAACCCCATGTCGACCGCCAGCCTGAGCGGGGCGAGCTCGTCGACTACCTCGAGGTTTGGGTGAAGACGTAGTTCATCGATGTCTGCGTCAAGCAGCGTGCTCAGAGAGGACTCGTTGACGTGGGGCTGGGTCGTCGTGTACAAGTGGACGTGGAGCTTTTGGGACAGAGCCTCTCTCAAGGCCTTCAATGTCTCAACGACTCTGTCGACCCTTAAGACAGGGTCTCCACCAGTCACCCCTACCCCTCTAGCGTCTATGGCCTTGGCCTCGGCTATAACGTCCTCCAAGCTCTTGACTGGGACCTCGTCCGCGTAGACCACGTCCCTCCCCCTCCTCTCCTTCGAGAGGGGGCAGTAGAAGCACGACCTGCCGCATAGGCCTGTCGCGAAGTACACGAGCTTCATGCCGCCCATGCACAACCTGCACCCTTCCGGCAATTCCCCCACGTAGTAGGAGAGGTATTTGGTCGTCTTCAACTCATCACACCCAGCGCCTCAAGCAACTCACAAACCCTACAGATCTCCCTCGACGTCGGCTCGCCGCAGTACTTGCACGACCTCACCCGGACTTTTAAGCTAGCACTCATAGTCGATAGCCTGTCCACCGCCCTGACTATCGCGTACTTGGTGCCCGGATGCCTGCCCTCGATCTCGTTCAAAATGAAGCGTATTTCGTCCCTCATGGACTCCCTGACGTAGGGACACTCCACCTCATAGAGGGGGTAGCCCTTGAAGTAAGCGTAGAGCGTCGTCTCCTTCTCGGGTATGTAGCGGAGGGGCTTCACCCTCGGCACGAAGCCCGGAAACTCCTCGACCGGCTTCGGGCCTAGGCGCAGAAGCCTGAGGGCGTCGCCCCTCAACAAGTTCATCAAGGCCGTTTGGGCCTCGTCGTCTAAGTTGTGCCCCGTGGCGACCTTTGTGGCGCCGAGCTCCTTGGCCTTGATGTTGATGGCCCTTCTTCTCAAGACCCCGCAGAAGGTGCAGGCCCTCAGCGACACACCTCTCTTCTCGGCGGCGGATGCTATCTCGGGCAAGGAGTAGCCGAAGAGCTCCTTGAACGAAGTCGTCGTCAGCTCTATGCCGAGCTCGTCGCAAAGCTCTCTGCTCCTCTTCAAGCCGAAGTTTCTGTAGCCTGGGACCCCCTCGTCGACTATCAGGGCGCTCAGAGTCGCGCCCGGAAAGCCCTTTTCTATTTTCGCGATTATGGTCGCCAAGACTTGGCTGTCCTTGCCGCCAGAAATCGCTATCAGTATGCGGTCCTTGGGGTCAAAGAGCTTGTACCTGTTTATCGTGGCCCTGACCCTCTGCTCCACGCTCTTCATGAAGCACTTGGCGCAAAAGCTGTGACCAGAGTAGACCGAGTAGTAGACCGCCTTCGCGCCGCACTTGACGCACTGCAAGCTACTCCCCCCTATGACATGGGGAGCCCTATGTTGGCTACAAGGAGGAATAACGAGAGGGCGCCAAGCGTGTTCGTGATTATATCTACTAATCTCTTGTTGTTCCTTAGAGGGACCTCTAGGAGGGACCTCACGAAGCCGGAGCCGTCTAAGAGTGGTATGGGGAGCATGTTTATCATCGCAACGCTGAAGGACAATATCGTGAGCCAGTAGAGTGTTGACGTCCAGTGCAGGTAAGCTTGCCCCCTCAGCCAAGGTATCGTTGATGGATAGTGGTCGAATATGCTGACCCCCAAGTAGGACCTCGAGCTGTTATTTGGATGAGGGGCCGTCCTGAGCCTAAGCGCCATCGATCTCCCATCCCTTAATATCGTCACATTTACCTCCGTCCCCGGCGCCGTGGAGCTCAAAACCATGTTCAAGTCGCTTATGTTGCGTATTTCGCGATCATCGATGGCCACTATTACGTCCCAGCTCTTCAGTACTCCGTGGGCCGGATAGCCCTCTTGAGTCTCGAGCACTAAGACCCCTTGCGGGCTTGAAGAAATCGTCAGAACGGAGAGGGCTATTGCCAGCAGAAAGACCAAGAAATTGGAAAAGGAGCCCGAGGCGTAGACTCTCATCTTCGACAGCGGCTTGCTGTTCTTGAAGGCCTCCTCGTCGGCTTCGACGAACCCTCCAGGGAGAATGGCCGCCAAGAAGAAGCCAAAGCTCTTGATCGGTACCCTCTCGCTACCAAACGTTATGGCGTGAAAGGCCTCGTGAACGGTTATAGTTATGGTGGCGGCCACGACGAAGTACGGCACTACATCCCATCCAATCGTAACACCTGGGACTACGACGTATAGGCTGGGCTGAGAGGGCCTTGCAATCCTGGCCATTAAGCTCGTGATTAAGAAGTAGAAGGCAAAGGCCGTCAGCCCTCCTGAGACGAACACCCCTACGCTGGATACGACCCTCCAAGTCCTCGAATTAGCGAGGCCTATGGCTTGAAGCTTCCCAGCTACCCTCCTTGACCTCGCGATCAATAAGAAGGGCTTGAGGGAGATGCCGTACCTCTTAAGGTTCAAAAACTTGTACGCCAGCGTGATCGCAGCCCAGAGGCCTAGGGAGGCCGCAAGGCCCGGTACTACCTGCTCCAACGAATCACGCTCCGGCGCTCCGATTTAGAGCAGAACAGCGCTTCGCTGAGACTTAATCATTGCGAGGCTTCGGGCACGGCGGCCCCCCGACAATGAGCTCGGTCCACCCGAGCCCTCGTCCAGCCCCTTTCTCAGCCCCGTTAACCCATGAACGACGCCGCTCGGCCTTAAGGCCGCTCCCTCCCGGGCCTAACCTGGTTCGGCCGACGAGGGGGTTCACGTCCCCCCTACGGGGGAGCTACCCCCTACGGCGCCTCCATGGGGCGGAGCCTCATAGTTTAGGGCTGGAGAGAGCTTCGAGCTTTCCGAGCCGCTTGTCGGGGTTACTGCCCCCGCCATGCGGCCGTTTGCGGTTACAGGGGAGGCCGAGCCCCCCGGGCCTACCCGCCGTGCCCGACTACTAATTAGTGGGTCGAGCTATTAAGCTTAATCGATGTCGAAGACCGCTTTAAGCTAAGTAAACTTCTACTAAAACCCTATCTCCATCCCTCAGGTTCAGCGCTTGGCGCAAGTTGACGGGGGCTATCACTTCCAAGGTGTCACGTCCATAGTGAGTCCTCTCTATGAGCAAAACCGCCGCGTCGATACCGCGCATCTTGGCCTTAAAGGCCTTCACGGATCCATAGGTCCTCCTCCCGTCGCTGAAGCCCTTGATCAATATCCCAGCCCTATGGTTTAGGACCTCTCTAAAGTACATGTCTGAGGGGTCAGTCAGCTTGAGGTTCAGCGTGCCAGGGTAGGGGTCAAATCCCAGCTTCTCTATGATCTGCGTCCTATACCCGTTGAGGCTTACATAGTAAGCTCCTTCACCGAGACCTGTGAAAACCTCCCCTGTTATCACCACGCTCCTCAAGGCCTCGCTTAACGAGGCGTGGAGAGTTGCGTAGACGGCCATTAGTTGACGGGCCCCTTTCTCTGTTATCACTATCGTCTGGCCCCTCTTGCTGACGCCCCTCTTGATGTAGCCCTTAGCCTCGAGCTCTAATATCCTCCGAGACGCCGTTTGTTGCGAGGTCCCCAGCTCTTTGGCCAACTCAAACGTGTTTATGAAGACCCCCCTCTTCAAAGCTCCTAGCTTGGCTAAGTGGAGCAAGGCGAACCATAGGTCTGGATCAATCTCAGATAAGTTGGCGAGACCGCCATTGCTCGCAATGTTGACGTCACTTTGGATCTCCAAGATTTACAGCCTCCTTACTAGCTTCTACATGAGCTGAGTGAAGGGGAAGGGGTAACTTAATCCCCCTCTTAATGCAGAACTTCGTGAGCTCAAGGGCCGTCTCAAGGCTGACCCTGTGGCCTACGCTTATGCAGATGGGCCTGAAGAGCCTCTCGCTCTTGTAGAGGTAACCTATAACCTCTTCACGCCCATCGACTATGTCGATGAGCTCCACATGACCAACGTCTACGAGGGGCTTCTTAGGCCTCCCGCACAGGACTTTCTGCGCGACACCTATTGTGGGGATGTCTGCCACGACGCCCAAATGGGAGGCCAAGCCGAGCCTCCTTGGGTGGGCCACTCCCTGACCATTGACAAAGAGAATTGTTGGCCTGTTCTTCAATTTCAAAAGCGCCTCCATCAACGGCCTTACCTCCCTAAAGGACAGAAACGTCGGGATGTAGGGGAAGGAGGACCTGACTACCGCCGTGCTCTTCTCTAGCAAGGAGAGAGAGGGGTATTCATGGACGGTTATGCAACCGATGGCTAAGTCCCCCCTCCAAGCGACGTCAGCCCCTCCAACCGCCTTTATAGGCCCCTCGAAGTCGTCGTAGGCCTTCACTTTAAACGCCAAGAGCCTTTGGGCGTGCTCAGCTCGCTCAAGAGAGAAGTTGCTCAGAAGCCCTCGAGGCATGAAGCTACCCCTCTAAAACCCTAACTCTCACGGCTAGAAAAGCTGGCCCTCTCACGTCTATGACCTTTCTGTTCTCGTTTATGTATCTTCTAGCGACTTCACCTATCTCTATGTTTATGTCGCTCGGCAACTTTACCATCCTCACTCTAACGTCGACCTCGCTAACCCCTGCTAGACAGGCAGCCTCCACCCTCGCCGCTACTAGCGCGGCGAAGGCATCCACGTACCTTATCCCAGTTCTATGTCCTTTCAACCGGGCTTCTTCGATCAAGGGGCTCGTTATCGATTGCGCTCGTGAGGGTGGTATCCCGATGACGTTCCCCTCATACACCACTATCTCATTGAAGGCCGCAGGGCCAGCGAGCTTAACCCCCGGGTCTCTCTCGTAGACGTAGAGCTCGACGTGCCTCCCGAGGAACTCACCGTCATAGACCTTGAACTCGCAGGGACTCGGGGCCTCAGCGTACTGCTCGAAGGCCTTAACGATCGTCTCAACGAGTTGCCATCCAGCCTGAGTCTCTGGCTTGCGCTGCAATGATATTTGTTTAGCTATCTCGTAGTCGCTCAAGAACCACTTACCGTAGAACTGTGGATATACTAGTTCCCTTACATCCTTGTAGCCGTAGAGCACCATAGCGACCCTCTCGACGCCTATGCCGACGTTCAGGACGGGGTACTCTATCTCGTAGTTGGCAAGGGCCACTGGGCTATAGATACCGTAATTGGCGACCTCGATCCAATCGCCACCGGATCTCACGTAGAGCTCGTACTCAGTACCGGGGGCGTAGTACTTCGCAGCGACGGGCTTCTTGATCGCTTTGAACTCCTTGAAGCCTAGGCTCTCGAGGACTGCTCGAGCTATGTCCCTTCCGTCGTCTGGCACGACGTCCTCATCCACGACGACGCATGAGGCCGCCCTGTGCGTCCTGAGGTGGGTCTCGTCCTCGTACTGCTCCCTCCGGACCCTCACGTCGACGGAGAAGAGCTTTATCGGCTTGGGCCTCTTGTGTTGCAGGGCCGCCACGGTCAAGAACCAAGCGGTCGTCATGTGAGATCTCAGCGTCAGCCTCGTGGGCTCGGGCTTCAAGTCCCTAAACTCCGGGAAGACCTCCCACAATATCTTAGTCGCTACGGTGTCCTCGACGTTTAAGGCCTTGCTCATCTCCTCTATCAAGTCGTCGCCCGCTATGTGCCCCTTCTTGTAGTCGTGGAGAACTTGTTGGAGTTGTTGGACCTTCTCAGGAGTCAGGTCGACGACGTACCTCTTCAACATCTCGACCTTTTCCTTGCTCAACCCCACGTCTGGCCTAGGAAGGACGGCCAAGTAGTAACACCTATCGAGTATCGCCAAGGCCTCGGGGCCGTATTGCTTCTTCACGTCCTCCTCCTCGACTATGAGCGGGTTCACGATCTCTTCGAAGCCCAAGTTGAGGAAGGCCTGCCTCAGCCTCTGGCAAACCTCGTAAACTGGGTGAGGCTTGCCGACCCCGCAACTCAATATGTCCTTGGGCTTGAGCCTCTTGGTGGGGATCAGCTTACCGTAGGTGATCCAGGCCTCCTCGAAGTTCTCCTTAGACCTCGCTAAGATGTCCTTTACTGGCAGTCTGACCATACGCGTTCACTTGCCTTAACCCTTAACTTTGCCCCCAGAGATTCGAAGCTATCGATTGACCGAGTCATTAATGGGCCGTTTAGAGCAGATAAATGTTGTCGTGTCAAGGGCTCAAACCTACACGGCCCTCCAATGCTTGGGCTAGCTTAAGGGGCTTGACACAACGAGCTACACGACCTCGCTAAAAGGTCTTGAGGTTATTTGAATATTGAGCCATCGTGTAAGGAGCGGGCCCGGCGGGATTTGAACCCGCGACCACCCGGTTAAGAGCCGGGCGCTCTACCGTGCTGAGCTACGGGCCCATGATTAGGCTCTGTAGGTCTCTTTTAAAAGGTTTATCCTCAACGCATTTCAAGGCATTAGCCCAAGAGGCGAAAGCTTGTCAAAAAATGGTGTATGGGGCTTGAGCTGTGATGGTGTGAGGCTTTATTGTCGCTATTGTTTCACCCTCACAGGCTTGAACTTTATGCCATACCTTATGATGCCCTCGTCTTCGTAGACCTTTCTGAGCGTGGCTTCGACTTCCATGCCTATCTTGACTTCTCCCGGGTCACACTCCGTCAGCTGAGCCATGATCCTCAGCCCCTCATCGAGCTCGACTATGGCAATGGGATATGGGCCGACCGCGCGCTCGAAGTTCGCAAATTCAGGTGGAGAACCTCCTGAGGCAATGATGCTGTAGGAGTACACCTTGCCCCTCCAGCTCAGCTTCACCTCTTCGTAGTCTGCCTTCGAGCCGCACTGCCTACAAGCGCTACGATATGGGAAGTTCACGGCGCCGCACTTCTTGCACCTGTAGCCCACTAGGCGGTACTTCTCAGGTATCCTCCCCCAGTACATGGGGGCCGGGATGTAGGCCAAGAGGTTCCACCTCCTACTCAATTAACCCGCGATACCTCAAGTAAGTCTTGAAGTCTATGTACTTCTTAGACTCCAAGTAGTCCTTGACCTTGAAGTCCTTGCTCTGTGCCCTTAACACTTTTTCAGTGGTAACAAAGCTCAAAGCGTCGCATCCCCCTCCATAGCCGTAAGATATGAGCAGTATCTTTTCGTTAGGCTTCGAATTCTCGAGCACGTGCGCCAAGCTTATCAGCGGCAATGCGCAACCGCAGTCGCCTACGAAGCTTGACATGGTCGTCTTGGTCACTTTGTCGGGCGACCCGCCCATGCTACGGACCACGTCGATCGATGCCCTTCCCCCATCAATTGGAGGGGTGAAGATTATGTGATCGTAAGCGTCTATGTTGCGGTTCAGCTTGCTCAAGAGGTTGTTCACGCAATCAGTGGCCAACTGTCTCAGGACCTTTACGTTGTAGGCCCTCACGTCTAGGCTCCTCGGCCTCTTTTCGCCGTCCACCCTGAACCTGTCCCCGAGGGCCTCGTAACTCGCACTCGCGAAGTCCTCAAGAAAAGCTATGGCTCCCTCCGCTCCTCCTTGGACCACGAAGGCGGCCGCCCCGCAGCCCGCTTCATGTTCTAAGGGGTCGAATATGCTCGAGCGCGGGGCATCAGCCGCTACCACGAGGGCCTTTTCGTTGCTGTCGCTCACGTACTTTAAGGCGGATATGAGGGCCGAGGTCCCGCTCTTCGTCGAGTAGCCGAGGTTGACCGTAAACGCCCTCGTCGCTCCTAGAACCGTTGCTAGAGTCGATGCCAGCTCCTTCTCCACGTAGTGCGAGGACGTGGTAGCGAAGAATATCGCCTTCACTTCATCGACGTCTACGAGGCCCCTCTTCGCGACGCCCATGCAGGCTTCACAGGCCATGGTGATCACGTCTTCGTCTGGAAAGCAGACGGCCTTCTCGTTCACCCCCGCGCCTAGGAATTCTCCCCACGACTTTCGAATCTCCTCAGCCTTAATGCGGTACTTCGGGATGTAAACGCTATAATCCAAGATGCCAGCCACCAACTTCCTCACCTCCTGATGCCGAATATGTGCACTACACAGGTCCCGCCCGAGCCCCCGACGTTGTGGGTTAACCCTATCTCGGCCTCGGGGACTTGCCTGCTACGCTCCTTGGCCTCGTTCCGCAACTGCTTAAAGATCTCGTAGACTTGAGAGGTCCCGGTGGCCCCTATGGGGTGCCCCTTGGCCTTCAATCCTCCGCTGACGTTCACTGGTATCCTCCCTCCGATGTAGGTCTGGCGCTCTTCTATCAGCTTCCACCCCTCGCCCCTCTCACAGAAGCCCAGATCCTCGTATGCAATGATCTCGGCTATGGTGAAGCAGTCGTGGACTTCTGCTAAGTCTATGTCCTTTGGCTCGACCCCAGCGACCTTGTATGCTTGCCTGCTGGCCTCCACCGTGGCCCTGAGTGTCGTGACGTCGTCTCGCTCGTATACTGCTATGTAGTCAGTGGCGGCTCCGAGTCCCAAGACGTAGACCGGCGAGTCCGTGTACTTCTTCGCTATATCGCTCCTACAAATTATTATCGCGGTGGCTCCGTCGCTCGTCGGACAACAGTCGTAGAGCCTGAGGGGCGCGGCTACTATGGGGGACCTCAGGGCCGTCTCGACGTCGATCCTCCTCCTGAAGTGCGCCTTCGGGTTATCCGCGCCATAGTAGTGGTTCTTCACAGCGACCATTGCTAAGTGCTCGGGCTTAGTTCCGTACTTCTCCATGTGCTTAGTCGCCATCAACGCGTACATCCCGGGAAATGTCGTTCCGGCGAGCCTCTCCCAGAGAGTGTCGCCTGAGACCCCGAGCCAATACCTGCCCCTCAGCCCCGCGACGTCCCTCATCTTCTCAACTCCGCCGACCAGCACCACGTCGTAGAGGCCGGAGGCCACGCCCATGACCCCGAGCATAAAGGCGAAGCCCGACGATGCGCAGGCGTTCTCAACCCTCACGGCCGGTATCGGGACTATGTTGAGGTCGCCCGTTATCGCACACGAGAGGTTGCCCAGTTGTGAGCCCCCGGAGCCCAGCGTGCCTATGAAGGCGGCCTTTATCTCCTTAGGGTCTATACCTTTGTCGACGCTCTCCACGGCCTCCCAGAAGGCCTCCGCAAAGAGTTGCGGATAGGTCTTGTCTGGATGGTCCCCAAAAACCGTGTGACCAGCCCCGACAATGGCCACTTCTCCCCTCATGGCAACTCCTCCAAGGAGGTTTGCGAGGTGTTTCGCAAATAGACCTTTTAAGGCTTTCATTCACAGCTCGATCACGGATAGTCTACTCAAGAGGGACTTCAAGGCCCTGGTCTCTCAAAGCTTATAAAGGGTTATTATAGCATCACGTCCGCCTTTTGCGAGGGTCAGTACTTGTAGAAGCCCTGGCCAGCTTTCTTCCCCAGCTTGCCTTCCCTGACCATCGTTGACAACAGCTCGTCCGGCTTGTAGATGGCCGCGTAGGGCTCCTTCACCTTATCCAGTTTGGCCTCGAGGACTTTGACCACTGCGTCCAAGCCTCTCTCATCGGCGTATTCTAGCAACCCCGTCGGGAAGTTATAGCCCAGCTTGAGCGCGACGTCGATGTCTTGAACTGATGCCACGTCGTTCCTGATGAGCCAAGCCGAGACGTTTATCGCTGAGGCGACGACCTCTAGCGGGTCTATCCTCTCGGCGTACTTCTCAGGTATGTCAGGCCTCGCCCACTTCCCGGGCTCTGGGTACTTGTAGAAGCCCTGGCCAGTCTTTACGCCTAAGAGGCCCTTGTCGTAGCGCTCCTTGATGAAGCTATAGGTTGCGTTAGAGAACTCAAGGAACTCCTTATGCGGCTCCCACTCAGGGAACCTCCTCAGGATATCCTCGACTGAGGCGCGAGAGGACACGGCTATGTCTATGCCGCCCGTGAAGTCCGTGAGTTCGAAGGGGCCCAGCGGTAGCCTGAGCTTGTACCTACAAGCTGCGTCTATTTCTATTGGCTCCGCCTCTCCCCTCAGGTACATCAAGAGGGCCTCGATCGATATCGCCCTGTAGACGCGGTTGGCTATGAAGCCATTGATGTCCCTCTTAACCAGTATAGGCGTCTTGCCGAGCTTCTTGGAAAGCTCGAAGACCGCCTTCGCAGTCTCATCAGGCGTATACTTCGTCTTAATGACCTCGATGAGCCTCATGAGCTGAGGCGGGTTAAACCAGTGCATCCCTATGACCTTCTCGGGCCTCTTCACGGCCTCGGCCATGAGCGTGATGGGCAAGCCGCTTGTGTTAGACGCAAATATGCAGTGCTTCGGAGCTATGCCGTCGATTTCAGCGAATATCTCACATTTTAGGTCTAGCCGCTCAGGAACGGCCTCGATAACGAAGTCCACGCCCTTGACTGCGTCCAAGAGTTTGACCGTCGTCTTAATCCTGCCCATAACCGCAGCGATGTCCTCCTTTAACGCCCCCTTCTCCGCCAACTTGTCGAGGCTCCATCTGATCTTCTCGAGCGCCTTGTTCAGTATGTCCTCGGACACATCGACTAAGTTCACCCCGTATCCATTCATTGCGAACACTTGGGCTATGCCGTGGCCCATGAGGCCAGCACCTATTACACAAACCTTCTTAATTTCGATGCTCAATCACATCAAGCCTCCGTTTTAATTAATTGTTGCTTAGCTGAAAACTTTTGCCAGAATGTGGTAGCTTGTTCGTAGAGCCAAGCAGAGGTCTTGGGCTACGAGATTTTGTGGCCAATCGTCGATCTCAGACGCGCGAGCAACTACAGTGCGACCAGGTACACTAATTAGCACGTAGCCTGGCTCCCTAGAATCGCGAGAAACCCGTCTTTAGGTCGAGGAGTGATGGCATGTCTCGAGAGAGGCTAATAAGTAAGCCTTGGGGTTACGAGGAGGTCTTGCTAGAGGCCGAGAATTACGTGGTCCTGAGAATGTTCATCAGGAAGGGGGAAGAGACGTCATTACACAAGCACGTCGAGAGAGACGAGTACTTCATAGTCGTAAGGGGCAAAGGCTTCTTGATCCGAGATGGAGCCAAGATTCCGATAAGAGAGTGGGATGTCATCAGCGTGAGGAGGGGGGAGTTGCACAAGTGGGTGGCATGCGAGGACCTAGAGGTGATAGAGGTGACCCCACAACCGCTGAGCGACCTGGTGAGAGTGAGAGACAAATACGGCAGAGCTATGCCGAGCAGGGCCTCCGGCGAAGGCGATGGCGCCCCGGCCGGGATTTGAACCCGGGTCGCAGGCTCGACAGGCCTACATGCTAGACCGGGCTACACCACCGGGGCTTGTCTCCTCATATTTTGAGCGGCTTTATTTAAGCGTTTGTCTTCTTGGCCTAGCTCGGTTTATATGTCACCCTTATACAGTCTTTATAGCGATGATGAGGGCTAGATTGGCGGACTTCGTGAAGAGGGTTTCTGGTGCTGAACTTCCCATGTAATGACTCGATGACGCGATAAGCTAGTTGTCTAGCCGTCGCCTAGCATGTAGTGCAAGGCGTTTTGAGCCCCATCAAGGTTGTAGCTAAGTAGAGGGTCTCGAATTTTTATGCGCGACGTAGCTTCAGTTTAATTAACGAGGAACTCTTGGCGCTCGCAAACTTGGAATTCTAAGGAGGGTCAGGGTTTTCGCTATGCCCGAATACAGGAGAAGGCCTAGGATAAACCTTAAATCCCCTTTACTCACTTCCGTTGAGTTGGGGCCCGTAGCTCAGCCCGGCAGAGCGCCCGGCTCATAACCGGGTGGTCGTGGGTTCAAATCCCACCGGGCCCATTAGGTGCGCCAAGGGTGCCCCGGTAGCTCAGAGGGAGAGCGTCCGGCTGAAGACCGGATTGTCGTGGGTTCGAGTCCCACCCGGGGCACCATTGCCTTGGACACACCTCCTCATGGGGTCTCTAAGTTGCATGCCCCCAGAGGCACGAGGTTTTATTGGTAGAACTACTTCTTCGGACCCCTACGCGCTAAAAGCTTCTTTGTGAATCGGGATTGCGCTAGACAAGTTCGTCTCGCCTCCTTAAAGAGCCCGTCGTCGGCATTGAGTTGCTCGCGAAGATGTGATTGAAGCATTTAAAGCTGGGCCTAGTACTTTGCTTTTCTCGTCTTAAAATACTAAGGGCTGAAGGATCCGACGAAGCTAGGCTCATGTGACTAGATCTCATAAACTAGCTTCAGCCCAGAAGGTGCTGAGGGCCCGGAAGGGTGTCTGAACCTTAGACTGGTCGCGGAGGAGAACAAGCCTTATATTTTGCATCGAGACCCTATAATCACTGAACCAAAGAGAGATGGGTGAAAGTACGTGAAGTTACTCGAGGTCAATGGCGTGACCAAGCGCTTCGGAGGGCTGGTAGCTCTAAAGGATGTAAGCCTCTACGTCGAAAAGGGCGAGATACTTGGCCTGATAGGCCCTAACGGGGCGGGCAAGACGACGCTATTCAATGTGATAGCTGGTACGTACAAGCCTGAGCAAGGGTCAATAAAGTTTGAGGGCAAAGATGTGACAGGCTGGCCTCCGCATAAAATCTGCAAGTTGGGCATAGCCAGAACGTTCCAAACGCCAAAGCCCTTCCCAAACATGACGGTCTACGAGAACGTCTTGGCCGCCTACCTCTTCGGTAGCTCCCAGAAAAAAGTAACAGACGTAGAGCAGGACATAACGTCAATATTGAAGAGGCTGGGGCTCGAAGGGAAGAGAAATGTGCCAGCCTCAGGACTGACGATTTATGAGCAGAGGATGCTTGAGATAGCGAGATCCCTTGCAATAAAGCCGAGGTTGCTTCTATTAGACGAAGTTCTGGCAGGACTCAACCCCACAGAGACGAACCAAGCGATAAACATCATTAGAGAGTTGCGCTCTAAGGACGGGATAACAATAGTCATGATCGAGCACAACATGCGCGCCATAATGGGGCTCTCAGATAGAGTGATAGTGCTACATCACGGAGAGAAGTTGGCGGAGGGGAAGCCGCAAGAGGTGGCAAACGATCCTGAAGTGATTAAGGTGTACTTGGGTGGGGTCTATGCTTGAAGTAAAAGAGATCGACGTCTACCGCGGGCCCATTCAAGTGCTTTGGAAGGTCTCCCTAGAGGTCAATGAAGGTGAGGTAGTGTCGCTCATAGGCCCTAACGGGGCGGGCAAGACGACACTCCTGAGTAGCGTGGCCGGCCTACTAAAGCCAGCTTGCGGAGTCATAAAGTTTAAGGGGATGGACATAACCAAGCTTCCGCCTTACAAAATAGCCAATAAGGGGGTTGTGCTGGTGCCCGAAGACAGGAAGCTATTTGGAGCTATGACCGTCAAGGAGAACCTGTTAATGGGTGCCTACAACGTAAGAGACAAGAAGGTTAAGGAGGAAAGGCTGGAAATGGTCTACGAACTGTTCCCAAGGCTGAAGGAAAGGGAAAAGCAACTGGCAATGACGCTTAGCGGGGGGGAACAGAAGATGCTCGCAATAGCTAGGGGCTTAATGTCAAACCCGGAGCTGCTCATACTCGACGAGCCCTCTCAAGGCCTTGCGCCTAGGGTGGTCCTCGAAATCTTCCACGTGATCGAGAAGCTGAAAGAAAGAGGCCTCAGCATACTCCTAGCGGAGCAGAACGCCCACCTCGCTTTGAAGATAGCAGACAGGGCCTACGTCTTAGAAACTGGCAGGGTTACGTTGCAAGGATCGGGTAAAGAGCTTCTCGAGAACGAGTACGTTAAGAAAGCGTATCTAGGCCTTTAACCTCTCAACCCTTCAAATGCTCAATTTTATGCCGCATCATTACCTTGCCGATTATCCGTCAGACATGAGCGGCATTTATTGTTACGAGGGCCTCGCCAAGGCGATGAGGCGCTACTCCGAGCCCTAGGGGAAGGACTGTAAATAAGAGTCCTTGTCATTGGGCTGGATAGCTTCCCACGATCTTGCAGGCCCCCAAAGCCCTAGAGGTGCTGTTGCCACTGCTACACCATCATAGCAATTAAACCTTGTCCCTCATCGCCCTCATACTCGCATTAGCCCAACTCGAAAAAGAAAAAGAAGAGGTTAGAATCTCAGGTTTTCAAGCCTTTTTTACAGCTCTAGCCTTGGCAGCGAAGTATATCGATAGTGCTAAGAAGATTATAGTCGTGACCACGAACACTATGGTCAAGTAAAGCGGCGTCGACGTTGCTACCATCGCCTCGTACTTGGCCTGTAGCTCCTTGTATTTTTCTTGAAGCGTTGAGTAATCGCCTCGTAGAGTAAAGTGCTCGCCTTGAAGCACGGCGTAGTCATTGATCAGTGAGGAGTACGAGTTGCTTAAGCTGGTGTACAAGCCCATCAGCGAAGCGTAATCCTCCGCGAGCCCTTCGTAGGCCATAGGTAAGCTGAAGTCGTGGGTCCACTCTTGGGCGCTACCGTCGTACATCTTAACGTTTGTGTAGCCCAAGACCTCGCTCAACACAAAATACATAGTGCTCGCGTAACCGCCGACACCGCAGTACACTATTACCTCTTGTTTTTTGTCTTCTCCGATTATGTAGCTTGCTAGCGACTTCATAAACTCCAAGCTCTTAAAGGTCGTGTACTTCGCCTCTCCGGTCGTCGGGTCTATGTTTAGCTCGTAGAGCAGAGGCGTTGGGAAGTTCCTAGCGGTCGGTATGTGCCCTACCCTAGCAGTCCAAGGTTCTTGGACGAAGCCCAAGTACACTATAAGGTCCCTAGAGTCTATTATGATGGCTTGGCCGATCTTGCTCGCCACGTAGTCCTTCGTTACTATCATGTCCTCCTTAACCGTACCATAGTAAGTTGTGGGCCGTATCGAAGGGACTATGTCCGTCACGGGCCTGCCCTCGGCCTTCCATTTGTCAAAACCTCCGTCAAGCAAAGCTACGTTCCTCACGCCAGCATATAGCAGAGTTATAGCAACCCTGGCAGCTCCAGCGGTTTTATATAATGCCAATGGGACTGGAGCTACGGGACCGCTCGTAGAGCTCACGATTACAACCAGCGAGTCACTGGTTATCCCATGGCTACCCAGTAAGTTGAAGAGGTGCTCTTTGGGCGGGAGCTCCATCCAAGGCACTTCAGTTGGAACCGTGAAGGGTGCATTAGTGTACCACGAGGCTTCAGGTATGTTTATTGATCCAGGTATGTGCTCGGCTTTGTACTCTTCAGGACTCCTCGTATCGACTATCACCAAGCCTGGGCGGTCGAGGTTTTGAGCGAGCCATTCCGTGGAGACTATTGCCGGAATGTCTCTGACTTGTTGTGCTCGGGCCACCTTGAGTGCTGGTAGCGAAAAGGCGACGGCTAGTACCAGCAACACTCCTACTAAGACGGCCCTTTTCAATCAAACCCCCGGAGATATAAAATAGTGTCTTGTAGACTACATAAGCTTAACGCGGCGACAGAGAGGTTCTATCCGACGATTGGCAGCTCATGGCCATGTATTTGCCTTGACCCCTTAACGCTACTCGGCCGCTCCGGCAACGACAGACCAATAGAGTAGCCTAGAAAATAGGAGAGGTGTGGCCTCGGTGCACGTAAACCCCGCTCCTAAGGGTCATAGTAATGTTGTCGAAGGAAGTGGGTGATGGATCTTCGTATGCGCTTTACGATGTCCTAGGCCAAAAATCCTTAAGGGCAAGAAGAACTAACAGTTTGCCCCTTTGTCCTTATATCGCCGAAGTAAATCGTAAATATGCCTTTCTCCATTTATTGGCAGGCGAGCGTTGTGGTTAAAGTGGTCTTCGATGAGGCTTTTTGCAGGGTTTATAGCAATGACCCAGCAGCCGCACCAGGTAGAATGGAAAGCATCGTAACTGAGGTCAGGGGTTTATTTGAGTTCGTGGGCTGTCAGCCCGCTTCTGAAAGCGACGTACTGCTGATGCATTCCCCAGACCACGTAGAGAGGGTCAAGATGCTCGGCAATTTATATCCCATTGCCCTCTTGGCCGTTGGAGGCGCCATCAGGGCCGCCGAAATAGCGTTAGGGGGCGACTCGGCTTTTGTTCTGATAAGGCCTCCGGGGCACCATGCTGGTAGGGGCTACTCTTGGGGCTTCTGCTACTTCAACAACGTGGCGACAGCCGTCGTGAAGATGCCCTCACTAAGGAGAGTTGAGAGAGTCTTAATAGTGGACTTCGACCTCCACTTCGGCGATGGAACAGCAGACATATTTTTCGGTAGCCCGGGCGTTGAGTACTTCCACTTGCCTCACGGGCCTAGGGAAGAGCAATTGAGCGAGCTCGGGACCTCCCTCGATAGCAAGGGAGAGCAAGACTTATTGGCCGTCTCAGCAGGCTTTGACAGGCATGAGGTGGATTGGGGCGGAATGTTAAAGACCGACGACTACTACGAAATGGGCGAGATGCTGAGGGGGTTTCGCTGAGAAAGTGCGGAGGGGCTATCTTTGCTGTCCTAGAGGGGGCTACAATCACGCCGTGCTCGGGAAGAACGTTAGGGCGTTCTTGAAGGGCCTCAAAGATGTGTCATGCTAGGAGGTCGATATGGAGGTCCCCGATGTCTTAGCTAAGTGCATTGAAGGAAAGGGGTTGACTCGCGAAGAAGCGCTCTTGTTAGCAGAGACAAGCGCTGATGAGCTCCCATTGCTGTTGAGCGCTGCCCTCATAGTTCGCATCAAGCACTTTGGAAGGCTCACGACGTACTCTCGAAAGGTCTTCGTTCCCTTGACCAAGTTCTGCAGGAATCAGTGCGCCTACTGCGGCTTTAGAGCCCAGAGAGGCAAGCCCTACATGAGCTTTGACGAGGCCATGAAGATAGTGAAGGAAGGCGAGAGGTTGAGAGCTAAGGAGGTTCTCGTGAGCACGGGCGAGAAGCCTGAGGAGGTTCACTTAGAAGCTAAGAAGGCGCTCAAGTCGATGGGCTACAGCTCTACCGTGGAGTACGTCAGGGACTTCGAGGAGAGGGTTCTGAAGGAGACCGAGAAGATGATGCCCCACACGAACATAGGTGTCTTGACCAAGTCGGAAATGGCTGAGCTCAAGCCGCTCAACGCAAGCATGGGGCTGATGCTCGAGTCGATAAGCGAGAGGCTCATGGGTAGCGGGATGCCACACGAGAAGTCGCCGTCCAAGGACCCCAAAGTCAGGTTGAGAATGATAAGAGAGGCTGGCGAGTTGAGGATACCGTTTACCACCGGGATCCTAATAGGCATTGGCGAGACTTGGGAGGAGAGGGTCGACTCCCTCTTAGCCATTAAGAGGGTCCACGAAGAGTATGGACACATTCAGGAGGTCATAGTCCAAAACTTCATGCCCGAACCAGGGACGCCCATGGAGAGGCACAAACCCCCCAGCTTAATTGATATGTTGAAGACCATAGCAATAGCTAGGCTGATCTTTGGAGGAGATGTCGCCGTTCAGGCCCCTCCGAACTTGAATTTGAGGGCTTACCACACATACTTGTTGGCCGGGATAAGCGACTGGGGCGGGATATCTCCTCTAACGCCGGACTTCGTCAACATTGCTTACCCTTGGCCTAGCATAAGCGAGGTCTACGAGAAGACGAGGGCCATGGGCTTCGAGCTCCGAGAGAGGCTCCCTATCTATCCGGCTTTCATCGCTCGAGGCTGGATCTCCGAGCTCTTGAGGGAGAGAGTTAAATCTCTAGTCGACGAAACGGGTCTGGTCAGGAGTGGAGAGGGTGAGTATTAACTTGAGGCTTTTGGAGAGCTCTCTTAAAAACTTAGATCCGGAGTTCTCAAGGGCCTTGGAGAAGGCCCTTTCCGGGAAGGCGATTGACGAGAACGATGCATTGAGGTTATTGAGCTCGAGCTACGACGAGGCCTTAATGTTAGCTCTCGCGGCCGATTACGCTCGGAAAATGTACGTGGGCGATGTAGTCACGTTCGTGGTCAATAGGAACATAAACTTCACGAATGAGTGTATCATAAGGTGCCTCTTCTGCGCCTACTCGAGGCCATTGGGCTCTCCCGACGGGTATCTGCTCAGCGTCGAGGAGGTGGTCTCAAGAGCTTACGAGGCTTGGAAGAGAGGCGCGACGGAGGTCTGCATCCAGGGGGCCATAAACCCTAAGGTGCCCGTTGACTACTATTTCGAGATATTGAAGAGGATCAAGGAGAAGGTGCCTCAGATGCACATACACGCCTTCTCCCCCCAAGAGGTCCACTACATAGCTTCGAGGCTGGGGACGACCTATAGAGACACCTTAAAAGCCCTTCGAGAGGCTGGGCTAGACAGCATGCCAGGGACGGCCGCGGAGATGCTCGACGACGACGTCAGAAAGGTCATAGCTCCCAACAAGATCACGACCAATCAGTGGATTGAGATAATAAAGGAGGCCCATAAGCTGGGCATCCCGACGACGGCGACGATGATGTACGGACACGTCGACGATAACGTGCACAGAGTGAGGCACATGAAGATAGTCAGGGGCCTACAGATGGAGACCAAGGGGTTTACGGAGTTTGTCTTGTTACCGTTCGTCCACTACAGAACTAGGCTTTACAGAGAGGGCTTGAGCAGAGCAGGGACTACGTGGCTCGAGGATTTAAAGGTCCACGCGGTCGCGAGGCTCTTCTTCTTGGGATACATAAAGAACATCCAGGTCTCTTGGGTCAAGCTAGGCCCCAAGATGGCTCAAATGATGTTGCAGGCCGGGGCAAATGACGTGGGGGGGACTTTAATGGAGGAGAACATTTCTAGAGAGGCGGGCTCTCTCTACGGGAGCTACATGGACGTTAAAGAGATCGTGGAGCTGATCAGGGGCATCGGGAGAATACCAGCACAGAGGACCACTACTTACGAGATAATAAGGGTCTACGGTTAGCTGGCCCGAAGCACTTGAAGACCACGGCCTCGGCACAACCCCTCTTCGCTATAGAGGCATAGATGTTCTTGGAGAACCTGAGACCTAGCTCCTCACCGTCCAGCACTATGAAGTTCGCTTTAGCTCCCTCCTCCAACACGTTAAGAGGGACCTTCAAGTTCTTGACCTTGCGCACGTTCACGGTGACTATCTTCAGCAACTCTTCGGGGCTCAAGCGGAGCCCTTGGAGCCTCGACAAGTTGAAGAGTGCTTCGAGCTCCCTCCAGATGTCGGGGTTGATCCAGCCAGCGTTGTCGGTTCCTAAAAGCAAATTCACGTCGTGCTTCGCTAGCTGACCTAGTGGCGGGAGGCCCGAGGAGAACCACATGTTCGACCTAGGGCAGAGGGCCAAGCTCGTCCCCCTCGACGACAGCTCGCGTATCTCGTCTTCCTCTAAGTAGACCCCGTGAACTATCATGTCCGCGTCGAAGACTTCTAGAGCGAGCTTGAAGTCCCCCCTCTCGTGGGTCCGAGGGGTCTCGGAGACGTGGACCGCCTTGAACAGGCCCCTCTCGACGCATCTCCGCCTCATCTGGGCGAGCTCGTCAGCTGTATACCTCAGGGGAGAGTCGAGGCCCAAGCCGTCGGACCCCTCGAGGACCTCGTCCAGAAGCAGAGAGCCGTCCGCTCTCTTGGGCCTAGTCAGAAGGACCGCGTTCAGGCCAGCTCGCTCAGAGGCCTGCCTTAGCTGACCCACGACGTCGGCCCTCTCGCAGAACACTATCGCCGTGTAGACGCCTTGTTTTACGAGCTTGCCGAAAAGGTTTAGAGAGCTCCTCAGAACCTCTCGGGGGCTCAGCTTCGCTACGAGCTTGTGCTTGAGGCCTTGCGGCTCGCTCACGAGCTCTGAAAGCCCCAAGTCCAAGCCGACCTCTTGAAAGGCGTAGTCCAGCACGTGGATGTGTGCGTTGACCAGCGCCGGCATGGCGATGCCGTTCCTGAACGTCAGGCCTCCTCTCTTGAAACCGTCGTTTATCGACTTTACGACTCCGTCCTCTAGCTCTATGCTCACCCTCCTCTGAATCCTGAGCTCCTCGCCTAGCAACGCCATGCCCACGTTGATTATCATTTCCCTCACCCCCGATACTTGACGTCGTATATGAGGTGGACCTCATTGCCACACTGGCAACGGCTCAAGGACTTCAGCTCGAATACGGGCGACTCCTCGGTTGTGGAGAAGCCGTCGCCCATGACCAAGCTCACGGCATCCCTACCACCGAATATGTAGGGGGCTATCGTGACCCTCAGCTCGTTGACCACGCGGTCTTTGAATAGATGCCATATGAGATCCCCGCCCCCCTCGACCATTATGGTCTCGTAGCCCAGCGAGCCCAGCGCCTCCATGGCCTTCCTCATGTCTATTGGTGGCCTTTCGGACAATGGCAGGACCTCTACGCCCATCTCTCTCAGCCTCTCGACCTTCTCTCGCGGAGCGCTCTCCGTTGTCAAGACTATCGTCTTGGAGATCTTCAACGTGTAGACCCTAGCGGTCAGGGGGGTTCGGAGCAGGCCGTCGACGACTATTCTGTCGGGGTTCTTGCCCTCAACGTACTTTAGCCTCAGAGATGGGTCGTCTACGATCACCGTGTTGGCTCCGACCATTATTGCATCGCACTGCGCCCTGAGCTCGTGGAGCCTCTTCAGATCGTGGGGGCAACTTAACTGACTGTACCTCGTTTTGCTAGCTATCTTGCCGTCGATGGTCATCGTGGAGAATATGATGACTCTTGGAAGTGCCATCCTGCTACGCCACCTCAAAGATCTCGCCGGCCTCGGGAAAATCTGCGGCGGAGCTGTAAAAGGGGTTTCTCAATCATGCTCTACTTAACTCTAGCCGGGTTCAAAGACGCGAAAAGTGCGGGGAGTTGATGGTGCGGGGGGTGGGACTCGAACCCACGAAGGCCTACGCCACGGGATGACCCACCAACCCATCCGCGGGCAGATCTTGAGTCCCGCCCCTTTGACCTAGCTCGGGCACCCCCGCATCGACCACTTTATGGTTACTTAAGGGGGTGATTTAAAGGTGTCCTCTTAATCCGGAGCTATTAGAGTCGACGTCGCCGCGATGCCGTCTATCTTCCTTATCTTGGTGACCATTTCGTCAAGTGCTCTGACGTCCTCGACCTGGGCTTTCGCGACCACGTCGTACTCTCCAAAGACCACCTTGACCTCTACTATCCCCTCAATTTCTTGGAGCCTCTGCGCCACGTCATGCTCTTTCGCTATCACGGTTTTTAACAAGATGTAGGCGATTATCAAGGTTCTTCACCGTGTAGGGCCTTCGTTCCTCCTTCTGTGCTCTAACCTCTCATAAATCTTCTCATGACCTCAGAGGTCACAGGGTCTTGGAACAAAACCTTTGTGGAGGTCCTCGTAGTATTATGACGGGGCTTCTCGTGAGCGACGGGGTCTACGATGTGGTGATAGTCGGCGCAGGCCCTGCAGGGCTCACGGCCGCCATCTACTGCGTGAGAAGCGGGCTAAAAGTGCGAGTGATAGGGAGGGTCGTCGGAGGCCAAGTGGCCGAGGCCTCCTTGGTGGAGAACTACCCCGGCTTAAAGGCTGTTAGCGGCTTCGAGCTAGCCAAGAGGATCGCTGAGCACGCGGAGTCTCTAGGAGTGGACGTGTTGGTGGACGAGGTCGTTGGAATAGAACAAGTCGGCGATACGTTCATCGTCAAGACGTCGGCTAGCGGGGACTTCAGGTGCAGGGCCCTCATCTTGGCTATAGGCGCCGAGCCCTCAAGGCTTGGAGTTAAGGGCGAGGAGGAGTTCAGGGGTAAGGGTGTCTCCTACTGTGCCACGTGCGATGGGCCCCTATTCAAAGGCAAGGACGTTGCAGTCGTGGGCGGGGGGAACTCTGCCCTTGACGCCGCGCTCTACCTCAGCTTCATTGCTAAGACCGTTTACCTGATACACAGGAGGGACGAGTTCAGGGCGGCCAAGGCCTTAGTAGACAAAGTGGTCGAGAGGGAAAACATAGTGAGGGTGCTCAAGAGGGTCCCCATCGAGATAGGGGGGTCGAGGTTCGTGGAGTGGATTAAGGTGAGGAACGTCGAGACGGGGGAGGTGGAGGAACTGAGGGTCAGCGGAGTGTTCATAGAGGTCGGCAGGTCCGTCAAGAGCGATTTCCTCAAGGGCTTCGTGGAGCTCGACGACAAGGGCCAGATAATCGTCGACAGCCTATGCAGGACTTCGAGGAGAGGGGTCTTCGCCGCGGGAGATGCCACTAACATACCGTACAAGCAGGCGATAATAGCCGCAGGCGAGGGGGCTAAGGCAGCTCTATCCGCCTACGAATACTTAAGGGGTTGAAGAGCTAGATCTTCAACTCAACGGCCT
>Ga0105158_1000124_pt1 | contig 34452 bp, 29 predicted proteins | sample LHCtaG_FD_81567 | JGI IMG/M metagenome (GOLD analysis project Ga0105158, IMG submission 81567) | Hot spring microbial communities from Little Hot Creek, USA to study Microbial Dark Matter (Phase II) - LHC4sed_matched | ecosystem: Environmental > Aquatic > Thermal springs > Hot (42-90C) >...
CTCCTTCTCGTAGTGCTTCTTTGCGACTAGGGCCCTAGTTATCGTCGCGTATATGTGCAACTTCCAAGCCTCATCTCTATCGCCGTATTCCTTGACGGCCTTCCTCGCGAGCTCTAAGAAGTCGTCCGCCTCCTCTAAGGTCAGCTCGTCCCTCTCGCTCTTGTCCAAGTACTCCTTCAACCTCTCCCACTCCTCCTTGGTGAAGGGGTTCGCGACTGCGAGCCTCATGAACCTGCGGGCCTGGTTCACCAACAGCTCGCGAGCGTCGCTCCTGACGACGCCCTCGCGGGTCAGAAACTCCACGAAGAACTCTTGATAGTTCGTGAAGGCCGTCGCCAGCCTCTCGATCCTCTTCGAAAGGCCTTCGACTCTCACCGCCAGCCTCTCGATCCTCGCAGAGACCCTTTCGTCAAGATCCTCAACCTTCTTATCGACGTAGTCCTTCAACTCGTTGAATCTTGCGTCGACGTACCCCTTTATCTCGTCGAACTTCGCGTCTATCGACTTGAACCTCTCGTCGATGGACTTGAACCTCTCGTCGAATCTCGCGTCTATCGACTTGAACCTCTCGTCGACCAGCCCGAACTTCGCGTCTATCGAGGCGAACTTCTTGCCGAGCCAGTAGGCTAGGCCCGAGATCGAGACTACCACGGAGGCCACGGTGGTTATTACGCTGATCACCATCTCGTTAACCAAGAGAGGCGCCCCAAAAAAAGAGCTACCTCATGAGCTATATAAACATTGTCCGTGAGAAAGCCTTTGCGCGTCGTCCCATAGCGATTCCGTTGCACCAAGCGGTGTGTTGCTAAGACAGCGCATACAGTTTGAGTCCAGTTCCAGTCCCCGTAGTAGGTTGCGCGCCTCTTCAGCGAGCCGATGTTAGTCATCGACGCCTCTGAGCAGAGAGCGACCTCATTCGAGCTGGAGAGCGACCTCTCGATCTACGCCTCGCACCAACTCGCGTTCCTCGCGGGGCTCGCCCCACGGATTGCCAGCCAATGCTATGTTCTTGGAGAACTGCTCGGCCTTGGGGTGCCTGAAGCCCGCTCTGACGAGCTCCGCCCTGAGCTCCTCGACCAGCCTCGGCACGTCCACCTTTACCGGGCACACCTCTCTGCACCTCCCGCAACCAGTGCACAGGTAAGCGAAGAGGGCCTTGTCGAAGCCCCTAGTGTAGGCGGTCCACACGGAGCCCACGCCGCCGAAGTAGTTGTGGCCGAACCTCCCGTCCAGCACTCGATATACCGGGCACTCGTACAGGCAGCCGCCGCACTTCAAGCAGTAGAGGGCCTCCCTGAACACGGGGTGCCTCGCCATCTCGCTCCTCCCGTTGTCTAGGAACACCACGTGGAGCTCCCTGGGGCCGTGGGCCCCGTAGACCACCTTCTTCTCTATGTCGGCCGTCCTGCTCGGGCTCGTTATCATCGAGACGTAGGCCGCCATGGTTATGCCGGTGGCGTAAGCTGGTAGCACCTCGATGACCTTGAAGGCGTCGCTGAGCGTCGGCACCACTTTCTCGATGCCCACTACGCACACGTGCACCGGGGGCGCGTTGGTCGAGAACCTGGCGTTCCCCTCGTTCTCGACTATGAATATTGTTCCCGTTTGGGCTGCCACGACGTTAGCGCCGCTGATCCCGACGTCCGCCTTCATGTAGTAGCCCCTCAGGTACTCCCTAGCGAAGGCCACCAACGCGGGGATGTCGCTCGGCAGCTCCCTTCCAGCCAGCTTGGAGAACGTCCTCGCGACCTCTTCTCTGGGGACGTGAATCGATGGGTTGATTATGTGGGTCGGCTTCTCCCCCCTTATCTGGACTATGAACTCGCCCAAGTCCGTCTCAACGACCTTGCACTTGAACTCCTCCTCCAAGTACTCCCTAAGCAGTATCTCCTCGCACGTCAGCGACTTCGACTTGACTATCAGCTTTCCCTCTCCCACTATCTCGGCCACGATCCTCTTGGCCTCTTCGGCTGTCCTGGCGACGTAGGCCCTCCCGTTGTTCTCCTCTACGGCCTCCGAGGCCTCCCTCACAAGCTCGTGCATCCTCCTTATCGACTCCTCCTTTATCCTCCTCACCTCAAGGGCTAGGTCCCTCAGGTGCTTTAGCTTGGAGAGCACCTTCCTCTTGTTGGACACGTAGGACTCGACGGCCCTCCTCAGCGCCACCCTTCGCGTTAAGTCGGCCACTCCTTCTAGAACCTGCGCCCTCAGGAGCTCAGGCCAGTCCCCCACGAGGCCTCCCCTCCATCGAGGCCCTAACCACTTGGAGCACGTCCAAGACCTTCATCGAGCCGTCCGAGGCCGACTTGAGATTGTAGTAGCAGAAGGGGCAGGCCGTCACGACGGCCTCGGCGCCGAGGGACTTGAAGTAGTCCAAGAGCTCCCTAGCGACCGCTTGGGCCAGCTCCTCGAAGCAACCCCTGACTCCTCCTCCGGCGCCACAGCAGAGCGACTCCTCCCTGCTCTCCTCGGGCTCTATAACCTTCAGGCCCGGTATCACGGTCAGCAGGCGGCGGGGCGGCTCGTAGACGTTCAAGTGCCTCCCGAGATGACAGGGGTCGAAGTAGACCGCCTTGAGCTCGAGGGGCTTCAGGGACGAGGGCTTTACGTGCTCCAAGATCACCTCAGTGGAGTGCCTAATCTCTAGGCCCAAGTCCTTGGTCTCCCGGGGGTAGTCGAGCTTAAATGTCCTCATGCAACCCGGGCAGTGAGTAACGAGGGCCTTAGCCCCCGTGCTCCATATCCTGCTGGCGGTGCCCTCGGCCACTCTCGAGAACTCCTCCTTGAGGCCCAGCCTCAGGAGTATGGAGCCGCAGCAACCCTCGTCTCTGCCTAGACACTCGTAGTCGACGGCCAAGGCCTTTAAGACGGAGACTAGTGAGCGGGCCAGCTCAGGGGCTCTATAGGACGAGGTGCAACCGATCCAGAGCAGTAGGCCTCCTCCCAAAAACGCCACTCTCCTATGAGATTGAGAAGTCGCTCATCGGTCTGCAGATAAGTTTTACCCGAGGCCGATCATGAAGCCACGCATCGGCCTTGAGCCTACCATTCGCTATATTGGCACCTCAGAGCCTCATGGCGGCCTCTCTGTATATGGGGTCCAAGAATCGGTACTCGTCATCTCTTTTGATTAAGATGCTCATGTCCACCAGCCTGTTCAAGCACCTGCTCAGAGTCTCGTTGTGCGCTCGGGTCCCGAGCCAAGCCTCCACAGCCCGCTTTATGTTACTCCAGCTCGTATAGCCCATTGCAACTGCTCTCAACACGTGCTTGTAGACATGAGAAGCAACGATCAAGTTCCTGAGCTCGCCCATCGCGGTGCCAACGGCCCTCGCCACTACTTCTCCGAGTACGTCGGCTCCCTCCTTCTTCACGGCCTCGTAGCCGTAGAGCGTCAACCAGCCTGGTATTCCGTCCAATGCATCCACCGCCTCCTCTAAGCGCTCTCTAGGGACTCGTAGACCGGCTTCGGCGAAGCCTGCCTCGAGGAACTCGATCGACCTCTCTCGCGTGAACCTCTCGAGGACCACCTCGTCCCAAGCCCTGCCGTAGAGTGGGCTCTCGTAGCTCTCGAAGTCCAAGAACTTGTAGAGTAGTCCTACTTCGGATCCGCTCACGACGAACTTCAAGCTCCTTAGATTATCGTAACCATATGCCATGACCTGTCTAAAGTCGAGCTTGTTGCGTCCTCGAAGGAACCTAAGCTCTTGCGCCTCATCAATGACCAAGAGGAAGCTCGTCCCCCTATCGCTGGCGTACTCATTGAGCTTATCTAAGACCGAAGAGATTGACGTCTCTCTACCCCTCCAGTCAAGCTCTATGCCCAGCTCTCCTACGCGCACCCCTCTAATGGACTTTAAGTATTCGAGGAGCTGGGAGAGCCTCCTGATCTTGCCGAGCTCTTCAGAGAGAACCCTATAGAGCCCGGCGACGGAGTACCCGTAGTCGGCGAGCTTCCTCGCGTTCAAGTACACGTGGGGGTAGTCGCTTTCGTTGAGGAAGACCTTGAGCAGAGAGGTCTTGCCGATCCTCCTAACGCCTAGGCACAGTATTATCGGCGATTTCCTCTTCGCGCATTCCTCGAGGAGGGCGAGCTCCCTTTCTCTGTCGAAGAACTCGTCACGAGACTCCTTCGGCCTGGGGTCGAACAGCACGAGTCTCGCCTCTGTGACCTAGTCACACGGGTGTAACTCGTCGAGCTCGCGTATAAAAGCTCTTGCTTCCTTACCGAGAAGGGCTTCTCGTTATTACCGTTGCACGCAACTTAAGCGGAGGGCCTCGCCCGCATGGCCTCTAAGGCCTTCACCATGAAGTGCAAGGCCTTGTTCAGCGGGGCCTCCAAAGAGTGCTTGGCCGCGAGCCTCCATATGGCCCCGTTTATGTAGTCCACCTCGGTCCTCTTGCCCCTCAACAAGTCCATGAGCATGGAGTTTCTGTTGTTGTACGTGGCCCTCGCGACCGCGAAGACCTCCTCGACGGGGTCTCGTACCTCGAGCTCTATGCCCAAGGCCGAGGCCACGCCCCAGCTCTCGCGAGCCACCATTGCCATCAAGGCCCTCGCATACTCGTTCTCCAAGAGCTCCCCGTTCCTAGCATTTAACAACGCCCCGAGGGGGTTGATGGAGGAGTTTATTATGGCCTTGGTCCAGACGGCTCCGCTTATGTTATTGCTGACCTCAACCGGGAGGCCGGAATCCTTCAGCGCGTCGGCCAGCTCGCGGCAAGCGGGTAGGAGGGCTTCGTCTCTAGAGCCCAGCACCGTCTTCGCCACCCCGACGACCCTCACCACTCCAATGTCCTCGGCCATGGCTCCGCAGTTGGTGAGCCCCCTAGCCACGCTCCTTCTCAAGACCTCCTCGGCCTCGTCTTCCACCCCGATCCCGTTCTGCAGGAGGACTACGGGGCACTTCAGGCCTGCTAAGGCTACGTGACCTACGGCAGACCTCGTGTCATAGGCCTTCACAGCCACGACACAGATGTCCACGTCACCTGCTCCGATGAGGTCCGGCCTGAAGTCTGCCCTGACGATCATGGTCGAGGAGTCGGGCAATATGAGCCTCAAGCCCTCCGACCTCAGCTTTGGTACCTTGTGCCCTCGCTCAACGAACAAGACCTCGTGGCCGCTGTTGTGCAACAGGCCTCCGAAGAGGCCGCCTATGGCCCCGGCGCCTATGACGGCTACCCTCAAAGACCTCGCACCTAACCTATTACCTTCTCCCACTTCTTCAGCTCCAAGACCTTCGAGAGGGTGCTACCCCTCCTTATCTCCTCCCTCACCCTGTTCTCCTTCTCCATGACGTCTATGGCCCTATTGGCTATCTCGACTGCCTTGTCCTTCGGGACCACGACTACTCCATTGTCGTCGCCTATGACCCAGTCGCCCGGCTCGACCTTGACCCCTCCGCACGTTATCTCCACGTTTATCTCGCCGAAGCCCTTGGGCTCGCCGGCCCTCGGGTTCACGTGCCTAGCGAAGGCCGGGAACCTCAGCTCCCTTATGACCTCCACGTCCCTTATGGCCCCGTCTATCACCACGCCGGCTATCCCCTTGACTATGCAACTCCAAGTGGCCAGCTCGCCCCAGACGGCCTCCTCCGAGCCGCCAGCGTCTATCACGATTACCGAGCCGGGCTCGGCCACGTCTATCGCCTGGACGGGCTTGGACCAGTCCCCGGGATAAGCCCTGACGGTCACGGCTCGGCCGACCATCTTGACGCCGGGGGTTATGGGCACTATCCCCTTCATGGCTCCCTTCCTGTGCATGGCGTCCGCTATGTTGGGCGTCGAGACCTTCTTAAAGGCCTCGACGAGCTCCTGCTCAGTGAACTTCTTGTAGAGCTTTGTCTCTATGGGCTTCCTAGTGAGCATCGCCTGCTTTATGACCCTCGCCGCCTCCTCCGCGTTCTCGGCCTTCGTTATCGCCCCTCCGACTATGACTATCGAGGCCCCCGCCTCTACAGCCTTGGCGGCGCTCTCGCTGTTTATCCCCCCGGCCACGGCCACTGGGATGTTGACGACCTCGACCACCTGCTTCAGGACCTCGAGGGGCTTCATGCCCTTCATCTGCTGGTCTATGCCCACGTGGACGCACACGTAGTCCACCCCCAGCCTCTCGAGCTCCACCGCCCTAGAGGGCATGTCGTCGACGTTCATCAAGTCGACCATTACCTTCGCCCCGACCCTCCCGGCCGCCTCGACCGCCTCCTTAATCGTGCTGTCGTCAGCCAGCCCCATTATTATGACGACGTCGGCGCCGGCCTTGGCCGCCATCTCGACCTCCACGGCCCCCGTGTCCATGGTCTTCATGTCCGCGACTATCGGTACGCCAGGGAACCTCCTCTTCAGCTCTCTGACGCAGTTCAAGCCCTCGCTCTTGATGAGCGGGGTACCGGCTTCGAGCCAGTCCACCCCTCCTCTTAGGGCCTCCTCGGCGACCTTCAAGGCCCTGTGGAGGTCCGCAAAGTCCAGGGCCAACTGCAGGATTGGCTTCTTCTCCATTTTTATCGGTGTGAGTGATGCTAGCTCAGCCATATTTGTGTATCTCGTGCAATTTTTGAGGGACGTCCTTCAAGGAGGAGTAGCCTGCACGGGCCTCCTCCGCGGGGCACGCCTCATAGGTAGACCCACGTGGACCCCGTCTTGGAGTCCATGACCTTGATGCCGAGGGCGGCCAGCTGATCTCTTATCCTGTCCGCTATCTCGTACTCCTTGCGATCCCTGTGGAGTTGCCTCAAGTCTATTATTATCTTCACGAGCCTGTCCACGAACTCTCTCTCGAAGCCCTTGGCCTGGAAGACATCCTCGAGAACTCCCAATACTTGGTCGATCCTCTTGAAGGCGCTGAGGGCCCTGAGGGCCAGCTCAGCCTTGCCCGAGGGTATTATCGAGCTGTAGGACCTCGATATGAGGTCGTGGAGGTACGAGGCGGCCATCGCGCCGTTGAAGTCATCCTCCATCGACTCCACGAACCCCAACAGGTCTTCCTCAACTGCCTTAACTATCTTCAAGTCCTCTTCCGTGAGCTTGAAGCTCATGTCGCCCTCTGAGGCCACCCTCGTCAAGATCTCCGCGCAGTTCCTCAGCCTCTCGTAGACCCTCTCGTAGCTCTCCAAGAGCTCGTAGGAGAAGTCCACTGTGCTCCTGTAGTGGGTGAGGGCGAGCATGAGCCTCAGGGCCTCGGGCCTGTGCTCCTTAAAGAGGTCCCTCAGGGCTATTATGTTGCCGAGGCTCTTGCTCATCTTCTCCCCCCTTATCGTCAGGTAGCCAGCGTGGAGCCAGTACTTGACCCAAGGCTTCACTCCGTACCTCGCCTCGCTCTGGGCTATCTCGTTCTCGTGGTGAGGGAAGACCAGGTCGACTCCTCCGCCGTGGATGTCTATCCTGTTACCCAAGTAGTGGCTACTCATGACCGAGCACTCGACGTGCCAGCCGGGCCTGCCGGGGCCCCAAGGGCTCTCCCAGTAGGGCTCGCCGGGCTTCGCTCTCTTCCAGAGGGCGAAGTCGTAGGGCCTCCTCTTCTCCTGCAAGAACTGCTCCTCCTGCCTCCACTCCTCGCGCCTCACCCTGTTCGAGAGCTTGCCGTAGTCGAGGAACTTGTCGACGTCGAAGTACACGCTCCCATTGCTCTCGTAGGCGAACCCAGCCTCCATCAGCTTGGATATGAAGTCTATGATCTCGTTGATGTGTTGCGTGGCCTTGGGGTGGAAGTCTACCTCGATGTGGAGCTTCTTCAAGGCTTCGAGGTAGTCCCTAGTGTACGTATCGGCTATCTCCCTCCAGCTGACGCCCTCCCTGTTGGCCCTGTTGATTATCTTGTCGTCTATGTCGGTTATGTTCTGGACGTGCACCACCTCGAACCCTTTGAGCTTGAGGAACCTCTTGATGACGTCGAAGGCGACGTACGTCCTAGCGTGCCCCACGTGGGTGTGGTCGTAGACCGTGGGCCCGCACACGTACAGTCCTACTCTTGGGGGATTGAACGGGTCGAAGATCTCCAGCCTGCGGGACAAAGTGTTGTAGACCCTTATTGGCAATGCGTGGCCACCTAGTGACTGAGCTAATAGGTCTATGAGGCTGGTTTTTAACCTTCAGCTCTTAGGGGCAAATGGTTTAAGCGCGAGCTTTGAGGGCTCGGTCTTAAAGCTTATAGCCACAGGCATGTCTTAGAGGAGAGTCGTAGAGGTCGTCCAATCAATGTTCAACGTAGCAGAGGCGTTGAAGATAGTCATCGCCTCGCTCTTCCTCTTCTGGACGTTGTATCACACGCCGCTGATCGTGGTCGGCTTGAGAAGGTTCTTCAACGAGGGCTATGATAATGGCGGCGGTGACGTCGGCCGCTTTTCGCATCACAGACCAAAGGTCTCAATAATAGTCCCGGTGAAGAACGAAGAGAAAGTCGTAGGGAGGCTCCTCGAGGCTTTGGTCAACCTGACTTATCCGAACAAGGAGGTCATAGTCGTCGAGGACGGTTCGACCGACAGAACTGGCGAGATTTGTAAGAGATTCGCAGAGAAGTATCCTTCTGTGATAAAGTGCTATCGCAGAGAAGTTAGTGAGGGCAAGCCCTCGGCGATAAACTTCGCCGTCAAGAAGGCCACGGGCGAGATAGTAGCGATCTACGACGCTGACACTGTTGTAAAGCCAGACGTGCTGGAAAAGATCCTTCCCTACTTCGACGACCCCAAGGTAGCCGTCGTGCAGGGGCAGGAGTACACGGTCAATCCGAAGCAGAGTCTGTGGGCCAGGATGTCCGCCTTAAACGACTTCCTCTTACACATTGCCCAGCTCGGAAAGGACGGGCTGGGGCTCTTCGTTATTTGCCAGGGGAGCCACATGTACCTTAGGCGTAGTGTGTTAGAGGAACTGGGCTTCTGGGATCCTCAAGCCCTGGCGGAGGACGTCGAGATCTCAGTGAGGCTCATGAAGAGGGGCTACAAAGTGAAGTACGTGACCATAAAGGCTGGTATTGAGGCCCCTCCAGAGCTAAAGGGTTTAGTGAGGCAACGCTTGAGGTGGTTTAGGGGCTACTTACAGGCGCTCAGCAAGCATAAAGACCTATTGTTGCCCTCAAGCTTAAGGGAGCTCGACGCCTTGGTCACACTATTGACCCCAGCATTCCTTGCCCTCAGTCTGCCGGGGCTAGTAGTCGGTCTCTGGTACGCCACCTCTCTCCTAGGGCAAACGCTCGGACTGGCGTTATTGTTAGTGAGCATGGTGGGTCCCAATGCCGTGGCCCTCGCAAGGCCGAAGAGCTTTGTCTATATCCCGCTGTTGTACCTGAATTGGATGGTCCAAGCATTAGCGGCTACTTATGCCTGCATCCACGCCCTCTTGAGAAGACGGATGAGTTGGATGAAGACTGAGAAGCAGGGCGTGGTGACTGAGGTCGACTTCTCAATAATTGGCCACAGAAGGAGCATCACTTGATGAGCTGACGCTAAGGTGTCGGGCCCTTTTAAGCAAGCCCCTGTTATAACAAGCTTAGAGAGCTTCGGGTTCGAGTGGGCTCAATGAGCCTCGAGTTCATGGCTACGACAGTGGAGGGCCTTGAAGACCTAGCGGCTAAGGAGGTAGAGGGGCTCGGTGGGCGCGTTAACGAGGTCAAGCGCGCTCGGGTCTTCTTCGAGGGGCAGATAGACTTAATGTATCGAGTGAACATCAGGGCTCGCTGCATCCACAAACTGATGCTCGTTCTCGGCCACGGGAGCGCTAAGGGGCTGGACGGGATATACGATCTCGCCAAGTCAATCAATTACTCCGAGGTCATTAAGTTAGATCAATCGTTTGCTGTGAGGACCACGAGGGTCGGCGAGCATGAGTACACAAGCCTAGACGTCTCGGCGGTAGTTGGTCAAGCGATAGTAGACAGCTTCATGGAGGCCAAAGGCGCTAGGCCCCGCGTGGACCTCAAGAACCCGGACGTCGAGATAATGGTCTACGTCAGGGACTACGAGGTCGTGATCGGCGTCAACACGACCGGCGAGTCCCTCCACAAGAGGAACTACAGGGTCTACGACCACCCGGCGGCCTTGAAGACCACCTTGGCGGCTGGGATGCTGATGTTCTCCGGGTGGCGGGGCGAGGGGCTCTTGGACCCCATGTGCGGCGGAGGGACCATAACCATAGAGGCGGCGCTCATGGCCAGGGGGTTCCCCCCGGGCTTCTTCAGGAAGAGCTTGGCGTTCACGAGGCTGACGATCTACGACCCCAAGGCCCACAAAGAAGAGCTCGAGAAGGCGCTAGAGTGCGCCAACAGAGAGATTTACGAGATCTACGGCTTCGACGTGTCCCCGAAGCACGTGGCGGGCGCCCGTCTTAATGCATCGTCGGCTGGGGTCCATGACACGATAAGCTTCGATGTAAGGGACGCCACGAGGAGAGAGACGTACAAGAGCTTGGACGTGAGGCACGTGGTCGTGAATCCGCCCTACGGCATCAGGCAGGGCAGGCCCAAGGTCATCAAAGACCTCTACGCGAAGTTCTTGAGGGCCTTGTCCTATGAGCTCCCCGGAGCGACTTTGACGATAATAGTCAGCTTCTGGAAGGCGTTCGAGGGAGCCTTGGAGGGCATTGACTGCGACGTCTTAGACGTGAGGGACGTAAAGCACGGGGACCTACCGGCTAGGGTCTACAAAGTAAGGGTACGCTGAGGTTGCTTCTGACTTCGGATCTGTGACGGGTTCAGCCCTCTTCGTTGTGCTGGTTTGCCTATTAACTGCGGGCGATCCCATACGAAGAGAGACATGAGGAGAGCTCATCGCGGGGCCTCGAAGAAGAGAGAATGAAGGTCCCTCGGCTGAGTTCCTTCTCGAGCTATTAGAGGGCGACGCTGCACACGAAGCCGTCTCGCGTTGTTATCGCTTAACGAACACTGAGACGTTTACCGCCAAGCAGGCCGAGACTACGTCGACGTTGTGCTCGGCGATCGACTTCAGCGCCCCCGCTCTATGAAGGCTCTGCACGAGGTCCAAGTAGACCAAGAACGTCCTCGGCTCGAGCTCGCCCCTCTGGAGCCGCCAGTACCTCTTCTGATCCCTCTTTATGGCCGCGACTCTCTCCGATATCAGCTCTTCGACGTCCACCTCCTTCTGCCACAGCCTCTGCGCCTGCGCCGTGCTCCACTCGTAGAGGTCCAAGACGCTGTAGTCTGCTATCCTGAGGTGCAGCTTCCAGTCCCTCGCACCCATCTCTATCCTCGAGCTCACTTCTCCGACCGCCAGCTCCTTTAGAGGCGTCTGCGCGCCGGGGCCTAGGGCCAGGAGCGGGCTCACGTAGCAGGAGGCCAAGCACACGGCCTCCGCCACTTCGCGCTCCAGCCCCATGGAGCTCGCCACGAACCTCGCGAAGGCCTCCACTTCCCTGCTCGGATAGGCCAAGGGCACTAGGGGCCTCTTAAATTCAGGGAGTCTCTCGACAAGAGACGGAGGGACCCCCAAGACCCTGTACTTAAACCTCTCGACGAGCCACTTGAGGTCCTCTGACACGTCATCCGTCGGGCTGAAGAGGACCACGCCTCTCATGTTCTTGACCAAGGCCGCGTAGCGCGAGAACATGGTTAAGTATCTGACCTCCTTGGTCTTATTTTTAATTGAGGTCCCCACTCTTCGAGGCAGGGCCCTTGCTTTATCGCCAGATTTTGAGGTCCAGGCGATTGATGGGCTAGATTGGCCCCGACGCCAAAGCCCTCCTAAGATAGCTCAGTGGCATGTCGTTGGGGCAAGTTGTAAGCGCTTGCTAAGAGCCCCTGGCCACTACGTAGCTCCCGACGCTAACGCCGAGCTCTCTGGCCACGACCCTGCACTTAGCCCTCAGGAGGAAGAACGTCTTGGACTTGAGGGGCGTCTCCGACAAGTACTCGTAGTGCGCCATCCCCTTGGCTATTATGATGTTCGAGGTCATAAGCTCCCTCCTGGCCTCGTCTGATATCTCTTCCACGAAGACGCTCGAGCCGTCAGTACCGCTCTCTATCAACTTGTCGACCAACTCTTGCAACCCGACCTGCCTAGCATCGAGTATAGTAGCGTCGTTCTGGAAAGTCCCCGACTTAGCTATGACGACGACGTGGCCGCCGAGCCTCTTGAGCTCAGAGAGCAGAACGTAGTCGAAGGGTAGCTCCTCGACGTTGTCCAACAGGAAGACCATCTTAGACGCCTTGACGGATTCGTACAGCTGGGGCGTCTGATCCCTCTCTACGCGCACGGAGCTCATGAGCTCGCCTATCAGCTCGAGGCTCGGAGGGCTAAACCCCGCCACTCCATAGTCGAAGCTGTTGCCGAGCAAGGACAGCTTGACGGCTTCGCAGAACCTCCTGTAGTCCTTGAGCTCCTCGACGGCTTTGAGCGCTAAGTCCCTGATCTCAGGGAACTTGCTCAAGACCCTCTCGCGGACGTAGAAGTAGGGGTCCTCGAGCGTCAGCTCCTTGAACTTCCTGTAGACCTGCGAGGCGAGCTTGGTCACGTTGACGCCTTCGCTGAGCAACTCGCTCATGTACTTCGTCACCTCGATCATAACTCTAGAGGCCTCGGCCTCGTCCACCTCCAGCATCTCCAGCTCTCTGCGCCTCACTTCCAATATGCAGGGTATGCACTCTGGGCTCAGCTTCACACAAACCGTCCCTCTAAGCGTAGAGATATATGGCCGCTGAGCACCCACTCAGCACCGAGCATTCGAGGGCTGGTGCGGTCCTATTGAGTTTGCTATTCGTGATAGAGCACTTGGAGCCTCGTTTGAGCAAGTGGGCCCTCATAGAGTACGAGCACGCATCGGTGATCGTCGGGAGGGAGAACTTAGCGTTCACGAACGTCAAGAGGGGCTTTAAGACCCTCGAGAGGCTCGGGAGGGTCTACAGGGAGAGCGCGGTCGAGCTCTTCGACAGTGAGGACACCGTAGTCCTCGACCCCAAGGCGGAGGAGCTGCTGGAGCCCTCGGACTTCAATCGCACGAGGGCAGTCGTGATCGGGGGCATACTGGGGGACCACCCGCCTAGGGGCAGGACCTTCAAGCTCATAACCTCGAAGATGAAGAGGGCCAAGGCCAGGAGCTTGGGTAACTGCCAGTTCTCGATAGACGGGGCCGCGTACATGGCCCTCAAAGTGGCCAGCGGGGTGAGGCTGAGCGAGATACCGGTGGCCAGCAGCCTGACCCTGAAGTGCGGCGACTTGGAGATACGCTTGCCCTTCTGTTACCCGCTCGTAAATGGCAAGCCAGTGATAAGCCCGAAGCTCATCGACTACTTGCTGAAGACGGACATAGTTCAAGCGGGGACCGAGGACTAATACCCTAGTCGAGCGAGCGTGATCTCGACTTCTAAGAAGGCGGCCTCAACTTAGCTCACGTCATCCGCCTGCTAAGCCAGCGAGCCACAACAGCAATACCAAGAGGATTATTATGGCCGTGACGACCCCCATTATAGCCGTGATCTTCTTCGAAGTCCCCCATATTATCGGTATGGGCCCTATCAGGATGACTCCCGACGACTCGCACTTCCCCCCACTGGATCTGAGCAATGTGATCGACGAGGCCACAATAAGCGCTATGCCCGCGACGACTAGCACGAGGCCAGCGACAAACATGGGATCTGTGAGGGCCAACGCCTCCTCCCGCTCCTGCCAACCCGTGCGAGGGCTCCTCAAATAAGTTTTTAGCTCGCGGGCCCTATAGGTTTACGGGCAATGATGTCCCATTGCATGCCTGAGGAGTGATGTGTGACTCCAATGCTGAGCCCATGACCAGGCCTAGGAGCGCCTCGTCTCAGCCCTAACGCGACTTGACGGCGTCGGAGGGAGCACGGTCTTTAGTATTGGCTGGGGCGCCTCTCTCGTATAGTACTTCGAGACTTATCACGTTGTAGTGCTTGCCTATCTCCTCGAGCCTGTGGGCGTCGGAGTTCCTCAGCGGCAACAAGTTGAACTTCAGCGCCAGTCGCATCGCGAGGTCCTCGTCCATCCTCTTGTGTAAGTAGTTTCTGACCTCTATCCCTTGGCACGTGGATAGTATCTCTGGGCGCTCGTCGTAGGGATGGACTTGAAACCTGAAGACCCTGTCGCCCAAGTACAGCTCGACGACTTGCCTGTGAGTCGCCGGCCCTATGCCGCTCACCTCGAGCTCGACTCCCGGTATTACTATCACTTCCGGGAAGTACTCTTTTGCTATCTCCGCGGCCCCGAGCCCGTACGAGCTCTCTCCGTGCTCGGTTATCGCTACCCCGTCGAGCCCAGCCCTCTTAACCTGCCTCACTATCCTAGCGACGGTGTCTATGCTGGGGCTCGGGAACCCCAGCGCCTCAAAGGGGTGGGTGTGGAGGTCGAGCTTGAGGTACTTCATAACCTCCACACTACTACTGCTCTCCAAAACATTTACCCTACGCGGCTTATTCAGGTAGCCTCCCAGGCACTAAGTAGGGGAGCCTAGTCCTGAAGACGACGAACGGTTCCTTTATCTTCATCAAGTGAACGAATATCGCCCTCTTGCCCTTATCAGTCAAGGCGAAGACGGGTATTGCGACGCCCAGTTGAAATACCGCTCTAGGGGCCACGCTCTCCCTAACGACCTTGGAGTTGCAGGCCCAAACCAAGTCCGAGAGCAAGAGGTTTTGGGCGTCCTCCGGCCCACTCCTAGTCGTACACACGGCGAAAACGGTGGCGTCGACCTTGAGCCTTTCCTCCAGCTCCCTTATCTTCGGTATCTCCCAGCTCCTGAACCCGGCCACCGTCACGGCCACTCTCTTGTACCCCTTCTTAGCCGCTAGCTCAACACCTCTCACTTGATCTATGGCGGCGGTGCTCTCGTCGAGTATTACCCCGCCATTGTCCTTCAGCTTCTCGATTATCTCGGGGATCGGCGTCGTCTCGACTATCCCCGACAGGAAGGCCCCTATCATCTGGACGAGCTCTGGTGTGGTGGCCAAGACGGTCCCGGCCCCCTCGCACACGGTGACGGCGCAGTCAAAGACCCCTTCTTCGAGGCACGACATGATCATCTCCGAAGCGCCGTAGGGCACTCGGGGCTCGGTAATGAACACCCTGTCCTTAGAGGCGAAGCCCAGCTCCCCTATCTTCATCTCCATTTTTCTCTTCACGACTTCTTTGTCTATCTCTTCGTAGCCGTAGGCTATGGTCTGTAGAGGGCAACGCTTGGTCAAGGGCTCGTCGAGCACCCTCACTTCCGTGCCCACTATCTCTACCTTGGCGCCACAGCACATTACTACGTGCCTTGACATGAGCTACTCCCAAGCCAGCTTTTGCGCCTCTAGCGCCTCAGGACTACGCGTAAAGCCTTCCTAGCTTGAACTTCTTGGCTATGTGAGTGGCTTCGTCTATGTCGTCCGTTGCCCCTATGAACTTGGCCTTCGAGACCGCATTTCGAGAACCGCACTTGAAGCACAAGAACGACCTCGCGGGCATCCTCACGACTCGCGGCTCCCCGCAGTTGTGGCACAAGGCCACTACGTAGCGCTTCATAGGCGCCGGCATCATGTCGGTCCACCCCAGCCTCGTGAGGAGTTCACAGAGCTACCTATATAATGCTTTCACAAAGCTCGATAGGGAGTTCAAACGCGTCCTTCCCAGAGGCCAAGGACGCGCCGTTACGCTCAATAAAGGCGCCTGGCAAAAGTGGTTGAGGGGGTTGTGAAGTGGAGTCGAAGGTCTTAGACTTCAAGGCCGAGCTACTCAACGTCGCAAGGCTCTTCTACGACGACGTGAGCCCCATATTGAAGAGGTTTGAGGCCCTAAGCCCCTTGGAACTGCTGATAAGCACGATAATATCTCAGAACACTAATTGGAAGAACGTCGAGAGGGCCATGAAGAACATGAGGGAGAGGGGCCTGGTGACGGTCGATGGTATCCTCAAGGCCGACGTGTCGGAGCTCGAAGACGCTATGAGAGTCGCTGGGCTCTACAGGGTCAAGGCCCGAAGGATCAAGGAGATAGCCGAGAGGCTGAGGTCATGGGGCGTGGGCTTAGAGGACGTCCTCTCCATGCCATTCAACGAGGCCAGGGCGAAGCTGATGGAGCTTCCTGCCGTGGGCCATAAGACGGCCGACGTCATGCTTGCCTTCAAGTCCCGGGCCCCAGTAATCCCCGTAGACACCCACATCGAGAGGGTGGCCAAGAGGCTTGGGCTGGTCGACGAAAGGGCCGGCTACGAAGAGGTGAGGCTCGCGCTCGAGTCCTTCGTCCCGCCTCTCGAGAGGGCACTATTCCACTTGGCCCTGATAAAATTTGGGAGGGAGGTCTGTAGGGCTAAGAACCCCCTGTGTCCTGAGTGCCCCTTAAGCTCCTCCTGTAAGTCGAGTAGCGTCAGGCCTTAGCGGCTCTCCCGAGCCTGGCGTGGGCTTGGGCCAGGTGGCCCGCTGCCAGCGCCGAGAGCAGTGATATCTCACCTGCTAGGCAGGCCGCCGCCACTATCTCGGCAAACTTCTTCGCGTTCGAGCCTGGCGGGTTCCCCGGCCCCGCGCAACCCATTATCGCCAAGGCCTCCCTCTGAGTCGGTAACCCAGTGCCGCCTCCCACGGTCCCAACTTCTAGCGAGGGCAACGTCACCGAGACGTACAGGTCGCCCTCCGACGTCACTTCAGCTGTCGTTATGGCCATAGAGGACTCGACGACTTGCGCGCAGTCCTGCCCCGTCGCTATGAATATGGCGGCGACTATGTTCGCTACGTGGGCGTTCAGGCCATAGGCGTGCGCGAGGCCGCTCCCTAGCAGGTTCTTCCTGATGCACACGTCGGCCGCGTCTTCCGGCGTGGTCTTCAGCTTTTCCATCACCACCTCTCTCTTTATGATCGCTTCCGCCACGACAGTCTTGCCCCTCCCGAGGAGCCAGTTGATAGCGCTGGGCTTCTTGTCCACGCAGAGGTTCCCGCTCAGGCTTACCATCCTAGCGAACTTCACGCTCTCCTCTATGAACCTCCCGGTCTTGTCACAGGCCAAGGTGACGCCGTTCATGCCCATGGCGTCGAAGGTGTTCGCCGTGAAACGTAGCCACACGTTCCTCCCGACGATCCATGGCTGAACGTCTATTAGCTTCACGTAGGGGTCGACGCTGTTGAAAACCTCCTCTATCTCCTTCCTGTGCTCCCTGACCCACTGGACTAGCTTGTGGGCGTGCTCAATGCTCGGCGTTATGAAGAGGGGCGCTCTGGCCATGTAGTCCCTTATTATCTTCGCCCTCGCTCCTCCGGACTCCGTTATCGCTGAGCACCCCCTGTTGACGCTCGCCACCAACGCACCCTCGGTCGTGCATAGGGGTATGTAGTACTCCCCGTCTGCGTAGTCCCCCTTGACCTTGAGGGGGCCAGCTATGCCCATCGGGACTTGGCCAACGCCTATGGGGCTCTCTATGTTGCGTCTAGCCGTCACGTTGAGGTCCATGGAGTAGTGGCCTATGTTCTTGAGCTGGACGCCCAAGGTCTTCTCCAAGAAGAGCCTCCTCATCTCGGCGGCCTTGTTGACGTCGCCTACGAAGTTCTCAACCTCATAGAGCTTAATCTCCCTCTTGAGGAGCTTCTCCAAGACCTCCTCGTAGTCCAAAAAGACTCGCCTCCTATCATAGGTTCGTGTGGGAGGGCTAAATCCCTTCCCACGCCCTAAAGGTCTTTGAAAGCCTCTCGGCCTTCAAGCCTGCCCAATTATTTTTTGGGCCGCGATTTTGACCGCTCGCTCCACGTCTTCGTCGCAGACGTCCAGCGTAACTATTGGTATCGAGACCACGTCCTTTATCAGGTGGGCGACGATCGGGGCGCAGACTATGGCAACCGCGCCGTCGCTCTGAGCCCTCAAGGAGGCCTTGATGGCCTCATCAAGCGTCGAGACCCCGTACTCTCTAATGGCTACGACTTGGTCTTGGAGCTTGAGGGTCAGAGAGCGTAGCTTGCTCAGCGTCGTCACGGCGGCTACTATGGCTACGAAGGGCTTCGCGGACCTTCCCTCTATCAACTCTATCGCCCTCAGTATCTTCCTTAGCGTGGACAAGGTCACGCCGCTCTTCCCCCTCAAGACCTTCTTTATCGTGCTGAGTGGTATGCCGGATATTTTGGAGAACCTACTCGTGCTCATGCCCAAGTCGTCCAAGACCCTTCTTAACTCCTTAGCTAGCTCTGCGTCGGATCTCAGAGAGGCGGCCAAGATGCTTAAACACCTAGGGCTCAGCCTATGCGATAAGGGCTCCATATGGGCGCTCCCACCTACACCAATTCGTGCCGGGCCTGGCGCTATTCAGCAAGGTCACCACCAGCTAGGGACCCCGCACTCGCAGAGGGGATCTTTTCAGCTATCGATGATAAAATGCAATAAAGGCTTATAAGTTCTTTGCCAGAGCCTTGAAGAAAGTTCGAGGCGACCTCGCGCGACCTTCCTTATGTTTTCATCGCCAGCCTCGTAGACGTAGGCGAACAACCCCCAAGCGAGGATCTACGTCCTCCGCCTTGGCCTTCTCCAAAAGCAGGGGGACCTCTTTGACCTGCAAAGAAGCGAGCCAAGTCATTTTGCTATCAAAGTGATTATTGGAGTCTGCCGTTATATACCTTGTCTTAGCCCTAAGTCGAGGAAAAAGGTCGACACGCATCCATCACCTTTTGCAGTGGCTCAAGGTCTTAAGTATGGGCTGTAGTTTGACTATCGATTTAGGACGAGAGACCATGGGGTTCGTGCTGTCAAGTCTAGAGCCTATAGCGACCTCTTAGAGGTGATCCATGGTATTCGCAGGCCTTGGCTAGGCTCACGGCCCAAAGAGTCAGGCGTGGAGCGCCAAGTAGAACCCTTGATCTTTGGCCCTCTCCCTCTTCTCGAAGCCCGGTATCCCGTAGGAATCAGCCCTGCACTGCTTGCACAGCCTGAACTGCTGTATGTACTTCGACGCCTCCTCCCTCACCTTATTAAGCTCCTCGCACGTCGGCGGCCTGTAGTCCTTGAAGGAATGGAGTGGTATAAGCGGGATTATGTTTTGCGTGAAGGCCCCCAGCTCGGCTACCTTCTTCGCCACCTCCACGGCCTCCCCCTCGTTCAGGCCGGGTATGAGCACTGTGTTCACCTTGACGATCAAGCCGTGGTCCACGGCGGCCTTAAGCCCCCTCAGTTGCTTCTCTATTAAGATCCTAGAGGCCTCAACGCCCTTTATCACCTCACCGTTTAAGATTATGAACTCATAGATCTTGGAGGCAACCCCAGGGTCTAAGGCGTTGATGGTTATGGTGACTGTCCTCACCTTGAGGCTCTTGAGCACGGGCGCCTTCTCCTCGAGCAGGAGGCCGTTCGTCGCGACGCACTTTATTAAGTCGGGGTACCTCTCGTTCACCAGCTTAAGGGTCTCGAAGGTCTCGTCGTTGAAGAGGGGTTCTCCGGGCCCAGCTATCGCCACAACCTTGAGCTTCTCGTCCCTCTTGAGCGCTTCGTCCACTAGCCTGACGGCTTCCTCCGGGCTCATTATCTTGCAAGTGACCCCAGGCCTGTACTCGCATTTATCTATGTCCCTCTTACAGTAACCGCACTGGATGTTGCACTTAGGAGCGACCGGCAAGTGCATGCGAGAGAAGGAAAAGTGGGCTTGGGGGTTAAAGCAGGGGTGACAGGCCAACCAATGAGGGAACTTGCTCCCCTGCCCCCTCTCCTTCAGCTCCTCGACTCTCCTGGCTATCCCCCTAATCTCTTCGTTCATTTCCGACCTCTCTTGATTAATTGAGAAACGACGTCGAGCCCCCACCGCTCCACAAAGTACTTCAGCTTCTCGTCGGGCGACATGGCCCTCAGCCTCTCCAAGTGCTCCTCGATCATTTCCACAGACCCTTCCTTGAAAAGTAAAAACTTCACCGATTCGGACACAAGGGGCTCGGGTAAGTCTGGATAGGTCCCCAAGACCCTGACCTTAAACGCCGAGGGTATGCAAGAGAGGTCCATGCCCGGCTCCCAGTCCCTCTTCCAGAGGGGGTGCGAGAGGGGGGCGTCCAGCGTCGCGTCGCACCCGAGCCACTGCTCGTTCAAGTAGACCTCGGCTAGGACGTGGACCACGGTCTTGGGGAGGAGGTCGTGCAACTCCCGAGGGAGGTAGGGCTTGAGGGCTAGCGAAAGGACCTCTTCGAGCCTGTACCTGGCCGGTATGCTCACGGCCCTCAACAGGGCTATCTGCAAGCTGGCCTTGTTGAAGCAGGCGCCCTTCTTGCTCCTCAGGACCTCGATCGCTGGTTTCACCCCCTCTACGGTCCACTTAATCCGGTCTCTCACGAAGAAGTAAACGTTCTTGACCACTTGCTCCCTCGGTAGGCCTTGGCTCAACCTATTCGCGCACTCCACAATCTCGGGGTGATGTGACTGCGCGAAACGCGCTGGCTTTAAGTACTCCTCGATCAATAGCTCTACCTCCCACGACCTCCAAGACCTCAGGAGCTCCGTTAATAAGGGTTGTGCGCTGGGACGAGGTCAAGAGAAATCGCGCTTTGGAGCGCCGCTACAAAAGTGCTTTTTAAAATGTTGACTCGTCGCTTCTCGAGATCGTACTTGAGGCGACCCCATATTTTGGCCGTGATCTCTCGACTTGGGACGATAGAGTTAATAAGACTAAGAATGCCCCAGTAATTATGGTAATTACTCAGGTGAGCTCCGATCTCGCACGGCAGAAGTTAGTGATCAAGTACCTTGGCAAGAGAACTGGTGAGATAAAGCGCATGGAGTACCCCAACGAGATGCTGGAATACATCCTAAGCACCGCTAGTAAGTGGATAAACGCAGTCGCCAGCGAGAGGGTTGAGGTCAAGGCCGGGCACCCGACCGTGATAAGGATAGACCCCATAGAGCTCTCACCAAAGGAAATAACGCTGACCTGTCCCATCTCTAGGCATGCCCTTGGCATCTTGTTGGGCCTCTACGGATCTGAGGGCAAGCCGCAACCCGTCGAGGGCGAGAGGCTCTTCGACAAGGCGATATTCCTCCCGCTCAGGGACGGCGTCGTGGAGGAGGGCGACTTGCTCGGCGTCATAAACGCTGTAACGGTGCACGCGGTCTTGGAGAGGCGCGTGATCAGGGCCTGGACGCCTCACGCGGGGTCGACAATCTACTGAACCCTTTTCTACTTTAAACTTTTACATTAAACACTTAAGTCCTTAACGACGTAAGGGCCTAACCTCCTGTAGCCCAAGGAGTAGAAGTAAGGCCTCGCGCCCACGCCGCTTATGACCGCTAACCTCTTTGCCCCGAGCTCCTCCACAGCTATCCTCTCCGCCTCGGCCATCAACTTTCTCCCGAGGCCTTTGTGCTGCCAAGCGCCCTCGTCCTCGCAACCCACGGGCACTTCGGGACCGTACACGTGGAGCTCTCGGACTATCGCCGTGGGCTTTTCAGTGAGCTCTGGCCTCCAAGGCCTTGAGGGCATCCTCAACCTCGCGTAGCCCGCTATGAGGTCTCGGCCTTCGTCCTCGAAGGATATGAAGTACTCCAAGCCCCCCGACGCCTCGTAGACCCTCGCCTTGACCTCGAGGTTTAGGTCTCGAGGTCTCGTCCCGTGTCTAAGCAAGGCGAAGCCCACCTCCCTACACCTAATGCACCTGCACTTCAGACCCAGCTCCTCCATCTTCCTCTTGACCTCCTCCCTCAAGTTGTTTGACCTCACGCCCGCGGCGACGCAACTGCTCGGTATGGCCCTCTGGATCCTTATCACCCTGACCCACTCGGGTATGAGGGGCTTGACCCTCGACAGGAACTCCACGGCCTTGGAATCGTCCATCTCTTCGTATTCTCCCTTGAGCCACATCTCGTACAGCTCGGTCCCGGGCAAGACGACCGTGGGGTACACCTTTATCATGTCAGGCCTGAAGTCGGGGTCCTCGAACAGCTCCCTAAAGCCCTCGACGTCCCTCTCGAGGTCGACGCCCGGTAGGCCAGGCATGTAGTGGTATACTACCTTGAAACCGGCGTCCTTGAGGATCCTCGTCGCCTCCACGACGTCTTTGATCTTGTGTCCCCTCTTTATCCTTTCCAAGACGTCGTCGTAGACCGTCTGAACTCCGACCTCGACCCTCGTGACCCCGAGCCTCAGCAAGAAGTCAGCCACGTCCTCGTCCGCGCGATCGGGCCTCGTCTCGATAGTCAAGCCGACACACCTCGCGCGGGCTCCCTCGTTTACTCGATGGGCCTCCTCAATGCCCTTTGACTCGAGGCGAGAGTCTGGGTAGGAGTTTAATGCGTCGAAGCACCTCTTCACGAACCACTCTTGGTAGTCTCTGGGCAACGCCGGGAACGTCCCCCCAATGACTATGAGCTCGACCTTGGACGGCTCGTGGCCCATGGACTCGTAAGCTCTCAGCCTCGACATCGTCTGGAGATAGGGGTCGTAGCCCAGCTTTTGGGCCCTGAGGGCCACGGGGCTCAAGTCGACGTAGCTCTGGGGCGTGAGCCCCGATCCCTTGGGGCAGTACACGCACCTCCCGTGAGGGCAAGGGAAGTACTTCGTCATCACAGCTACGACTACCACTCCGGAGATTGATCTCACGGGCTTCTTGGCCCTCAACCGAGGCGTCTTGCTATCTTCCATGGTTTTTCGCTCGTCCCAAGAGGCTCGCTCCACGAGCGTTTAAAAAGTCTTATGACGTCGCGCAAGTATACAAGACCGGGCGTGGCTCCGAGGTCGAGAAGTTGGTAAGGGTGACCGACAACCACGCGCACGCGAACCCCGCCAAGGGCCTAGGCTTCGTAGAGGTTGCCAAGAGGTTTAAGGACGCAGGTGGCATCGCCATAGTCTTCGCCCCTCTGCTCTCGTGGCACTACTCCGTGCCCGTGACCTCGTCAGAGAGCTACTCACGAGTCTTTGAGAAGGTGCTGAAGGGCGTTCAAGAAGCCTCAACGCACGTCAGGGCATTTGCCGTGCTCGGAGTCCACCCCGCTGAAGTAGTGGCCTTGGTCGAGAGCTTTGGGGTGGAGCGTGCCCTCGAGATAGCTGAAGGAGCCATGAAGCTGGCGGCCCGTTACGTCAAGGAGGGCTTGGCAATAGGACTTGGAGAAGTCGGTAGGCCGCACTACAAGGTCCCTAAGGCAGCCATGGATGCCTGCAACAGAGTACTCGACTTATCACTGGAGCTCGCCAAAGACTTGAGCTGCCCAACACACCTCCACTTAGAGAGAGGCTACGACGCCGTTAGGGACGTTGTCCGGAGGGTCCGCGAGGTAGGCATCAGGCCACAGTTGGTGGTGATACACCACGCCGAGCCGAGGATCATAGGGAAATGCGGAGGCCTAATGCCCTCAGTACCTCGAAGAGGCAGGAACTTGAGAGAGGCATTCGCCAAGGGCTCGGACTTCCTGGTCGAGAGCGACTTCATAGACGACCCGAAGAGGCCGGGCATAGTGTCGCACCCGTGGGCCATAGCGTTTGAGGTGTCGGAGATGCTAAAAGAGGGCTTCGTCAGCGAGGACGTGGTCGAGAGGGTCTTCGTAGAGAACTTCGAGAAGGTCTACAACGTGGAGCTCGACTAAGACCTAGAAGGGGTTGGCTCCGAGATTTCCAAGAGCCGGTCGGCCAAGCTATATTTGAGAGGTCGTACAGAAAGAGCCGGCAGGCCCTGATGGATGCTATAAGGTGGGGTCTTTGAGGTCAAAGGCCTCGCTTTTATGGATTGCGCTTGCGGTGCTCCTAGCCTTAGCCCTCTCTAACTCGCAACCCTACGCGTCTCAGGGCGATAGCGTTCGAATAGAGAAGCTCCTCGTGTGCGAGGCGGTTAAAGAGCTCGGAGCCTACGTCGAGAGGGCCAACGGCACCTTTAATGTAGGCGAGGTGCTGTACGTCTACGTCGAGGTGTGGGCTCGAGGCCACGGCGTGAACGCCATGCACACATACGACCTATCGTTGAGCTTAACGATAATCAACCCCTTTAGCCTGGCGTTCAAGCAAGTCAGCGATGACTATCGCGATCAGTGGGGGCCCCCGACGCTGAGGTTGGCTTGGTGGATTCCTTTGAACTTAAGCTACGACTCCTACGCCTTCTCGGGCCCCTACATGGTCGTGGTTGAGGTGATGGATCGAGCTACGGGCGAGAGGGCCAAGTCCACGACTTTCTTTAGGGTGCTCAACGGCCTAAGCCCGGTGGTCCGATACGACATCACTGAGACCGTTAAAATCGTCAATCAAGACCGCGAGGATAAATGCGAGATCACGAGCCTGTACTTGGCGGTCGTGCCGAGCCTGAGGCCCTATCAATCCGTGGTCGAGGGGCCCGTGTTCAGCTTAGAGCCCGAGGGCTTTGTAGTTGACGGCCACGGGAACACGTACGCCGTGTTCAAGAACCTAGAGGTACCAGCCGGGAGTGAGGTGGTCATAACCGCCAAGTACGTCGTCGACGTGAGGTGCGTGAGGTACTTGGACTGCAGTGAGGGTCGAGACTTCCCAGCAGAAGTCCAGAGATATCTAAAGCCCTCGCGCTACGTCGAGTCTGACCACCCCCTAATAGCAGCCACGGCTAACGGCCTCGCAGAGGGGCTCAACCGCACTATCGACAAGGTCTTCGTGGCCCTCAAGTTCGTCGTCGACTACCTCGAGTACGACCCTTCAACTCCTTCGGGAGTTGGCGCTGTGGAGGCGTACGAAAGCCGCAGGGGCGTTTGCGAGCAATACGCAAGGCTCTTCACAGCTCTGTGCAGGGCCATGGACGTGCCAGCGAGGGTCGCTAAGGGGTTCGGCCTATTGAGCTTAGAGCCCAACGTCGTGCATAGAGTCAATGTGCTCCACGCATGGGCTCAGTTCTTCGCGCAGGACTACTCTTGGATCCCGGTCGAGACCCAGAGCTACGAGCTCTTCGGCCTGACGCCTCTACGCCACATAATCCTCACGTGGGGCGAGGACCCGACCAACGTCGACGGCTTCGAGCTCAACCCCGTGCCCCTCAGCCTGCAATACGTTGGCGGGAGGCCCTGCGTCGAGACGTCGCTGACGTACACCGTGGAGTTCTTGAACGAAAGCTTTGAGCTCGGCAGAGCGGAGACTTCCATGGCGCTCTACGCCCCGTCGACCTGTGCGCTGGGCTCCTCCATTAAGATAGAGGGGCTATTAGAGCCAGCGCTGGCTAACGTGCCCGTCGAAATCTCAGTAGAAAGCCCCTCGGGCAAGCAGATGTCCTACACTGCCCTGACCGATGCTCTCGGGCGTTTCGAGGTGAGCTTCGTGGTTGACGAAGATGGTGCTTGGACCGTCCGAGCGTCTTGGAGGGGCAATGCTTTTTATGGAGGGTCTCAAGCTCGCGCAGAGGTCGTGGTAGTCGGCAAGAGCACAGAAGACCTCCTGATAACGCCACGGGAGCCCGATGAACAGGCTGGACCAGTTGCGGCTCTAGATTTAGGCTTATTGATAGCGATTTGCGCGATCGTATGCGTCAGCGCAATCACCGTACTCGTCCTCAGGAAAGCGTAGAGTATTGACGGACAAGGTGAAGACTACCTTTATATTGCTGGACATGAAATGCAGTAGTAGATGTGATGCATTGAGAAGGGGGCCTCCTTTTACCCAGCGCTTGAGGTCGAGAAGGATTGTTGATAGCACACCTCAGCGACAGCCACTTGGGCTATAGGCAGTACGGGCTCATTGAGAGGGAGAAAGACCTCTACGTCTGTTTTGAGGAGGCCTTGTCGAGGGCTATTGAGGAGCACGTCGACTTAGTCGTGCACTCTGGAGACCTCTTCCACTCCCCGAACCCCCCGCCCCAAGCCTATAGGTCGGCCATGAGGGCCCTGAAGGTCCTCAAGCAACGGGGCATACCGTTCCTCTACGTGATGGGACAACACGACAGGCCCAAGACCCAAGCACTGGCGCCGACCTCGGTCCTCGAAGACATGGACCTGTTGATCCACGTGTCGGACAGGCCCTACGTGAGCGGGGGGTACAGCGTCCTCGGACTGGACTATGCGAGGAGGCAAGTTCTGAAGGAGAAGTTGCATAGCTTGAAGCCTTTGACCAAAAAGAGCGTCTTAGCCATGCACGTCCTCTTGAAGGAGGTCTCGCCCTTAGGCGAATTGTCAATAAACGAAGTCCCCAAGGGCTTCATCTACTACGCGCTGGGCGACTACCACATATTTAAGGCCTTTAAGGTACATGGCTCGATAGCGGCTTATCCGGGGTCTAGCGAAATAATATCGTTAAACGACTTGACCGACGTCGGAAAGGGGTTCTGCTTCGTCGACTTGAGCGGAGACGAGGCCAGGGTCGAATTCCAGAAGCTAGAGAGCGTGAGGCCTAGGATCGTGGTCGAGGCCGCGTTCGACGACGTCAAGAGCTTGGTGGCGAAGATAGCCTCTCAAGCAACCGCGATGAAGTTGAAGCCGCTCGTCCACTTGACAGTCAAGGGCGTGGGCGTCAAGAGGAAGGACTTGGACAAGGTGAGGGAGGAGCTGTCGAGCATCAGCCTCAGGACTTTCATCTCGATCGAGGAGCTTGAAGTGCCACTACCATCGATGAGCAAGACCTCGTTCGGTGGGGTCGAGGAAGTGATAAACTCGCTCCTCCCGAGCATGAGCAATATAATTACGGAGCTCTACAGGGCCTTTAGGGCTGGGGACCTTCACGCAGAGCTCGAGAGGCTACTCAACTCTGAGGATTGGCTAAAGGCATCTCTTCAGCAACCAAGCGAAAAAGTCCCCCCTAAGCCGCCGAAGACCGCTCCTCCAGCGAAAAGCAAGAGCCCGACGATCTTAGGGTGGCTCGCTCGTGATAATAGAGAGAGTTGAGCTCAAGGACTTCCTCTCCCACAAGAGCTCCGCTATTGCGTTCGGCAGGGGATTGACCGCTATCATCGGGCCCAACGGCGCTGGCAAGTCCTCCATCATAGAGGGCATGGTCTTCGCCCTCTTTCAGGACAGCTTTAGGAACATGAGGGGCGGGACGAAGGAGTCCCTCAAGCGCATGGGCGCGAAGTCGGCTTCCGTCAAGCTCGTGTTCAGCGTGAGCGGAAGAAGCTTTAGGGTTGAGAGGTTCATCGAGAGAGGGGCCGTAGACAAGCTCTACGAAGAGGACAAGCTGGTAGCAACTCAGGCTTCTTACGTTGACAAGAAGGTCCTCGAGATACTCGGCATACCGAGGAAGGAGGCATACCTCAACACGGTAATCGTCAGACAAGGAGAGCTTGAGAGGGTCTTAGAGAGCTTCACGACGGCTAGTGGAAGAGAGGACCTGATGAAGGCGTTGGGCTTTAAGGAGCTCGACGACATAGCTGAGGCGCTGAAGGAGGAGCGAGGCGAGTACGAAAAGAAGTTAATGAAGCTCTCAGGCGAGGCGGCTCAGCTGGAAAGCCTGAAGAAACAACTCGAGAGGGGTCAGGAGGAGCTGAGGGGGCTTGAGGGCGAGGGGGCCAAAATATTAGAGAACTTGAGGGCTTTGGAGGGAGGGCTCTCCTACATAGAGAGAGCTTTGGCCGAGATCCCCGAAGCCGTAGAACGAGAGCTCAACAAAGCGGTCGCGGAGTACTACAAGGCCAAAAGCGATCTCGAGAGCGTCGAGAGGGAGGTCGAGAGACTCCAGGAAGAGGTCAAACGCTTAAACGCATTGAAGATGGAAGCCAGCTCCTTACTGCCAGTGCTGACGCTAAAGGAGCGGCTCCTCACCTTGCAAGACAAGCTGGAGAAAGCCTCCATAGTCCACTTGAAGCTCGAAGAGCTTAGAAGGACCACTGAGAAGCTTCAAGAAAGGCTTATGCAAAGGATCCAGGTCTTGTCCAACATCTTGCGATGCCCCCCTGACGTCGATTCAATAGTAAGGGCGTACTATGAACTCAAGGCTGAGGTCGAGTCCAAAGAGGGCATGGTCAATAGCTTAAAGGCGACCATAGAGGAGAAGAGAGCAATGCTCACCAGCCTCGAGAGAAGCGTGGGCGAGTGTCCGCTGTGTGGCACTGAATTGACAGACGAAGCAAAGCAAAGGGTCCGAGGGAAGATAGAGAGCGAGCTGAACAAGGCAGTTCTAGAGCTTGAAGGGCTCTCGAGGTCTTTAGAGCGCGAAAAGGATGCGCTCCGCGAGGTCGAGAAGCTGAACGTCGCTGGGTTGCTCGACGAGCTCTCGTCCCTGAGAGAAGAAGAGGAGAGAAGAGAAGAAGAGGAGAGGGCCCTCGTCGAACTGGCGAGAGACGTAAACAAGGTGCTAGAAGAGGTGCTGAGCCACGAGCTGAGCGACGAGCTCCTCTCCAAGCTCAGAGAGTTGTTAGAGCTCGTAGACTTGCCGAGAGAGGCCGCGAAGATCGTGAAGCAAATCTCGGACTTCGTGAGCCGGGCCGAAGGTAGGATGGAGGAGCTCAAGAGGATTTCTTTGAATGAGGAGGGGATAAGGGCTCAGATCGAGGGCTTGAAGAGAATGAGGGATGAGCTTAGAGAGAAGGTGGCTCAAATGGAGAGGGTCGTTGAGGAATTCAGGAGGAAAGTCGAAGCTCGAAGAAGGCTGGTAGAGGAGTACAACAAGGTGAGGGCCCAAGTGGCCGAGTACAAGGGCAGGCTAGCGGGGATCGAGAGCAACATCGAGGGCTGCAAGAGGAGGGTCGAGGAGCTCAAAGACCTTTGCGCAAAGGCCGAGAGGGCTGAGCGTGAGGCTCAGAGGTTGAAGAAATTCTTAGACTTCTTGGACTTCTTGAGGAATAAGGTCTTCGGGAAGGACGGGCTCATAGCCAAGAGCCTGCGCAAAGCTTACAGAGCGAAGCTAGAGAGCGAGGTGAACAATTACTTGTCCAGGTTCGGCATGGACTTCGAGGTGGAGCTCGACGAAGACCTGGGGCTCAAGGTTATAGCTAGGGGCGAGGAGATGAGCATAGACAGCTTAAGCGGAGGCGAGAGGGCTGTCTTAGCCCTCTCAATCCGTCTGGCCTTGGCAAAAGTCCTCAGCAACAGGGAAGTCGAGTTGGTGATACTCGACGAGCCCACGGCGAATTTAGACGCCGACAGGAGGAGGGAGCTCGTTAGGGTGTTGAGGGAGCTGGCCGACGAGGTGCCCCAAGTGATCGTCGTGACCCACGACCCAGAGGTGGCCGAGGCGGCCGATTACGTGTATAGGGTTAAAAAAGATGGCGGGATATCAGTCGTGGAGGAGTACTGATGTCGGTATGGGAGGAGGACATCAAGGAGGTACAAAGAGCCTTTGAGAGGTTTAGAGAGGTTAGGATCGATAAATATTGGAGGGTTGAGAGGGCCTCGGACTACTGGGTCGATATTAGGGGCCGGGGGCGTCTAGAGGGCCACGAGTTCGTAGGCGTTGACGGGAGCTTCCTAACGAGGCCCCTCGCGTTCTCCACCTTCTACCTAGCTAGGGCCATAGCGATAGCTCCGTCCGTGGGGAGCTTCAAGAGCTCCAAGTCCGAACTACTGGAGACCACGAGCGACGATTGGGCTCGACGGCACGCCGAGGCCGTAATGGCGTACTTAGAGGTTGTGACGGCGTCGAGGGCCTTAGAGGAATTGGCGAAGCGCGGTAAAGAGCCTGTGGTGCTCTTCGACGGAAGCCTGTCTTCACTCATCGTGCACAAGGCCGTTTTGCACAGGAGCCCTCGATTTCCCAGCATCGCGGATAGCATGTGCAAGGGCCTAACTGAGCTGGCCGAGGGGGGTTGCGTGGTCTTCGTGGCGAAGAGGAGCAGTAGCTCCGTCTACGGCGAGGGGCACTTGCCGGACATGATCCTCTTCAGCTCTATGCCGAGGGGCTACAGCAAGCCGAAAACTGTTAAGATAGCCGACCTCTACACCATGCGCGAGGAAGAGCTCAAGGAGCTCGAGAGCTTGCCCCTCGGCCCTAAGCTCAAGACCGTGACGATCTCCTACGTGAGGCTATCGGACGGCGGCCCCCTACTGAAGGTAGAGGTGCCGGGCGCGTGCTCAGAGAACGAAGTGCACGACATAGTAGCGGGGTTGAGCAACGTATCGCCCGCTGGCTACCCCGTGCCCCTATTGGCGGCCCACAACAGCGCTAAGCTGAGGCCAATTACTCTGAGGAGGGCCTTATCCCTCTTAGGCATAAGACTTCCTACAGGGAGGGAGGCTTTGAGGGAGGCCTTCCCTTGAAGGAGGTAGGCTTAGTCGCGAGGTCGACGCCCACAGATACATACATAATCGCCTACGAGGTCCCCCAAGTAGCGAGCTACCTCTACTCCGAGGCGGGCAACTTAAAGGTCGTAATGGTGGTCACGGGGGTGGAGGCCGTGGACGAGGCCTTTACCAGGGTCTTTGATTCCAAAGAGGCCGAGATGATGGCCAAGTACGCTAGAGCCAGCGGCGCGCTGAAGATCGTGGTGAGGGCATCGCCTGTCGTGGACTTAACCACTAGGCGAAGGCCTCAAACGCCGATACCTCCTCGCACTCCCGTCTACGTGGCCTCGAAGGAGATCTTAGAAGAGGCCTTCTCGATATGTTACTGTGCCTTCACTGGGCTGTACTCAGACTCTCCTCTCTCGAGCTGGGTCAGGATAGGCGTCCTGAGGTCTCATAGGGACGTGGAGGTCAAGGTGAACGTCGACGCCATACTGTCGAAGCACTTAGCCGTCTTGGGGAGCACCGGTAGCGGGAAGAGCAACTTGGTGGCCGTCCTCGTGGACAGGATCGCGAGCCTCGGAGGTCAAGCGATAATAATCGACAGCCACGGAGAGTACTCGGACATGGACTTCGCCTCTAAAGACGTCAAGCTCGTGCACTTCGAGGCGAAAGTAAATCCGTTAAAGGTCAGCCCCATGGTCCTAGCCTCGACGCTGATACCAGAGGCGGCGGCCACTAAGCAGAGGAACTTGCTCAGGAAGGCGATTAGGGAGCTCAACTCCCTCTACGCGAAGAGCGGTAGCGAGAGGGCCGAGGCTGAGAAGAGGATAGCCGAGCTAGTTCGAGAGGCCAACGAGGAGCTCGAGGTCGAGGTCGAAGACACTAGCGGGAGGAGGTACCTCAAAGCGCTCTATGCGCTAATAATGAAGATGAGGGACTCGAGGGATTCTCGCCTTTCATCGATCAAGCGGGACGTCTTCGACAGCATACTCTTGAAGCTCGAGAAGAGCATAGTTGAGTACGACGTCTACAGCACCGACGTAGTGGACCCCGTAGACCTGCTCGAGCCGGGGACTGTGGTAGACGTCGACGTCTCCCTCTTGCCCGACGCCGCTCGAGACGAAGTGGTGTCGTACATATGCAGACAAGCGCTCCAGAGGGCCATGGCTGGAGAGCTCTTGCCGACCCTCATAGTCGTCGAGGAGGCGCACTTGTACCTCAGGAGCGACTCGAATAGCGCGGCCAAGCAGGCCATCGAGAGGATAGCTCGAGAGGGCAGGAAGTATGGCGTCGGCTTGGTAATAGTCTCCCAGAGGCCCAAGGGCATTGACCCGAACGTGCTGAGCCAGATCAACAGCCTGTGTGTGTTGAAGATCGTGCAACCAGAGGACCAAGCCTACGTCAAGCAATATAGCGAGTGGATGACGGACGAGATGCTAGCCGCGCTACCAACTCTCGAGAGGGGAGAGGCCATACTACTGGGCGAGTGGGTCAGGATGCCGGTCGCAGTGCTGATAGATAAGCACGAGGGCAAGAAGAGGGGCGTCACCACGAGCTCCGTCAAGAAGTGGTTGAAGGGCAAGAGGGACAGGGAGGCTAAGCTGAAGGAGGTATTGGAAGAGGAGGAGATGATCAGGAGGGCCGAGGAGGTCTTCTAGCGATACAGCCTTTTGACGATGGCATCTGATTGGTCGAGGCTCCTCCACACTATCACGAGCCCGTGCCTCCTCAAAATCTTCTGAGCCTCATACATATCCTGTATGCCGAAGTCCTTCAAGACCTCTAGGACTTTCTTCAAGGGCTCCTCCTCTATCCTCGAAAGGTACGCACGAAGCCCTTCTTCGTCAGTGGGCCTTGGCAGACCCTCTTCGCGCCTCTCAGCGACTTTGCGCTTCTCGAGCTCTCGCAACACTGGCAACACGTCCGAGAGCTTCAACTTGTCCTCGAAGGTCACCAGCTTGATGTTTGGCAACTCCTTTAGTGTTAAGCTAACCTCCTTAGCGCAAGAGAGCTTCTTGTCCACCGCCACTATCATCGCGTCCTTGACGTTGCTGAGCTTCTTGAGCTTCTTCTCTATGTAGCTTGGGGTCCAGAAGCCCACTATCTCTAGGTAGATCTTCAGGTCGTCCTTGCTCAAGGCGAAGTCCGGTATGAAGACCGATCCCTCGACGACGAGTGGCTCGGGCTCCCTGACGATCTCCCAGCCCATGCTGAAGGCCCTGAACTTCAACATGAACTCCTCCTCGATTAGGCTGTCGAACTCCTCCTCTATCGGAGGCTTGCTGGGCAAGAGGTCGCTGTAGCGCTCGTCGATCTCCAAGGTATAGCGCTTGTCCATGTGGATGATCTCAGCCCTTATCCTCCACGTCTTTAAGTGGAGGACCGCTGGCAAGACCTTGGCCATCCTAGTGCCATACCTCCTCGTTTGAGTCAGAATCGAGGCTGGCCCGTCGACATGTATCTTCAAGAGGCCATCCTCTTTGTCAGCCATGTACATGAGCCCATACCGCTTAATGATCCTGAGTAAGTTTTTTGCCTCCGTCCCGGTCATGTTGGCTATTATCGTCATCGACGTGGCCTTGAACATGAGCGTCTGAAGGAGGGACAAATTGTACTGCCTCAGGAGCTCGGCGGGCTCTGGGGCCTTGAAGTCAACTATTACCTCGGAGTCGTCGTAACTCGCCTCAAATGCTTTGACCAGATCCTCGACCGGTACCCCAACTCTGCGAGCTGCCTCGCTTAAGATCTCGACCCTATCCTGATAGGTTATGGCGAAACCCCTTTCAGACGACACGGAGAACACGGTCCTTCTGGCCACGTCGGGCGGCACCGTCGTCGCCGGCCTCTCCGTAGTTATCGCCCTGTTCAAGAGCTCTACGAGCCCTTTGATGAACTTTGGGTGGTAGTCCATGTCCTCGAGCTGGTCCTCGACCTCCCTGACGGCTTCTTCGAGCTCCCTCAAGGTCTTACCGACGTGCTCGCTGTACGCATCGATCAAGAGCGACGACGCGTACTCGTTCTCATAGCTCAGGCTGGCGAAGCTGGGCAGGATCTTATTGCCCTTCTTCTTGACCCTCAAGAGCTCAGAGGGTAACATTAGCTTCCTACCAGCCCTCTGCGCCTCTTCTTCGACATCACCACCTCTGGAGTTTCCTTGACCACGACCTCGTACAGTATCGCCTTCTTCCCAGGCATGGGCCTCAGTATCCTCCCGAGCCTCTGGATGAACGACCTCCTGCTCGCGGTCCCGCTCAAGACTATGGCCACGTTCGCGTCTGGGACGTCCACGCCCTCTTCGAGCACCCTGCTCGTCACAACTGCCCTGTAGACCCCTTTCCTGAAGAGCTCCATCACCGTCGCCCTCTCCTTAGGGTTCGTTTTGTAGGTTATCTCCGGAATCAAGAGCATCCTCGATATCCTTCGAACAGTCTCGTTGAGCTCAGTGAATATCAGTATCCTATCGCCTTGATGCTTCTTCAGCAAGTCCCTCAATATGTCGAGCTTGGAGACGGAGTTTAGAACGAGGAGCCTAGCGTCCCTCCACGCCCTCAAAGCCCTTCGAGCCTCTCGGCTGAGGCCACTGGCCATTATCAGCCTCTTGAAGTCCTCGAGAGATCTGAGCCTCCAGTTCCTCCTCTCCAAGAAGTCCTTGTACATCGAGTACAGCTTCTCGAACTCCCTCCTCTCGTCGTCCGTGAGCTCCACGTAGACCCTGACGAGCTCGAAGTCCGCCAAGTGCTTGCTCTTCATCTCGTATACGCTCTTCCTGTACACCACGTCGCCGACCAAGTCAAAGAGGTCTACGTGCTTGCCGTCCTCCCTCTCCAGCGTCGCCGTCAGGCCGAGCCTGTAGGGAGCCGCGCTCATGAGGGCTATTTGCCTGAAGCTCTCGCTGGGCAAGTGGTGCACCTCGTCGAAGATCAAGAGCTTGAACTTGTCCCCCATCTCCTCGGCGTGTATATACGCGGAGCTGTACGTCGACACCGTCACAAAGGAGAGCTCTCTGGAACCCCCTCCTATGACCCCAACGTTAATGTTGAGGGCCTTTGAGAGCTCCAGCCTCCACTGCTCCAATAACTCCAGCGTTGGCACGACCACTAAAGTGGGTTCGTTCAGTTGCGCTATTATCTTGATCGCTATTATCGTCTTGCCAGTCCCGGTGGGCAGTACTATTATCCCCCTCTTGCCCGCCTTGAGCCACGCCTCCACGGCCTCCTCTTGATAGCTCCTCAAGGGCTTGAGCGACACCGTCCCTATGGAGCCTTTCATTGGCGAGAGCACGAAGTCCTCAAGCTCGAAGCCCAAGAGCTCAAGGATCCTCCTGACCTCCAAGTACTTGTAGGCCAGCGCCCTCAAGCACTTAGCCCTTGGATCCCACTTCAGCGGCGGGATCTCCTGCGTCAGCCCTCTGACGATTATCGTCCCGCGATCGTACTCCAGCCTTACGCGCTTAGGGCCCACGCCCCCTCGGCTCTCTAGGCTCACC
>Ga0105158_1000127_pt1 | contig 34334 bp, 43 predicted proteins | sample LHCtaG_FD_81567 | JGI IMG/M metagenome (GOLD analysis project Ga0105158, IMG submission 81567) | Hot spring microbial communities from Little Hot Creek, USA to study Microbial Dark Matter (Phase II) - LHC4sed_matched | ecosystem: Environmental > Aquatic > Thermal springs > Hot (42-90C) >...
ACATGAACTATAACTGCTGAAGCAGTTTCCTGCTCCCTACTCCCGTACATTCGTGGAGGAGACCACAGCGAATGAGGCTGTTCTAATGTTACACGTTTGAGAGGCAGGTTAGTATTAGTAAGGGTTTGTTCTCTACAAGCATAATCTCACCATATCCTATACCTAGCGAGGAGTGAAGACTAAAGGGGAGGAAAGCTGAAAGCACCCCACTTGAATCGGGGAGAGATTACATTCTAAAACTGCTTAATAAATATACCGACAATATCGATATTCCACATATTAAAGTGAATATTTTGGTTACTTCAGCATAAATTGGTTGAACCTGTGAAAATATCATAGTCCCCCATGGAGTTAAGGCTAGTAGCGCATAAAGGGTGCAAAAGGCTAACGCTATAGAAAATATCGATATCCTTTCACTTTTCATGTGAACTAGAGGTTTCAAATTTAAATCAAATATTGTACGTTTCTCCAGCGGTCTAAGGGCAGCAATTATCGGCGGAATAACTAAAAGTATGAATGGTACCATTGTCACCTCCCAGAACATTGTTAAGCCGAATACGGTTAAAAGCAGTGCCTCATTCGATAGACCAGCCCATTTTGGAACTACGAGCGTAAGCCAAAAGGCTACGCCTGATGCGGCGATAAAGTTTCCCACAAGTGTTCCCACGACTGTGCCGACGACAAACCTCGCCCAAGACCGACATTTGTGCACGATTAAACCATATATTAGAAAGCCAACAAAGTTTCCAGGCAAGCCTGAAACGAGACTGCCAAGGGGGCCGAGGCCTGTTGGGAGCATAAAACTTCCTATCTGGGTTCCTAATGCTGCTCCAAAGGCTGCAATCCATGGGCTGGCTATCAATCCAAAAAGTGCTGGTATGATTACGGCTGGTCTAAAGTGGCCTACACCCCATGGTGTCGGAATTGTTGCAGTAAGAACTATTAGAGACGCATATAGGGTTGCACAAAGCGCCACTAAAACTATGGACTTAACACTCCTCCCTCCCATACTTCTCTTGTATAGAGCTTCTAAATTACGTTATATCAATATTGTCTATAGAAATCTTAAATAGGTATATAGAGATATTTAGAACGTCTATGATATACCGTAAAGTTCAGGAAGTTGGAAAGGGCACACTATTAGTATCTCTGCCAAAAGATTGGGTTAAAAAGTATGAAGTGAAAAAGGGTGACATTCTTGTGCTAGAAGTAGACCAGCTTGGTAACCTAATACTTTCATTAGGGAAGAAAAAAGTTTCACAAAGCCTGTCTATAATAGACTGTAAACAAAAGGGCCTAAAGACGATTTTGGGTGAAGTAGTTGGAGCATACCTATTGGGCTACGATCGGATAATAGTATCGAATCTGCCACAAATAAAATCAAGTGACAGGGAAAATGTTAGATCCTTCCTATCAAAGCTTGCAGGCTTAGAAATCGTAGACGAGGGCAAGGATTCTATTACAGCTGAATTTGTAACAGATATAACACTTTTGAACCCGAACAAGATTTTGGATAGGATGAGCTTGCTAACAAAAACCATGTTCATCGACTCAATATCATTACTCATAAAATTTGATATGGAAACTATAGAAAATGTTATTAAGTTAGATGATGAAGTTGACAGACTTTACTTTCTCGTTGTAAGGCTTATGAGAAGCGCTATCCAAAGTCCGGAAATAATGAGAAAATTTAATCTTAGCGCAATAGAATGCCTCGACCACAGACTTTATGCAAGCCTAATTGAATCAATAGGCGACTATGCATGTATAATTGCAGCCAATATAAAAAATGGAATGCACCCATTAGAGGATAGGTTGGTAGAAGAATTCACTGAAATTAAAAATTTTTTCGAAAGCATGTTCGAGGTATCATATAGGGCCTACCGGTCCAAGAATATAACGTTAAAAGAAAACATACTAACAATATCAGATGATGTTGAAAGAAAAGTAGATTTGATAAGAACTCTAATAATAGGTAGCCCTTTAAACGAACTCTCAAAAATATTTTCCATTCTCTCAGCAATAAACTTCACAAGAAAAGCTTTGGTTGACATAACAGACCTAACAACACCGTCAACAAAAACTGTAGCATAAAAATAAAAGAGGAAGAATATTTAAGTTAAAACTCTTCTTCCTCTCCCTCTTCCTCCCATTCTTCCTCGAATTCTTCCTCCCAGCCTTCCTCTTCCCACTCCTCCTCAAATTCTTCTTCGAATTCTTCTTCCATAATCTTCGGGGAAAGTCTTAAAAAAGGTGTCTTATAAAGATTATTTTCAACTAGTAAATGGTTGTAGCTTTATTGCCATTGAAAGTTTTATCATCTATTAAGAATCCAGTTTAAAATCTTCAACAAATCCCTCCTACCCATCAATGAAGCTAAAATTCCCAAAGTGTATACAGCTAAAATTAAGACAAATGTGCCCATAGAAAATATTCTAACAGAAAAGCTACTACTAGTACTAAAAATGTATATGTTAACTAATATTCCACCACCTAATGTTATCAGAAGTAAAAGGGTAACCAACACCTTTTGATTTAAAAATATTCCCCTTAACTCCAAAAATGATATTATTACATAAGAGCCTACAGTAATAGTGAACCAGAGAAAAACTGTATAGACTGGATCACCTTCAAAATATTTCAAGATAGAATATAAAGCAAAGCCTAATGCTACCAAAATCTGTGAAAGAGGATAATATCTTCTTTTACCCTCCAACTTTCACCATATAAGAAATTATAGATACAAGATTTTATAAATCTTGTGCCTGTCAAAAATTGTATTACTGCCTTTTTTAGACAAAAACTTTATCTTTATAACATGCTAAACTATCTCCGAGAACCATGAACTTACATGATAATTTGGTTTCGGAACTTGAAAATATTGTTGGAAAAGATTATGTTCTGACAAAAAAGGAGCAGATAGAACCATACTTATACGATGAAACATTTGTTGCCACATCAATAAAGCCTTCAACAAACTGCATAGTAGTAAAGCCCATTAATGCTGAACAGATTTCTAAGATAGTTAAGTTAGCGAACGATAGTAAAATTCCAGTTTATCCTAGGGGAGGTGGCACTGGAGTTGTGGCCGCATCGGTTCCAACAAAAGACGGTATCATAATATCGCTGGAAAGGATGAAGAAGGTTGAAATTGACAAGGATAATATGATGGCCATCGTTGAACCGGGTGTAACCTTAGAAGAATTTGGAAAGATTGTAACATCAGCAGGATTCATATTTCCACCATATCCTGCAAACGAGCAAGCTTCTATGGGTGCAATAACAGTAAACAATTCTGGAGGAGCTAGAGCTGTTAAGCACGGTGTTATGAGGCACCATGTTAAAGGCTTAGAAGTTGTTTTACCTACTGGGGAAATATTGAACCTTGGTGGGAAGCTGATAAAAGATAACGTGACCTCAAGCCTAATACAGTTAATTGTGGGAACCGGCGGAATACTTGGTATAGTTACCAAGACTACAGTAAAACTTTTGCCAAAACCAGAATATCAGCTGACACTCCTTGTACCATTTAACAACAGGCATGACGCCTTCAGTGCAGTAGCACCTATACTATCTAGTGGAATAGAACCACTTTCTCTAGAATATGTGGAAAACAAGTGCATGGACATTTCTGCAAAAGATTTGGGCGAAACATGGTACACAGACATTCCAGGACCAGTTCTTCTGCTAATACAGTTGGCAGGCAAAAAAGATGTAGTCTTTAATGAAGCAGAAAAGGCGAGCGAATTTTGTATAGAACATAATAGTCTTGAACCAAGGATTGCCGAAGGAAGTGAAGAAAATAGGGTTTGGAAGATCAGGAAAAACGTTCTTGCAGCATTAAAACCACTTTCTTCAGATGTTCTCGATGTAACTGTTCCACCTGCACAGATGGGTAAGCTTGCTGACGAACTAGATAGGATAGCCTCAAAATATAATACTGAGATACCTGCATACGGTCATGCTGGAGACGGGAACATTCACCCACATATTTTGAGAAAGGATTTAGAAAACTGTGAAAAGATTAGGAACGAAATCTATGAGGCGACATTGAGTTTGGGCGGTGTTATCACTGGAGAGCATGGAATAGGCAAGGCGAGGGTAAAAGAATTTTACAAGTTTGTTGACCCAAAGGTTATCGAACTGATATCTGGAATCAAGAAACTCTTTGACCCAAACAACATACTTAATCCTAACACTATAGTAGGCTAATTAAAACATAATATACATTCTAAACTACTTTTTTCTTTTACCAAGAGGATAGTATTTTACAGCAACAAGGAAGGTAGCTAAGGCAATAACGATAACTATAGCCGTACTCGAACGCATGCTCCAGATAATTTCACTAGACTGCACTTCACCTGCCACATACCCACTTAATCCAAGGATGAATGCAGTGCTTAATCCAGTAAGTGCGAGTGCAAACCTGTCTACAAAGGTGCGTGCTCCATAATATATTCCCTCCCTTCTAAAACCAGTCTTTAAAACGTCCTCGTCTATAACTTCGGGTATCAAAAGTTCTCTAGAAAGCTGAACGCCGCCATTCACCGCTCCAAAAAAAGCTGTTAAAACTACAGCTTCAATGATAGAATCCGCCCAAAGTGTTAGAATAAGCAAACCAGACGTCATTAAAATCGTTGATATGGCAAGTGTGATTCTTGACCCAAACTTGACGCAAATCTTTCTCCAAACGGGATAAAAAAGTATTGGAAATATTATCATTGGTGCGCCAACTATCGTTATATCAGCTAGGGTTCCACCAAGAAAATGTTGGACAATAAATGGTGTCATAGCCTCCAATACACTCCAAATCCAGCTTGTAGTTAGGATAAGAAATGCTGCTGTAATAAATGATTTATTCTTGAAAGTCACTAGGAATGTTTCCTTAAGCGGTAACGATCCTTTACCCGTAAACTCTCCTTTCTCCCTACTACCAAGAAGTGAAAGAAGAAAGGGTAAACCGCCCATGAATCCAATAGTTAATCCAACAAACATCCAACCATTAAATTTCCCAAAATTTTGGGTAAACTGTGTTATTATCTGTGGCACAAGAATAAAAGTTATTATCACTCCAACTGTAGCAAAAATTTGCCTGTATACGGCAACCTCACTTCTATCCTCTAAACCTGAATACATTTCTGGAAAAAGTGCATTCCATCCAACATCAACTAAAGTATAGATGAACTCGAAAGAAAATACAATCAATATAAAGTATCCGAAAACATTCAAGCTTTCATTATTGGATAAATGTTGTCCGACTGCTGGAGGCGTCCAAACTAGTATAAAGAGTAGTATCATAAGAGGTGAAAAGAAAAGTATGTAAGGTATCCTTCGACCCCACCTACTCTTAGTCCTGTCGGAAATGTATCCTGCTATCATATCGTTTATGGAATTCCATATGCCATAAGCTGCCATGTACCCAATACCAACTAAAACAGGGTCAAGTTGTACAACTTCAATATAAAAGTATGTTAAGTATGTTGCAATAATAGCGAATATTAGAGATTCGCCGAAAGCCCCTAGGCTATAGAAAATTTTCCCCCTACGTCCATCAAATCTGCCAATTACAGGCAAAAACAATCAACCTGGAAACATTCACCTATATCTTCCATACTTGTCGCGGACTTCAGCAATTTTTAGAAGATTTTCTTCAGGAGTGTTCGGGCTTAATCCACATCCTGGTCCCAGGGCGAAACTTATGCATCTCCTACCCAATTCAATAGAACGTTTGACCATCACTTCAACATCCTCTGGCGTTCCAGTAAACAGTGGACCAAGATGATCTATTCCAGCACATAATGGTATCTTGTCACCAAAATTTTCAACAGCCTTTTCAAGTGGGTAGGTTGAACCTGGTGCATAAAACTGTAGCTCATTAATAAGCTTAGGTTTACCAAATCTTTCATAGATAAAGTCTAAGTCAGGATCCCAACTGCACACGTGTGTAGTTATTGGAACATCTTTTCCTATCCTCTCTCTAACCCTGTTCAAGTATTCTAAATCAAGTTGGGCAAGCCATTCTCTTAATTCAGGATTCAAGAGGGATCTATCGTAGCCGCTGAATCCCATGCAAAAGTTTGTGAAATTTACTGCTTCAACCATCTTATAGGCTACATCTACAGTCCATTCCATTAGAGGCCCCCTTACTATCTTAGTGATGGTGCTCAAGAGGTCTGGGAAGATCATAACATCTCGCATGACCTCGGTCATTCCAATTGTCAATGCTAATGTTGCTGCAGGCCCAAGAATACCTTGTCTTAAAAGAACCTTATTACCAATCTTTTCTGCCACGATCTTCCAAGCATCAAATAATGCTTTAGCCCTTCGACACCTTCTAGGGTCAAACTCATTCAAATTCTTTTCAATCCTTTCAACTTTTTCGAAAAACCTGTCGTAAACGCTTCTGTCAGGCCTATATCTCCAAGGAGGTATCTTCGCCTGAACAACATGATCTAGTATTTCAACCTCAGCACCTAATATCTCGTACATAACCCACTGGTCTGTGTTAACACCAGTAATATCAACCCTAAATTTTTCAGCAACATTAATATGTCCAAGCGCTATCGCCTTAGGATCGTAAATGTATTCTTTCAAGCTTCTTGTACCAGAATATTGCCATGCCAAGTAAACTGACTCCAACCATATTGGCATCTTGTCAGGCTTTTCCCCATGCAAATAAGTTAAAGCTCTCTCGAGACCCGTCATTTCAACCATATTTTGAACGCACCTCCATAACAAGCCTGTTTGCGAGTTCTAGAGCCGTTTTAGGATCATGGCCCCAGCCGTCTAAACGATATTTTTCCGCAATATATCGGTTGCCCTGAACTCCTCCTACAATAACTTTAACCCTATCCCTTAACCCCTCCCTTTCTAAAAACTCCATAATCTTGCTAAGTTCAAATATGGCATTAGTTAGAAACATTGAGATGCCGACCAAATGAGGCCTATATTCTATAATGCCTTGTATAAAATTTTCTGCCATCAAATTTTCACCCAAATCTATAACCTCGAAACCGTCAGCTACGTAGAGAACTTTAATGATATCCTTTCCAATATAGTGCATTGACCCAAGTGTCCCCATAAGAATTCTACCCTTCTCTTTACGCTGCACTTTGTCTTTTAGAATATCATATCCCATAGTAAATGCTGCAATTATAGCAGAAAGTTGGGGTAAAGCGAACTCTTTACCATACTTTTCACAAGCATCCATCATCGCCCTACGGAGTTGGTTCAAAATCTTTTCAGGTTCAACGCCTATAGAAAGAAGCCTTTTTATTTCGTTTTGGACTTCAAAAGGTTTGAATTCCATTGTAAGCTGATAAATTTTATCAACACTCATATTATCAACTGTAAAGTAAGATAAAAAAGATGTATTTAAATATTCTTGTAAAATTTTAAACCATCTTTTTCTAAAATTTTTGCATAAAATTAATTATTTTTGTGACAACAGCTTCTGGTAAATACTTTTTAGCTCTCCCACTTAATTCTAAACCTATCCTCCTCCTCGCATCCTCATCCTCTATAACGTAAGCTAGTTTCTTGTAAAGTTCTTCCTCATTATACTCGTATAAGCATTCTTGATAATTTTCAGTAATTTCTGGATAGCTGCAGTGGTTTGGTAGTATGCAACAGTTTCCAGTGTACATTGCCTCCACAGTAGCGACTCCAAAGGTTTCGTGCGTGGCTGTTGAAACTTGAATATGTGATTTCCATAATGTTGGATAATATAGGTCTGCACCAGGCTTATCAATAAAAAATACTCTATTAGGATATTTTCTTCTAAACTCTTTGAGCACAGAATCAATTTGAATATCATCACATATGCTTCGTGTAAAAATTATTTGAATATCATACTTTTCTAGCAGTCTTTCCATAACCCTAACAAACATTATAGGATTCTTGCTGGAAATAAGATTGTGATTAAAAACGATCGTCAGCCTCTCAAACTTTTCATCAGTTTTAAAACGATCAATAAGTTTTGTGTTAATAGGCAATCCAACAACACGATACTTTTCAAGCAGTCTGCTTGCAACATTTTCATTAAACTTTCTTATCTCCTCATCCATAACCCTAACAGCATACTCTGAAACCTGAAATATCATGTCCATAACGTAAAGGTTAGCTAAATCTGTAATTTCCATGCCAGGATAGTTAATGAACCTGAAAACGTCTGTAGGGTTCCAGTGGCTTCCATGAGTGTAACCGCATACCTTAACCTTACTTTTTAAATCAAATAATATTCTCTTTATCTCGCTTGGAAAATGGTGAAAGATATGGAAGATGAAAATGTAGTCTATATTATCTTCTAATATGATGTCGATTAGCTTCTTGTAGCCTTCATATATCCATTGGAGTTTAGAAACTGTTGGAGTTGACTCTTCCACATGAGGTATGACGTCGATAACCTTAACCCCCTTATTCCTCATCTCTTCTATAATTGCATCCGGTACTGTTGCACCATACCCTATCATGTCCGTTGCCATGGAATCTCCTTTCTTGAGAGTATAGCTTCTTAGAAATGCGACCTTCACGAATCATATTTTAAAATGTGATGTATTAAAGGTTTGCAAAAAGCTTTTATTATCCTCAAAAGAAGATTATCCTTATGGAAGAAGTTTATGTAAATTTTGTTAGTGAAGGTGAAAAAGTAGCTGGCGTTCTCCATTTACCTGATAAAATTCCGGCACCGACAATCGTATTCTGTCACGGTTTCACAGGCAACAGGATTGAAGCACACCGTCTCTTCGTATACGCTGCAAGAGAGTTTTGTAAAAACGGTTTTACTGTGTTAAGGTTCGACTTTAGAGGATGTGGTGAAAGCGAGGGCTCCTACGACTCAATAACGATCTCAGATGAGGTTAAAGACTTAGGTAACGCGTTAAACTTCCTCTATAAAAGGGACGAGGTTCTCAAAGAGAAGGTGGGTGTTATAGGATTAAGTTTAGGTGGTGTAATATCAATATTGACTGCAGCGGAAGATAATAGAATAAAGGCTGTCTGCACCTGGAGTAGTCCAGGAGACTTAAGAGAAATGGAGGCAAGCATAAAAAGTATGTTTGGTGAAGTAAGCTTAAACAGGCTACTCCTAAAATCGTACATAGACTTGCCTTCAGGAGATAGGATAGGAAGAAAATTCATATTGGATGCATTAAAACATAATGTTCTGAAAAGTGTTTCAAAAATTTCTCCAAGGCCGATGCTTATAGTGCATGGGACAAAAGACACAATAGTACCACTAGCTCATGCTGAAAAACTTTACGAAAACGCTCTGGACCCGAAGGAAAAATATTTCATAGAAGGCTCAGACCATACATTTAATAAATGGGAGTGGCAGTGGCAGGCTATTAACCGTAGCCTAGAATTTTTCCAAAAAGTTTTCAAACAATGATCATGTTAAGTCACCACAAACACACATAGCCTCATTTACGATTTCATAAAGGCTTCTAAACCCACTTTCTTTTAAAGAAGAAACTTTGACAAGCCTCTGACGCCAAGGCATCTGCGCCAAAGCCCTGCAGAGCAAAATAGCAGCACTCTTCTGGCCTCCAACACCCTCTTCAACAACCTTGTTTTCAAGATATTCACTGTCAGAAATTAACATTTCTAGGTCGCTTCTGAGCTTTAAGTCAGCTTTGCTTATAACGAAAACCGTCGGCATATCAAGTCTAACCTTCGCAATATTAGCCTGCATCAGCAAGACAGTTAAAGAAACAGGTTCCCTAACAAGCTTGGCTTCAACAAGAAATACTCCAACATTCCTTCCACTCTTACCAATCTTGCTTATAAGAGATATTGCTGAATTCCTATAAAGAAGTATTTCAAGCTGTCCTGGAGTGTCAAAAATTCTAAAATCAACATCATGATATTCTAAAATATCTTTGAACCAAACCTTAAACATTTTATCCATCTTATCCACACTAGAAAGTATAGCACCATTAGGTCCAAGACCCTCATCCATCATAAGCTTTCTAGCATCAACATACTTTTTAATATCAAATTCAGGCGTGTAGGGAAAATATTCTGCGGCAGGATCAAGATTACATATTACGGACTTGAAACCCTTCCTCTTAAGCCACCCGTTAAAGGCGTAAGCAAGTCTAGTTTTCCCACAGCCTGCATTCCCTAAAAAGAATAAGTTAAATATCATAAGTATCAGATGTAAGTTAAAGGGTAAGTTAATAAATAAAGATATCGCAGAAGATTTCTACCCTGAAAATATGCAAATATAATAATACTTTAACGATTGTTCTCCAAAAATTAGGTCTCATCCCACATTATGGGTCCTTTTTCTAAAAAATCTATTTTTTAGACGTTCATCTAATTTTTTGGATTAAATGTTATAACTATATAAGTTTAAAAAACTGAGTCTTTCGGATGATAAGATGTCTGAGAAAACTTCGCGTATACAAGGATTTTATAAGCTACCTTTAGAGGAACGGTTAAAGATTGTTGCCGAATTCGCTGAACTAACGGAAGATGAAAAAGCGCTCTTAAAAAAGGTTGGCAATCTTGACCTACCTATTGCGGAGAGAATGATAGAAAATGTTGTGGGAACAATGGCTTACCCATTTGCTATAGCAGTAAATTTTCTAATCAACGGGAAAGATAAGCTCATTCCCATGGTTATTGAAGAACCTTCTGTTGTCGCTGCAGCAAGTAACGCTGCTAAATGGGCAAGGGCAAAGGGAGGCATACTTACTTCAAGCACTGGCCCAATTATGATCGGCCAAATACAGTTAACCAATGTAAGAGATCCGTGGAATGTAAAGCTAAAGATTCTTGAGCATAAAAGTGAGCTCGTCAGAATTGCTAACGAGCAGGATCCTACACTAGTAAGCTTAGGTGGTGGTGTAAAAGACATTGAGGTAAGAGTGATAGACACTTCAAGGGGTCCAATGGTGATAACCCACATCATTGTTGACGTAAGAGATGCAATGGGGGCCAATGCAGTTAACACTATGGCTGAAGCAATAGCCCCATACATAGAAGACATTTCTGGAGGAAGAGTTTTGTTGAGAATAATATCTAATTTGGCTGACAAGCGGCTTGTCCGTGCAAGGACTATTATAGACAAGAATGAGATCGGCGGCGAAGATGTGGTTGACAGGATCGTTGACGCCTGGGCTTTCGCTTCATCAGACCCATATAGGGCTGCGACACACAATAAGGGTATAATGAACGGAATTATAGCCGTAGCCTTGGCAACAGCTCAAGATCATAGGGCTATCGAGGCCGGAGCCCACGCTTACGCCTCACGTTCTGGAAAATATTCTCCTTTAACCGTTTGGGAAAAGAACAGTGAAGGTGACCTCGTAGGCTCATTAGAAATGCCAATGGCAGTCGGTCTAGTTGGTGGCGCTGTTAAGACACATCCTATTGCTAGGATAGCTTTGAAGATTCTTGGAGTAAAGACAGCCGACGAACTAGGAGAAATTATGGGTGCAGTTGGGCTTATACAGAACTTGGCTGCACTAAAGGCTCTTACAACAGAAGGCATACAGAGAGGCCACATGAAGCTTCATGCAAGAAATCTTGCTATCATGGCCGGAGCCACACCAGACATCGTTGACTTAGCAGTTGAAAAGATGATTCAAGAGGGCAAGATTCGCTTCGACCGTGCAAAAGAAATAGTTGAAGAACTTAAGAAGATGAAATCTAAAGTTTAAAGTAATAGTATTTGAGAACTGTATCCTAAAACTATTTATTTTACATAAAGATATTGTAGGTAAAGTGTATAACGATGCTCGACCTAAATTTTGTAGTCGACCTTGACTCAAGCATAGTTAGAGATAATCTTATATTTGTTGCAGGCCTTCCTGGAATGGGTTTAACAGGGAAACAGGCAGCCGACTATTTAATTGAACAGTTTAACGCGGTAAAAGTCTGCTCAGTTAACGCACCATATCTTACGTCACCAATTATATCTTCCCATGATGGCGTCGTCGAAGACCTTATGAATGAATTGTATAAAATATATTATGCTGAAGCTGGAGGAAAACAGTTTCTAATATTCACTGGAATCACACAGCCACCTTCCCCAGAATGGCAGCATCAACTTTCCTACAAAATTGTCGACACTATAAGAGTTTATAGGCCAAAAATTATTTACACTTTTGCTGCAACACCAATATACTCTTACAGATGGAATGTTAATGTATATGGAATAGCTACTAGAAGAGACCTTTTAGACGAGCTTAGAGTTCACGGTGTCATACCATTCAAGGGGGAGGGTGTAATATCTGGTGTAAATGGTCTTCTTGTAGGCTACGGCAAACAGTTTGGTATAGATGGTGTAATACTTTTAGGCGAAACATACCTGACAACAGGAAGAGACTTTATAGCACCCCTCTCACTGCTTAGAGTCTTTTCTAAGGTTATAAATGTTGAAATAGATTTGAGGAAGATGGAGGACCTTGCACTATCATTTCATAGAAAATTTTATGAGTACGTTAAAGGGGAAGAGCGTGAAGGCAGCGACAAAGAAAATTTAGGTTACATATCCTAATCCAACACGCATTCCATAAAATGCAGTAGATACCTTCATATGAGACCTTTATTGTAAAAAGGTAAGAAAAGCTAGTTAAAATGATTAGAAACTGGTTAACCAATAAAATCTTTTTATTGCCAATCTTTAAAAATTCTAAAGTTGGGGCTTATTCAAACTTTTTAATTTTTTCAAGAAATAATCTAACCTTCCCATTATATAACGAGGATTTCATCTCCTTTTCCTTTAGAAGCAGATGTGATTCAACCTTCTTAAGTGTTAAAGCCTCTAGATGCTTTAAAACCTTAGAGTTACCATAACCTGAATACGAGACTGAAGCGTAAGCGAGTTTCTTAAACTTTTCCCTAAAATTATGCAAATAGGTTCTTATAGGCGGTGGAATAAATCCGGCCCAAACAGGAGAAACTAGAATCACAATATCATAGTCTGCAGGATCATATGTTGTAGGCTTAATTTTTGTCCTCTTTCTCATAACCGACTGCATACCGCTCTTGAGGAACCCCAGTATACCTCTGCGATCTTCAAATTCTTCAATCTTTTCCATTTTGCAATCGAGTTTTTCTTGCAAAATTTTAGCGAGCTTTTCGTTTATGCCAGTTCTAGAATAATATACTATCAAAATTTTCATATGCTCTGAAAATTGAGCCAAAGGTTATAAATATTTTTTAAAAAAATTATAAATAGGAAGGATGGCACCTTATAGTAGTTTGGCTAGTCTTCAGGTTTTCTTGCTATTAAGCCTGTGAGAGGATGATCAGGGTTTAAGTCGGCTGTAACAATTTGGTAAACGAATGGCGGATACTTTAAGCCAACCTTTTCCAGCCTTTCTATTGTAGTTTCAAGTTCCTCTAACTTCATTCCAACCCAAAGTTCGTCATCTTGAGCTTCTGCAATTCCTCTAGCGCCACCGCAAGGGATTGTGACCCATGGACTTTTACCTTTTTCTAGAGCGGCGACTATCTCACATGCTGCGTGTCCGTTGAATGCTGAAGAAATTTTCTTACCAGTTGCGTCAAAAAATTCGACACTCAAAAGATATGTCTGTGTTGAATTAACGAACAATATTATTCCGTCTGGTTTTTGGTCCACCTTATCGAACCATTCTAGTGTTCCAAAAATTGCTGCAGCATATTTTTTCAAAGGCACACTTTCTATGTTTTCAACTAGCTTATCGAATATTTTTGGATCATATGCGAAACCGCTTACCCATCTTTCCTTAATGTCCTCCGGAGGAAGGCCTAGTCCTAGAACATAGCTTCCGACAACACATGAGTCAACATTTTCAAAAGTAACATATCTTGTTTTCCTGAATATTGCACAATACTTTAATAGCTGACAGAGGGCAAGATTTTTTCCAAAGGTGGGACGTTCAACTTTTTCACTTCGTCTAAGCTAGCATATAGTTTGAAAGCTACAGGTTCTCCTTTCGGCTGTATAGTTTTCATAACTCTTTCTTTTAATTCTGATAGATTTGTCATAATAATCGGATATAATATTAGAAATACGATATATAAACATTAGGCTTTTAAATAAATATAAAGGTCCAGTCAGCCATAGTCTTTAGGTGAAAAGTTAAGATGAGTGTAAAAAAGTTATCGAGATATGAGATCGCTAAAATGATCGATTATGCTTCAGCCTTAAATGCGAATGCAACAAAAGAGGATGTGATAAAAAGCTGTAGGGATGCAATAGAAAATGGTTTTAATGCGGTCTCAGTAACACCATGCTATGTTCCCTTGGCTGTTGAACAACTTAAGGGAACTGATGTAAAAGTTTTGGCGGCAATAGGATTCCCATGGGGTTCTACAACCACAGAAACTAAAGTTTTTGAAACAAAACAGGCTATAAAAAATGGTGCAAAGGAAATTGACATGGTAATAAACATAGGCTTACTAAAATCAGGCGACTATGAGGCTGTGAAAAAGGACATTGAGGCAGTTGTCAAGGCTGCTAAAGAGGAAAGTAAAGACATTATCGTTAAAGTAATTATAGAAACAGGATATTTAACTGACGAGGAAAAAATTATGGCAGCAAAACTTTCAAGGGATGCTGGGGCAGACTACGTCAAAACATGCACAGGAGTCGGTCCAGGCTTCGCAACAATACATGACATAAAATTATTGTATGATACTGTAGGAAAAGATATAAAGGTCAAGGCTTCTGGCTCAGTAAACTATCTGGAAGACTTGCTAAAACTGTACGAGGCTGGTGCAACAAGATTTGGTTCAAGGTCTCAAGCATTAATCAACGCTTTAAAAAAGCTCGAATAAAAATATATAATAAATGTATTCTTTTTCTTTTTTTAATAGAATAGATAAGGGAAGGCGTTGGCAAAAATATTTACCCTATTCGTACTTCTAACATTTACAGCATACACTATAATTGCAATTAATTATACAATTGTTAAGTTGCAAGAAGGCAGTAGGCTTAATCAAAGGCTTCAGATGGCGGCAGAATATATTGCTTGCATATATGATCAGAGAATAGGGCTTGTAAGCAAGTCAGATGATTGGGTGGTAATGTACCAGATAATACAATCATGTTATAGAACGTTCTGGGTCTACAGTGATAATCTATGGGCTTCTAAAGCGCTAGAGCCTTACAACTATTTTATTGCAAGAAACATTAGCAAAACTATTTCGCCCTATATAGGATTTTTGGTAAACCAAATCTTTTCGAGATAGTGTTAGGTGAAAAGATAACTGGCATAAGATATGATAGAAGGGTTTTCTGTGTCGGAAACTTCACATTCGATGGTGAAAATTATACCATATGGGTTGATAGGCATCAGGAGGGTGAGGGTGGAATATTTAATGATGCAGAAGAGTATGCTGATCTATGCCTTTATCTGGCATTAAACCACTATCTAGATGTGGATAAGGAAAATGTGACAAGACTTGTTAGGACTGCTGGATCTATGTGGAACGGCTACGGTTTCCTTGATAAGGCTGCAAAAGAAAGTGGTTTATACCAAAATTATAAGCTTGGATCATATCTTTTTACAGTAAAAGCACTAGAATATAACTCCACAATCTACGAAGAGGTTGAGAAAGTTTGGTCTTATCAGAAAGAAAATGGAGGGAGTTCCACAAAGCTACCTAAATGGAACAGTATATGGTACAGCAAATGTTGAAACAACCTCAATCCTTTTTACTAGCATATAATAGTGACCTAATAACTAGGTTTAGGAAACCAAGCATAGACCATTTACAGTTTATAGTAATAACTACAATAGCAATTTTGACGATCATCTTATGCTATCTTGTTAAAAGTAAAAAATAGTCCTTTTTATTATAAGTCCGATGATAGAGTACAAAATTTTAAACCCTTATAAGATTTCAGAAGTGAAAATTTTTAATTTTACCACTAAATTTTCTTTATATCATTTACATATCCAAAATATTCTTGTTTCAACCTTTTTATAAGCTGTTCGTCAGCAGTATACACTATAGTATTTTTGACCATTGCCAAAGATATGTATGCTGCATCATACACTGTAATATTATTTTCAACAGAAGCTTCTATAGCCTTTTTCGCGTACTCTCCTCTTAAAGAATACAGGTCAAAAGAGAAAGCGTCTAAAGCTTCCGAAATCTCCTTCAACTCGTCCTTCGAAAAAAGCCGTTTATGATAAAGTGCATTTATGACTTCGAATTGTAGAATCTCAGGTGCAATTATCCTTATTTCTCCAACAATATATCTGTCTCTAACTTTTATAGCTTTATCGGAGTTCTCTTCTTCCACAAACCATTTAACTATAACACTTGCGTCAACTACAACTTCCTGCATAGCGTTCATCCCTAAACCTTCTCACAATCTCTTCAGCCTTCTCTTCACCTATACTCTTCTTCTTAACCCTTTCACTTATTAAAAGAGCTTTCGCTAAATTTTTCCTTCTTTCTTCATCTATCTTTTTCTCTATAGCCTTCCTGATAAACTCGCTCCAGTTTACCTTAAGTTCCCTCATCTTCTTTTTTGTTTCTTCATCAACTCTAACTGTAATTACAGTCATACATGTAATACACATTAAATCTGTATATAAGCATTTACGGTTATCAAAACTATTCTTAACTAAAACTTTTAAGGAACCATATAAAATTAGTTTACTGTTGGAGTCAGAAAAAGTTCTAGAATACTATTCAAGAGATTCAGTGGTCGAAGAAATTTTAGAATATTGTAAAAATAGGTGGGTTGCATTAGAAATCAAATCAAGCAAAGAAAGAATATTCTTCAGATACCAGTGGAGAAATGGTCCACCACTATCATTTTCTACAAAAGATTCTCTTAAAAATTATATCAAAAAATATGCAAAACTTAGCCCAAGAACTTTCTATGCTTCAATAAACGTTTACAGAAACTTAAATAGAAAAGAGGATCTAGAGCAGTTAGACAATATTATCAAAGCTACACCAATATGGGACATTGACGGTTCACTATTAAACATAAAATTAACACTCTCTGCAGCTGAAATAATTGTTAATGAACTTGAAAGATACGGTTTAAGCAGGTCAACTTATCTAAAGTGGTCTGGTAGAGGATTACACGTACATGTCAACGAAAATGCTTTTTCAAAAGACCTTCTAAAAGAATATCATCCACTTGACATCGCATATTCTACAGTAGAATACATATTAAAGAGGACATGGGACAAGATTGCAGCCCTAGCAAAAGATGTGACATCATTAGAGCGGCCCTTTAAAATTGAAAACAAGATAGACATCCAGAGAGTTTTCACAACACCCCTATCACTTCATAGGGAACTGGATTTGGTTGCAGTATGCTTTAAACCTGACTCCATCAAAGACTTTGACATATCATGGGCTAACCCAGAGTCTCCAAAACATGACGGCAGATGGAAAAATTATGTTGAAGGAGAAGGAGATCGGCTTGCTAGGACAGCTATAGCAGAAGTAGGAGGATACTTTCAAAAATATAGGGAAAAGGTTGTAGAAGAGACGGTGAAGCCAGCAGCCATAGAAACCGTAAAGGAGCCGGTTACACTTGAAAAAATTGGACGCTTTCAAGTTATGGCACTATTACAGGCGGCAAGATACTATATTTTAAAAGGCGACCTTGAAAGAGCCAAATCTTTCGGATTGAACAGAGCAATATTCTATGCCTGGGCTAAGCATACAAAACCAGCTTATACGCGACGGAAGACCACTCCAGTAGCAGAGTATGTTCTCAGAGAAGCTTTAAAGTTCGAGAAGGTTGGAGACGAAGAGGCTCCTGTCACAGAAGAAGGCTGGTTCACGATAGGGGACACTGTTCAGACTCCAAGAGACTTCGACCGACAAATAGTGCAGAAGATAGAAGCCGTAGTGCCATTTGATGTCGCTTGGAACACAGCCCTAAAATACTTGAGCAGTTTCCCGAAAAGTGTTGTAGAAAGCCAAAAGGAATTCTTTGAAAAAATTTACAAGCCTGTAAGAGACACTTTTGCGAACCTAATACGAGAGAAGAGTGGAAATCAACTTTATAAAAGATTAGGTTAGCATAGTTTGAATAAAGGGTTTCGTAAAAATTTGTCCCAGGTTTCTGTTTGTACTCTACTTTAGCATCTTAGGATTTTTCCTTTGATGGAAACTTTTATACGTAACGTTTAAATACATGGTATAACAATGTTATAGTCATGTCTGTGGGGCAAGAATTACACATAGTCCTCGTATCAAACGAACCCGAACGAGTATACCCAGCACTCACACTAATTATTGCAGCACGTACACTAAACGTTAAAGCACACCTTTACTGTACAATGAAGGGTTTAGATGTCGTGCATAGAGAAAAAATGGACAAGATCATTTTAGAAGGCATGCCTCCAGTGAAAAAGCACCTTGAGGACGCTCTACAGTTAGGTGCTTCAGTAAGTGCATGTGCACCATCATTAGACATGTTAAGAAAAATGGGTATAAGCGAGCAAACTCTCTATCCAGGCGTAAAGATGGAGGATGCAATAGCATTCGTTAATAATGCTTTGAATGCAGCAAAGAGTGGAGGAATTATCCTATTCGTGTAAGTCTTGAGAAAGTAAACTTTTAATGGTAATATGTGTTAAATTCGGCGTTCAAGATGTCTCCTAGAGAAAGGATACTGTGTATGTTGAATGGAGGTAAACCGGATAAGGTTCCCTTCGCACACTGCGACAGGCATCTTCCAAGAGGTGAAATGGAGCGTGCTGCAAGGAACATGGGTATGGGCTTGCTCTGTTATAGGCCATGTTATATAGAATATGTCCAGGATGTTGAGTTGACCGTTAAATATGAAGGTGAATATATTGTTAGAAGGTATGATACTCCAGTAGGAAGTGTGTTTGAAAGGCTTAGGGTGGGTGTAGGATATGGGCAAGCTTGTTTCGGAAGAGACTGGAAAGGCATGCAGCCTATAAGAACAAGTTTTATGGTAAAAGGTTTAGAAGACTATAGAGTTCTAAAGTTTATCGCGGAAAACCTGCACTTTAAACCATACTATTATCCAGTAGAGGATCAAGATAGACGTTTAGGAGAAGATGGTATCGTCGTATCCACCTTACCATATGAGCCCATGCAAAGGCTTGTGATAGAATGGGTGGGCTACAGACTTTACGTAGACATGCTAAAGAATAAGGATGTTGTAGAAGAAATATTTTGTATCCTAGAGGAAAGGTATGTAAAGGAGCTTTTCCCTATAGCTGCAAACTCTCCATCAAAAGTAATATTGTATGGAGGAAACATAGACAGCCTTATCGTGAACCCGAAGATGTTCGAAAAATACTATCTTCCAACATACGAGAAGCTAGCGGGCATGCTGCACGCTAAAGGAAAACTTTTGGACGTACACATGGACGGAAAACTGAAGGCCCTATCAAATCACATCGCAAACTCAAAGGTTGACATCATAGAAGCTTTCACGCCACCGCCAACAGGTGACCTACCATTAGACGAGGCTCTAGAGCTCTGGAAGGACAAAATCATATGGATAAACTTTCCATCAGCAATCTCAACAGCTCTAGGCCCAAACCAGCAGAACGTGAAAAAATTTCTAATAGAACTGCTTGAAAAGTCGATTCCATACTCGAACAGGATAATGATCATAGCTTCAACAGAAAACTTTCTACCAGAAGAAAACCTAATCGCAATGGCCGAAGTCATGGAGGAAATAAAACAACCTATAGAAAGAGAGACAATAGAATGTATGCGAAAGAAATTGTTTTCTACAGCCTCTAATGTATAAATCTTATATAGTTGTAAGCAAAGTATTATACTTATGTTACAACAATTTGTTGACAGGGTTAGAGAACTCGACTTCCTTGAAAAGAAGTACCTAGAGAATTCAGCTCAGCTGATAATCATATATGGAAGAAGGCGGGTGGGTAAAACAGAATTGATTAAAAAGTTCCTGCAGGGAAAGAGAAGTATATACTTTCTCTGTAGCAGGGACAGTGTAGCTGAAAATGTGAAGGAGCTTAAAAGAAAGTTTAGCGAGTTCACTAAAAAGGAATACTTTCTAAGGCTCGATGTTGTTTCATTCTTTGACCTCTTCAAATATTTTCTTGAAGAAATCGGTGAGGAGAAGGTTGTTATAGCCTTTGACGAGTTCCCCTACCTAATCGAGTTGGATAAGGGTGTAGTTTCAACCTTCCAAAAAATATGGGATGAGCTGCTGAAGGATAGGAAGGTGTTCATGATACTATGTGGGTCAAGTGTTGGAATGATGGAAACCGACGTTCTTGGCTACAAAAGCCCATTATATGGTAGGAGGACTGGGGAATGGAAGGTTGAACCGTTTAAACTAAAGGACATGTTGTCCCTTTTCAGAAACCTCTCCTTAGATCAGATTATCCAAGTTTGGGCTATATTTGGATCAACCCCCTTCTACCTAAATCAAGTAGATACAAGCCTCACATTAGAAGAAAATGTGAAGAAAAAAATCCTGAGCAAGGGTGAAATCCTGTACAGTGAGCCTATGATGCTTTTGAGGGAGGAGTTTAGGGAGCCGAGAACCTACACGCTAATTTTAAAGTACCTTTCCCTAGGATACAACACCTTAGGCGAACTTTCTTCAGCAACTGGAATAGATAAGGGTAACCTTTCCAAATACATTTCAGAGCTTGAAGAAACCAGGCTAATAGAATATATTCTACCATTGGGCCAGAGGAAAAGAGGAATATATGTTATCAGTGAACCCTACTTCAACTTCTGGTTCAGGTTCGTCTACCCTAACCTCTCAGACCTAGAAACGGGAATGGTAAATGAAGTGTACTCGAGGATTTCGTCTCAACTGAACTCCTACTTTGGCCAAATGTTCGAAAGACTTGTCCTTGAAATGTTAAAAGCTAAAGAAATACACTTTCCAATCGCATTCACGGAAGTTAGGAGATGGTGGTACAAGGATAAGGAAATAGATGTTATAGCATTAAACCATGAAAGTAGGCAAGCCGTCTTCGCAGAATGCAAGTGGCAGGACAATGTCGACGCAGGTAAGGTTGTAGAAGAGATTAAAGAAAAATCTAAGTTTGTAAAATGGAACAATGTGAAGAGAAAAGAGTATTTCGCAGTCTTCGCAAAAAGCTTTAAAGTTAAAATTGAAGAACCAAACGTGATACTATTCGATCTAAAAATTTTAGAAAAAGTTTTAAGACAGCCCTAACGTTCTAAATTAACATACACTCAAAGTCAAAGAATAATAAAAGGATAGCGTCAAAAATAGTCTTCCAGAAAAATTATCTTAATATCAAAGGGATTTCTAGCCATTTCCTCTACAAGCTCTTCCTCTTTTTTAGCAAAAATCGCAGGAGCATCAATTTTCTTTGCAAGGGCCAGGGTAAAACAGTCTGCAAGTGAAATTCTTCTCCTGCACTTGTAAGCTGAAGCATAATCGACAAGTTTTGTATCCTCATGCAAGATTATATAACCTGACGCCATAAGTCTATTCACTCGATCCTGTGCACTTTCTTCCCCAATCTTTCTGCAAAGCACGTACTTTAATTCTGTAAGTGTTAATTCACAAATATTACAGTATACTTTCTCAGATTTTATTGCATCCTTTAATTTTTCACCCTTTTCTGTACCGTACACTAGTTCTAATAAGGTGCTAGTATCAAACACCAAACTTCCTGAAAGCTCTTTCTTCATCCTTTCTCCTCTCCTCCTTCAACTCCTTATAAGCTCCTCCAAACCCTTCTACGGGTTCACATGCCTTGTCTAATAGTTCTGGTTTTTTAACACCTTTATTGATAAGGTATCTTATTGCCTCATTTAAGTCAACCCTTCTCCCCCATCTTATTTGGAGCTCTGAAGCTATCCTTAATAGTGCCTCTTTAACATCTTCTGTAACTGATATAGTGCTCATATCTGATATAATTAATATAAACATTATATAAGGTTTTTCTATTAAAAACTCTTAGTTTTAGACAAGTCTTAGGTTAATAAGCGATTTAAAGTGTTAAGGAATGCGTTCCCTAACAGATTTTAGTATGGTAAAGTTTAAATTATAAACTGATATTGTATACTTGGTGTACCAAGTATATGTCTGTTACCGTTTCGATTAAGACGCGTAAGGAGATAGTTGAGTTAGCTGACAGGATGGTTAGGTACGGTATTGCCAAAAGTAGGTCTCACGCCCTTAACATTTTGATTGAGAAGGGAGTTGAATGTGTTATTGATGAAGTTAAGTTTTGGGACCAAGTTTACGAGAAGGCTAAAGTTTTAGAGGAAAAGGGTTATGAGCTTAAACATGGTTCCCTGTACAAGATTTTAGAAGGAGATAGGATTGAATGATTTACGTTGACACAAATGTTATTATATCGTTTGTGGACAGACTGGACCCCAATCATGAAAAAGCTCATAAGCTTTTGGAATCCTCAAAGGACATTAAGGTTGTTAGCAAGCTATCGCTAGTCGAACTAGCTTCTGTCTATTTTAGAGCAGGTTTAGAGGATCCTTTGGCTTTAGCCGTGTATTCTACTAAGCATTGTAAGCTGGAGCTTGTTGACGTAGACTTTAACCTAGTACTGGCTAACGCTTTCAAACTAGCTTCTCTCATAAAACTTAGAACTCTTAATCTTCTACATGTAAGTGTTTGTAAAAGTATTGGCGCGAAATCGTTTCTGACATTCGATAAAGAAATTTTAGAGAACGCTGATATTTTACGTGAAGTTGATGTGAAAGTCGTCATAACATAAACTAGTTTCTGAAGTTATTGTAAGAGAACTTGCTAATATTTGGACAATATTACGCAAGACTAGGTAATATAGAATATTTTTCAAAAAAGGATAGACTTCGATTAGATAATGGACTATTTTCCAAAATCATAAAATTTTCACTTTAGTTTAAACCACTTACAACCTTTTAAGTCATAGTCTTACTATTAAAGTTTAAAAAATGTTTAGGCCATGAAGGCTACACTTTCCTCCTGCCACGTTTCATCGTTAACAGTGCTAATGCTAGAGCTACTAAAATTGCAATAGGGACGAGAATCCATATTGTGTCAAAGGATGCTGGCGGAGATGTCGATGTTGTAGTTGGATGTGTTGACGTGATAGTGAATGATGGAGAAGTATATGATGTGGTTGTAGTAGTTATTGTTTTAGAGGGGGATGTTGTTGTAGTGGTTGGAGGAGGAGACGTTGTCGTAGATGTTGTAGTAGATGGCATTATCTGGTAGGCGCTGATAAGCTCCATTAAAGGGTACCTATCAATTTGTCCTTCAGAAATTGTGTAAGGTGTATCTCCTACTCCATCATGGTTGTTGTCGACACCTTTGTAGTTGTCCCAAAAGTTTCCAAGACAGCCGTGATATTTTCTACCATCATAGATGTAGTCTAGCGGCTGAGAGTTCCATGTCGTGTTAGCTTTCTGAATCGCCACATGTTGACCGTTGTCCACAAAATTGTTTAAGTATATCGAGTTTCCTGGAGAAGAGACTCTAATACCTGACTCTTGGCAGCCAGTTATACTATTCAAGTAAATTGTAACATAATAGCTGTCTTCTATAAAAATTCCATCTTTAAGACATGATGATATAATGTTACCGCATATTGTTACTCTAAAGTTGTTGTGCCTAAGACGTATTCCATAGAAGTCCATACCAAGAATAAGGTTATCTTTAACCAGTACACCAGAAGTTCGGTCCATTCGTATGCCATGAACTACAAATTTTAAAGTGTTGTTTTCTATCGTTACACCCCTACAAGATTCTAAAATGATCGCAGTGTTAATGCCCGGACCACTTATTACATTTGATTTGATGATAACATTGTCTGAAGTGCTCTTTATCCCATGTGCTACAGAATATTTGTCATTAGCTATCGTGAAACCTTGCAACGCAATGTTTGTACAAGCTTTTAATTCTATAATATTAACCTCGATTTCCTCTCGAGAATTGTATATTATAGTATTCTTAGGGCCGTGCTCAGACATTATAACTAGATCTCTCTTCTCATCAACTATAATGTTCTCCCTATACACTCCATCTCTTACAACTATTGTCGTCCCAGGCACTGCATTGTTTACTGCATCCTGTATGGTTGGAAAGTTGTCGGGCACATAAACAGTCTTACCAGCCTGAGCATGGGCAGGGACAAGTGGAACCATCATGGCTAAACAAATAAGCAACAGCCCTAAGCGCTTCAACATAGTCTCATCTCCTAAAAAATCGGGTTTTGCCCTCTATAAAATTTTTTCTAAGAGACCTTCAGTAACTTTGTTATAAGCTTAATTATCTTAGTTTCGAAGCTACTTCCTTTCCAACAGCGTTTCTCTTTCTATCTAATAAACTAATTTCTTTGTATCACTGTTCACATCAAAATTAAAAATTTTTTAGCAGCGCTTTGAGACAAAAGTTTGAGTTAACTGAATAGAAATTAATTTGTTTAAAGAGGATTCTAGGAAAAGGTAGAAAATTAAATAGGAATTTTTCAAATCGAAAAATTTTTTATAATAAACTTATAAAGTCATAAATTACTTATTACTTGATGAAAGAAAAATACATTAGTATAATGGTTTTAGCAGTCCTATTAGTCCTAATTTTTGCGAACATGTATTCAAAGAAAATTATTAATCAAGAAGAAACTTTAACAAGTACGGAAACCAGCAAATATACTTTACCTATTTCACAGAGAAGCTTCTATTTAGGCCTCACACCTACACCTAAACACTGGCCTAACAGTTCCTTTAGCGACATCGTTGCCGCATACGAGGAAACTGGAAAAATTGCTGAGGTTGCAATGGTCTGGGTTGAAAAACAGGGGATTGGAGAGTTTGAGATTTTAAAGAAAAATAGAATTATTGAAGGCATTAGAGTTTACGGACTAAAACCTGTTATCACATTAAATTTTGCCAAAATAGAAATTGACGCTTCAAGCATATCGTATGTTATCGATGCCCCCGAAGGAATTGTTGCAGATTTGTCCGATCAAGAGTTTAGAAAAAGGTGGATAGAGGAGGCTAAGGATATCGCTCAAGAGTTTAAGCCAGAATATTTTTCTTTAGGAAACGAAATTAACGACTACTTTTATATTCACCCCGAAGAATTGAATCCCTACCTAAGCCTATTTGATGAAGCAAAAAAGGAGATAAAGACTGTTTCCCCAAAAACTAAAGTCTTTGTCGTATTCTCCTACAATAATTTGATCGAAAATGAGCAATGGCACCTCATACAAGAATTTGATTCACGCGTAGATGTGATAGGACTAACATCGTATCCTTGGAAACAGTATGAGGTTCCAGAAGATATATCAGCAGACTACTATTCGAAGATAAAACAGTATACTACAAAGCCCATTGTTTTCACAGAAATAGGTTGGATTTCTTCTCCACCGGCAACAGAAAAACAGCAATCAGAATTCTTGTTAAAATTTCTTGAGCGTACGAGAGACCTTAAAGTCGAGATAGTTAGCTGGCTCTTTCTACATGAAATAGAGATTACGGGCTTTATTGGAAAGATTTCAAGCCCAGAAGTAGGGACAATAGCCCTAAAGAAAAGTGATGGAACGGATAAGGAAATTTATAGCCTTTGGCTGAACTTAAAGAAATTGCCGAAGATAACATAATAATAGTTTCTTCAAACTCTTAATGTCACCTCGTACGTAACAAATATAAGAATTACCTCTATAATTTCACTTATAATATTTGCCAAATTAGCTTCTATTCTGGTAAAATGGATAATATATAAGAATAAGAAAATATGTTTTAGAACATATTGTAATATCAGAGTAAATAATTCTGTTCACACGATTCCGACTAGGACAATAGATGTAGCTGTTTTAACTCCTAAGTAATAATTTATCTATTTTCGTGTTAACGTTTTTGGCCCCCATATTGCAACGATTGCAAATGTGAAAACAATATTAAGGATTAATAGGTAAAGTCCTCCTAACATAGTTTCAAGGGTTGGAAATATCAAGAAGGAAAGGTTGCTCATCGTGTGGAAAAGCATGACTGCCAAAATACTGCCATTCGTATTATTGTATATCCAAGTGAAAAGTATTGTTCCACACAAGATTAGAATCATGAAACCCCAAATTGGAGTTTGGGACTGAATTGTTCCAGATATGAAGAATAGAGGTAAATGCCAGCCACCCCAGAAAATTCCAAGTACTATACTTGATACCAACGCATTCCACTTGGACTGCAGCCTATCTAGCGCGTATCCCCTCCAACCCCACTCTTCTTGAAATGGTCCTCCTAGAAAGAAGATATAGACGAACGCCACAGCAATAGTGAATGGGTCAAGCAATACGGTTAATCCGGGTAAAGTTTCACCACTAATTATAGCAAACAAAAGAGCACTGCCGTTTATCAGTGGAAAGAGGCAAAAAATGGGAATATACCATACTTTGTCAAATTTATAATATGCTATTCTTTTAAGTAGATTTTTAACTCCAATTGCTCCTTCATTAAGGTAGCTTAGCGAAAAGGCTGAAACAAGTGGGCCGAAGGCAGCAGGATTAAATGTACTAAACAAAAAATCAGAGATTATCGGATGAACATATAATAAACAAGTAGATATTAAAGCTTGAGGAACCCAAAACAACCAAGAGAAAGCAAACGCGATTAGAACGTATAACCATAATTCATTAATTGGGTTTAAACCTTTTATTTTAAAACTTTCCAAGAGATTCGCACACAATCACAATTACACTACCATTATTAATGTTTTTCTAAGGCGCAAAAAAGAAGCTGGTAAGTCTGTTGAAATCCGCTTTATCGCTTTCCTAATTTGATATCATATACTAAATTTATGTCGTCTAAAAGATAGATTTTTATATGTAAAAAAAAGAATTAAATACTATGCCCACAGTTAAAAATATGGTAGTAGATTGGCTGGGCGACGTAAAATTTGTTGGAAGAAATGAGAAGGGTCTCAAAGTGAATTTCGAAATAGCGCTTGAGGGTGTAGAATCTACTGAGCTTTCACCCATGGAAACTTTACTCGCCAGCTTAGGTGCATGTAGCAGCTACTACATTATCACAATCCTAAAAAAGCAAAGGCAGGATATTAAAGGGCTGTCGGTCGAATTAACTGGGTTAAGGAGAGATGAACCGCCGAGAATATATACCGAAATCCACATGAAGTACATAATTAGAGGTTCTGGATTAAACAAGAATTTTGTTGGAAATGCGGTCAAAATTTCTAATGAAAAATATTGTTCTGTTGGTGGTATGTTAAGAAGTGCTGCAAAAATAGTTTACTCATATGAAATAGTTGAAGAATGACTTGACCTTGATCGTCATTTATTCTCGTTAACCTTTGTTAAAGTTTTAGACAGAGCACGGGAAGGTTAGCTGATATGCGAAGTCGTAAGGAAAAAATTGGCTCAGAGAAAGGTTCAGAAAAAACTAAAATAGCCAAGATTATGTAAGATTGATTGAAAGGCTGCTCAAAATGACAGACATTGATCCTGTAAACATAATAGTAACATTAATCCTCGGATTTCTACCAATCAGCGAGGTAAGAGGAGCAATTCCATACGCCTTAATATTCGGAGGCAATAATTCAATGGCGACAAGTATTTACGTGATGACAGGTGTAATCGCTAACTTGTTGATAGCCCCCATAGCTTTGAGCTTATTGTCTATAATTGAGAAAATCATTACGGATGAAAGATTTCCAGCTGTCCTGCGGAAATCCTATATTAAAATAGTTGAAACTGCCTTAAAGAAAGCCTCAAGAATGGAGAAAATAACTTTCGTGTCACTAGTATTAATCGTCGGCATTCCATTCCCGGCAACTGGTGCATGGACAGGAAGCCTTATAGCTTTCCTCCTAAGAGGCGACAAGAAGAAGGCCATAGCCGCTATAAGTCTTGGAGTGCTCATCGCATCAGCAATCGTGTACTCAGTAGTCTATCTTGGGATTTCAATTTTGAAAACCATATTCCTCCTTTAAATCATTTTAAACAATTAAACAATAGGATGTTAAATGTTTTATAGAAAAAGTTGGAAATTCTTTCAACATAATGTATGATATATTTATTAGTCAAATATGCTATTTGCACAAATTATTCCTGAGAACGTGGCAACCTCAATTCCTGCCCCAGTAAATTTATAAGCACTCGCCAGCTACAGCTCATTCAACCTTAATTCCAGTAACTTTCCTCAAACTGAGCTATCAAGTTCATTTGTCCTAGAGCATTTGTGCCTGCAAAGTGTAAAGAAGAAAGGAGGGTAAAATCATTGTTTGGCACAGACTGTTTAATTTCTTAGAATCTTCTCTTTATTTGCGGAATTTTATCGAAATCCTCATCGTTTGAGTATATTTCATTTACACCAATTCTCTTCATCTGTGCCGTTATCAATATGTCGTCCCACATGGTCCAAGGCAAATTATACTGTCGCTGTATGTTTCTCGCTTCTTCAAAGTCTAATATGCTTGTTTCAACCTTCTGTAGGGACACGAGTCCTTTCAAAAAGGATAAGAATAATGGTATCACATTTTCCCGCTTCTTCCACTTAAGATAACTGCATACTTGTGCTATAACAAAAGTAGACGTATATGACTCTTCACCAGCCTCAACACTTTCAATAATCTTCTTAGCCTTCTCACCGTAAACTTGATCCGCAGCCAAATGGTATACAAAAATGTTCGAGTCCACAAAAGGCATCTAACATTCCCTTCCCAAAGACTCCTCTATCTCCTCCATCTCAACCCTCTCTAACTTCGCAGCCCCCCACAGCTCCCTTGACGACGGCCCCTTTGGTTTTAAGAGTATACCTTTACCTATAACCTCAACTACTAAGGAGTCTCCCTCTCTAAGACCAAGCAACTCTCTCAACTTTAGAGGAAGCGTTATCCTCCCCTTATCACCAATTTTTACTTCCATTTTTTATTCCCATAAAATAGAGGGAAAAATATCCCTTATAAGTTTTACGTTACAAGGAAAAAAGACGTTAATTTTTTCCTTTTCTTTGTTTACACATATATAATCCTTGAATTCAAGACATTACAGTTTTAGTATCCTTAATTGGAATGATTTACAAGCCCGTCCCAAAAAGGCTTATCTTCTAACAAAAATATGCCTAATAGATTTTTCTAAAATTTGATAAATTCTAAAATCTTATAAAAAAAGAGGTGCACCACATCTTTAAGGTGGATCATAAAAAAATTATCAACCAGCAAGTTCAAGTAGCTGGCTTCAACAGTTTTCTTACTGCCCTAAATAGTATAGGATCAGAAATGGTATAATTCTTGTTTATTTTTGTTATAATGCTCGTATCTACTAGATTTCTTAGTATGTTTGCTAATGCAGTATCTGGCACTCGACCAAGCCTCGCCTCCAAAGCTCTCCTTATGTCGCTCCAAGAACATTCTTCTGTTACAGCGATCGTTTTAAGTACTTCAATATACCTATCCTTCGCTACACCCCTGGTTTCGAGAAAGTGTTGTATTTCTGTGAACGCCAAATTTACCGCTTTATCGAGTACCAAATCTAATGACTTCACTCCCCTCACATAATTGTATCCAAAGTGTGTAAGCCATCCTATGACCCCATCAAAGGCTTCAACAGCCTTATGAATTAGCTCTTCACTCACGATTATACCCTCTTGCTTAAAACCTGTCTTTAGGAATTCTACAGATTTATCTTTGGTTAAAGGCTTAAGCTCCACGCTTTTGTAGGGTCGTCCATAAAGGGGTGCCTCAGGGTCTTCCATCTTAAGGAACCTGTCTAATAGTCCAACTTGGGAGCCTGAAATGACAATTTTTATGTTCAAGTTGTCTAAAGCATACGCTAGAAAATAATCAAGCCTAAATCTTAGTCTCCTTAACTCTTGAGCTTCATCTAAAACGACAACTGTATCTTTAAGGCTTTCCAGAAACTTAATTAACGTTTCAGGCCTCCTTATCCTAAACTTTATCAATCCTCCTATCTCAATGTGCTCAATGCCCTTTATTAATTCCCTAACTTTCTTATTCCTACTTATTTCTGCCTCAATTATGCTCAAAAAGTCATTGAATGGAGCGGTCGTCAGAGGAAGTAGTCTACAATCTATAAACAGGTGATCAACTTTTGCAAGATTCAAACCTGTATGAATTAATGAAGTCTTTCCATACCTTCTTAACCCCTTTACAACTATAAGCCTAAACTTGTCCAGAGACTTGACAAAGGTACATAATTCTTCCTCCATGTTGAAAAAGTCTTCCTTCTTCTTTTTAGGTTCCAGAGTGAAGTAGACCAACTAACCCCCATTAGTAACTAACCCCCCTTAGTAATAAGCTTTAATTTCGTCAACATAATACGGTAGCTAAAATTACAAAACTAGGGTCAGACTTAAGTATGAATCAAATAAAAAACAATGAGCACATTTTTACAGTACCAAATTTTGAAGTAGGACAAAAATATATATGTACATTGATTCTCTTATACTATTAGCTATTAGGTGATTTGTAGGATGTTGAGCTGGGCTAAGATTGTGGGCTTCATTCTAATCATTTTAGCTGTTTCTATATTAGGGGCATACAGTTACATGTATAGCAATTCCAGTTATAGATCATATTCAGAGGCTACTGCAACGGACTCTCAGACATTGAAAGGATATGTTGAGACAATAGTTGAACCTCCATCAAAATTTTACGGCCCCACATTCACTGAAGAAGCTCTAGGACTTAAGGTTATCGCAACCTTATCAAATTCTAGTGTAAGGGTTGGTGAAACCCTATGGATTAATGTGAAATTTGTGGGTGAAAAGGCTTGCAGTATCATCCTCGCGAGAATAACGGTCACGAATTCTAGAGGGCAAAAGGTGCATGATGTCTACGTGTGGTTACCTCACAGAACATTAGCTCCGGGAGCAGAACGACCACAGGAAGAATCTTACATGTTCACATGGAAGACTTCCAAGGATCCATCGGCTAACGTTGAAGTAACTCCAGACGATTACACATTCTTAATAAAGGTGAAGGTTGACGAGAATGAAGTGACCGTGAAAGGAACAGTAAAGGTGGTTGGACAATGAACAGGCACTTCATCTTCTTCATGAGTCTCATTATCGCATTAACTTCATGCACATCTTGTGCGTGTGCATGGCAATACAGTTCATCAATGACCCCCTACCACAACTCAATATGATTTTTCAAGAGACCTAGATATCGACAATCTCGATGTTGTAGTAGTCAACCTTTCCCCATTCAGCTTAAATTATGAAATTTTAACAAGAGGGAAAATAGTTTTCTGTAGAAGTGAAAAAGAACTCTTCGAGGAAAGGCTTAAAGTTATAAAGTTTTATGATGACTGGATTAGCCTCTCTAAAATATTCGAAGAAAGGGAGATAGAGAAGGTGATGAAATGAGGCCGAGCATGCTGAAGAAGCTAGAACGTTTCAATAGGGGAATCGAAATCCTAAATGAATTAAAACAATATGGGCAAGAGGATTTTTGTAAAGACCCAAAAGGTTCTATCAATAGCTGAGAGGAACTTGCAAGTTAGCACCGAATTCCTGATAAACCTGTCAACGTACATACTCTCCGCTTGACATCGGAATCCCGGAAACGTACAGGGGAATTGTTGAGAAAATCCATGCAGCAGGTATCGTTGACGAAAACTTTGAACGAAAGCTCTCAGATATCGTTGGATTAAGGAACATAATAGTTCGCATGTACGCTGACATAAAGGCAGAACTTATCTACGAAAACTTAGATGGCATAATAGCAACACTCAAAGAATCGGCAAAGAAACTTCTAGAATTCTGCAAAGAGAATAAGATAGATCCATAAAAGGGTTCAAGTCTATACCGTCTATTGTTATAAGTTCATTTATTTCTTCTCCTTGTTCTATTAGGGTTTCCATATTGGCTAGATGGATAAGTCAAACACAATTCATATTTCTTCCCTTTTAGCAGTTGCACTGTTGCTCTGCTAAGATCTATTGGTATTTTGTCTTTTTCTCTTTCATGAGATCAAAACAATTAGCTCTTTAACCTTCGTGTTGTTCAACTTAGCCTAGATGAAAAAGTGGGGCGCATATAAGATCCTCGTGTCACCTATTGTTTCAAACTCAAACCTGTCTCCAGTAAAAGCAATCGCTCTCTTAGGTCTATATGCTTCTAAAAAGCTTCTGAAACCCCTTCTTAAATTGCCAAACGATTTAACCTCTACAGGGATCACTTCACCATTTAGATTAAGGATGAAATCTACTTCTGCTTTCCCTGTGGTTCTCCAGTATCTGATTTCCCCTCCTAGGTTAGCCTTAAGCTCGTTCGATATGAAGTTTTCAATAAGACTGCCTTTATCCGTCCTACTTTCAAACTGGACGAAATTGTTTATAACAGCATTCCTCAACCCTATATCGGTGAAGTAGATTTTTCTCGCCTTCTTTAACTCTGTTGCAAGATTCTTGTAGAAGGGTTTGACAAGATAAATCAGGTAGGTGTTCTCCAAAATAGTAAGGTATGATTCAACCGTCTTAAAATCCATTCTAAACTCACTCATAATCGAGGATGCTTCAAGTATGGAACCGATGTTAAAGCTCAAATACTGGAGTAGATTTCTAAACTTCTCGATATGCCTTATATTCAAGAAGAAGAAAACATCTTTCTCTAAGTATGTTCTCACAAGGTTTTTGAGAAGCTCTTTCTTAATCTCCGGATCATTCTCCTTAACAACAGCCGGGAAACCCCCGAACACTAAATACTCGTTAAGTAGAGTTCTAAACTCATGTTCGAACACAACCTTCACACTTGACTCTTTACCGGCTACAATGAAGTCCGTCAAAACCTTTCTATACTCCAAGAAAAGACCATGCAAATCCCTAGCTTTCCACATTAGGAATTCCTCGAAGTCAAGCGGAAGAAGCTCGAAGAAAACCCCTCTCCCAACTAGGTGTTTCCCAACCTCCACTTTAATGTCGAACGAGCCTGAACCTGTTAAAAAGACCTTAAGCCTGTTCGAGAACAAGTCGTAAATTAATTTTATCCTCCTGCCCACATCTTTACAGTACTGGGCCTCATCTATGAACAGAATCTTCTCTTCCAAGAATCGGCTAGCGAACTCTTTAGGAGCATTATCCAGAGCCCTCAGTATCTCGTCGTCTTCAAGTGTCACATACTTTCCACCCAACTTATCGCGCAAGTGCAAAAGCAAGGTTGTTTTACCGCTCTGTCTAGGACCCTTAACCACTATTACCTCTTTCCTCCTTAGCCATTTATCCAATTTTTCTTCAATTTTTCTTGGATAATACTCCATGAATAATGGAGTTAGACATGGATAATAATAAACTTTTACTCGAATATTAGTTGCTTTTCAGTAAGGCATATGATAATAAGACCAAAAGGTTAAAACGCTGTTCTCTTCCTTGGTTTCCTCGAAACTCTCCAGGATTTCAACAGCCTTGTCTCTAGCGGTTTGGATTAAAGCGGTGTTCAGAAAGGAGAGTTCTTTCGCTTTTTCATAGCCGTTCTTGTGTAGAAAACTTTTCGATTTAGAGTTGAAGCCAAGATACCACTTTACAAGCCTGAAATACTCGCTGAGAGTTCTGTTTAAGGCTAAGACTTTTAGCCTGTTTGGTTTGAAAACCTTTCCTACAACTGTTACTCGAACATCCTTCTGCAAGGGAACATCCCAAAACTACTAGGCTCTCTAGTCTTTAAACCCTTCGCCATTCATCCCACCCATGAATGACGTGGTTTTCTGGCGATTAATCTTTATAAAAACTTATATACTAATACGTAGTCGTATTACATATGGTTTCGAAGATAATTCCCATAAGGCTAAGAGAACAAGAACTAAAACAAATAGATCGACTGATAGAATACGGAATTTTTCAATCAAGAAGCGAAGCTATAAGAGAACTCATAAGGCTTGGCACAGAAAACCTAACACACTTATCTGAAATTTTCAAAGCCATAGAAAAACTGTTTGAGCTCGAAAAAGCAGAGGGCAAAATACCAATAGACCTCAGCGGAGCGACCAAACAACTACTAAAAGAGAGAGAAAGATGAGCTACATAGACACCAGCATAATTATAGCAGCCCTAGACAAACTTGACCCAAGACAAGGATTAGCACAAGAAGTTCTAGAAAAAGAAGAAAACAAGAAGATTTCAGAGCTTGTCTTAGCTGAACTTGCAAGCATATTGTCCAGGAGAGAAAACGTGCTACTGGAAATTTCTAGGAGAATAAATGTGAAAAAAGAACTGATAATTACAGTAGCCATTCTATACATAATGAGAAGATTTAAGCTAAACTATAGGAGGGTTGATGGTCATAAAAGAATTTTCGTAGTAGGCAATCTATACTCACCACTTGCAACCGCTATAGACATTTCATCTAAGTTTAAGCTAAAAACTCTCGACCTTCTCCATCTAGCATACGTAAAAACCCTAATAGAACAAGGAGAAGAAGTAAACGAACTTATAACA
>Ga0105158_1000130_pt1 | contig 33805 bp, 35 predicted proteins | sample LHCtaG_FD_81567 | JGI IMG/M metagenome (GOLD analysis project Ga0105158, IMG submission 81567) | Hot spring microbial communities from Little Hot Creek, USA to study Microbial Dark Matter (Phase II) - LHC4sed_matched | ecosystem: Environmental > Aquatic > Thermal springs > Hot (42-90C) >...
AGTATCGCTTCCCACCACATAACATCTCTAGGATCTCCGCTCATTTGAGTCCAAACAGAGATAGGTGTAGCTAGTAGTGGGTATCCAGCATACTTCCAGAGGTCGTAAGCAGCTTTGTATCTAAGCCACGAGTAAGCTTTGACTGTGTACGAAAGACCTCCGGGTCCCACTAAGCATCCTGGGTCGAGGACTAACTCCTCCAGGCCCATGCCCTCGGACAAAGTCTTAGCTAGTGAAACAAGCATGTCGAGGTCTCCAGGGGCTGCAATAGCAAGTGGTACATCAAACCTCTTTGCAATTTCGGCCATCTCCCTCCAGTTGTCCTTAGTGGCAGCGTAGATCAGAGGTCTGTGATAGGGCGGGCCGAGAACCTCCAGCGCAGCCTCTACTAATGCCGGGTTTGTTGAGCAAAGGATTAGCGGCAGGGAGCTGTTTTCAGCTACTACAGAAACAGCCTTTGCAAATTTCTTCAGATCACCGGTTACGGACCTTACAGCAATAGCATCCAATTTAAGCTTTTGACCTACGTACTCGTACTCGAAACCCTCTATAATCTGAGCCCTCCTGGTTAAAACCTCTACCTCCATAGAGTCGTCCACGTCGATAGCTATCGCGGTTGGATTGTGATACTTCAGCTCGTGCCTGAAAAGAACGTACTTGCCACCGATCTTGATGGATCTTTTAGGACTCCTCAGCTCCACTTCCTTCACGGGGGGTAGGAGAAGCTTCCTCAACTTCTCGTAACTCTCCCTGAACCTATCCTCTTCAATGAGCGGAGGGCAATCTTCCAGTTTAACCTCTAAAGATATGAGTCTTACCGCAAATGCCATGCAATTTGCTTCTCCACACTTTCCACAGTTTGTTTTTGGTAGAAGCTGGTATACATCAATGGGCGCGGGGGGCTTCCACGGCATTTATATCACCGGCAATGATTTTGATAACCAGTCCAGAGCTTTTTCAGGCTCCTTTGGCTTAGGTTCAGAGAGAAGGTACTCTCTGATGGTTTTCAACGTCTTTACGGATAGTGGGTGTACAAGCATGTAGTAATCGGCTCCTGCTAGTAAGCATATAAGGCTTGTGAGCGTCTCCCAAAGGGGTCCCCTAATCTCCTTTGGCCCCCAGTAGGGGTCCATCGTTATCCAAGCCTCTCTGGCACCCCAAGCGTTTGCAGCTCCAACGTTGAATGGGTGCTGAAGCAGTTCATTGCCTATTAGAGCAGATAGCCTAGCCCTCTCCATAGTTGTAAAGCCGTACTCTGTACCGTAGCCTATACCACCTATGTTTAGATCTAGCAGTATTCTATTCCTTGGTATCCAGTCGTATACCTTTCTATTTATCTGCTCGGCTTTGTCCAGGTCCATTGGCGAGAAGTTTATAACAGCAGCATTTGTCCTGGCTATGCTTGGGCATACATCCTCCAGCTTCATATCGAGGTTTAAACTATTGAATACAAGCCCCTCTGTAGGATATGCCTCAGCAATCTTCCCGAAGACGCTAACGTCCTTTTCGGGGTTCCCAGATCCACCTACGACTACGGGCACCTTGACCTCTTGGAGAATAGCGTCAACTGTCTTCGCAGCCTCTTCTGGGGACATGTCTTTGATTGTGGGGTCTGTGCTCACGAGGTGAATATCCACGGCTTCTGCACCGTACTTCTCAACCCATATCCTAGCCCACTCGACCGGATTGTCAAGGGCGTCCCCGAAGGCCAGCTTTACAGCTTTTGGTAAAGCTATCCTCATGTCGAAGACATCTCCCCCAAATACTGGCGGGTGAGGGGGCTTGTACCCCGTTAAGTAGTAGTATGCAGGCATTGTGTGCCCCCCTACTACATAGGTTCTCCCTCTTGTTCCTCCCTCTTCTCTGGAGGCTCCGAGTTTTACTTCAACGACTCTACCGCTGAACTGGGGTTTAGGCTCTTCAAAGGCTATCCTAGTTAACTCAGTAACCCTCTCGGCAACAACTTCAATAACCTTTGCAACTCCGTATGCAGCCTTGACTCCAGGCTTAGCCTCAGCAATTGTCTCAGGTCGTGTGGAAACAACAGGTGTGAGTAGTTGCGGTACCTTTGCAGCAAGCCTTATCTCAATCTCATCAGCCTCGATCTCGACGCCGTGAAGCTCTACAATGCCTTTCTCCAATGCCTCGCTGATTTTGGCAAGCAGGCTGTACACAATGGCCTCTTGCCTTGCTCTTGCTTCATCTATATCCTCTTTAGGCAATGCACGGCTCACTTTCCCTCGCCAACCTCGCTCCTTTTGATAACAAGCTTCTCAACCTTTATCCTCACGCCCTTCAGTACGAATGTCGTACCTCCAGCTACTAGCTGCGAGATAGCTACCTGTTGAGGTGTCATGGGTGCTGTGGCGACCTGGGGTTGCACGACTAGTTGTGGAGCTGGTAGTTGCGGCTGTACGGGCACGGCTGAGGGGGCTGTAGGAGCTTTCTCCTCGATCTTCTCCCTCCACTTCTGCACTATTGGATGATTTCTTTCCACCAGGAACTTCTTTAACTCCTCGATTGTTGTTACCTCCTTCTCCGTGGCAATTTTGTCTTTAAGCTCAGGTGGTATAGCATTTAGTACTCTCTGCTTGAGTTCTGAGGGCATCCACACGATCCTTGTCCAGCCCCCGTCTGCTTGGAAAAGCTTCTTGCTCCATAGGTAGAGGAGACCTATTCCCTGGAACCCGGGTACCTGCTTACCCCCGCTAACAGTATCTGCAATTTGGGTGAACCTAAGCCCAATCGGTGTAGTGCCCGTAAACCCTCTATGTACAAGACCCACAGCATCGAGTTCCGGAATGTAGAATGTTGCGATTTCAAAGCATCCGCATATCGTTGGAGGATAGTTGAAAAGCGAGTATAACTTTACTCTCTGAATAGATCCATTTGAAAGCTTCCTGATGGCTTCATTCACCCCCTCGTACTCACCTCCCACGGGGTCCAGCAGTCTGCCCTTTGGCGTAGGTTGTATAGGACCTTTAGGGTCTATCTTGGCAGCTATTCTTGCGTCAAGCCACGATATAGCACCGCAAGCAGACGGCCTCTCGGGAGTAATAATGCATACATGTGTTGGTGCAAAGGATTGGCAAAGCTTGCACGAGTAGAATATGTCTGCATCTTCATCTCTTAGACCAAGTGCTCTGCGATCCCTGTCTTCATAGATCTTCACAGCCTGTGGATACAAGAACTCTACAACCCTTGGATCTGTGATTATTATCACCCTCAGTTTCTCTATTATCGGGAACGCAGATCTAAATAACCTGTAGAGGACTATGCCTATGTATTTAAATGAAATCAGACCCTTCTGGACAGATCTTTTACTTATTCTCAGCCATATATCATACCGCTGGTTGAGATGCATATACCCCTGAATATAGTTACTGAACTCGTGAATTTTCCTCTCAAGGACGCCCTCGCCCTCGGATTCAAGCCCTCTGCCAGCACCTTCTATTATGACTGCGTACGGAATGCTAGAGCCTTCTTCAAGCTCGGGAATATCAGGACCTATAAGTATTACCTTGCCATCCTCTATTTCCTCAAGACTCTTAACTCTAAACAGCTCGAACTTGTACTTAACCTTTGGACCTCCTAGTTCAACGTACATTTCAGGGCCTCTGACTCTCTGCCCCTGGTACTGAAGCCCTACATCAACAGGCATGTCACTAAAAGCACCTTTTGGGGGTGTTGGGGGAATATCGAAGACATGGACTTTAACATCCTCAGGTAGCTTTACAGGTTCTAGCAGCGTGATGCTAACAGGCATTATTCTTCACCTTTTGCTTCTCCGTAAACCTAATACTGTAGCTTTTTTAAGTCTTTTTCAGCAATTCTTCCAGGCTGCATATATTTCTATACCATATTGGAAGAGGTAAGGATGCTAGAGTCCACGTAGCATTTGGCTGCGCGTAGGGCTCTAAAGATAATGTTTTCACACTTGGTACATAATGTTTAAGATAATTTAGGATAAGCCACTCGTATGCATAAGGGTAGCCTATCAGCATCACTAATTCCACGCCCTTCTTCGAAATTCTTTGAATAAGCTCGATTAAGAATGCAATATCATAGTTCCTAATACCTCTCGCATCAAGAGCCTTTACAACAGCTGGTGAAGATGTGGATATCCATGCATTTAAGCTCAGCGCTATCGACAACACTCTATCCACAAGATCCGGTGCTACTAGATCACTCAGCTTCGTTAACTGATACCCTATCGCTAGCAGTCTGCTCCTATACTTCTTGATTATGTCAGGTATAGATTTTACATCTGCAATCACAGATGCTTTTATTGGTCCAGGAGGTACATCCCCGTAATGCCAGTACTCTTGAGCCATGGTCACCTCTCCTCTCTCCTACGCCTGTATAACTCGACGATGTCTTCGAGAAGTGTTGGGTTTGAGGTTGATGGCTTTTCCTTCCAGGCAACCTCCTTGAGGTACTCCAAGATCTCCTCTTTGAATGGCACTGGTATATCTGCCTCGGTCCTCACGTACAAGTGTAGATCTGCTGGTAGCTTATCTTCCCCGTAGAACTTCTTGTACAGAGACACGTAGTTTGTGAGCTTGATAGCCCTGCCCTGCGGCGTGTCCGCGGGTCTTATGCAGAGCTTGGCAGCCATAACCATGGCCTCTTCCTTGGACTCTGCAGCGTAGAACAGATGGGCGGGAGCCGGCCCCAGCCACACCTTCTCGCCGGTTATAGCATCGTATCCATACCACGCCTCCTCATTTTCCACGTCTCCCAGCAGCATCCTCCTGTACTTTATCCCGTGAGGGCCTACAATAACAGGTACGCCAAGCCTCCAGAAACCGGAAGCTATAGCTGCAGCCTTCTGACTCATAGCGCCCCATGCTACCCCAACGGCTCCGACTCTATTTAGGATATAATCAGCTATTTCGGCATAGTTTGCCCTCAGCGGCAGCTTTGCGAATATATTCGCGATCTTTATCGCAGCGCCAGCTATGTGGGAATTTGCTACGCAGGACCCCACATTGACAATACAGCCCGCTTCAAAAGCTCCGGAAAACTCCTCGTAAGGCGTCTGACCCTCCTCATTTTTATACATAGCTATAGCCATAGCTGAGCACCCAGACGCCACGACAATGTACCTCCTTGATGCAAATTCCCTCGCCATCTCAGCTACATCTTCTGCCCCATCAGGCCAATTGGCGCAGCCAACAAACGCCATGACACCTGGTATTGTGCCCAGCACGACATCCCTACCGACAGCCCTTATCTCAGTATCCTGTATGGGGCCCCTACCAGCTCTACATTTATACCGCTCCTTCACCATGAGAGGCTTGGACGCTGCCAGGATCAGTGACAGCACAGGTATACCTCTGGGGCACACATATTCGCATCTCCTGCATGAAAAGCACTTGCTGTATAGGGACTTCAAGGATGATGTATCTCCCTTGGCCGCTCTCTGCATCGCTGCCGATATTGGCAGATTCTGTGGGCAGTTTCTCTCACAGTTTCTACACCCTGTGCACTTCTCCGCGTACTCGGTAATGGTTTTCTCGTCGAGTAAACTCCACTTGTAACCTGCTCTCAGCGGTGCCAACTTCAGAGCGGTTTCGACAGCTACTACTGCAAGCTTCTCCTCATCCAGTATGACAGCTCCAGGTATTCTTCCTGCAACTAGCTCCTCTACAACACTGCCTGGAGGGGCATGAGTTCTGTCTGGGAGCCCTCTCAAAGCCTTGTCTGAAGAAGCTAAAACCACAGCTCCTATTTTCCTAGCCTCTTCCACAATATTAGTGTATATGCACTGCTCGTCGATTACGACTATGTCAGGCACGCCTGTTCTTATAAATCTCAGCTGCCATGATATCGGTCCAACAATCCTAGCTCTTTTCTTCTCATAACGCGCTATGTCGTGAGCCGTGCAGCATAGCCCCACGACCTCTACCTTATCCCTTAGCCCAGTTTCCTCGAGGTAGTTTACGATAGCCACCGAGGGCAGGACGTTGTGGCCCACAACCATAATTACAGGCTTTGAAGAGTCTACAGTACCAATGCCTAAATCCACGAGAGGAGACTCAGGATCAGCTTTAGGGAAGTTTAGGGCTGCTACCTGGACAGCATCAGCGATCTCCATTGCCACGTGGTCCAACATACCGAGATGGAGGACCTTTGACTCATAGTCCTTCCAGTCGCCCTCCTGTCCCGTATGAATACTTGAAAGCGTTTGAACAATTTGCCTCTCGATGTACTCCATTACTATTTTCAAGTCTCTTAGAGTCCTCGGCTTAACACCCGTTACTAGCCTCGTTACAGGCATCTCCACGTAGACCTCATTCCCCAGGTTTATTGGCCAGTCTTCACCAAGCTTCTTAATGAGGCTGTCCAGTAGCTCTCTAGCGTGGCTAGCGTGCGTCGCAGTACCTATCGAGCACACCAGTGCCACCAGCCTCGACTGCTGCTCCGAGAGATCTAGCCCGCAGGCGCCTCTCTTCCCTCTGGATAGGTCACACCTACCATACGTGCAGAGGCAGCAAAGATCACAGTAAGGTAAGAAGAAGGGTTTATACCTGCTCAGTAGTGCATGGTCCCACTTCCTAAGAGTAACAATTGCCGGGAATGGTGTTGGTCCTTGAGGCTCCTCCCACTCTTCAACAACGTAGCCGATGCTTATATTAAGCCCCTTGATCTCGGCAGAGCCGCTCTTTAGCTCCTCAAGACTTACCCTGACATCCTTAAATGGTATGGACATAACAAGCACCCAAAACTAGCTGTTCACCACAGGGTCTGCTCACCCCCTTCTTATTATTATGTTTTCCTTCACCCTGCTCAGCTCTGTAACCATGGGTGAGCTTGGATTATAATCTAGGACGGATACTCCGAGCCTATCCGCTCTGACAACGCTTTCATCATAGGGTAGATGCCCTAGTATCCTTATTCCAGTTAGAGATTTTTCTATGAATATCTTATCTTCCTCAGACATAACTTTGTTTCCCATAACGGCAAAGTCCCCAACGCCGATATCCTTAGATAGTCTGTAAATTTCTCGTGTCACATCTATTGACTTAGCTGTGGGCTCCGTCACGCAGATCATCATGTGCACTCCCCTAGCAGCACCCCTACTCATAGGTTCCAGTCCTGCAACCATATCTACCACGATTATGTCTTTCCTGCCAAGGATCAGATGTGAGAGAAGCGCCCTCAGGAATGCGTACTCTGGACAAAGACACCTAGTACCACCCTTACTTATATAGCCCAGTTTAAGCAGAGTCACGTTATCAGGCCCCCTAATGCCGTATCTCTCCACAACATCGTCCACCTTGGGGTTTAGCCTGTAAACCCCGTTGGGAAGGAATGTCCTCTCCCTTATGAACGAGTCATCAAATAGAACAGGTTTCGAATCCGCAACGCTGGAGCTTATACCCAGAGCTCTTGCAAGGTTTAGGCTGGGATCCGCATCAACAGCTATGACGTTATAGCCACTTCTTCCAATAAGCCTAGCTAGACACGCGGCAACAGTTGTTTTTCCAACACCACCCTTTCCAACGATAACGATTTTCATTTTATCCTAGCCTCCTTAGTATAACTCTATGTCCTATGAAGTCTATGTACACTATCTCGACACTGTCAGCCTCATACTTTCTGCCGTAAATATCCACGAATATGTAACCATTTTGCTTTGGTGACATGGAGGCAACCTCTTTTGCAAAAAGCTTCTCACCATCCGTATCAATTATGTACACATCTGTTTCACACATGCTCTTAACCCTGGTCAGGAGTTAGATCCACCGTGCTTATATAAATGTTATAGCTGATTAGGGCTACGCGCCCATCTCTTGCCGGGAGCTCGAAGCATGTGCACACTGCCTCGGCGAAGCTTTAACGCTTCGCGAACCGGAGAAAGTTTAAAAATTGCGGGCCGTGAGGGGTTGGGCGCACCTCATGGTCGGAGTGAAGTTTGTGCCTCCAAAGCTGCTGATAGAGGCGCTGGCCGAGCACCTGAAGGAGAACGTGAAAGAAGTACAGCCGCCGGAGTGGGCTTTCTACGCCAAGACTGGCTGCTTCAAGGACCGAGTACCAGACGACCCAGATTGGTGGTACAAGAGGTGCGCTTCGCTCCTCCGCAAGTTGTACCTCTGTGGTCCGGTGGGCGTGGAGAGGTTGAGAACGGCTTATGGGGGGAGGACTAGGAACACGATGAAAAGAAAGCACTTCAAGAAGGCTGGTGGCTCTGCAATCAGGAAGGCTCTGCAGCAGCTCGAGAAGGCAGGGCTTGTCGAGAAGACGCCTAAGGGTAGGGTTCTGACCAGTAAGGGCAGATCACTCCTGGATCAAATAGCCGTAGACCTCTTCAAGAAGCTGGCCAGCGAGAGACCAGAACTCGCTAAGTACATTACTCCCAGCAGTAGTGCCTAGTGCGCAACGTTTTAAGCGCTCCTTAGTTTTTCATCAAAACGGGTGGAAGTGCTGTGAGCTTCTCAGACGAGGAGCTTGAGGAGATAAAGCGCAGAAGACTTGCTGAGCTGCAGAGGCAGCTGGAGAGCGCGAGGCAGCAGGAGGCACAGAGAGCCGCCGAGGAGGCTAGGCGCCAGGAGATTCTAAGGAGGATACTAACGCCTGAGGCCAGAGCAAGGCTCTCCAACCTCAAGTTAGTGAAGCCAGAAATTGTGGAAGCGCTGGAGAACCAGCTGATAAGCCTAGCAGCATCAGGGTCTGTTAGAGTGCCCATCGACGACGAGACGCTGAAGCAGATACTGGCTAGGTTATCCTCCAGGTCCACGGACATAAAGCTAAGGGTAAGCTTCACATAGCTGCGCGAAGCCTTTTTAAAACGATGTGCAGAAAGGCTCGGGAGGTAGATGGCTCACTATAAACCCCTGGGTAAGAAGCTGCGGCTAGCAGCCGCCATACGTAGCAATGAGCAGGTGCCCCTGTGGGTAATCGTTAAGACCAGGAGGCGTGTCAGAAGAAGACCTAGGCGCAATTGGAGGAGGAGTAGGATGCAGCCGTGAGGGTGATGAGAGATGCCCGCTAGATTCCCCGACGGTGAGCATGAGCGCGCGTACATCATACCGCTCAGAGACGCCTACCGCGCCCCTCGTAAAAAGCGCGCGAAGGTCGCGATCAGACTCATCAGGGATTTTGTGAGACAGCACTTGCGCTATGACGGAGAGGTGAAGATAAGTAATGATCTTAACGAGTACATATGGCGGAGAAGCATAGAGAAGCCCCCGCGAAGGGTCGCTGTAACTGTCAAGTTCAAGGTGGAGGAGGGAGAAATCGTTAGCACCGAAGTGAACTTAGCGACTCCCAGGAAGGAGGTTGAAGGAGCTGCAGAATGACAGTAGAGGTAGCGACTATTTTCGGGTCTCCCAATATAGGTGTTTACGTATTCGCCAACAATAAGCTCGCTCTCCTACCGCCAGATGCCCCGCCGAAGCTGATTGAACAGGTAAGGGAAGTTTTAAAGGTCGAGGAGATTGTGCTTACTACGCTAGCGGGCTCAAGGCTTCTCGGCGTGTTCACCGCAGGAAACGATAACGGTCTGATTCTGCCCCGCGTCGCCCTGGATAACGAGATTGAACTCCTTCTAAAACACACAAAGCAGGCGGGCTTGAACCTTGAAGTGCTGCGAGACCTCAGAGAGACAGGCGTGGGCAACCTGATCCTTGCAAACGGCAAAGGGTGTTTAATGGGCAGTATTCTCCCGAAAAACATCACCAAGGTGATATCAGATGTGCTGGGCGTGGAGTGCCTGGTCAGGAATATAGCGGATCTGCCCCTCGTAGGCTCGCTCGCTGTTGCCACAAACCTTGGGCTCGCGCTTCCCCCCCTGGTTACCGAGGAGGAGCTCGAAGAGCTAAGCAGTATACTTCGGGTGCCAGCTAGGGCTATTACCGTCAACAGAGGCAAGCTGTTCCTCAGGGCTGGGCTCGTCGCCAACGATAAAGGCGCCATAGCTGGTGGCGACACAACAGGTATCGAACTCATGCAGATCCAGAGGGCCCTCTTCCCGTAGAGCCCTTCTTCAACTGCGCGAGCTTCCCCGCGTACTTACGGGGTAAACCCCTCCCTTCAATTGGGTACTTAGTCGTGATGAGAGATCTAGCCTTGTGAGAAATGACAACTACGTCCACAACCTCCCCTGGCTTCAGCTCGCCGTACACGTAGTTGAGCACGGGGTAGCTGCCGAGCTGCCGAGCCAGGGCCGCCCCCCTCCCAATTTTTTCTACGTAGCACCTCCTCAGGATAGTTCCGGTGGGAAATACTCTTTTCATCATTCTCTTGTCGAAGAACTCCCTAACCCACTTCTTGAAGCGCAGGATGCCTCCCTTGTGCTTTCTCGCGATGGTATCTCCTACGCTCCAAAGAGGAGTGCCGGGGAGAGGTAACACCTCTCTCACGTTCACTCTTCTGATAAGCAAGCCCTCCTCGAGTACACGCTCGAGGAACTCCTTATCCCTCTCAAATGTACTCCTAGTTTCCCCAGGCAGGCCCAGGACGAAGTTCAAACCAGGCAGGATCTCCGGCAGGCCATTCCAGCCTCTGCGCCTGCCGACCTCATTCACCAAGCGAATGGCTTCAAGCACTTCCTCAGGGGTATTCCCCAGGTTGTTCATCCTCGAGACCATGGGATCCGCGGACTCCAGCCCAAAGGCGGCAACATCCCCAGGTGTGTGGTACCTGATCAGCACCTTGAGGGCTTCGAGTGACTTCTCCTTATGCAGAGCGATCGTCATTGGGTTGACATTATCTATGTGCAGGGCTTCCAAGCTCGGCGCTGCGAACCTAACACTTCGAAGCAGCCGCTCTATGTTCTCGGGAGATGGCTCAGGATACTCCTCCTCGTTAACCCCTTTGGCCATGTAAGTTAGGAAGTCCGCCTGCCTCCCAAGCCGAATCGCTCTGACGCCGTAAGTGTAGAGCTGCTCAACTTCCCTCGCTATAGACTCCGGGTCCCTGGTGATTACACGACCTAGCCTCGGCTCTATGCAGAAGGAGCAGCCACCGACCACCCAGCGAGGACAGCCGCGATAGGTCTCTATCTCCGCTGTGAGATTATACCCCGCGTTCGGATGCTGAGCGACGATCCTCGCCCCACGCACAGCGAACCGATCTATCAGGCTGTAGTCCTTGGAGGTTGCGTAAGGGTTAATGGACTCGAGGCTCCTCGATCTCAGGTACTCATAGACGGCAAGCCAACCCTCCCCGGGTACCACGAGGTCGTAATAGGCCTCGAACTCGGAGCGGGGGATAGCCCTTCTTCCACCTCTAACGCCCATGCCGAAGCGGGCTAGGGGGCCTGTAAGAATCTTCGCTGGCCCCTCCACCATCCTTGGCAGCGCGGCAACTTCCCTAGGGGTCATTGGTGCACCGCCTACGTACCGCCCAGGAACAACCACGCCCCCAGATACGATGAGGAGATCAGCTTTCGAGGCAACCTTCTGGAAAAGGTGGGGGTAGGTCCTCACGTAGTCTATCGTGAAGTAGATTACATTCGCTGACTTCTCGGCAGACCAGATAGCTCCCGCGATGTACCTGGGGTACACGTCCACGTAAGGCGGTACTCCAAGCCCTGCGGGCTCGTCCGTGTAGCCGTCGACAATTACAGCCAGCGTCATAGCCTCTCAGCGTAGCCCATGCCTCCTACCCACCCGAACTTCCTCACCTCGCCATACCCATGCAAGTAAACTCCTTTCCCCTGCTTCACGCGGCCGATGAGCGTGGCGTTGACGCGCTCGAGGAGGTCCTCACGCTCCTCGGGCAGCGTGAAGATGAAGTTATACTCTTCCCCAGAGTGATAGAGAGCTCGCTCCAGGGCTTCTCCCTCGCCGAAGCACTCGAGAAGGAGCGGGTGCAGAGGCACTTCTTCGAGCTCGAGCCTAACGGCTGAGCTCTCGGAGAGGTAGTGCAGACTCAGCGCCAATCCATCGCTGTTGTCGAGCGACGCTTTTACAACCTCTTTCACAGCCAACCAGGCCCGGGGATCTGGGAGGTTACCCCAGGCATACTCCTCCAGATCCCCATCGGTCAGCTGGCAGCGGACCTCTACTGGATTCAGCGAGAATGCCTGAACTGCGGCTGATAGCCCCACCCTCCCTGTGATCGCGATAACATCGCCAGGCTTGGCTTCTCTCCTGCTTAGGTACTTGCCAGTGAGCCGGGCGACCACGAAGACATCTAGCCTAAAGGGGTCTCCCTCGACCACGTCAGTATCTCCACCTACAACTCTCAGCCCGTACTTCTCGGCAGCCTCTCGCACCCCTGCAAGCAGCTGCTGCAACTGCTCCTCGCCGAAACTCCTCGGCACTCTTAGCGAGAGCAGAGCCGCCGCAGGGGCACCTCCCTTAACGAGCACATCGCTCACAGGAGCTACTACGGACTTTATGCCCACCCTCCTGAAAGTGAGCAGCGGCAGCATGTGGAGGCTCCAGTCAAAGGAGTCTACCTTCAGCAGCAACTCGTGGTCGCCGAGCCGGATGAGCGACGCATCGTCAAACTCTATGCCGAAAAAGCGAGTTATCCTCTCCAGGAGAACATCCTCCCTGAGCATGCGTGCTCAAGCTCTTCTCCTGTACGTAGCAACAAGCACGTACGCAGCAGCCAGCACAAAAAGGATGTAAACTAGCGCCTGCATCCAGCTCACGTAAGATTCCAGGCTGCCGGGCTCTACGCCCACTATGTAGGCAAAGACCTTGTAGGAAAAGTAGGCTGCCAAGGCCGCTGAGACTAGGGTCAGTAAGCCCAACAGTCTTCTCAGGATCTGTTGCTTGCTCACAGCTACTACCCCTCCCCTCAATGCGCGGCGCGTAGAATCTTAAGGCTTGCGCGCCTTTGAGCCATCCGCGTGCTGCTAGCTGCTTCTCCAACCTTTGGGGTAAACCCCTGGGTCCATCACAACGTGGCGTGGTCGCGCCACGATACCTGATTTCACAGCTAGCATACGGTCACTGGACATAGCGGCTTCGCCTATCGCGACGAGCTCACCTTTCAGGGACATTATGGCAATAATGTCCCCGGTCCTGATGCCCTCTTCGAGCTTAACTACGCCAGGCGCGGCCAAAGGTGCTCCGCGGCAAACAGCATCCACCGCGGAGTCCCTGATCCAAACCTTTGGCAGACTCTGCACAGCGCGCTCAACAGGTATGAAGGTCTTCCTGAGGTATTCCTCTCCCCCCTCCTCTTTCCATATGTAGAAGGCGTCCACCACGTCGTGAAGCGTTGCTATGCTGTTGTCCTCAGTTAAGTCGCCCGACCTGATCCTGCGCAGCTCCTGCATGTGGGCGCCGACCCCCAGGACCTCCCCTATATCGTGGCAGAGCTTCCTCATGTACGTACCCGCCTCGCACCAAACGTGCAAGAGGACATTCCTACCCTTTACTTCAAGCAGCCTGATGCCGAAGATCCTACGGACGCGTAGGCTGCGCTTAACCGCTGAACGCAGAGGAGGTCTCTGATATATAGGCCCTTGGAACAGCCCTACCGCCTCTGCAACTTTGCTCTCCTCCGCGTCACTATGAAGCCGCATCACACAGATGTACTCCTTGTCCTCCTTCAGGAGAACTGGTAGCACTCTCACAGAGTTGTAGAGAACTATCGGCAAAACGCCTGAAACTTTGGGATCCAGGGTTCCAGCGTGCGCCAAGCGCTCGACGCCGAGAATCCTCTTAAGCCAGGCTACCACCTCGTGGCTGGATGGTCCCACGGGTTTGTCTAGATTTATAATCGAGTAGCGCAGGTAGACCTCTATGGGCCGCTCCTCCGGGATCCATCCGTATGAGAAGTCTGTATCGTCCTCAGACTTCACTAGAATCTCTCGGACAGGTGGGGGCCGCAGGTATTTAGCTTTCTCCACGGGTGTACACGCCGCGTGAAGAGCGTTGGACTAGGGATAGAACAGGCTTTACAGGTTCTCTCATCATCTCGAGAAGCCCTGCTTTCCCTAAAGCATGGAGCACCTCTTCATCGCTGGCGCCCTTCGGTATCTGGATTTTATACTGCAGCGGCTCCAGGTGCTTTACATTAGCCCTCCTCCGCTTCACCCCCGTTAGCTGCTTAGGCCCTGTCACGAGGACGAACTTGTCGTCGATTATATCGACGATCACACACTTCCTGCCAGCCTCCCTACCCGAGGTCTTCACACAGATCCTACCTATATCGAACACTTTCACCATGGCTGCTCCCTCCGCCTCACAGGCGTACTTCTTATAAACGTAGCGCGCTACTCAACCTTGACCTCTACTTCGCGCCTCTCACCGCTTTTAGGCAGATATATAATCAGGACTCCGTCTTCAAGCCTTGCCCTAGCGTTATCGGTGCGCACTTTAACAGGAAGCTCAACTCTCTTGTAGGCACGCCTGTAAAACCTCTCCCTCTGCAGGTACTTCCTGCTATCCTCCTCCCTAATCCTCTCCTCACTTTTCTCAGCTTTAACTTCTACAAAGTCCTCTGTGATGAGGATCTTGATCTCGTTCTTCCTGAAACCTGGCATGTCCATGTACAGGACCAGGTAAGAGCCCTGGTCCTCTATGTCCACGCGTGGCTCGTACACACGCATGCTGTCTGGGTAGAGCTCGTGATACTTCGCCCACAGGCTTCCCGACAGGCTGTTAATACTCTGCTGGATTCTTGCAAGTACTGTTAGCAGCTCCTCCACCACCCTACTTTCAGAACTCGCGGAGCTCATGCAAACCCCTCAATACCTAGGGGATAGAAAAAATCCTCAAATATTAAATCCCTTTTGCCGAGAAGCCTTTGCTACTCGACTATTATATTGCTCTCGGAGTAACCCTTACGTATGAGGAACTCTTTCACCCTGTACCTGTGGTCTCCCTGAAGCTCTACGTGGTCCTCTTTGATTGTCCCCCCGCAGGCCAGCATCGACTTCAGTTCTGATAGCATCTTTCTGAGCTCGGGGTCCTTGGGATCCAGCCCGGTAATTACGGTGACATCCCTGTTGCCTTTGCGTTTTTCTACGCGAATCTTAATCGTCTGCTGCTCCTTGAATACTCCTTTTATCAGACTATCCAGCAGCTCAGCGCTCATAGCTTGCTAACTGCAATTGAGAAAAGTGAGGATACATATTATAAAGCTTTTTGTGAGCGGGCATGCTAAAGAGCCCTTACGCGCTTCGGGACGGAGGGGCGTATCTTCTCAACTATCTTGAAGCCACAGTGAGGGCACCTAAAACCGGGCAGTATCTCTTGCTCTCTCCTACTGAACACCGAACCGCAGCGCAGGCACATGTAAACCTTCTCGTCCTCCAAGGAAAAGCCCATCGGCCTGCTCACCGCGTGGCTATTTTCCTCGCCTCACGCTCGGTCTCCCTCAGCAGGATTATATCTCCAACCCTCACTGGCCCTCGAACGTTCCTCGTTAGTATTCTTCCCTTGTCCCTCCCCTCGAGTATCCTGACTCTGACCTGCGTGACCTCTCCTGTGACGCCGGTTCTACCCACTATTTGCACTACTTCTGCGGGAGTAGCGTCGCTCCACTTGTCAGCCATACCACTCCACCCGAAAACCTCTAGTAGGGATTTAAAGATTGCAGTGTGTGCTTCACACAGCCTTCAGCTTGATGCTGTTTACCTCCCTGATTATCTCGTCTACCAGGCTCTTAGCCTCTCCTGGATCGATTATTGCAGCAGACGAGGCGGCGACATTTATCCCGGCGGCTTTGCCGAGCCTTTCCTTGGAAGGTACGTACACGTAAGGTACCTTCTTCTCCTCGCAGAGAAGCGGTAAATGGGCTACGATCTCGGGGGGTTCCACATCCTCCGCGATCAAGACGAGAACCGCCTGGCCGCGCTCTACAGCCTTTGTAGTCTCGTTTACTCCTTTGCGTATTCGACCGCCCTTCTCCCTAGTCATGGATAGGGCTTGGTAGGCCTTCTCCGCTAGCTCTGGGGGCACTTCGAATCGAACGTAAAACGGCTTTTTTGACATCTCACTTCCACCTCTTAACCTCTGCAGGTCACTCAGCCCTCGCATTTCTCTTTAAATTTTTTGGTGCTGTGCAGCTAGCTCTGCCGCAAGAGTATACCTTTTTGCCTCAAGAGCTCTGCACGGGGTGCATGGCCGCGCCGCCAGGGCTTAAGCTGGAGGAGCGTTTCACCAGATACTTAGCGGGGTTCCTCGGCCTGCCCTACGTCGAGGAACTACTACGCAAACTGCAGGAGCCTCCCACCAGGTACTTCCTCAGGGTTAACACGCTGAAGACGAGCAGCAAGAGGCTTGTTGAGGAGCTACGTTCCGAGGGGTACGATGTACATAGGCACCCACTGGTGCCCGAGGCAGTGTTCTTAAAGGTCGAGGGGCCCTTCACCGTGAAAGAACACGCTGGAAGAGTAATCGTGGACTACCCCACTGCGGAGAGTTGCTACATCGGCGCTCACGTGTACGCTCCTGGTGTAGTGAAAGTCGTAGGTGCCTCCGCCGGCGATCACGTTTCGGTTCATGCTCCCGACGGCAGAGTGGTCGCAGAGGGGATTCTCGTCATGGAACCTGAAGAGATCTTCGGGAAAGGGAGGGGGAAGGCTGTAGAGGTAACTCTCTCTGTGTACAGAGTAGCATCCCTGCGCGACCACAGGATCTTCAGAGAGGGGCTGATCTACCATCAGTCTCTACCCTCCATGGTGGCTGTGCGAGAGCTAAGTCCGAAGCCTGGGTGGAGCGTGCTGGATATGTGCGCTTCACCAGGCGGGAAAGCAACGCATGCAGCCCAGCTCATGCAGGATGAGGGCGAGGTTGTGGCAGTGGATAGAAGCGAGAAGAAGGTCGAGGCAGTGAGGGAGAACGCTAAGAGGCTCGGCTTGAAGTCCATAAAGACTATCGTCTACGACTCCAGGTATATCTCAGAGGTGGTGGGCTGCAACAACTTTGATGCTGTTATACTGGACCCGCCTTGCAGCGCGCTAGGCGTGAGGCCGAAGCTTCGCTACTCCAGGTCGTACACCGATGTGCTCAGGTTATCCAACTACCAGAGGCAGTTTCTCTCAGAGGCGTACAAGGTTCTCAGGCCAGGAGGAGTTCTGCTTTATTCGACATGCACGATCTCGCCTCTAGAGAACGAGTTGGTAGTGGTGCATGCTGCCGAGAAGATCGGATTCGAGGTCCTAGAGACGAAGTATCCGAGCGTGAAACGACCACTTCTAGGAGTGCCGGGGCTGCTCTTCGACCCCGTTACGAACGATACTCCCGGTTTCTTTGCGGCTCTGCTAAGGAAGAGAGTTGACACGCTGCCACCTAGTGCGCGCTGGTGGAGATGACGCTAGCTTAGCGCGCAAAAATATTAAGGGTTTAGGGCGAGCTGAAGTAGAACACTATGTTTCCGGCAGCACCTATGGCAGGGTATGATAGAGCGATAACCATCTTCAGCCCTGAGGGCAGGCTTTACCAGGTGGAGTACGCGTACGAGGCTGTGAAACGCGGGATGACGGCTCTGGGCGTGAAAGCTGTTGACGGAGTAGTGCTGGCTGTCGAGAAGAAAAGTACATCGCCTCTTGTGGAGGGAGCGGAGAAGATAAAGAAGATAGACGACCACGTCGGCGTAGCGTTTGCAGGTCTGTTCGGCGACGCCCGAGTCCTCATAGACCAGGCTAGGATCTACGCCCAGACGCACAGACTCGTGTATGGCGAGCCGATCCCGATCGAGATGCTCGTGAAGAGAATCTGCGACATAAAGCAGGTATACACGCAACACGGTGGCGTAAGGCCCTTCGGCGTTGCATTTCTTTTCGCCGGAATTGATAGGAAGGGTGTACACCTAATACAAACCGACCCAGGTGGAACGTACCTGAGGTGCAAAGCGAGAGCAATTGGTGCTGGAGCGCAGCGCGCCCTCGATCTCTTCGTAAAGGAGTACAGAGACGATATTAAAGTCGATGAGGCAGTGCTTCTAGCGCTGAGGGGGCTCAGGGAGGCCATGGAAGAGGGGTTCTCACCGGAAAACATCGAGCTTGCGAAGATCGACATTTACACCAGGAACTTCTCCATCTTTACCACAGACCAGGTGCGCGAGCTAACCTCGAAGATCTGAGGGAAGGTCGGAGGCGCATGTCGTCGAAAAAGCGACTTAGCATAGCTAGGCTGGAGAAAGGTGGTAAGCGTTTCGAGATCATCGTGGATGTGGAGAAGGCCTGGCTCTTCAAAAGCGGTGAAAAAATTAACGTCCGCGAAATCATTGAGGGAGAGTTTATCTACTATGACGCGAAACAGGGGCTGAAGGCTTCCGAGTCGGACTTGAAGAAATTCTTCGGCACGAGCGACCCGTACCAGGTAGCAGAAACCATACTCAGAAAGGGAGAATTGCTGCTTACCAGCGAGCAAAGGAAGGAGCTCATCGAGGCGAAAAGAAGGCAGATAATAGAGTTCATCTCGCGGAACGCGGTTGACCCCCGCACGAACACGCCAGTACCTCCTAAGCGCATAGAGCTCGCTTTGGAGGAGGCGAAAGTCGGCGTAGACCCCTTCCGCCCTGTAGAGGAGCAGATTGAAGAGATTCTAAAGAAGCTCAGGCTCATCCTACCCCTTAAAATAGCGAAGGCGCTTGTAGTCGTAAAAGCGCCCCCCGCGTACTCCGGCAGAGTTCGTTCCTACGTCTCCAAGATGGGCAGGGTGCTTGGAGAGAACTACCAATCCGATGGCTCGCTGCTCCTGGAGCTCGAGATACCTGCAGGCATGCAGTCCTCTCTTGTAGAGAAAGTGGCCGAGCTCACAAAGGGGGAGGGCGAAGTAAAGCTTCTCCGCGTGGAGTGAAGAATTCCCGGCTTTTGTTAAGCGCACGAAACTCAAAGGATAAAGCCTAGCTAGTAAAAGCCTCTCAGGCGGAGCGTCGTGATGCAGATAGGTGTCGTGGGCAAGCCCAACACCGGAAAATCTACGTTCTTCGCTGCTGCGACGCTACTCGACGTCAAGAGAGCTCCTTACCCCTTCACGACCATCGAGCCCAACGTGGGAGTGGGCTATGTTAAAGTGCGCTGTGTCTGCCGAGACCTGGGTATCGTCGACAACCCTAGGAACTCCGTGTGCATTGAAGGGTGGAGATTTGTCCCAGTCGAGCTGATCGACGTCGCAGGTCTTGTGCCAGGTGCGTGGCAGGGGCGCGGGCTGGGCAACATGTTCCTGGACCATGTCCGCAGGGCTCCTGTGCTCATCCACGTAGTGGACGCCTCGGGATCCACAGACGAGGAGGGGCGGGTTGTCAAACCCGGTTCACACGACCCGGTGCAAGACGTGCTTTTCTTCGAGAGAGAGTTTGAAATGTGGATGTACCAGGTGGTCTCCCGCGACTGGGAGAGAACCTCGAAAACCATTGAGTACACAAGGAAGTTCGACGAGCTATACTCGCGCTTTACTGGTCTAGGAGTGAAACCCCAGGTCGTGCAGCAAGTTATGGATGAGCTCGGCCTCTCAGGGAAGAGGGTTACTCAGTGGTCTCAGGATGACCTGATGAGCCTCGTGAGGGAGGCTAGGCGCGCCTCTAAGCCGATACTAATCGCTGCTAACAAGGCGGACCTCCCTGCAGCCCCTGACAACATAAAACGCCTCGCCGAACAGTTCAAAGACAGGTACCTGGTAATTCCCACGTCCGCCGAGGCTGAGCTTGCTTTAAAGAAAGCTGCGAGAGCGGGGTTGATCAAGTACATACCTGGTTCTTCCAGCTTCGAGGTCGTCGGGAAGCCGACCCCCGAGCAGTGGAAAGCGCTCGAGTACATCGAGGAGAACGTGCTAAAGAGATACGGCTCTACGGGTGTCCAGGAGGCTTTAGACAAGGCCGTATTCGAGCTCCTGGGTATGATTGCCGTGTTCCCGGTGGAGAACGAGAAAAAGTTGACGGACAGCAAGGGCAATGTTCTGCCCGACGTGTACCTAGTGCACAAGCACTCAACCGCGAGGGACTTAGCCTACGAGATTCACACGGAGCTTGGCGAGAAATTCGTCTTCGCGATAGACGCTTTAACAGGGCGCAGGCTAGGCTCGGATGAACCGCTGTACCACAGGATGGTTGTCAAGATAGTGACTGCTAGGTGAGTGCGTAGCATGTTGGTCAGGGTCTCTGGGTTAAGCTATAGGTACCCAGGCTCGGAGGGTTGGGTCTTGAGAGATGTGCACTTAGAGGTAGATGCGGGTGAGTTCATACTACTTGTGGGTCCGAGTGGGTGCGGTAAGAGCACTTTTGCCAGAGTGCTCAACGGGCTGATCCCTCATTTCTACGGCGGCGAGCTCACCGGCGAAGTAGAGGTTTGCGGGATGGACCCCCGGGAGCATCCCACTTACGAGTTTGCCGAATGCGTCGGGTTTGTGTTTCAGAACCCTGAAAATCAGCTGTTCTTCACAAGCGTGGAGAGGGAGCTGGCATTCGGTCTCGAGAACCTTGGGCTCCCTCGTGAGGAGATCTCCAGGAGAGTAGAGCAGGCACTGCGAGAGTACCAGCTCGCGGAGCTTAGGGATAGAAGCCCTTACGAGCTTAGCGGGGGACAGCAGCAGAGATTAGCCATAGCCAGTGTAATGGTAATGCAGCCCAAGGTGCTCGTCCTGGACGAACCTACAGCGAACCTAGATCCCTTCACGGCTATGCGCATACTAGCCCTCGTGAGGAGGAAAACCCTCGAGGAAAGAGTCGCGGCCATAGTGATAGAGCATAGACTGGAAGTGGCCCTGCCCTTCGCCACCAGGATGGTGGTCATGGTTGGTGGGCGGATCGTCGACGATGGCCGCCCTGTGGAGGTTGTAGCCAGGCAGAAGCACGTGGTAGGTAGGCTGCATGCCTTAGAGCTTGTCGAGCACCTCGCTCAGGCTGGTTTCAGCCTTGAAGTCGAAAAGCCGTCCCCGGAGCACGTCGCGCTCAGCATCGTGAAAGCATACAGGGTGAGTAGACTTGCAGCGCGAAGAAAGCGTAGTGATCCAGGTTAGAGACCTGTACTACACCTACCCTGGGGGTGTGGAGGCGCTGAGAGGGGTTAACTTAGAGGTGTACCAGGGCGAGGTATTGGCGATAATGGGTGAGAATGGTGCCGGGAAAACCACCCTGATTAAGCACTTCAACGGAATCCTGAGGCCTACTCGCGGCCAGGTCCTCGTCAAGGGCATTGACACGCGCCAAGCAAGTGTTGCTGAGCTTTCAAAGATCGTGGGATTTGTCTTCCAGAACCCGGATCACCAGCTCTTTGCGGATACAGTTTACGAGGAGGTGGCCTTCGCCCTGAGGAACTTTGGCTACCCTGAGCACGTCATCGAGAACAGAGTTAGGTGGGCGCTGAACCTCATGGACCTCTGGAAGTACAGGTCGAAATCCCCTTTCTCGCTCAGCGAGGGCGAGAAGAAGCGGCTAACCATAGCATCTGTACTGGCTTACGATCCCGAGATAATAGTTCTCGACGAGCCCACGGCTGGTCAGGATTACCTCCAGAAGGAGAAAATCTCTGAGACTATCAACCTGTTGCGCTTGATGAACAAGACCGTGGTGATGGTGACTCACGATGTGGAGTTCGTGACAGAGCACGTGGACAGGGTGGCTGTTATGACTAAGGGTAGGATTCTAGCTGTGGGCCCCCCTCAGAGGGTGCTGTGCGACACACAACTCCTAAGAGAGTCGCGGCTGGTACCACCGCAGCTAATCAAACTCTCGCTAATTCTGCGCAGGCACAACATTCTCAACGAGCAGGAGTACGAGTGGCGGGCGGATAAGCTGGCACTGAAACTGGTCAAAATCCTGGAGAGTGATACCAATGGAGGCCCTTCGGGCATTTAGGTTCAAGAGGGAGAATACGGTCATAGACAAGGCAGATCCCAGAGTGCGCGCTCTCCTCTCGGCATCGCTTGCCGCGCTTTCCCTCTACGCGCAGAGCGTCGAGAAGCACCTCATGGTAATTTTGACGGTTCTGGCGGTAGCAGCTGTAGCGCGAAGGCTTAGGAAACTTGCCGGAGTCGTGAAAGCCGCGCTGCCGCTATCAGCTGTAATCTTCGCCCTAAACTGGCTAGTGGGCTCCAGGACGGACCTGGTCCAGCCGCTCGTTCTTGCTCTAAGATTTCTAGCGCTTTCAGCCTCGCTGTCCTTATTCTTCATGACAACATCCCCTGACGAGCTCTCCTTGATGCTCGAGAGCATGCGGCTTCCTAGAGAGTACTCTATGCTTGTGACAATGTCGTTTAGGTTTGTACCCACTCTAGCTCTGGACGTGGAAGCCGTTATGCATGCTCTGCAGAGCCGCGGCCTGGAGTTAGAGCGAGGCAGTATAACGAGGCGCGTGAAAAACTACCTTTACCTGATGGTTCCACTGATAGTCTATGAGGTCAGGAGGAGCCTAATGGCTGCAGAAGCCTTGGAGGCCAGGGGCTTTGGCTCCCCAAGAAAGCCCACGAGGTATCGGGAGCTGCGGGCAAAAGGGTCTGACTATCTCTTTGTCGTCCTGCTAGCCGTGTACGTAGCCCTCTTCCTTGCTTTGTGATCGAGTAGTGCTCTAATGAGCTCCGCAGCCCTCGGGTAGGTATCTGCCTTCTGATCAGGAGCCGCGCGCTTGTTGCTTAGAGGCGTGATGAGTGAAACGATATTTAATGGGCATCTTAGTCGTGTGAGACCCAGGGGTGGTGGATGTGGACGTGTTCTTGCTGGGACACCTTGTGGTAGACACCATAGTAATAAGGGGGAGTGTGAAGAAAAGCCTAGGAGGCACGGTTACATACGGGTCCTTCGCCGCGCTAAAGCACAGGGCTAGGCCTCACGTGGTCTCGAAAATAGGGCTTGACTTCCCAGATGAGTACCTCATGTTCTTATCGCGAAGCGGCGTGGATATCAGCCATGTAACAGTGTCCAAAGACCTTCCCACGACGAAATTTAAGCTCGTGTACGAGGGCGAGGACAGAGTTCTGTACCTCTTGTCGCGATGCGAGGACATACTTGCGGGAGATGTACCGCTCGAGAAAGTGAGAGGTTCCTTGGCTATAGTCGGGCCTCTCATAGGCGAGGTTCCACCCGACGTCGTCCAGGAAGTATCTGAGCGGGCCGCGCTGACGGCGAGCGACCTTCAGGGGTACGTGCGCACAGTTGATGAAAAGCGACGTGTACTGCTGGCCGCCAGGCCTGAGGCCCGTCTAGTCATAGCCCTCTCCGATGTTGTCCACGCAGAAGTGAGCGAGGCAAAGGCGGTTTATGGCGAGGCAGAGCCATGGAAGCTTGCTGAGAAAATGGTCAAGGAGGGTGCCGGAATAGCCCTTGTCACGCTGGGTAGCGCTGGGGCGTATATAGCTACCTCGCAAAAGGTGTACTACATACCCCCGGCCGAAACAACCAAAGTTGTTGATAGAACAGGCGCGGGTGATGTATTCACAGTGGTATTTTCAATAGAGTACTTGAACTCCGGCGACGCTAGGGAGGCCGCTGCGTATGCTGCTGCAGCTGTATCGTATCTCATAGAAAAGCCAGGCGTGAACGGTTTGAGAGAGAGATGGGAGCTTGCACGCCGCGCAGAGAGGGTCCTAGCCGACATAAGGGAGCTTTAAGAGCTGCAGCCATTGATTAAAATTAATCCATTGATTGCTGAAAAAGCGGCAAAAAAGAGAATATATCCAACCGCGCTAAGAGTTCTCCCGCGATGGCCTCTCAAGCAGTTCTGGAGGAAATAACTTTCAAAATAAAGGAGGCGCGCGAGGTTCTTCGAGGAGTTGCACACGTTACCCCTCTCGTCTCTAACAAGACTCTTTCAGACCTCAGCGGGGGCGAAGTACACCTAAAGCTGGAGAACCTCCAGAAGACAGGGGCTTTTAAAGTAAGAGGGGCTTTCTACAAGATCTCCAAGCTTGCGAAGGCTGGGGGTGTAAAAAAGGTTGTAACAGCAAGCTCCGGAAATCACGCCCAGGGTGTGGCTTACTCTGCCTCCCTGCTAGGCGTAGAGGCGGTGGTGGTTATGCCCAGGTACACTCCCTTCTACAAGGTCAACGCTACTAGGGGTTATGGAGCCAAAGTGATCCTGCTCGGAGAAACGTACGATGATGCATACCTGCATGCCTTAGAAATCGCGAAAAGGGAATCGGCGCCCTTCGTACACCCATTCGACGACCCTGATATCATAGCTGGGCAGGGCACAATAGGAGTAGAGATCTACGAGCAGCTGCCCGACGTTGACCTAGTGCTGGTCCCAGTGGGCGGCGGTGGCTTGATCTCAGGTATAGCTGTAGCGCTTAAAAAGCTAAGCAGCAAGGTGAAAGTAATCGGTGTTCAACCCCGCGGAGCACCCGCAATGTACATGTCGTACAAGCAGGGAAGAATTGTGGAAACCCCCTATGTTTTCAGTATAGCTGACGGTGTTATCGTGAAGAAACCTGGTGAGCTCACGTTCAGCATAATCCAGGACCTAGTGGACGACATAGTCCTAGTTGACGAGAAAGATATAGCCAAAGCGGTGTTCATGCTGCTTGAGCGAGCAAAAACAGTAGCCGAGCCTGCAGGCGCGCTGGCGGTGGCCGCCGTTCTCTCGGGAAGCATGGACGTGAAAGACAAGAAGACAGTCTGCGTGATCTCAGGGGGCAACGCCGACCCCTCGTTGCTCTCTCGGATCATAAACCAGGTTCTCTATCTTGAGGGGCGCCAGGTCAGGATCAGAGGAGTTCTCCCCGACAGGCCCGGCCAGCTGAAGCGTGTTATAGACCCCATAGCCGAGCTGGGATTCAACATAGTGGAGATAGAGCACGAAAGGCTGAACCCCCTTATAAGCCCGGGAATGGCCCAGGTGACACTGGGCCTCGAGGTGCCCTCGCCGGACGCCGTGGAAAAGCTGCTCCTAAAGCTTAAAGAGTCGGGACTCGACTTCACCGTGGTGACGTGAGCTTGGGAGAAGAAATTTTTACCGATAAGGCACCAAGTCCTATAGGCCCCTACAGCCAAGCTGTGGCTGCGGGCCCCTTCGTATTCGTGTCCGGGCAGATACCCATTGACCCGAGCACTGGGCAGATTGTCCCCGGAGGCATCAAGGAGCAAACGAGGAGAGTCCTCGAAAACATTAGAGCCATCCTTGAGGCCGCGGGGAGCACCCTCGACGACGTGGTCTACGCGATGGTGTACCTCAAAGACCTCAGCCTCTTTGGAGAGTTCAACGAGGTATACGGCAGCTACTTCTCGAAAGCGAAGCCCGCTAGGGTCACTGTGCAGGCAGATGTACCGAGAGGGGCGCTCGTCGAGATCTCGGTGATAGCTCTAAGGCGGTCGAAAACATAAACCGGTGGTGCGGGGGCCGGGATTTGAACCCGGGCAGGCCAACGCCAGCGGAGTTCCCATTTATGACATCCTGAGTGTGGGCCCTCGCGGTCCGCCCCCTTTGACCTAGCTCGGGCACCCCCGCTGCTCCTTCTAGCGAAAAAGGAGGATTTAAGGTTTCCTCCACGTGCAGGGAGTGAAGAATATATATAGCAGCGCACTTGCGCCTGGGTGCCGGAGTCTTATGAGGGTGCTCAGCAGCGCCAGGAGGGTAGAGATACCTCAGGGCGTAAGCGTGAAGGTGAGCGGAAAACGCGTGCGCGTAAGTGGACCTCTGGGTGCGGTGGAGAAGGATTTTTCGCACGCCAAGAACATCGACATCAGGCTGGAGGACGGGGCAGTCGTTGTGGAGGTTTTCAACGCGACAAAGAAAGACTACGCCACTCTAGGTACTATAGCAGCTCATATAAAGAACATGATAGTAGGGGTTACCAGGGGCTACAGGTACAAGTTGAAGGTAGTTTATGCGCACTTCCCTATGAGTGTGAAGGTGGAGGGCAACAAAGTCGTCATCGAAAACTTCCTGGGTGAGAGAGGCAAACGCTACGCGGAGATCCTTCCAGGTGTAAAGGTCAAAGTGGAGAAAGAAGACGTCGTAGTGGAGGGGGTGGACAAGGACGCAGTAGCCCAAACAGCTGCAAACATACACCTAGCTACACGCCTCAGGGGTGATAAAGCACACAGCCCTCACGGTAGAGAGGGGGCGGGTCCAGGCATCTTAGACGGAATCTACCTCTATGCCGTCGAGCACATACGCTAGGGATGGATATCCACATAGGCCTTGACGACGCAGACTCTCCATATGGAGGCTGCACAACCCACCTAGGGTACCTTCTGGCCTCCTACCTCCGCCGCAGGAACGCCGTGTTCCTCGATCTACCCTACCTTATACGGCTCAATCCGAACGTACCTGTGAAAACTAGAGGCAATGGTGCGATCTCGCTGCACGTAAGGCTGAATGCTGGCAACCTCTGCGATGTAGCACGGGAGCTGGCCTCGGTCATAGAGCACGAGGTGGAAACCCACGGCAAAACCTCCCCAGGGCTTGTTGTCGCCAGTAGTAAAGCCGCTGGCGTGCTCTCCAAAGTTTACGAGAGAGCTCTGAGCGAGTACGTGCCGCTAAGCTACGTCCGGGAGCTCCTCGAGGAGCTCGCGCAGAGAGGGGAGGTCTGCCTGACAAGTTTCAAGGGTAGAGGGTTGACCGGCTCGGCAGCTGCTATAGGGGCTTTCAAGCTCAGAGAATTCACCTACGAAGTGCTTGTGTACGGTCCGAGGGGGTTGGGAGCTAGGCTCGCTAGCAGCGACGAAATGTTCAAGGAGATTGACCGGAGGTACAGGCCCTATGTTTTCGCCACTTACGATTACGTGGAAAAAAGAACCCTAGCTACACCGCGGAGTGGCACTCCCGTTGTCCTCGGTCTGCGTGGTCTGAACCCTCATCTTCTTTTGGAAGCACTGAGCGTAATCCCTGGTGCGGATCAGTGGATACTCTACAAGACGAACCAGGCTACATCCGCGCACCTGCGCAACAGGAAGTATATTTCCTCGCTAAGACCCTATGACTCGGCGGTGGTCCAGGGAAGGGTAAAGGGCTCTCCTCGGATCCTCAGGGGCGGGCATGTCAGGGTCACTCTATGCGATCCCACGGGGTGCATCGATGCCATGTTCTATAGGGAGACAGGCTTCCTAAGACATGCCGCAAGGCTGCTGCGCAGTGGAGATCTCGTAGAAATCGGAGGAGGGGTTGTACCCCGCTTCGGCTTAACGCTGAACGCTGAAAGCCTAAGGGTGATAGCAACCTCCCCCGAGACCCTTGTGCTCAACCCCTTATGCCCAGTTTGCGGGAAGAGGATGAAGTCCGCTGGTCGCGGGAAGGGGTTCAAGTGTCCTAGATGCGGGTTCAAGTCTACAGACCTTGAGAGAGAGCAGCTACAGTATGCGAGGTGCTTAGAGCCTGGGCTTTACCTACCAAGCCCAAGGGCCTACAGACACCTGACTAAACCCAGGGAGGTGCTGGGCCTATGCTCGGTGGAGGAGATCCCTGAGGTGTGGATCAGGTAGGCCCGCCGCCATACACGCTCTGCGTCGCGAGGCAGCGTGGTAATGAATAAAAAACGGTGGGGAGTCGCGTGAGTCGAAGTGGTGGCAGATGCCGAGGTACAAGCAGGTCGAGGAGATAGCCAAGATAATGAGGAATGTTGAGCAAGTGAGGAACATAGGTACGCTCGCGCACGTAGACCACGGCAAGACCACAACCTCCGACTCGCTACTAATGGGCGCGGGCATCCTCAGCCCCAAGGTTGCAGGGCAGGCTCTTGCACTTGACTACGTGGAGATTGAGCAGCTGAGACAGATGACCGTGAAGGCGGCGAACGTCTCACTGTACCACGAGTGGGAAGGTAAACCCTATGTGATAAACCTGGTCGACACGCCTGGGCACGTCGACTTCACAGGGCATGTGACGAGAAGCCTTAGGATGATGGACGGAGGCATAGTCGTCGTCGACGCCGTAGAAGGCGTGATGACACAGACGGAGACTGTGGTGAGGCAGGCCCTCCAAGAGTACGTGCGGCCTCTGCTCTATATTAACAAGGTGGACAGGCTCATCAAGGAGCTACGCCTTGGACCGCGGGAGATTCAGCAGAGGTTCGTGGAGATAGTGAAAGAGTTCAACGGGCTTATCGAGCTCTATGCCGACAAGGAGTTCCGCGATAAGTGGAAAGTGGATATAGCTAAGGGCCAGGTAGCTTTTGGCAGCGCGCTGCATAAGTGGGGATTGACGGTGCCTATAGCTGTTGAGAAGAGTGTCAAGTTCGATTACATCATCGACGCTTACATGCACGACGATGTGGAGACACTCGCGAAAGAATTCCCGCTGTACGTCGCCCTTCTAGACATGGTGGTGGAGCACATCCCTAACCCGCGCGAAGCCCAGAAGTACAGGGTTCCTCGCCTATGGCGCGGCGACCTCAACAGCGAGATTGGCAAGGCGATGCTTGAGTGCGACCCCGACGGTCCCACAGTTGTGGCGGTGAGCAAGATAACGGTAGACCCTCATGCTGGGCAGGTTGCCACCGGCAGAGTCTTCAGCGGCACTGTTGTGGAAGGCGAGGAGGTATACCTCCTCAATGCGAGGGACGGCGGGAAGATACTGCAGGTAGGTCTCTACATGGGACCATATAGGGAGAAGATAGACCAGGTCTCCGCGGGGAACATAGTGGCCATGCTCGGCTTGGACAAGGCACGTGCAGGCGAGACCGTGGTTGATACTAAGTATAAGGATCAGATGGTGCCCTTCGAGCATCTAGTATACGTCGCAGAACCCGTGGTGACGATAGCCATAGAGCCGAAGCGGAGCAGCGACCTGCCGAAGCTCGTCGATGCTCTCAGAAAGCTGGCTATAGAAGACCCGACACTCAAGGTCTACATTAACCAGGAGACGGGCGAGTACCTAATTAGCGGTGTAGGTACGCTTCACCTGGAGATCGTACTATGGGACCTCAAGCAGAGGACAGGGCTGGAGGTCGTAACCTCTCCGCCGATAGTAAGGTACAGGGAGACCGTGAAAGATAAGGGCGAGGTATTTGAGGGGAAGTCTCCCAACAAGCACAACAAGCTCTACCTGTACGTAGAGCCGCTTAACGAGGAGACGATCAAGCTGATGCAGGAAGGCAAGGTATATGCAGACCAGGACTGGCGCGAGCGCGCAAACATACTGCGCGAATACGCAGGATGGGATACGGATGAAGCACGCAACATATGGGATATAGATGAGAACTTCAACATCTTCGTCAACAGGACTTCGGGAGTGCAGTACCTCAGGGAGGTTAAGGACACCATAGTGCAGGGCTTCCGCTGGACCATGGAGGCCGGGCCCTTGGCCCAGGAGCCTGTGCGAGGTGTGAAGGTGGTCCTCGTGGACGCCGTACTGCACGAGGATCCCGCGCACAGGGGTCCTGCACAGATCATGCCAGCAACGAAGAACAGCATAATGGCGTCTATACTCTCTGCGAAGCCAACCCTCCTAGAGCCCATCCTGAAGGTGGACGTGAAGGTCCCTCCGGCACACCTCAGCGGTGTGCTAACGGTGCTTAATAGACATCGAGGGAAAATAATCTCGATGGAAGAGAAAGGGCTGATAATGAGAGTCTTGGCAGAGCTGCCTGTTTCAGAGAGCTTTAACATCGCGGATGAGCTGCGCGAAGCCACCCAGGGCAGGGCCTTCTTCGCGTACGAGTTCCTCAAGTGGGCACCTGTGCCATCTGCCCAGCTGGAGCAGCTCGTGCTATCCATCAGGGAGAGAAAGGGTCTTCCGAAGAAGTTGCCGAGAATCGGGGACTTCGTGGGCCTCTGAGAGAGCCTCTACCTTTATAAATGGGTCTCGGGGTCGCTCATCGATGCATGCAAGGAAAAGCATGCGTTCTTTGATGGCGACCTTTGTGATAGCACTGCTAGTACTAGCGCATTCTGTACATGCAGAGACAGGTTCTACGGCGTACGTTAGAGTTACTGGCAGAATCGAGAGCGGTTACGTTACTTTATTTCTCAACGTGAGCCTGCCAGCCCCAACGAAGACTCTGGAGTTCAATGTAAGCCGGCTTGGATACAAGATCACCTTTGCGTGGGCTAAAACCAGCTACGGTAGCTCGCTGGGTCAGATCGTCAACGGTAGCCTCAGATTTGTTGTTGAACGCGAGGCCTCCTCCTTTTACATGATTCTCGTCATCGATGCTATCTCAAGGAACTCGACGCACATAAACCTTGAGGCACCTGTCCCACTATCTCCTCTGGGGTCGGTCAGCAAGGTGGAGGGGAGCATCACCCTGGGAACCACATTCTCGGCTGAGACCCTCTACGGGAACTTTTCCGGCGGGGTGATCAGGTACAACCTGACAGCCCCTCCAGGCTCTCTAGACGTAGTGACTTCCTCCGCACTCCTGTTTAACGTACAGCTTGCCAGAGTCACCCACCTCAACAGGACAATTTACCTCTCACCGGGGCGTGCAACATTCGTAGACACGTACACCTTAAGGTCGGAGGGAGGGCTCCCGATAAGCACCCTCAGCCTAACCCTGCCAGCGGGGTACAGGCTGGATAGCGTCAGCGGCGACCTCTTCTCATATCCGGAGAGGTACGTGGGCAGGTACTCCTCCGACAACTCCACCCTTGTGCTCATACACCTGCTGACATCCCTGCAGGCCCCCGGTCAGGAGGCAAAAGTACAGGTTAAGTACTCCGCGGACTTCAACGGGACTCTCAACGCCTTCGCAGGGCTGGGGGTCTTCGTGAAAGACTACAGCTTGAAGCTGTGCGTACAGGGCGTCGCTCAGCTGCCGAGCAACCTGGTAGCTGGGGAGGAAGTTCTAGGTTCGATGCGCTGCTACGATATCGTTAAACCCGGCCCCCTCTTCCGACCCGACACATACCCCGCGGTGCGCGTGAACGTCAGCTTCGCCCCAGCACAAACCGCGCCCGTCGGAGCGCTGGCAGTTCTCCTAGCAGTAGGCTTCCTGGCCGCAGTGGCTGGTTACGCGGCCATCACTAGGCAGAGAAGGGGCGTTCCCGGAGAGGGTAAGGCCGAGCTAGTTCTGAGAAGGGAGGGTGGGATAAGGGCTAGAGAGCTACTGGAGAAGAGGAGGGAGAACCTGATGGCTATGCTGGATCAGCTAAGAGAGTACCGCTCGAGAGGAGCAGGCGTTGTCAAGGTTATTGACCTTGTGCAGAACTATGCCAGACGAGATGCCGAGCTGCAGAGCGAGCTCTCCAAACTGCTGCCGTCGCTGGGTCCCCGAGGAGGCGAGATCTCCGCAAGGGTCCAAGCGGTGAGCGACGAGATAGCGACAACCCTCAAGGAGCTTCTAGAGACAGAGCGCATGTTCAGGCGGGGTAGGATGGACAAGAAGGAGTACAAGAAGCGCGTGGGATATCTTGAGGATAGAATCTCCAGGCTGGCCAGCGAGCTGGGGAGAATAGCGCACACGATATAACCTGTTCTCACAACTCTCTCCCGGGGGGACAATTTCCTATGGGTAAGAAGAGAGTCTATATGGAGACTTATGGCTGCTGGTTGAACAGAGGGGAGGGTGAGCTCGCGAAAACCATCTTACGCGAGAAGGGCTACGAGATAGTGAACACGCCGAGCCCTGCCGATATAGTGGTTGTGAACACGTGTGCCGTGCGGGGAGACACTGAGAGAAATATGCTGGCGAGACTGGAGGAGCTGAGGAAGCTCGCTCCCGAGGCGAGGTTTGTTGTCACAGGTTGCTTGGTCAACGTGAGGCCGAAGAGCATACTCGAGATACTGCCTGGAGCATCCTTGCTGGAGCCCGACGCGGTGACTAAGATAGGGGAGGTCCTGGAGAGAGATGAGCCTGTCTACATTCTCAGGAAGTACGAGAGAGATCTCAGCCTGCTGCCGAAGTACCGGGAAGGACCCACGTATGTGATACCCATTCAGAGCGGATGCATGGGCTCGTGCAGCTTCTGCGTAGAGTGGGTGGCCAGGGGTAGGAGGGTCAAGAGCTACCCTGTAGAACTCGTTGTGAATGCTGTAAAGGAGGCTGTGAGCAGAGGGGTGAGGGAGGTGTACTTAACAGGCCAGGATATAGCCAGCTACGGCTTGGACATAGGAACGTCTCTGCCGGAGCTCTTGAAAACCTTATTGGAAGAGGTTCCCGGGTACTACAGGGTGAGAGTAGGCATGATGGAGCCGAGCATGCTGCGCAGATTCGTTGATAGGCTAGCACCTCTATTCAAAGACCCTAGGCTGTACAAATACTTCCATGTTCCCGTGCAGCATGGCGACGACCGGGTGCTCTCGCTAATGAACAGAAAGTACACTGTGAACGAGTACAAGTCCCTAATCCGGAGGATACGGGAGGAGGTCGGGCTAAGCAGCGTGGTCACAGACATCGTAGTAGGGTTTCCGGGCGAGACGGAGGAAGCCTTCCAGAACACTCTGAGGCTGCTGGAAGAAATCATGTTTGACAAAGTGCACATCGCCAGGTACACTCTGCGGCCGTTCACCAAGGGCTACCTGCTGCCCGGAGTTCCTGAGCCAGTAAAGAAGAGGCGCAGCCGCCTAGCCTCGGAGCTCGCGCTGAGAATCTCCGGCGAGGTGAACAAGAAGTACGAGGGGATGCTGGCAGAAGTTCTTGTGAACGGCGCTTCGTTCAGAGGAGATGCCGCCGGCAGGACACCCGAGTACAAGCTTGTGATAATGAAGGACTACGACTTAAAGGTCGGCGATCTCGTGAAGGTGAGAATAACAAAATCCACTCCGCTTCACCTGGAGGGTGAAGTTGTAGACTAGCTCTCCCTAGCGCTGCGCAGCTCCTCTATCCTCTCCACGGCGCGCTTGATATCCTCATCGGAGATCTTCGTGAAAAGAGGTCTAGGTTCGGGTAGCTTCTGGCCAGGGGGTACGGGGCTGAGCGCCTCTTCCCACGAGTGCTCCGACACCCTATCCTGGTACCCCAGAAGCTCCCACATTCTCTGAGAGCTGCCGGGTAGTATCGGGTGGAGCATTATCGCAAGGGCCTTTACCGCGTGCAAAGCGACGTAAACGACGCTCGATGCTTCATCGTCCGGAAGCTCCCATGGTCTCTCGCTGTTGAGCAGCGAATTTCCCGATGATGAGAGCATCAAGATCTCCTGGAGAGCTTCCTTGAACCTGAAAGACTCCATCGACCGTGTAGCCTGCTCGTACCGCCTTCTGATCTCCTCCTGGAACCACTCCCCGCGAGAGCTTCTCGGCTTCGGCACCTCTCCTCCGAACCTCCTGTGGGTGAGGACGAGGACTCTGTGGACGAAGTTGCCTAGGTTATCGTTCAAGTCGTTGTTTATAACCCTCTGGAACTCCTCCCAGGTGAAGTTAGTATCTCGAACTTCTGGGCGCAGCGCTACCAGGGCGAAACGCCAGTAGTCTACAGGAAACACCTCGAGAGCCTCGTCCGCCCATACACCTATCCTCTTGCTCTTCGAGAACTTTAGACCTCGGAAGAGGAGATACTCGGTGGATGCGACAGTCCACGGGAGCACATAGCCTCCTCCGCTTGCGAGCAGGAGTGCTGGCAGGATTATCGTGTGGAATGGTATGTTATCCTTGCCGATGAAATACACGCTTTTAGTAGCGGGATCTAGCCAGAAGTCCCTCCAGCGATCAGGCTCACCCTTTTTCTCGAAGTACTCAATGGTGGCCGAAATGTACCCGAGAACAGCCTCCATCCACACATAAATTGTCTTCCCCTCAGCTCCTGGGAAGGGCGCCGGGATCCCCCACTTATTATCCCTCGTCAAAGCCCGAGGCTTGAGGCCATCCCTCAGTATCTGCAAACTCATGTTGCGCGCATTGGGTGGGAGCTGCTTATTCGACTCAATGTACTTTTCGAGCTCACCCTGCAACTTGGGAAGGTCAAAGAACCAGTGCTTCGTAGTTTTCAGCACCGGAGGGCTACCGCATATCGCGCATCTCGGGTTTATGAGCAGCGTGGGCTCGAGCAGTCTTCCACAGTTCTCGCACTGGTCGCCGTAGGCCTTCTCGTAGCCGCAGTAGGGGCAGGTGCCCACTATGAAGCGGTCTGGAAGGAACATC
>Ga0105158_1000132_pt1 | contig 33783 bp, 30 predicted proteins | sample LHCtaG_FD_81567 | JGI IMG/M metagenome (GOLD analysis project Ga0105158, IMG submission 81567) | Hot spring microbial communities from Little Hot Creek, USA to study Microbial Dark Matter (Phase II) - LHC4sed_matched | ecosystem: Environmental > Aquatic > Thermal springs > Hot (42-90C) >...
TAGCGTCCTTTGCTTGCAGGGGGCTGCGAAGCCCCTGAGGGTGTGCTGAGCAGCGCTGAGCTTCAGTAAAGCATAGTGAGTACATACAACAAACAACACCACTAAAAAACATAAGAGAACTTTTCTACTCTAAGAACACAACATTGCTATATACGAAAACTTGACATACAATAAATAAGGAGCCTCAGTTCATTGATGTGCTACTAGAGTTAGTAAGGATGTTGTAAAGTGTGAGTGTTTTGAAGACGTGATCTTGTGGAGAGCGGGCTCGCCCCTAGCCCTTATCTAATCTCCTTATTGGTGGTGGTATTAGGCCTCCCCTTTCAACAAACTGCTTCACATTGTATTTTGGTACAGGTATGACGACTGTTGCTCCCAGTAACCCGCCGAAGTCGACTACATCCCCTGGTTTAGCGCTGGGCACTGGGATTATCCTTACGCCTAGCGCCTTGTCTAGAGCTATGGCAACGGCCATCACATCCATTATCATAGCCGCTATCACCTCTGGCGGGGTGTCGCCAGGTATTGCCACCATGTCTATGCCTGTGTTGCATACTGCCATCATAGCCTCTAGCTTATCAATGGTTATAGCACCCCTCATAGCCGCTTGAGTCATGCCCCAGTCCTCGCTCACAGGTATGAAGGCTCCGCTAAGCCCACCTATGCTAGATGTCGCCATTGCTCCACCCTTCTTCACAGCGTCTACAAGTATGTAGAGAGCCGCTATGCTTCCAGGTGCTCCTGCAACCTCTAGCCCCATTGCCTCCAGGATCTTCGCAACGCTATCCCCAACCTTTGGCGAGGGTGCTAAAGAGAGGTCGACAATCCCAAATTCAACTCCTACCTCCCTAGCCACCTCCCTACCTATGAGCTCCCCTAGCCTCGTTATCTTAAATGCTGCCCTCTTCACACAGTCGTGCAGAGTTCTCATATCAGTTTTCTCACTAAGCCTCTTAACAACAGCCTCTATAACCCCAGGGCCACTTACAGCAACATTTACAACAGCCTCTGGCTCCCCAAAGCCGTGGTATGCCCCTGGTATGAACGGGTTGTCCTCTGGAGCGTTAGCCATTGCTGTAAACCTCGTGCAACCAATGCCCTTAGGCGTCCTCTGAGCTAGCTCCAAAACCTTTTCTGCTACTTTACTCACTGCATCAACGTTTATCCCTGTGTATGTAGAGGCTAGGTTAACCATGCTAGCAACTGTCTGGGTCTCTGCCAGCGCCTGTGGAAACGTCTCTATTACAACCCTGTCCCCAGCTGTAAAGCCCTTGTGAACAAAGGCTGCGTAGCCTCCCACGTAATCTACTCCAGTGATTTGCGCAACTCTATCCACAGCCCTCGCTATCTCTACGCCAGCTTCAAGAGCCTTGTCGAGGCTCTGCATGGCTAAGGGCTCTAGCACTAGTGAGAGAGGGGTTAAGGCAACTCTCTTTGTAACTATCCTAACACCATACTTACTCGCAACCCTATCTACTGCCCTAACCAGCCTCTGAGCATAGCCATACACCTTCTTCTCAACACACTCAATAACTTCAAAAACACTTCGAGAGGCACACTCCTGAACACTTATGCCCAGCGTTGCAGACCTTATGTCAAGGTCTTGGAACAAGAGCATCTCAATGACTTCTCCGATCTCCTCAGGAGTGAATATCCTGGGCAAGCGCTACACCCTCTGCATGGCCCTAAACACAGCTATGTGATTCACGCTAACCTCCACCCTCAGCTCCCTGCCCCTTGCAGTAAGCTCCTCCCTCAACCTAGGCAAATCAATATCCCCTGTAGAGAGGTCGACAACCATGATCATGCTGAAAACACCCCTTACAACAGTCTGCGCAATGTCAACGATATTGACGTTATGCTTAGCTAAAACCTGTGTTATCCCAGCGACAATACCAGGCTTATCAGCTCCAATAACAGTTATCACCGCCAAATTCTCTTCAGAGCTACTATCAACATTAGAGGGCATGGGGGCAATCCCTCACTAAAAATACTTCACACATAGATATAAAACCTTATTTTCAGCACAAGCACCTGAAGTTGCACAGCTGATGGGCACGGGCAGCTCTGAAGAAATGACGTCGCTGGTCTTGGCTAAGGGGTTGCAAAACATTTTAAAGGTGTTCAAATCCCTGCCTCACAACTCTCTGCAAGGTCTTGGCTTGCCAGAATACCTCAAGCCGCTTAGGATCTTGATGTAAGTATAAGCGTGTATAAATATGTTTAAGGCACTAAAAACTTTTTAACCTAGTTCAATGTAACTCTAGGACGTTAGTAAATATACATGTGGTGAGGTAGGGCATGCCTGAGAAGAAGTTGCCAACAGAAAATAGCAGTTTGCTAACGGGTACTAGAACTAGGAGCACAGACATAACACCTCTTAGTGGTATTTGCGCTCTGTGCATCTACAACTGCCCAGTGCTCTGCGACATCGGTAAATCTGCTTTTAGAGGTAGAGAGGTTCTGTACCCAGAGCCAGAGGAGTTCGGTCTTAGCACAGCTGCTGCAAATAAGGACTATGGCTTAGACTGGTCAGACGTGCAGCTAATGCCAAGGCTATCAGAAGTCTTTGGAGTAGAGCCTGTGCCAGATAAGATGATCTTTGAAAACGTTGATACTTCAACAAGGTTTGGTGGAGTAGAGCTTAGGCTACCTGTATTTATAGCAGCCCTAGGCTCTACAGATGTTGCTAAGAAGAATTGGGAGGGGCTCGCCTATGGAGCTGCAATAGCTGGCACTGCAATAGTTGTAGGGGAGAACGTCTGTGGAATGGATAGAGAGGCAGTGTTTGTAAATGGGCAAGTGGCGTACTCTAAGGATTTGGAGTTCAGGGTTAGGACTTACAGAGAGTTTTGGGATGGCAAGTACGGTGACATTGGTGTGCAGAACAATATAGAGGACGAGATGTTCGGCGTAGACATCTACGCCGCCTCTAAACTCGAGGTGAATACAATAGAGAAGAAGTTTGGGCAGGGCGCTAAGTCCATTGGTGGAGAGGTTAGGGTAAGGGATCTGGAGAGAGCTATTGAGCTAAAGAAGAGGGGATACATAGTCATACCAGATCCTGAGGACAAGAATGTGCAAGAAGCCTTCAAGATGGGCGTGATAAAGAGCTTTGAGAGACACAGCAGGATTGGTAAGCCTGACCCACAGCACTTCCTTGAAAGGATAGATAAGCTTAGGTCAATGGGCGTTAAGAGGATTTGGATAAAGACAGGGACATACAGACCTGCAGACATAGCGTTTGTAATGAGGCTCGCCTCAGAGGCTAAGGCAAATGGCGTGACCTTTGACGGTGCCGGTGGGGGTACGGGGATGTCACCAGTCCCAATGATGAATGAAAGCGGTGTGCCAACGCTCTACATGGAGGCGTGGGTTCTCAGAGCTTGCAACTTGCTGAAGAAGAAGGGCATGTACGTACCAGACATTGCAATGGCTGGAGGCTTCTCGACAGAGCACCAAATTGTGAAGGCTATCGCATTGAGCAACTTTGGTGGCGAGCCCTATGTAAAGGCTATTGCAGTGGCTAGGGCACCCATACTAGCTGTTATGAAGGCTAAGTACTTCCAAGAGCTTGCAGAGAAAGGTGCTCTGCCACCAGACTTTGCTAAGAAGTATGGGGCTAAGCCAGAGCAGTTCTTTGTAACAGCTCCAGAGCTTGTCGTTGAGTACGGTAGTGAAAGGTTTGAGAAGCTGTTGAAGAGTGGTGCTATAGGGCTCTACACCTACTTCACAAGGCTTGCTACAGGCATCAAGATCTTGATGGCTGGGCAGAGAAAGTACAAGCTGTGGCTACTTGACAGATCAGATGTAGCAGCTCTTACAGAGAGAGCCGCTAAGGTGCTTGGCATACCCACAGTAGATGATGTAGATGGAGATGTGTTTGAAGTTATTCTCTCCAAGTAGAGCAATTATTTTTTCTCCACCCCTACCCTTAGCTAGGCTTCAGTAGCTTTACACTAATAACGCCATTTCTGCACGTAGCTACAGCTAATGCCATTTGCGTAGACTCATAAATTCTACTAACCCAGCAACCTGTGTTCACAGCCCTCCAAGCATGCGAAGACCAGGCTTTGTGGCTGTGCCCATAGACTACCCAGCTGCCATCACTAATACCCAGCTTTTTCCTCAAAACCACTCCTATAAACGGCTTTAGAAAGAGCCTTTGTACAAATTCCTCTAGGAAGTGTGCTATAACACCATTGCGAGACGCGTAATCCCCGTGGGTAATGTATAGGCAGTTAGAGCACCCCTCTACGCAGAGCTTGAGTATAGGTGAGGCTATCGCAACCCTCTTCCCATTCTCCTCTAGGGATATGAATGTTGGCTTTGGCGCGTGGTCGTGGTTTGACGAGGAGGGGGTGTAGAACACATTTTTTGCACAGATGGTGAGCGTCTTCAACAGCCTTAGCGTTCTCTCACTCATTAGCATCCTCTCATCTACGAGATCCCCCGCTATAACAAGTGTTCTGGGTTTTACAGCTCTTAGTATTGCTAAGAGGTATCTGTACACACTTCTGCTACTACCAAAGTGCAAGTCTGAGACTATGACCATGGGCTGATCGCTTTTCTTCAGCGTAACCTGGTGCACAACAAGCTTCTCTCTGTCTAATAGCCATGGAAAGTTGTGGAGTATGTATGCAAGGAGCAGGAGTGTGTAGAGTGCTGAGGCTAGCGTTAGCAAAGCGTAGAGTAGCTGCAACATTGAGTAACACACTCTACAGCTTCTTTACGTAATCTGCGTGCTCTATCAGCACCCTTACAACATACTCTACGAGAGCCTTGCTCCTCAAGGCACTTGCAATCCTTATGGATAGCGGCACATCTATTTTCGCACCAGCGGCCTGCGCATGCCCACCTCCACCAAGAGCCACTGCCAAGTCCCTTACGTTAACCCCTCTACTCCTCAAACTAATCTTACCACTCTTATCGATAACTACAGCGACGTCCGCCTTAGCCATGCCCATCGCCCTTGCGGCTAGAATGCTGTTCTCAACCTTCTCACTCTTCTCGACTACAGCTACCCTCACACCATTTACCTCAAGTACCTCTACATGCATAGGCTTGCTGAGCTCAACAACCTCTTCATCAAACCTCTCAACCACTCTCTCCTCAAACTCCCCCGTCCACGTAACACCCCTTGACAATGTGCTGTAGACGCAAAGCCTCCAGCTATCCTCATCCCCTCTCCTAACAAGCCTCATGAAGAAGGGGGACATGGGGTGGTCAAAACTCCATAAATCAGCTCCGCATACCCCTTTAACAAGCTCTTCAACAAACCTCTGATCCACAGTTGTAGAAGGCTTTACATGCTTTGCCACAACACCAGTTGCACAAGTGGTTCTATCCACATATAGCTCAACCCCTGCTTTGCCCAGTTGCTCAAGCCACTCAGCTTCCCACAAGTGGTGGTCAAACCAAGCTACACTTCCTCCCTTCTCTCGTAGTAGCTGCACCACCCCCACTATGAAGTCCATGGTGTCAGTATTTGGAGAAAGATCTAGTACAACCACACTTCTTGGCCTCTTTCTATACACTTTGTACAGCACTTTCTTCAAGTTATAGGGCTCAGCAAAAACAATACTACTACTCTCCCTCGTGAGGTAAGTGTAGAGAGCAGCTGCCGCAACACCATCAGTATCTGTGTGCGTGACAATGTAGTTCATGAGCTGGCACCAGTACGCAGAACCCTTAGTTTTGCACCACAGCTAGAGTGCCTCACCTTGCTTAAAGCGCTACCTGTAGTGAATTTTGTATGGAATAAAAGTCTTTTAATTCCTTGCGATAGCAGATCTGAGCAGGGCTTAGAAATGGTTAGAGAGGACATACCCGTAGTACTACCAAGTGGAATTGCATGTGAGGACGTTTATGAGGTTAGGGAAGAGCATGTTGCTAAGGGTGTTGGAACAGGGGTTGTAGAGGTTCTAGCAACACCCTGCATGATAATGTTTATGGAAGTCACAGCCTTTAAGTGCATTGAAAGGTTCTTGCCAGAGGGTTTCACAGCTGTTGGGACGGGGGTTAGTGTAAGGCATAGAAACCCCGCTCCACAAGGGACAAGGGTAAGAGTTAGAGCAGAGCTTCTAGAGCAAAGAGGTAGAGTGCTCATATTCAGAGTTGTTGCAATGCTAGGGGACATCGTTATTGGTGATGGAACTCATGATAAGTACATTATAGAGAAGAAAAGGTTTGAAGAAAAGGCTTTAAAAATTCTAGAGGATGTGAAAAGCTATTAGATGGAGAGCTCTTGCTCAAGCTGATGAATTGGTGCAGTATTCTAGTTCTAATCCCACCGCTACAATTGCCTTCGCAGGCCTCTACACACAGCCGGCGTGCTAGCTAAATAGCAAAGCTTTTAAGACACGTCATCCTTAGTTTGCTTCTAAGCAAGCTCTTTATGGTAGGGTGCTGTGCGAAGAGGCTCCGCATATGCTATTCTCTACTTAGTTCTAATGACCCTCTTCTTCATCCCTATGCATAAACCATTCTCAGACACGCTAGTGTCTCTACACAGCTCTTTGCTAATGGTTTACTGGTGCGCTCTTACATCTATTTCAATAGCTATGGGGTTTAGAGTTCTCAATAAGGTTATGAAGAGTGATGAAAGGTGATTGCAGAGTTCATAGCTACCCTCATCCTGTTTTTTGTTGGGGGTAGTATAGTGGCTGTTTATAGTAGGAGGTTTCTGGGGGCGGGTTCTAAGGAATTCTTTGTTGGTGGGTACAGGGTTGGCGGATTCCTCTCCGCTATGACTTATGCTGCTACAACCTACAGCACCTTCATGATGATAGGGCTGGCTGGGCTAACCTTCGCTACTGGTGTAGCCGCTCTCGGCTTTGAGCTTGCATACCTAGCCTCTACAGTACTGCTTCTCTCCACTGTTGGTGTGTTTGTGTGGCGAATGGCTAGGGAGAGGGGCTGGGTTAGCCCAACTGATATGCTTGCAGAGCTCTACAACTCAAGAGTTCTTGGGGTTGCTATTGCTGTGCTCTACCTCTTTGCCCTCGTCCCATACACATCGGCTCAGCTGAAGGGTGTTGGGGAGGTGTTCGCATCCATTGGCATAGGCTTTGAAGTGGGGGTACTCTTTGCAGTTTTTATAACAGCGTTGTGGACTGGTATCGCAGGTCTTTGGAGTATTGCAACAACAGATGCTTATCAGGGGGCGTGGATGCTTTTAAGCTCTATAGCCGCACTTCTATGGCTCTACGCGTTCCTCCTACCGTCAAGCGGCATTGACGCTACAAAGTTTACAGAGCTCTTGACAAAAGGGCAAAACCTCTTGTCATTCACGTGGAGCCCACAAATGTTTATTGGAATGACCCTACCCTGGCTCTTCTTTGCCTTGACCAATCCACAGGTTGTGCAGAGGCTCTACATACCAAGGGATGAAAAGGCCTTTAAGAGAATGATAAAGTACTTCTCCATGTACGGCTTTGCATACACGCTAATCTGCGTCATGCTTGGACTCGGCTATAGGGCTTACCTAAGTGGCTTAGACATGGTGCAGCAATTTGCTGGTAATAGGGATGCTGTAGCCCCCTACGTTCTATCAAAAGCCCACGCCATTTTGACTGCAACTGTCTTCACATCCATAATAGCCGCAGCAATTTCAACTGCAAACTCCATTGCACTCTCTGTTGCAAGCGCTATTTCCAGGGAGCTCTATGAAAAGGCTGTCACTAGCCCTAGAGAGAAAAAATCCGTGGCGATAGCAAATATTGTCGCTACAGCCATTCTTGTCATGGCCGCTGCATTTGCACTACTTAAGGTTGGCTACGTAGCGGAGCTCTCAGTGGCCTCATCAGCTTACCTACTCCCACTGGCACCAATAAAGCTAGCAGCATTATTCAAAAAGCGGAAAAATGTGTGGGAAGCCCTGGCCTCGCTAGCACTTGGAGAAGGTGTAGCAGTGTACTCTACACTACGCTATGGCCCTGCAAAGATCCTCTCATCCCCGCTAGCACTAGGCGTACCAACACCTGCGTGGATTCTAGTAGCCTCTGCAACACCTCTGCTCCTACCCTAGCCCTACCCCAAGGTTCTTGGCGAACTCCTCAAGCTCTCTTCTCCTGGGAATGCCCGTTACAGCTCCCCTCTTCAAGCGCTTTAGAGCTGCAAAAGCATTGCTGAGCTTAACGGCTAGTTCAAGATCCTTCTTCTCCAGTAGGTGAAAAACTATGAAGGCAGCTGTCCACGCATCTCCAGCCCCAGTTGTATCCACAGCCTTAACCTCAAATGCAGGTGCGTACGCCTCCCCCTTTCTAGACCTAACGTAAGCTCCTCTCCTCCCCAGCCTAATTGCCACATAGTGCAGGTTCTCATAGGCCTCCATAACCCTTTCAGCCACAGCCCTATAGTCTTCAGAGCCAAACATGTTCACAGCTTCGTCTAAGCCCATGGTGAGTAACGTTGTCACTTTCAGAAACCTTTCCATAGCCTTCAAAGCCCCTTCACCAGAACCCCATATATCACCTCTGTAGTTTGGGTCAAAAGATACGTGAAGCCCTGCGGTAAAAGCATGCCTCATAGCAGCATAGACAGCTTCAGAGAGCGGTGGAAAGGCTGTTGCGACTCCTGATACATGGAGTACGTGGGCTTCTGTAACAAGGCTTAGGTCAACATCCTCAGGCCTTAGCATTGTATCTGCAGTCTCTGCCCATGGAAGCCTGTGGAAAAAGAAGTCCCTCTCACCACCCTCTCGAAGCAACACAAAGGCTAGCGAGGTCCTGGCCTTCTTAACCACAACTCCTCTCACATCAACACCCTCATTTACGAGAAAAGCCTTTAGCATCTCTCCAAAAGGGTCGCTGCCCACAGCACCTATGAAACCCCCTCTATGGCCCAGCCTGGCAATAGCTACTGCAACATTTGCAGGAGCACCCCCAAATGCACCTCGAGAAGCTTACCATCAGAATAGGGCCCTGGCTCAACAGGTATCACATCCACCAGTATCTCCCCAACTGAAAAGACCTCAACGTACATCTCCACGCATCCTCTCAACCCAGCTGAGAGTGCCCTACCCCTACCCATGGTTAAGAGTTTAAAATGAGGAAAAGAGCTTTGGTGTAATTGCTGTGAGCTCTCAACTACAGACCTTGTACGGGGACCGCGTGCTCAGCACCTTGAACTCTTCTAATGGCCTTAGGTAAGATATGGCTACCTCGACTCTGGAAATAGCCCTAGGCTACTTTTTCAACACCTGGACCATTTTCATGTACTCTTCTGTTGTTCTCCACCTCTTCCTAGACTCGCCGCTCTTGACCTGCTCAACAAATGCCTTAAACCACTTCCAGTCCCTCTCGTAGACGTGGTAGGAGTCCGCTATGTGCATGTACCTGCCGACCTCTACGCCTAGGCTCTCAGCAATGTGCTTCTGGAGCTCTGTAAAGGCGTACATGTTCATGTAGGCAGCCTTCAATGCGTCGTTGCTCCTCATGTGCACGTGCATCACTAGCTTGCCGTTGACTACCCTAAACCACATCCTCTGGAGGCATGGCGGGTGCTCTGTCTCCAAATCCTTCCAGGGCTGCCAAGTAATTGCCTGCGCCCTCCTCGTATAGGGGGCTCTCCTCAGCTTCTCAACCACCCTATCAATTTGATTAACCACGACATTGTTTGGCAACTTGTAGGAGAAGAGCCTCTCATGGTAAGTGTAGCCAAACTTCTCGACCAAGTAGTCGTGGACACCCCTGACAACCTCGTCAACATACTCGAGCAACCCCTTGAGGGAGCCCGCCACAATGCCCTTGAGGTGGACCCTGGGCTCCGCAAAAGGCTCTTCAACAACAATTACAGCGGGAGCGTCAATAGACTTCTCACCGTACTCAGTATCAATAATAACGCCACTCTCACTGAGAGCAACGAGGCTCTGCTCCCAGGCCTCAGGCAAGGCCTTTGCAGAGACAAATACTATTGGAGTTACGGACACTTTTGGCTACACCAAATACACGTATCAGGCTTAGCAATATTATTAAGGTGGAGACCCGAGAGAAAGTGCTTGGCTAGTCCCATACCTCGTAAAATACTGCTCTGCACTTATCCCGCTCTTCAGCTATGAAGCCGACTACAGCCCCCTTCTCGCTGTAGACCACGTGGAGCTCAGCTCCTTTGTGAAATATGCGTGTATACACAATGCCAGTCACATCTCCAAGCGATGACAGTGCGTGGAACAGGGCTAGGGCGAGGAGCAGGGGGTGGCTGAGAACTAGGTAGAGTAGTGTAAGGGGTAGTTGAACTACTATAAGCGGGGCTGAAACACCAATCATGAAGTCCTTGTACTCTAGCCTCACGTAGTCTACCACTATAACGCCATGTAGCGAAGGGCGTAGCCTCACCGCAGGGCTCCTCCTCTTAGCAACTATGTAGTGCACAAGTTCGTGAACAAATGTCAAGGGTATGTAGAGAAGTAGAGCCTAAAGCAAAGTGTTAGGACCATATGAATAGCCTATGAAGAACGCTACAGGAATTGCTAAGAGATTTACGATCACAACGAGTGCAAGAAGCAGATAGTACTTCTTAACAACATACTCTACAAGCGAACACTTCTCCCCAGCTCCTCCAGAAGGGTGGTGTGGTAAAGAATGGGAGTGCGGCACGTGAACAACCATAGTGGCACCAGCACTAAAGAGCATTGCACTAAGCAAAAAAGCGTAAGGCCACTAAGCTTTGTAGTTCAGATGGTCAAGGTGCACAGCAACCCCTTCTTTAATACACAAAAGCCTTGATACCGCTAAGACAGGCCAAGGGCCAGCATAGCCCCATGCGAAAAGGCTCCAACAGCCCTCCCTAGAGTAATGTTTACAGCAACTCCTGTAGCACCAAGCACAATGAGCAATGCGGGTAGCAGTTTGATCCTACACATTGTTTATACCTAGAGCTTAGGGTAGGGCTTTTAACGTAATGAGATTTATAGCTGAATTAAAACATCCCATAGACTTCTTCTGCCCAAAGGAAAGGCGCGGCTTTGCAAAGCATTACTACTCATAGGCGCTTAAGCGTGTCTCACCTTGTCTTCCAAGCTCCCTCTGAACACCGCGGTCAGCATGGGGTCCGGCAAAGGGCCTGAGGATGTGAAGTCTATGCGTTTGGTGGCTGGGGGTGGTTTCGCTAGGGTAGTTTGAGGTTTTGCACAAATTCTTGTTTAAATAGGGGGTGTGCTGCTAGCTCTAAGTACTTAATCTTCTTGGCGAGTTCTTCAAATTTCTTCCTGATCTCCATGGACTTCAGAGCCATTTTTGCTCCACTTACAGCTGTGTTTCCAACGAAGATGTACTTCCTCGGGCTTGTCTTTGGCAGTAATCCCACCTCCATCGCGTTCTCAACGTTTATGTAAGTGCCAAAAGAGCCTGCTACATAGATTTTCTCAAGATTTTCAACGCTGAGGTTTGCGTGCTTAAGAAGAACGCTTACTCCTGTTGCAATTGCTGTTTTTGCAAGTATGAACTCGTTTATGTCTCTTCCATCAACAGTTATATCCCTGCCTACACCTGTCTCACTAGCCCACGCTACCACGAACTTCCTCTTACCATTTTCTGAGACAAGCCTCTTAGACTCCACACCCTCTCTGAACCTCCCACGAAAGTCTATTACCCCTAGCCTGTAGAGGTGGGCCACAATGTCTATGAGGGCTGAGCCGCAGATCCCAACAGGTTTTGCACCCCCAATAACACTGTACCTCACGTTGTAGTCCCCCAGGGACTTGTCAAAGTAAATAAACACCTGGTCTATAGCTCCAGCCACAGCCCTCATGCCAAAGGATATAGAGGCCCCCTCAAAAGCAGGGCCTGCTGGTGTTGAACAGGCAAGTACCTCTCTACCTGTGTTCAGCAGGATCTCGCTATTAGTGCCAATGTCTACTAGCATGCATGGCTCCCTACACTCATCAAGGGCTACGGCTACAGCATCTGCAAGTGCGTCTGACCCCACGTAGCCTGCTACAACAGGTAGAGCATATACAATGCCCCTCTCGTTAATCTCTATCCCCAGCTCCCTAGCGTATGAATAGACCCCTCTTCTAACAGCTGGTACGTATGGTGATAACCCTAGGTAGCCTGGGTTTATGCCGAGGAAGAGGTGGTGCATAGCTGTGTTCCCAGCAACCACAGCCTCGTACACCCACTTCCTATCTACACCACTTTTAGAGGCGGCTCTCTCTATGAGCATGTTTATAGCCTTTACAACAAGCTGCTGTAGCTTAGCCAAGTTCTCAGAGCCCCTCATTGCGTAGGTTATTCTAGACACTATGTCTGCACCAAAGCTTGCCTGAGGGTTCTGCATAGATTCAATAGCCACTGTTTCACCTGTGTTCAAATCCACGAGGTGTAGTACAATTTTCGAAGTCCCGATGTCTACAGCAACGCCATAGAGCCTCCCCCTAGTGTCCCCAGGCTCGACATCGAGAAGCTTACCATCCCAGAAAACCAGGGTTGCAGACCAGCCACCACTCCTCAGCGCCTCTGAAACCCTCTTAGCAATATGCAAATCAACATCAACGCTACTAGTGTCTATGTGCTCCGAGGCCCCGTCTAACACCCTCTCCAAATCAGCTCTAACATCCTCTAGAGAAGCAGGCTTAACTGAGACAAAAACCTTTTTAACAGCAGGCTCTAAACCAACCTCTCTTTCAAAGCCCACATCAGCAGATTTATACTTCTGCAAAAGGCTTTCAGATTGAATCCAAACAGCATACTCTCCACTAACAACTCTCACTTGGCAAGCAAGCCTCACCCCCCTACTAATCTCATCTTCGCTTAAAAGCCTCTTCTCAGCCTCTGATAAGGGTGTGGCAACACCCCCCTCAACGACTATTTTACACTTCCCACACTCACCAATACCACCACAGTCAGCCCTTATAGGAACCCCGCCTTCCCTCAGCACATCGAGAAATGTCTTGCCAGCGCTAGCCTCAACCTCTTTGCCAAGGTTCTTCACAAAAACTCTAGCAACACCCTTAACAACACCGCTAGCCAAAGCCTGTGCTCACCCAATGCACTTAACTCTAGACATCCCGCAGTCCCCCCACGAGCCTTATAAGCTTACATATCTCGAGCTCCGCCCTCGCATAAGTGCAACAAGTAGGCTGAGACCACAACCTAACGTGGCTAAGCTATTGCTTAGCTTATGTAAATTAATACATGGACATTATACAAAGCGTTTTTTTAAGGATTAGCGCAATAAGCCATCATGGTGTGTACAAATGACTAAAGTGCCTAGCTACTTAATAGCTGCAGTGCTCCTAGTCATAGGCATAGTAGCGGGATTCTTTGTAGGATTTTACACAGCACCTACAAAGACTGTGACCACGACAGTAACGTCAGCTATAACTCCTCTTACACTTGCTGAAGCTACGCCAGAAACTGTAACTCCCACAGCCACGGCTACCACCACTGTTACGGTAACAGCCACCACAACGGCTGTGGCCTACACAGTTCCTGAGAAGATCAAGGCTGCTTGGATCTATGTGGGGCCTGTGGGCGACTTTGGCTGGAGCTACATGCATGACGTCGGTAGGAGGGTTGTTGCTGAGCTCTTCAAGGACTGGCTAGAGACAAATTATGTCGAGAATGTTAGGGCTGATCAAGCGCCTGCTACAATAGATGAGCTTGTTAGGCAAGGCTACACCGTAATCTTCACAACAAGCTTTGACTTCATGGATCAAACCCTTGACAAGGCTCAGCAGTACCCCAACATCATGTTCTTCCACTGCTCTGGCTACAAGAGGTGGAGGAACATGGGCACTTACTTCGCCGACCTCTACCAGGTGTACTACCTCAACGGCTTGATGGCGGGAGCCCTCACGAAGACTGGTAAGCTAGGCTATATAGCTGCTCACACCATTCCTGAGGTCGTGAGGCATATAAATGCCTTTGCTATTGGCGCTAAGGAGGTTGGTGAGCAGCTTGGCAAGGACATAACTGTGTACGTTATAGAGATTGGTGAGTGGTTCAGCCCTGACAAGGCTAGGGCTGCTGCTAGAACCCTTGTTGAGCAGATTGGTGTGGACGTCCTCATATTTACAGAAGACTCTACAGAAACAGTCAAGTATGCTCAAGAGCTCTACAATCAGGGTAAGGAGGTGTATGTATTTAGCCACTACAGCCCAATGTATGAGTGGGGGCCAGATGTTGTTGTCAGTGGGCAACTGGTGAGATGGGAGGCTATATACGTCGACATCCTGGCCAAGGTCAAGGCGGGTATATACAGGCCTGACAACCTTGAAAACGTCGACTACTGGTACCTGCTAAACACTGGTGCTGTGGATCTGGGAGCCCATGTATATCCAAATGGCACCATAATGCACATCAACCCCAAGTTCATACCTGCGCTCAAGAACGTCAAGGTCAAGGACGTCCTCACAGGGGAAGAGCTCTCTGCCTACGACCTGGTGATGAGGAGGTACCAGCAGATGAAGGAAGCACCATTACTACAGCCACTACAGGGGCAGGCGATAACACACTTGCTAGAGTCTGTAGAGAAGGTGCCTACGGGTGCTAAGTACGTCCCAGTTGCACCAATAGCCCCAGGCTTCGAGCCCTTCACAGGGCCTCTAAGGGGCTACTGCATCCATGACGAGGGCTACTCAAGGTTCTGCAGAGGAAAGCCGCGTGGTACTGAGGTGTACATACCGCCTGGCGAGAGGCTTACACATGAAGATCTGTGGAACATGGACTTCTTCCTATCCTGGGTCGCCTTCCAGGGGAAGATATGATAATTTAAAAACAAAACCACTTTTTAAACACTCTTGAAAGGTTATTGAGATGAGAAAGCCATTTCTTCAAACTGTTAACCTCTGTAAGAGGTTTGGAGACGTTATTGCTCTTAGCGATGTCAGCCTAGATGTATACCCAGGAGAGGTTCTAATTGTTCTTGGAGAGAACGGCTCTGGAAAATCCACACTAGCTAAAATACTCTACGGGCTCTACTTCCCTGACAAAGGCTACATCAAAGTCGAGGGCATTTCAATAGTCTTCTCATCGCCTATGGAAGCAAAGAGGAAAGGCATATTCTTAGTGAGTCAGAGGCCTCAGCTAATAGACGATATGACCATTCTCGAGAACGTTGCGATGTTCCTTGGAGAGCCCCCGTCGAGAGACTTGAGGAAGAGGCTTTATGCTCTTCTAAACGAGCTAGGCATCACTGTAGACATTGATAGGGGGGTCCACACCCTTAGCTATACGGAGAAGCAGTTTGTGGACCTCGCAAAGGTCTTGATGGCGAGGCCCAGACTTCTCATAGTCGATGAGGCGGCGACCTACCTTCCTCGAGAGCTTAAGCAGAGGTTTCTTAACATTGTTAAGGGGCTTCGCGCTAAAGGGAGCTCCGTCATGTACATAACGCATAAGATTGGGGAGGCTATTGAAATGGGGGATAGGTTTGCTGTCCTCAGGAGGGGGAGCGTTGTTGGGGTATTTGGACTGGGTGTTGATGCCTCCACCCTTAGGCAAGCAATGTTTGGTTCTGAAGAGTACTTGACAAGAATTGCAAAGGGCTTTACCCAGGGAGCGCCGCAAAAGCCTGCTGCACTCTCTGTTGAAAACCTACTTGTCTTTGATGAGTATGGCAAGCCTGCTGTAAACGGTGTCACACTCACTGTGGGAGCTGGCGAGATTGTGACTATTGTGGGTATTGCAGGCAATGGCCAGAAGGAGCTGGGGGAGGCTGTAGTGGGGCTGAGGAGAGTTTCTAGGGGCAGAGTGAGGCTCAACGGTGTTGATGTGACTCACATGCCCGCATGTGAAAGAGTTAGAAGGGGGCTTGTCTACGTGCCTGAAGACCCGTTTAGAGAGGGGGTAGCAATGGGGCTCACTATTGCTGAAAACATGAAGCTCTTTTCGCAGACCAAGGTCTCTAGAGAGCTTTTAGAGACTGTGACAAGAAAGCTTGATGTGAGGCCAAGCAATCCACTTGTAGCTGTTGCAAAACTCTCTGGAGGCAATGTACAGAAGGTGTCTCTGTCAAGACTCTTACTAACCACACCAAAAGCTGTTGTTGCGTACAGCCCTACTAGGATGCTTGATGAAAAGTCCAGGGTACTCGCCTTAAACATGCTGCAGAGATTAGCGGATGCGGGCTCGGCAGTCCTCCTCCTCTCAGAGGATTTGGAGGAGGCTCTGCATGCCTCTACAAGAGTGTGTGTAATGGTGAGTGGAAGGATTGTGAGGGTTTTTGAGGGGCCTGACCTAGAGGGGTACAGAGAGGTTATAGAGAGGGTTATGGTGCATGCCTAGGGTAGCTATAGTTAGGAGAGAGCTACCAATGGCTATGTCCGCACTAGCAAAGGTATTTGTAATCCTGCTGGGGATGCTCATAGCTGTAGCCTTGGTCTCTACTGTTACGAGAACCCGCATAGACATAGCTTTTGCAACGCTTTTGCAAAGCCTTGTAAACCTCAACGTCTTTGTCTACATATCTACACTACTACCAATAGCCGTGGGGCTCTGCATAGCATTTAGCGCAAACGCGTGGAACCTTGGGGCAGAGGGGCAGCTGGTCATGGGTGCTGTTGGGGCTACCTTCGCAGCTCTCTACACACCTCTCGGTAGCCAGGAGATAGTGGCTCCTGTAGTATCAATCATCTTTGCAGCTCTCCTTGGCGCTCTCTGGGCTTTGCCAGCAGCCCTTCTCAAGATGTTTAGAGGTGTTAATGAGGCCCTCACAACACTTCTAATGAACTTTATTGCGTACTACACCACGAACTACCTGGTTAAGGGGCCTTGGAGGGGGAGAGCAGTCTACGGCTACCCGACAACAGATATGGTGCCCAGGCAGGCGAGAATCCCAATGGCCCCCGGCTACAGCTTCTCATGGTATGTGGTAGCCGCTTGCATAGCGATAGCCTTGCTTGCATACCTATTCCTCTATAAGACTAGGCTGGGGGCTGCTCTGCGTGCCCTAGGCTCGAGCCCGCGCTTTGTAGAGCTCATAGGTGTTTCGAGTAGGAGGCTCTACCTCATAGCATTTCTACTGTCAGGGGCTCTAGCAGGCTTTGCTGGTGGTGTGAAGCTGTTAGTATACCACGGAAAGCTTGTAGAGGGGCCTATAGTTGGGAGTGGCTATGGATTTACCGCAATAATGCTGGCTTGGCTCGGAGGGTTAAACCCCTTGCTACTGATACCAGCCTCTTACTACACAGCAGCGCTATACATACTGAGCTTCGGGCTTCAAATAGGTAGCGCTGCTATTGGTGATGCCCTTGCAAACACTATTGTGGGCTCTCTCCTCACCCTAGCACTCCTTGCAGACTTCTTAACTAGGTACAAGCTTGTCTTGAGGTGAAGAAGACCTGCTAGAGGAAGTCGCAAGAGTCTTAACAGACCCTCTGGTTGTAGCCCTAGTGTTCTGGGTATTGAGCGACATAGTTGTTGAGAGGAGTGGCGTTATTAACCTAGCGCTCGACGGCATCATCACGGTGGGCATTGCAGTAGCCTTTGTCTCTACACAGCACCTTAGCCACACTATAATCCTGTGGGGTGTTGACATGGCCCCCATCATGAGCTTGTTAGTCACTGTTGCCACAACAGTAGTGCTTGCAGCTCTATTCATGCTCTTCATAAACATTCTCCACGCCTACCATGTGCTCACAGGGCTTGCGCTAAACATAGCTTTCTACGGTTTAAGCGCTTTGATAGGGCTAAGGCTTCAGAAGACCCCAACTATAGCCACCCTCAGGCTACCTCCACCAGTCCTTGCTTCAGTAGGCATCCTCGTAGTGCTCTTCACATGGCTCATCCTCTACAGGACTGCTATAGGCATGGCTGTAAGGGCATGTGGGTTTAACCCAAGGGCTGCTGAGCACCTTGGTGTTAGAGTTTGGAGAGTGAGGTTCTTGGCTAGCGCCATAGGCTACACCTTGGCTGGCATAGGTAGCTACATATATGCAGTGGTCTACAGGGGTGGGTGGGTTCAGTACACTGGTAGGGGCTACGGCTTTCTAGCAATAACCCTCGCCATGGCCTCGACATGGCACCCACTACTATCATATCCAATAGCACTAGCCTTCGGCTACCTCTACACCTCTGCTTACGCACTACAGCTGTTGTATGGAGTGCATTCAGAAATAGTTAATGCGCTTCCCTACATAGCCTCCATAGCGATAGTGACAGTGGTGTACAGCACACCCCTGCACAAAAAGCTTGCTGCGCCCAGGGCGCTGGGGGAGGTGTACTTCAAGGAGGAGCGGGCTGCGTAAACACCGTGGTGCAAGCCTCTCTATGAGCATCTCCTAGCTGTGGTGCTCTATGCCACTCATAAACATGGAGAGGGTTTTACGCATTAGCGACACGCTTAAGAGATTTGACCTGGGGTCTGCAAAGCTCAATGTTTTTGACACTAGGTACTACCCACCAGCTTCAGACCCTCCTAAGATGGTCACCCTCTACTTCCTAGTCATGGTGGCTATGGACCACAGGTTGAGTAGGCCTGGAAAGCCTTACGAAGCTGTGCTAAATGGTAAGAGGATTAGGGGTGCAGACCTCCTGTACAGACTCGGTATGATGGTGTATGGTGAGAGACCAGAGTTCTTCAGCCCCGAGAACCTGGCTAGGATTACAGAGGATGAGGTTGTCGCCTGGCTCACTATAGGTGATGCAAGTCCTCCTGACCCTAGGCTTAGAGCTCTCCTCCTAAGAGACCTGGGGCAAAAGCTTCTCTCACTATACAATGGAAATCCACTCGCAATGCTTCAGATCCCTAGAGGCTACCTAAGGGCTGCAGAGGGCTACGGACTTTTGGACCTTCTCAAGGTCTTTAAGGCATACCAGGACCCTGTAGAGAAAAAGGCTTTTCTCTTAGTCAAATTCCTGTTTTACAGGGGCTTGTTTGAGCCAAGAGATGTAGAGAACCTGCATGTGCCTGTAGACAACCACTTAACTAGAATTGCTCTAAGGCTTGGTATTGTCGAGCTTGAGGAGGCTCTCTTTAAAAAAGTTCTGAACGGCTATGAACTTACACACGATGAAGATGCTCTGATAAGGATCTGTGTTAGAGAAGGCTTTAAGGCTGTTTCTAGGGAGAGTGGTGTTGACGTGTTTTTACTGGACGACTTCCTATGGGTTTTTGGCAGAAGTACTTGCATGCAAGAGGAGCCCAAGTGCTATTCATGCCCATTTAGAGGGGTGTGTAGGGCTTATGATGTGGGTGTGTTTGTGAAGGACCTCAATTACTTCAACACCTGGTATTACTAGGTTATCTAGGGGAGTTCGGTACCCTAGTGGAAGCCTCTTAGTACCTATACTCCATCCCATGCCTAGCCACCCTCTTTTCACACAGTAACCCTATCCACATGCTAGCAACGGTGTACACTATGATGAGTAGAGGTGCCATGATTAGGAGATGTGGTAGGGGTAGTGTATTAGTGCCATACCCTGCCCTAAAGAGCTCTGCAACAATAGTTGCAGGATTTGCCAAAGCAATCCAGGGACTTGGGAAGATTTTTGGCGGCACCACAGTACCAAATATCGTAAGTATCTGTATTATGTTAACCCAAACACCACCTATGTTTGTAGAGGCCATTAAGAGGCCTATAAGGGTCCCCACTAGCAAGTAGACTGGTACTGCTAGGAGTGTTGCTAGGGCTATGTACACAGGTCTCGCAGGTAGTATGGCGGCTATGCTTATTCCTAGGTAGGCTGACGCCATTACCATGGAGAGGGAGTAGATTATAAAACCTGTGAAAACCACATCGACAATGGAGTTGCTGAGAAGATAGTGAAATACATTTAATCCACACTCTCGAAAAAGATCTGTGAGGCCGTGGTACACATTCCACCTTAGGAACTCTGTTGCGACCCACATAGCTGACATTGCTATGCCCATTGCGTAGCCCCCTGGTGCAAGCAGGAGTAGAGCCTGTTCCCTAAGACCGCTAAAGAGTATTGTAGGAACAAACATCAGTGTAAACCATAGAACTGAGCTAACGATGGACGCAGCATAGCTTGTCACATGCATTTTAGCTAGCTGAAACCCTATGTAAATCAAGTGGGGCACTCTCCTCATACTCAACCTCTTCTCACCCTAACCTCAGCTCTTTTTGATAAGAGCCCGGAGACCGCTATATATAGCGCTGTAGAGAATGCGAGAATAGCACCAAAGGTTGGTAATGCTTGTGGAAACCCCTTTGAAGCTACTGTGTACAGCGCTTTGCATGTCTCTGGAACAGGGGTGGTTAAAGCAACGAGCCTAAGAACTCGGGGGACAAGCTCTATGGGTATGTAGGTTCCCGCACCCGCTAGAATTGCGGGAGTCAAGACGCTTGTTATTGTCCAGGGCCTTGACACATTGGTGTGAAAGATTAGGGGTACAGCAAAAATAGTTGAGTAAAGCCCTAGTGCAACTGATGTGAACATGAGGATAGCCTCTACAATGAGAAACTCTAGAAGTCCTTCAACACCATTTAGATACAGTAGAAGTGGAGCCATGTACGCTGTGACAAGGGGTGTCATGATCAGCGGCCTCAGAACAGCGTTAATGGTTATATACTTTGCAAACCTTGTCGCCTCTAAAATCATGATGCCGACCTCCATAAACCTAAACTCAGCAAATAGCGTCTCCATCACATCGCTTATCGTCACAGCTACGACATTTATTACACCTGTGAACATCAGGGCTATGCTGTAGGCGGTTTTCAAATCCATTTCAATTCCATACAGCATGCCCATATTTTTCACAACGGCTGTAGGGCTACTTAATGATGCTGGTAGGAACACTACTCCTATAGAGAATAGCAGTGGGAGTACCCAGAGGACTACGTAGTCAGATAAAAACCTCTTAAACCATGCAAACTCTCTGTAGACAATGGCCTTAGCTACGTTCAGCACTACGCCCACCACTAACCACAGCTATGTATGCGTCCTCAAGTGTAGGTTCTTCAAATACGAAATCCACCATTCTGGCACCCAGTAGGCTAAGTGCTTCTAAAACAGCTTGGATAACATCTTCTCTGCTAGCCTTAGCGTAGAACGTTATTCTTGAGATCCCGCCAAGCTCTTCAACAACAGCACTGCTAATTTCTACAGTATTTGAGATTCTACTCAGAAACTCTCTTGCCCTACCCTCAATTCTGATCACAACTTTGTGAAGCAACCCAAGCCTTTGCTTCAAGTCCTGCGGAGCTCCTGAAGCAACTATCCTCCCACCATTTATTATCGATATTGATGTTGCTATCTGCTCTATTTCAAACATGTTGTGCCCTGTTATTAGCACTGTCCTACCCTCCTTTGCTAGATCAACTATGAGCCTTCTCACCATCTTTGCGCTCTCTACATCTAGACCAAGTGTGGGCTCGTCGAGGAGAAGCACCCTTGGGTCTGTCAAAAGGGCCTTTGCTATTGATAGTCTCGCCCTCATACCAAGGCTGTAGGTGTAGTAGGGCCTATTGTGTGCACCCATATCCCAGAGCCCCACTAGCTCTAAAACCTCTCTTGCCCTCCTCTTGGCATCGGAGTAGGTGTAGCCCTTCAGCATGGCGTAGAACACTAGGTTTTCAAAACCTGTTAGCGAGGTGTAGAAGCCTTTTGATACATCGAGTACCACACCTATTACCCTTCTCACATCATCAGCCTGTGAAACCACATTGTAGCCCTCTACGTATGCCACACCAGAATCTGGTAGGAGAAGCGTTGCGAGAATCTTGATAAGCGTTGTTTTTCCAGCGCCATTAGGGCCTAGGAGTGCGTGAATTTCACCACTGCTTGCAGAGAAGCTCACACCTCTAAGGGCTTCTACAACGCGTTTCTTTTTAAACCCCCCTCTACTCACGTAAGACTTCACTAAGTTCTCTACAATAACACCTCTCACTATAGAACACCCACACCGCCCTCAACTCTATACCATTGCACTTAGCAGCTCCGCTTGCAAACATTGTCTTGAAAAGTCAAATTTATATGTGTACAGAACTTACTTATAAGCTGTAGCTGTGGCGCAGAGCTATGTCATTAAGCGAGGGTTTTGTAAAGCTTTCTGGTGAGCTATTTGAGCACATATTTCCAGAAGGTATCCCCAGAAACTCATTCATTATTATAGCTGGTGAAGGGGGCTCTGGTAAAAGCATGCTTCTAACAAGTGTTGCAAAGTCGCTGCTAAAGAATGGAGAGCCCGTGATATACATGGCATTAGATGATGATCCTAAGACTGTCGTGCAGCTCTTTTCAGCACTAAACCTCAACGTCGTTGAGTATGTCAAGAGGGAGCTGTTATTCATAATAGATGGGTATAGCTATAGAGTGAGAGGTGAGCACAGGAAAATGCATGTGTCTGTAATTGCTGAGGTAGACCCTCATAACATGCATCACACAATAAGCACCATAATTGGTGTCCTAGATGAGAGCAAGATCGTTGGTAGAGGGGCCTTAATAATAGATTCTCTAAATGAGTTTCTTAGCTACTACAAACCCGAGGAGCTAGCTGAGTACGTAAAGGATATGAGGGCAAACATCTCTAAGGTAAGGGAGGTCATGGTATTCGCATCTCTACACACCTCTACACAAGTAGCTAAAGACTTTCTTAACCACATTGAGCATTGCGTAGATGGTGTGGTAATTACACAGCGCAGTGGTGTTGAGAAGGGCCAGGTTACTACAGCAGTTCTTGTGAAGAGAATGAAGGGCCTAGCGCGTAAGCAAGGCTGGGTTTCTTATACGGTAGATGAGAATGGGGAATTGAAGGTTCTTCAAATCCCGTGAGGCGAGCCTATAAATCATCTCCATAACTATAAGGGCTTGGCTATGTGCATGTTAATGCTTTATAGCAGTGCAATGAATTTAGTAATGACAAAGCTAGCTACAAAGAGCTTAGCCTCGCTACACAATTTGATGTAGCCTTAAATGAGTTTAAACGTGACGAAAGTTCTCATAACCATGGGTTGGGCCTTGCTTGTGTAACTATGAAGTTTAGAGAGCTTACTGTAAGTACACTTCAAACCTCTCCACACCTTTTAAACAAGGATTTTAAGAGCTTGCTAAAGGCTCTCCAAAGAGATGCGCTGTAAGCTCATCTGCTACTTCATAGCAGATTGGCTTCCTCAAGGTCCACAAGTGCTCTTAATGCAAACCTCTTCTTCACTAGCAAAGCAGGTGCTCACAGCGTTTGGATCGCCCACAATGACTCTATAGATAATCAAGCCATTGAGGGGGGCTGGGGTTGAGCACTTAGGCCTCCCTAAAGAGCTTAGTTGAAATGAGTGTAATTAAAACAGCTTTAAATGTTCTAGGTAATGCGCCTAGTGAGAAAGATGAGCATGTAATTCTCCTTTGCACTTAGTTGCGTATCTAAAGAGGGGCAAAACTCGTTCGCCCCTAGGCGCTCATTTTCATTGGTTTGCATTTGTTGAGTCTAAGTGCTTCTGCCCTCGCCCCACGGGGTGTTGGTGTGGGTTTGTGGGTGGCTGTAGATCGCAATGGTGTGGGCGCCCCCGCCTACACCTAGCCCACCTAGGCTCAGAGCAGAGAGCTCTCACGTCCTAAGCAGGCTTTTTTACAATGACTACAGTGAGCAAAAAGCAAAGCTCACCACTAGCAGTAGACTTGGAGGCAGGTCTACACACTTTATTTACTCTTGGCGTTGCTTATCATATGGTGGCCTAGTATGTATTATAATCGTATTTACATAGTTCCTGAGCCAAAGCTCATAGAATTTGATGGCACGTGGTATGATTTTGATGGTTTTTCCAACTTTTCAAAGTTCCTAGCTAGGGAGTTCGGTGTCCCCCAGGGCAGCTGGGTCATTGAGAAGGTTAGCGGTACAGGGACTGGTGTTGCTGTTGAGAAGGGTGTTGTCAGGATTTGGGGCAATGAGAATGTCGCTCTCGCAACGGTTCTACAGCTTGTTGTTCAGGGTAGGGGTAAGATGCCCAGGATTAGGGTTGTGGAGGAGCTTAGGTTTGGGTTCAGGGGCTTTCACCTAGATGTTGCTAGAGGTGGAGTACCTACGGTCAGTACCTTGAAGAGGTTGTTGAGGTGGCTCTTTTTGCTGAAGTATAACTATCTAGGGCTTTACTTAGAGGACTTGTTTCCATGGGAGAGGTACCCTGACATAGGCGCTCATAGGGGTAGGTATACTAGAGAGGAGCTTAGAGAGGTCATAGAGTATGGTGCAGCACTAGGCGTGGAAGTGTTTCCCTCTCTAGAGCTCCTGGGGCACATGGAGAACATACTTTCACTACCCCCTTACACAAGGCTTAGTGAGTGGCACAACCCTGCAGAGGGAGTGCTAAACATTAGTAGTGAAGAGGCCAGGGCCTTTGGCTTAAGCCTACTTGAGGAAGTGCTTGACTTCTTCCCATCGAAGTACGTTCACATTGGTGGTGATGAAACCTGGGCTCTTGGGAGAGGCAAGAGCCTTGATAAAACACTTGCTTTTGAAGGGCCTAGGCTCTACGAGGAGTACACAAAGTTGCTGGTAGAGGTTGTTAGGAAGAGAGGCAGAGTACCAATGGTGTGGGGAGACATGATCACAGCGGCGTATCTTAGGGAAAGTGAGAGAGGTCTTTGGAGGAGGGTTTTGGAGAGCCCCCTTTGGAGAGATGCTGTTGTAGTTAACTGGGACTATACACCTAGGGGTGTAGAGCACTTTAAAAAGTCTGTAGAGGAGCTTGGCAATATGGGGTTAAGGCAGGTTGTAGCTCCTGGGCTGTGGAATTGGAGCAGGTTTTACCCAGACTACGTGACAGCGTTAGAGAACTTGAGAAACTTTTTGACTGTTGCAAGAGGGGAGCCCTCTGTAGAGGGTTTCTTGGTGACAACATGGGGTGATGATGGAAGTGAGTGCCTGTTTTCACATCTCTACCCACTAATACTAGCTGCCATGGAGATTGCCGAGGGTGTTGGCAACTGGGAGGAGAAGTGGCTGGCTCTCACAGGCGAGGATAGGGCTGTACTCGAGGTGAGGAAGGTGTTTGGAAAGGTTGACACAGTCGTCAATGAGTACAGCAGTAGATGGGGCTTCTGGTTACCAAAGCATATACTGCTCAAGACCAGGGCAATGAGCATGTACAGAAGGTACTTACCTCAAGAGCTTTTTGAGAGAGTTAGAATGGATTTAGAGGAAGCGGTAATGAAGTCTGAAAGTATTGCGCTACCTCAGGACCTGCAATTCATTAGAGAGTTCTACAAGGCGTGCCTCAAGGCGCTGGACAGCAAGGTGATGACATCTGACTACATCGATCTGGCTAAGCTATACAAAGAGCTGTGGCTATCTGAGAGAAAGCCACAGGGTCTTGAAGAGGTTATTGGAAAGTTTTGGAGAGCTGCTGGATTAGTTGAAATCGAGGAAAACATTTTGAAATACAGTTGAATTACAAATTACTGTATTATAAACTTATAAAGTTGAAGTAATGAACTGTGTTTTAGAGAAAAGTTTGTGATGATGGTTATGGGCATATTTGACGCGATTAAGAGAGAGCTTATCGATAAGGAGGTGCTTATTGAAAAGGAGAGAGAGCTGAGGCTTATAACATCTGCTCTTCTCTCGAGAGGTCATGTACTTATGGAGGGGGTTCCCGGGGTTGCAAAAACCTACACTTCTAAGGCCCTGGCGAAGCTTCTTGGGCTCTCCTTCAAGAGGGTGCAAATGACCCCCGACCTCCTACCCTCTGATATAATAGGGTACTACGTGTATGACCAGAGGGCTGGGGGGTTTGTACTGAGGAAGGGGCCCATATTTACAAACATTCTTCTAGTTGACGAAATCAACAGGGCCTCTCCGAGAACTCAGTCAGCATTGTTAGAGGCTATGCAGGAGCGGCAGGTCACCATAGAGGGGGAGCTCTACAAGCTTGAGGAGCCCTTCATAGTTATTGCCACGCAAAACCCTATAGAGATGGAGGGGGTCTTCCCACTGCCAGAGGCCCAGCTCGACAGGTTTTTGATAAAGGTTGTCACAGGCTACACAACCACAAAAGGGCTTGTCAAGATTATGAGGAGCGCTGATGAGATTGAAGAGGCTATTGAGAGCCTCAAGCCTAGCGTTACTCGTGAGGAGGTTTTAGAGGAGATCAAGAATGTTAAGAGTGTGAAGGTTGAGGAATCTGTACTCAGTTACGTGGCTTCTATAGTTGAGGAGACGAGGAAGCACACAGCTGTAAAGCTGGGGGCCTCTCCACGAGCTGCTATAGCGTTAGTTAAAATGGCTAAGGCATGGGCTTACACCAGTGGCAGGGACTATGTGATTCCAGACGATGTTAAGGCTGTGGCAATCCCTGTTCTTACACATAGGGTTATAGTGAAGCCAGAGCTAGAGTTACAGGGGGTTACACCCGATAAGGTTGTAGAGGATGTTCTATCAAGGGTCCCGGTGCCAAAGCCTTGAAGAATGTGGTGCTACTAGCGCTAATCTTAGTTCTAGCCCTTGTTGCAACTCTGAGCACTACAGCTATTAACGCTCTTGGTGAGGCTGATAGGCATACACCGGGGTTCCCTCAGAGTGTAGAAGGTTTTCAACTACCAACTTCACCTCCTGTTAACCTAAGTGACGTGGAGAACGCCATTCTCGAACTTTCAAAGAGCAGTGCGTTGAGTAGAGGCGATGCTGAGAAGCTAAAGGATTTTAGTAACCTGAGTTTTCAAGAAGCTGTGGAGAGAATTGACAACCCTGAGCTACGCGATAGCCTTCTTAACCTAGCAGGCAAGGGAGCCCTAAGCCCTGAGGATGTGGAGGCCTTTCTAAACTATTTGAATAGCCTAAAGACGTCTGGAGCCCTAAGCCCTGTCGACGAGCTACTAGCACTTCGGGCTCTCGAAGCGTTAGCAAGTGCTACTCAGAACCCCTACACATCTGAAATAGTGTTGAGAACGCTCTCTGCTTTGAAAGGTCTTGAAGTAGCGCAGAGCAACCCCTTACCAGCTCTCAAAAGCCCTCAGCAGTTTTCAGCTGAAATCCCTGCACCAGGTCTCCCAAGCCTGCACTTACCATTTGTAGCATTACCTGCTATACCTCAGCTAAGGCTCTCCCTCCCTCCAATACCCCTCACCACCCTAATTATTATAGCTATTTGCGGCTCCGTAGCCCTAGCTGCACTACTTGGAAGAAAGTACGCTAGACCCATTTTCAAAAGGCTGAAAATCCATCGCATAGGAGGAGCGCCGGCGATGCATATTGGTGATAGCGTTCTAGAGGCCTACTGGCGTTCTGTTCACATAGTCTCCACCATTTCTGGTATGCAGAAAGCTGATTCAGAGACGCATAGAGAGTTTTTGGCAAAGGTTTGTGAAAGGCTTGACCCGAGGGTTGCAGAGGTGTTTAAAGACATTACTCTCGCCTATGAGGTGTATCGGTATGGTTTTAGGGCTGAGGCTGGCCAAAGGATTCTAAGTGGCTTTAGGAGGTTGTTGGAGCATGCCATGGTCTCCGCATAGGGCTACTCTGCTAGCCTTTGGCAGAGCCCTTGTCCTACTAGCATTCTATAGAGAAATCTACATGTTCATTAGCACTGCTCTAGCGAGTTTAAGTGGGGGTTTCAGTGCCATGCTTATCGCTGTGTATAACCCGAGCTTCCTAGCGTCTTTCGCCACATCACTACTAGCTTTAGCAACTCTTGCCACAGGCAACACTCTCCTCTTTGCTATAGCTGTCATACTATCTGCATTTACATGCGTAAAACCGTGCTTGCCATTAACTCAGCTGCTACTCTTCATGGCGTACCTCATGCTAAACACTATAGTCACTGGCTACAGAGGGTTAGAGCACACTAGCGTTAGAGCTAGGCTCAAGGATATCGCAAAATCTGTGCCAATCCCACTAGCTGTAGTGGCTGTGAGCACAGCTATAGCCACTGTGGTAACCCTTGTCGTAAGTGCAATTATAGGTTCTCTTACTAGAGTACCTCAGTCAAACCCCCAGCTCTACGCAATCATGACCTCGCCCATTACGAAAATTTTTATGTCTCTAGCAGCCCTCCTCTATGCGTATAAAGTTGCTAAAGCCGCTGGCGAGATTACGGCTATAGCTATAGCTCCCACCCCCTCAGCTGCTTTATCAGAGCTTTTGAATGAGGATGAGATAGACTCTATCTTTACCCCTGTATTCAGATGGCCTATGTACATGGCACTAGCCCTAGTGCTCTACAGCCCTATATACACAATGGTTTTTGACGTGCTCTTACACGATGTGCTAAACAACTTAAGTAATTTAATGAGGATGGGGGTTTCAGCAGTCGCCTACGCCTTGCTGATATTTCTATGCCGCTCCTTTGACATTCTCTCTGAGCTCTATGGGGGTGAGAAAAAGCTTGCAGTAGCATCTCTAGCCATGCTGGCCCTAGCGTACGCCTCAGCTGTTAAACTCGCTTTTCCCTACCACGGCTGGGGGGCACTCTTAGCACCAGATTTCCAAGGGCTTGCAGAGGCTATTCAGAAGAGCTATGTTGATTTTGGCAATACGGTTATAACCCTTATCAACACTCTATCTAGACTCGTTGGTGCAGCCCCATGAGTGCTCTAGCTAAGTTCAGAAGGTCTTTAATGTACCTACTCCCCGTATTCTCAATAGCAGTACTAGCGCTTTCAGCATACCTCCTCCTAGCCTCTATAGGCTACATGGAGAGGGGTCTTGTGGGAACATCACTCCTCGCCGCACTCATAGGCTTTGCACTTCTCTCCACATCCCTCTACATAATGAGGCTTGCAGTATATGTCTACGCAGCTGAAAAAGGCTCCTAGACAGAGAGCGTATGTACCAATAACGCTCATAGCTCTGCTCGTAGCTATAGGGCTACTAGCGCTCGTTGAAAAAGGCCCTGCCGCATCTGGCATCCCCGTTGGTGCCTCTCCCCTAAACCCGATGACCTTAGGGACATCACAGCTGGTAGATTTAGCCGCAAGAAACTATAGCACCGCCATTATCTATAGCTTAAAAGAGCTAGAGAAGGTCAGTGGAGAGCTCTGCGTCTTCGTCACAATATCTCCAGAGATACCATTTAGAGGCGATGAAGCAGAAATTATCATCAGCCTCCTTAAGCGGAGGTGCTCAAAATTAAAGGTTCTTGTAGCAGATGAGTCTCCATATTCAAACCCCCTCCTCCAGGTCCTGAACTCCAGCATAAGAGTTAATGGTAATAGGGTCCTAGAGGTCTCAACCGCCGCCCCCGTCATCGCGGTAAATGAGTCTGCATATAACTACTCTTTGCCCTCGCCCTACCCGCTAGCAGAGATAATGATTAGGAGTAGCCATGCTATCGTTCTTGACAAGGCATCCACAGTCTCTGGGGGGCTTCCAATAGGCTATGCCTATCCACGCTCAGAAAGCGCTATCCTCTGCCTTGCAAACCCTAGTGGGGAGATCTATGAGTGTGGAACCGCCTTTGTTGTTGCATCAAAGGAGGTTGCTAGTGGTGTTGATGTTTTTGCCATTGGCGATGGCTCTGTGCTCCTAAACCAAGTCCTTTCTTCGAATAAAAGTGAGTACATGGCTTTTGCAAGAGAGCTCCTTTCATACCTATGTGAGGGTAATCCACGCTGCACTGTTGTGTTCGATGCCATGCACTACACTAGCCTCTCGCCGGCAATCCTCCTCTCAAACCCCGCATACTCTCTACAGGAGCTGGTTAGGGACCCCACCACATTTATCTATGTGGTGCTTTCTCTTTTAGCTGTTCTCCTGCACCCCTCTGTATGGCTGCCACCACTAGTACAGCTCTTGAGCTCTCTACTCACAACTATTTTAACTGGTTTCGCCAGCGCTATCCTCATTTTCTTTTTTACACTGGTCATCCACAAGATTCTAATGCGCAACGCAAGGACTTTTCACGACCTTAGGCTTAGTGAGCAGGCCGAGGAGGAGGTGGGTGTTTTTGCAGAGATTAAGAAGAGCGTTATTAGTGGTAAGGTAAGGCTCTCAAAGCAAGACTTTGCCATTCTCTGCCAAACCCTTGACGCCCTGCTAGTGCTCTACAGTGGTTCTGGTCTTTGGAGTGAACGCTCCTTAGATACGCTAGCTGAGCTCCTTGGTGATAGGAGGAGGGCCTACAAGAAGTTGCAGTGGGTTTTGAAACTGCATAGGAAGGCTATTGGCAAGAGCCGGCTTCCACTACTTGTTTTCTGGGGTAGAGCCGTTAAGAAGTTGGTGAGCTTAATTGATGAAGTTGGTGAGAGAGTTAGTGAGAGGATGGGGGTGAACCTCATATGATTAACCCTACGCACAGGTTTTCTGCATATATGGCTGTAACAGCTCTTGTCATAGCAGTAGCAGTGTTTATTGAGCCAGGGGCTCTCCCTATTGCAGCTACTCTATTAGCACTAGAGATTGCTATGTACTTTCACCTCTGGCTCTCTATAGGGGCTGTGAATAGGCTAGAGGTAGAGGCATCGATAGATGCTCTTACAGATAGAGAGCCTGTTGTTGTTAGAATTAGGCTTGTGAATAGAGGTTTATACCCAGTTCTCTTAGCCGAGTACAGCCTTGGGTATGAGCCTATCCTGAGGCTTGAGAAAGGGTGCAAAGCAGGTATTCTCACGGTCCCCTCAAGAGGTGTAGCAGAGCTTGTTTTTGTTTTTGGCGCTAGGGTGGGGATGCATAGAATAGATGGTTTAACCCTTGTTGTAAGGGATTTCCTAGGGCTCTTCAAATCGCAACCCCTTGTAGTTTGGAAAGGCTCCAGCTTCAGGGTTATACCGTCAACAGAGGCTACTGTTTTAAAGAGGCTCTATCTCTACACTAGGAGCTCTGGCTTAGTCAGATCGAGGAGGCCTGGGGAGGGCATAGAGTTCTATGATGTGAGGGACTATAGGCCCGGCGATGAGCTGAGGAGAGTTGTGTGGAGGATCTATGCAACTAGGCAGAAGCTAGCGGTTTGGGAGGCTGAGAGGGAGAGCTACCAGGCCATTGTGTACGTAATCAACTCCTCTAGGGACATGTGGACAGGGGTGCCGAAGGCGACTCCCGTAGAGCATAGCGCACGAGTTATCGCCTCTATAGCTAGATACGCTGCGTCTAGAGGCTATTTGCAAACAGCTGCAGTTGTAAATGAGTATGGTACTGTGGTCTTCGGTGGGCCTGTTTACGGTAGACAGGGGCTTTCAAGAGTTTTAGAGGCTTTGGCAAACGTAAGCCTCTGCACACTGTGTACAGAGGAGGACCAGGTTAATTGGAGTGCTGCGCTGATCAGCATTTTACCCGTGCTTCCAAGGGAGAGAGCGTTCATATTCATATTCACCAAAACCACTCCAAATACAGAGCGGTTACTAGACCTAGTGATAAAGCTCTCCTCGCTTGGCCACAGAGTCTATGTAGTGGCCCCCATTACAGTAACGTATGACGTCTCCCACGGCTTGCCGCAGAAGTTCATCGATGTGTATAGGGCTAGGCAACTAGAGGTGGCGGCAGAGGAGCTCAGAGGAATAGAATTGCTTCGAAAAGCCGGTGTGAGAGTCATAGCTGTAAGCCCGCAACTAGTAGCTCAGAGAATAGTGCAGGCGCTTGAGCTCACCAGCGCATGAGCTCAAGAGCTCTAGGAAGGAGGAGCTCTAAGCATTGTCAGCCTACTACACTTTTAAACGTTTTTGCAAAGGGGCCTCCTGGGGATTTAAGTGAAGTGCCTTTCAACGCATGTCTCTGACAATGATATTCTCATTGCCCAGAGGTCTGTAGAGATGTTTGTTAATGAGGCTAAGAACCTTTCAACAGTTGATGGCTGTCTAATTAAGCTCGCAACTCTTGTTCTTAGACTCGAAGATGTGTGGAGAGATAAGTCTAGGTCTAGAAAAGCATTTGAAAAGATCTTGATGTGCGATGAAGTTAGAGACTCTCTCCGGCCCCTCACTCGCTATACTGATATCGTTGAGTACCTCATCTCAACTAACCCTAGGTACAAGCCTTTAGCTACATACGCAGACCCACTGTTAGCTGTGTTGAGAGAGCTAGAGCCAAGTGAAGAGGTTTTAGAAGTTACAAGACCAGCAACATTCTATATAGAGCATGCAGAAGCCGAGCACCAAAAACCACAAACCCAGGCCTCAGCCCACGTGCAAATACCTGTAAAGGTGTGGAAGAGGAGGCGTGGAAGAAGAAAGCAGTTAGCTATAGGCGTTGCAGTAGCTCTTCTCATAGCGCTACTCGTTGTACTCTATATACTTAGCAGCGGGGGTTCAATGAGGCTCTACAGGTAGTAGAGGAGGTGTTGCTACATACATGCCTACCACTTTGACTCCTATACAGCTAAACATTGCTGACTTGGCTAAAATTGATCATGTTTGTATAAGTGTTATTCTGAGCAATTTGCTTATTGCCTAGACTAGTACCCACAGCCATTGATGGTATTGGCGCTGTACTGCACATTCACAGTTTAAGCTTATAATAGGGGGTCATTAGAGAATTGCTAATGCTTGCTACGTGACGTGCCTTGCCTAGGTCTAGAGAACTTTGCGTACTCTACACATCCAATGCGTTGCTTATGGCTGTTTCTAGCCTGACTTACCCTATCATCCCCCTACACATTGTTGGCAGGGGTTTGGGGGCTGCTGTAGCTGGTTTTGTAACAGCTACTTCAAGTTTTGTTAGCCTTGTTTCACAGATTTTATGGGGTTATGTGGGTGACGCCATCGGCCAGAGGCACAAGGTTATGCTCATCGGCGGCATTGCAATGGTTTTATTCTCCGCTCTGGGCTTCTTGTTCGCTGAAAATATATACGGTGTTGCTACTGTTTTTATTCTCCTGAGCTTTGGTGGTAGTGCTGTTGGCGTTTCCTCCTATGCCTTAGTAGCTGATTTAAGCCTAGGTGATTTGGGTAAGCCAATGGGGTGGTACTGGGCTAGTGCTTCTCTTGGATGGGCTCTCCCCCTTGTCTTCGCAGGCTATTTGCTTAAGCACTGTGGCATAGCCTCTATATACCTAATAGTGCTCGCATTATCCCTTGCACTACTGGCTCTCTCCATACATCTATTCATATCCATAGCCCCCTCCAGCAACACCAACACTAGGAGTGGAAAAGGTTTCTCTGCAAAGCCTTTTGCTAATGTTTTGACAAATGTCAGGTTCCTTGTCCTATACACCTCATCTCTCTTATTCATGGTTGGAGACGTTGTTAAAAATGTGTATGTGCCACAGTACTACGCCTATGTTGCTGGGCTGGGAGAGGAGATGGCTACAGCTATTCTGAGCTTAGCGAGCTGGCTTGAAATACCCACTATCATAGCTGTAAGCAGGTTTCTGCACCCTGAAAACACCCTCTACATCTACTCATCTAGCCTTGCATCCATGGCTCTCTACCTCTATACAAACACCTTTGTGAAGAGCTGTATAGGCGCTGCACTGGTCATGGCTATGTACAGCATTGTGTGGGCAAGCTACATAACATCTTCCTCAGTTTTCATTGCAAAAGTGGTTGATGCCGAGGGTAGGGGGACAGCAATGGGTTTAACTAGCTCTAGCTTCGCCTTAGCGAGCATTGCTTCAAATGTAGTACTAGGACCTGCTGTAGAGGTTCTTGGCTATAAGCAACTCTTTAAAGTAGTTTCAGCAACTCTCCTAATCACGTGCATAGCAACACTTGTGACACTAAGACGCCTTCAAAGAAGGGCTGCTGAGGGTATAATAGGGTGCTCAATGAGCTTAAGATAAGTTGCCTGTTAGAGCTCTCCACTCCATTACTAAACTGCATGGTTTTTACTAGGCAAGTGTTTTTATACTACTCTACTTCTAAAACTTTCTAGTAGCCAACTGCGGTGTTTCGCGTGGCTATAGAATTGGGTAAAGTTGTTGTACTATCTTCCTCACCTAAATACCCAAACATTTTTTACACAGCTGACATCAATAGCGATGGTATTGCTGAGGTTGTTCTAGAGGTAAACCCGTGGAAA